>Ga0207421_10004128_pt1 | contig 16950 bp, 17 predicted proteins | sample SodLakKL_010_SED_4_FD_187542 | JGI IMG/M metagenome (GOLD analysis project Ga0207421, IMG submission 187542) | Alkaline sediment microbial communities from Lake Tanatar, Kulunda Steppe, Russia - 8KL_010_SED (SPAdes) (version 2) | ecosystem: Environmental > Aquatic > Non-marine Saline and... | reverse complement strand
AAGCGAGATGGAAGACGTCGTCCGGAAGATACAGGAGATGGAACAGACCGCACCCGCCGCCTCCGACGAAGATCTGCGCTACATCGGATGAGATCCTCCGCGCCGTCGTCGGGCTTTGCCCGACTGCTTGCGGAGCGTCGCTCCGCTCTGTTCAGGGCGCGGTTTCCTCCGGAGCAGTCTCAGCCGGTCTACGACTCACCTGAGGCAACACTCCCGTCACGGCAGAGAATCGAACGAGCGGAGACGGGCGGATTTAAGTACATTCCGGGGGTCTGGATCACATGCTCAGATACTTCACACTGAAGGATCCGGGAGTTCCCGAGTTCCTCGGGCTCGGGCTGGGGCTGGTCGGGCTGTTGCTCATCGGTCAGGTGTCGGTCACCGCCTCGTGGGGAGCCGTCTGCCTCTGGTTCGCCCTGATCATCATCCTCCGCAGCCAGATCGAGTCCGCGACGACCGCAACGTGAGAGCGAGCTCTCGTCAGTCATCAGAGGTTCTCACCGCACGGTGTGGCGAGCGTCTCTGAACAGCCAGATGTGTCGATGAGATAGATCTATGTCGTGTGTGACCGAACGACACGTATGGCGCGAGAGCACGGTTCCTCTGGCAACACGAGCGTCGAACCGAGCGAGGTGTGGCAGTCCTACCGTGGCGCACAGACCGGGAGCGAGATCGAGTGTCGTGGCTGGCGTCAGGAGGCCGCCCTGCGGCTGCTCAACAACAACCTCGACCCCGAGGTGGCAGAGCGTCCCGAGGAGCTGGTCGTCTACGGCGGGACGGGTCGGGCTGCCCGCTCGTGGGAGGACTACGAGCTGCTCGTCGAGGAGCTGCGCGAGCTCGGCGGGACGGAGACGCTGCTCGTCCAGTCGGGCAGGCCGGTCGGACGGTTCCCGACCCACGAGCGCGCGCCGCGGGTGCTGATCGCGAACTCGAACCTCGTCGGCAAGTGGGACACGTGGGAGCACTTCCACGAGCTCGAGGCGAAGGGGAAGATCATGTACGGTCAGATGACCGCCGGCTCGTGGGCCTACATCGGCACACAGGGGATCGTTCAGGGGACGTACGAGACGCTCGCCGAGCTCGCACGCCAGGAGTTCGACGGAACGCTCGCCGGCCGGATCGTCGCCACCGCAGGTCTTGGTGGGATGGGGGGCGCACAGCCGCTGGCGGTGACGATGAACGGGGGCGTCTGCGTCGCGGCCGACGTCGACGGCGAGCGGATCGACCGCCGGATCGAGACGGGCTACTGCGAGGAGCGAGTCGACGACCTCGACGAGGCGCTCGAGCGGGCCGAGCAGGCGGCTGACGCGGGCGAGCCCTACAGCGTCGGCCTCTGCACGAACGCCGTCGACCTGCTGGAAGGGCTGCTCGAACGGGATGCGATCCCGGACGTCGTCACCGACCAGACCAGCGCACACGACGCCCTCGAAGGGTACTATCCGAGCGGGTACACGGTGGCGGCGGCCGACGAGTTGCGCGAACGCGACCCCGAACGCTACCGCGCCGAGAGTCTCGCGACGATGGAGCGCCACGTCGAGGCGATTCTCGAACTGCAAGCGCGCGGTGCGATCGCCTTCGAGTACGGCAACAACATCCGCGGACAGGTGCGCGAACACCGGGGCCGCGAGGACGCCTTCGCGTTCCCGGGGTTCGTGCCGGCGTACATCCGGCCGATGTTCTGTCGCGGCGAGGGGCCGTTCCGGTGGGTCGCGCTCTCGGGCGAGCCTGCCGACGTTCACCGGACCGACGAGGCCGTCCGCGAGCTGTTTCCGGAGAAGGAGTCGCTGGTTCGGTGGATCGAGCTCGCGGGCGAACACGTCGAGTTCCAGGGGCTTCCCGCGCGGGTGTGCTGGCTCGGCTACGAGACCGACGCCGAGGGGCTCACCGAACGCGCACGGTTCGCGCTGCGGATCAACGACCTGGTCGCAGATGGCGAGATCGAAGCGCCGGTCGTCGTCACCAGAGACCACCTCGACGCGGGCTCGGTCGCCTCTCCACACCGGGAGACCGAGGCGATGCGAGACGGCACGGACGCGGTCGCGGACTGGCCGATCCTGAACGCCCTGCTCAACTGCGCCGCGGGAGCGGACATCGTCAGCGTCCACGACGGCGGCGGCGTCGGCATCGGCAACTCGCTACACACCAACAACCACGTCGTTCTCGACGGCTCCGAGCTGGCGGCCGAGACGGCCCGTGCGGTGTTCACGACCGACCCGGGGATGGGCGTCATCCGACACGCCGACGCCGGCTACGACGAAGCGCTCGAGACCGCAGCCACATCAGAAGTGGCGCTGCCCGCGCGTGATCGGCGATGACGGAGCTGGTCGTCCACGACGCCGCGGAGCTGGTCGTCGGCCCCGGTGACGGCGGTCTGGAGCGCTGTCCCGGGGGCGCGGTCGCGATCGACGACGGCGCGGTCGTCGGGGTCGGGCCGACCGACGCCGTCATCCGGGAGTATCCGCCCGAGAACGCGAGCCGGACGCTCGACGCGACCGGGAAGACGGTGCTCCCGGGGTTCGTCGACCCGCACACGCACGCGCTGTTCGCCGGCGACCGCTCCGGGGAGTTCCTCGCCCGGATCGACGGGAAGACGTACACAGAGATCGCAGAGACCGGCGGGGGTATCCCCGTGACCGTCGAGGCGGTGCGGGCGGCCAGCGACGACGAGCTCTTCGACAACCTGCTCGCCCAGCTGGACGTGATGCTCGCACACGGCACCACGACGGCCGAGGTGAAGTCGGGCTACGGGCTCGACACGGAGACCGAGCTGCGGATGCTGGCGACCATCGCCAAGGCGGACGAACGCCACCCCGTCGACCTCGTCCCGACGTTCATGGGCGCACACGTCGTCCCGCCGGGGGCGGAGACTGACGAGTACGTCGCCGTGGTCGTCGACGAGCAGCTTCCCGCCGTGGCGGCCCAGGGGATCGCCGAGTTCTGCGACGTCTTCTGTGAGCAAGGGGTCTTCGACGTCGAGCAGTCCAGGCAGGTGCTCGAGACGGGGCGCGAACACGGGCTCGAACCGAGGTTACACGCCGAGGAGTTCGCTCACATCGGCGGCGCGCAGCTCGCGGCGGCGCTCGAGGCCGCCAGCGCCGACCACCTCCTGCAGGCCACCGCCGCCGACGTCGAGGCGCTCGCCGACGCAGGCGTGGTGGCGACGCTCCTCCCCGCGACCGCGTTCTCGCTCGACGAGCCCTACGCCGACGCGCGGGCGGTGCTCGCTGCGGGCGCGCCGCTCGCGCTCGGGACCGATCTCAACCCGAGCTGTTTCGTCCACAGCATGGGCTTCGTCGTCTCGCTCGCGTGTCTGCGGATGGGACTCCACCCAGCGGAGGCGATCCGAGCCGCGACGGCGACGGCTGCGTGCTCGCTGGATCGCGATGTCGGGGCGCTACGCGAGGGGGCGCCGGCGGACCTCGTCGTGTTCGACCTTCCGAGCGCGACGCACGTGCCGTACAACGCCGGCACCAACAGGGTGGAGACGGTCGTCAAAGGTGGCCGAATCGTCGAGGGCCGCGGGGGTGAGAAGCGATGACCGACCGATCCGATCGCGTCGTCGTCGGCGAGTCGGTGACGCCCGAGGACGTCGCGGCAGTCGCCCGCGACGGAGTGGCGGTCGCGCTCGCGGAGGGTGCTCGCGAACGCGTCCGTGCCTCGCGAGAGCGCGTCGAGTCGGTCATCGACGCCGGCGAAGCGGTGTACGGCATCAACACCGGCTTCGGCGAGCTCGTCACCGAGCGGATCTCGCGGGAGGATCTCGGCGAGCTCCAGACGAACCTCCTGCGGAGTCACGCTGCCGGCCAGGGGCGCGAGCTCCGGCGAGAGGAGGTCCGTGCGATGATGTTGAGCCGCCTGCACGCGCTCGCGCTGGGCTACTCCGGGGTGCGCGAGGCCGTCGTCGACACGCTCGTCGGGATGCTCAACCAGGGCGTCCACCCGGTGGTTCGCTCGCGTGGGAGCCTCGGGGCGAGCGGCGACCTCGCGCCGCTTGCACACCTCGCGCTCGTGCTCGTCGGCGAGGGCGAGGCAACGGTCGACGGCGACCGGCTGAGCGGCGAGCGAGCGCTCTCGCGGGCGGGGCTCGAGCCGCTGTCGCTCGCGCCGAAGGAGGGGCTGGCGCTGATCAACGGGACGCAGCTGACGGTCGGGCTGGCCGCGCTCGCGGTCGTCGACGCAGAGCGGCTCCTCGATGTCGCAGACGCGACGGGCGCGTTGACCACGGAGGTCGCGATGGGGACGACCGTGACGAGCAGCGAGCCGCTGGCGGAGGTGCGTCCCCACCCCGGACACGGGGCGAGCGCGGCGAACGTCCGCCGGCTCACTGCGGGCTCGGAGATCGTCGAGTCACACCGCAACTGCGACCGGGTCCAGGACGCCTACTCGCTCCGGTGTCTCCCGCAGGTCCACGGCGCGGTTCGAGAGGCCCTTTCCCACCTCCGCGAGGCCGTCGAGATCGAGCTCGACAGCGCGACGGACAACCCGCTGATCTTCGACGCCGAGGGGGCGGGCTCGCGGGCCAGCCAGACCGAGCAGGCGGCGGTGATCTCGGGCGGGAACTTCCACGGCGCGCCGCTGGCACACCGTCTCGACTACGTGGCGAACGCGCTGGCAGATCTGGCGGCGATGAGCGAGCGCCGGGTCGACCGGCTCCTCAATCCGAACGCTCAGGAGGCGCACCTGCCGCCGTTTCTGGCCACCGAGAGCGGACTGGAGTCGGGGCTGATGATCGCCCAGTACACCGCGGCGTCGCTGGTGAGCGAGTGTCGCTCGCGGGGCTCGCCGGCGACCGACAACACACCCGTCAGCGGCGGTCAGGAAGACCACGTCAGCATGAGCGCCACCTCGGCGCTCGCGCTCCGCCGGCTGCTCGAGCGCGTCGAGCGCGTCGTCGCGATCGAGCTGCTCTGTGCGGCGGAGGCCGCCGAGTACGTCGATGCGAGCCACGGCGTCGGAACGGCCGTACTGTACGAACAGCTCCGCGACGTGGTCGAACCGCTATCGGGCGATCGACGGCTCGACGGAGACATCGACGCCGTCGCGGCGGCGCTCCGCGACGGCAGGCTCCACGAACGGGTGGCTGCCGCAATCGACGGCGGCTTCGTCGGCACGAGGGGGAAACGAGAGCTTTAACAGCCGTCGCCGGCTGAGAACGAACGGGAACGCACGGCCGCAACTCTGACGCGTCGCCTGCTTGGGCGGCTTGGGATTGTGGCAGTGTCGATCGCCGACCGGCGGCTGGCGAAAACAGCAGCCGGAGGCACAGCGGTGTCACCGACACCGACGGCACGAGCGGTGTTCCAACCAACACATGGCACGAATGCACACACGCCGTCGCGGCTCGTCCGGTTCGGACAGGCCGGCGGCAGATGACCCACCGGAGTGGAGTGACGTCGACGCCGACGCGGTCGAAGCGCGCGTCGTCGAGCTGGCAGAGCAGGACGTCCCGCAGAGTGAGATCGGGGTCCGGCTGCGCGACGAGGGCGTCACGGGGACGCCGGTCCCGGACGTCTCGCTGGCGACAGGCAAGAAAATCGGCGAGATTCTCGAGGCGCACGACGCACAGCCGGCGGTGCCCGAGGATCTCCGGAACCTGATGGAGCGGGCGGTACGCCTGCACGATCACGTCGAAGAGAACCCGACCGACTACCAGAACAAGCGCTCGCTGCAGAACACCGAGGCGAAAATCCGCCGCCTCGTCAACTACTACCGCGGCGACAAGCTCGACGAGGAGTTCACCTACAGCCCGGACAGGGCACGCGACCTCATATAGATGTCCACGGCCGGCCGTCCAGACGAGCCCGCCCCGGCGGCGAGCGACATCGCCGGCCGGCTCCGCGATGCCGGGCTCGTCCGGCTGGTCGCCGCTGCAACCGGTGACGGTGTGGCCGCTGCCAGCCTGCTGGCGCGCACGCTCGAGGCGAGCGGAACCGCCCACCAGCTCTCGGTTGTGGCGGTTCCAGAGCGAGCAGCGTGCGCGACCGACGCGGACGTGACCGTCGCGCTCGGCCGCCCCGTCGCAGACGCCGACGTGACGCTCGGGACCGACGTGCAGACGGCGAGCGAGGCAGTGCTGCCCGTCGCGCGCGAGCTCGGCAGGGTCGACTACGAGCTCGCACTCGCCGGCGTGCTCACGGCGAGTCGGCCGGACAGCGCGCTGCTCGCTGCGGCCGAGGAGCACGGTATCGAGGCGCGGCCCGGCATCGGCATCCCGACGGCGGACCGCGCCGACGGCCTCGCGCACTCGGGGCTCGTTCACGCCCCCTTCTCGGGAAGCCTCGAGCGTGCAGACGAGGCGCTCGAAGCACTCGGGACGGCCGACGACGCCGAGGCGTTCGACCAGCGCGTCGCGTCGATGGTGGCGCTCGCGGTGTGTGGCGACGGTGCGAACGAGCCGGGTGCTGCGGTCGCAGTCGAGCGGTTTCTCCGGCCACTCGCCGCCCCCGGTGGGCGCTTCGAGACGGTCGAGGGCTACGCGGACGTGCTGGCGGCGACCGCACACGAACGACCCGGCAGCGCCGTCGCGCTGGCGTTCGGTGCCCTCGAGCCAGCGGCAGCGCTTGAGTGCTGGCGAGCGCACACACAGGCCGTTCATCGGGCGATCCGCGAGTCCTCGACACACCGCTACGACGGGCTGTTCGTCGTCCAGTGTCGGGGTCGGGGGCCGCTCGAGCCCGTCGCACGGCTCGTCGGCGCGTACCGCTCGCCGGAGCCGCTCGTGCTGGCCGTCGGCGAGCGCGCTGTCGCCGCCAGAGCGACCGGAGCCGACTGTGGTCACGTGGGCTCACTCGTCGCCGAGGCCGCCGTCGACTGCGGCGGTGAGGGCGCGGGGACGGCGACGCGCGGCCGCGCGACCGATGTCGACCCCACGGCGTTCGTCGGCCGGTTCAGGGAGGCGCTCCGATGAGCGCGAGACGCGCCCGGATCGAGACGCGCTTCGCCGACGAGCACGACGCCGGACGGATCGCGCGCGCGCTCGAGCCGGACAACACAGCAGAGATGGAGACACGCGCGGACGGAGCGGCGGTGATCACCGAGGTACGGCGCCCGAACACGGGCGGCCTGCAGGCGACAGTCGACGACTACGTCGTGAATCTCCAGGTGGCAGCAGAGCTCACAGCCCAGGACGGGGAGACGTCCACCCCCGAGGACAGGGGACCGTCGACGGTGGACCAATCCACCGGTGACGGCGAGCAGTCCACCCCCGAGGACAGGGGACCGTCCCACGAGGACGGCGAGCAGTCCACGACATAGCCATGAGTGACAGATCAGTATCACGACAGAAGCAGCAGAAACGCTGGTACACCGTGCTCGCCCCGGAGCAGTTCGACCGGGCCGAGCTCGGGCAGACGCCGGCGGACGAACCGGAGAAGGCGCTCGGGCGGACGATCGAGACGACGCTGGGCGACCTCCGAAACGACGCGAGCAAGAACAACACGAAGCTGACGTTCAAGATCACCGAGGTCGCGAGCGAGAACGCCTACACGGAGTTCGTCAAACACGAGCTCACCCGCGACTACATGCGCAGCCTCGTCCGGCGAGGCTCCTCGAAGGTCGACGCGTACGTGACGGTGCTGACGAGCGACGACTACCGGGTCCAGATCCAGCCCGTCGCGCTCACGACCAAGTCCGCAGACGAGAGTCAGGAGAAGGCGATCCGCCGGACGATGATCGACATCGTCCGCAGCGGGGCGGCCGACCGGACGTTCGAGGATCTCGTCGACCGGGTTGTCTACGGCGACCTCTCCTCGGCGATCTACAACGAGGCGAAGACGATCTACCCGCTCCGGCGGGTCGAGATCCAGAAGCTCACCCTCGAGGCCCGACCGGAGGAGGTCGCCGTCGAGGAGGAGACGAGCGTCGAGGTCGACGAGGCCGCCGTCGACGAGGCTGCTGACGAAGCCTAACCCTTTACGGTCGGGCGCGACGACGCTCCGGGCATGCACGCAGAGGAGCTTCTCGAGCGGTTGCAGGCGGGCGAGCTGCGGCTGTACGAGCTCGAAGACCACGCAGACGCCGAGGCCGCAGTCGAGGCGCGCCGGCGCTACATAGCCGGGGAGACCGGCGTGGCGCTGTCTGCGCTCGAGCCCTACGCGTTCGACGCGAGCCGGGCGACCGAGAAGAACGTAGAGAACATGATCGGGGCGGTTCAGGTACCGCTGGGCGTCGCCGGGCCGGTCACCGTCGACGGCGGCGCGGCCGCAGGTGAGTGTTTCCTCCCGCTGGCCACCACCGAGGGGGCGCTCGTGGCGAGCGTCAACCGGGGGCTCTCCGCGATCGAAGACGCAGGCGGGGCGACCGCCCGCGTCACACAGTCGGGGATGACCCGCGCGCCGGTGTTCACGGTGGACGGGATCGCCGAGGCCGAGACAGTCGTCGAGTGGGTCGACGCCAACGTCGACCGTCTCGGAGAGGCGGCAGAGTCGACGACGAGCCACGGCGAGCTGCTTGCGGTCGACCCGTACGTCGTCGGCGACAACGTCTACCTCCGGTTCGTCTACGACACGAAAGACGCCATGGGGATGAACATGGCGACGATCGCGACCAGAGAGGCCGCCTCCCTCGTCGAGCACGAGACGCCGGCGAAGCTGGTCGCGCTCTCGGGCAACCTCTGTACCGACAAGAAGCCCGCGGCGATCAACGCCGTCGAGGGGCGGGGCCGGACCGTGACCGCGGACGTCGTCCTCGATCGCGAGGTCGTCGAGGCGACGCTCAAGACCACCCCCGAAGCGATGGCCGAGGGCAACACGCGAAAGAACCTCCTCGGGAGCGCGAAAGCCGGCAGTCTCGGCTTCAACGCACAGGCGGCCAACGTCGTCGCGGCGGCGTTTCTCGCCACCGGCCAGGACGAGGCACAGGTCGTCGAGGGCGCGAACGCGATCACGACGATGGACGCACGCGAGGAGGGGCTGTACGCCAGCGTCTCGCTGGCCTCGCTCGAGGTCGGCACCGTCGGGGGCGGAACCGGCCTCGCCCCACAGCAGGCGGCGCTCGAGCTGCTCGGGCTCGCCGGCGGTGGCGACCCACCGGGGTCGAACGCCGACGCGCTGGCCGAGGTGATCGCGGTCGGCGCGCTCGCGGGCGAGCTCTCGCTGGTGGCCGCCTTCTGTGCGCGACACCTCGCCAGCGCACACGAACAGCTCGGACGATGATCAGACCGTACCGCGAGAGCGACGCCGACGAGCTCTGGGAGCGCAAACGCGAGTTCGAGCTCGGGCTCGGGGCGGGTGACGACGAGAAAGGCCGGGCGTACGAGGCGAAGCTCGATGAGTCGTACCGCGAGAGCTACCTCGCGTGGGTGGCGCGCTGTGTCGAGGAGAACGAGCGGACCGTCCAGGTCGCCGATCCCGGAGACGGCGACGGCCTCGCCGGGTACGTGTTCGTGCTCCCGGAGTCGCTGGCGTACATCTGGGACGCCGCGGTGTTGAACGAGCTGTACGTCCGCGAGCGCCACCGGGGAGCCGGGGTTGCAGACGAGCTGATGGAAGCCGCCCTCGAGACCGCCAGCGAGCAGTCGTTGCCGCTCGATCGGGTGGTGCTCGATGTCGACCGGACGAACGACCGCGCGCGGGCGTTCTACGAGCGCTGGGGCTTCGAGAGCTGGGGCGAGATGGTCGCACGTGGGCTGTAACCGGGCCATTCAAGACCGAGGAGGAACCACGCCTGTGGTATGGCCTCTGAGACGCTGGCCGAAGTTCTCGTCGGCATCTACCTCGGGCTGCTCGCGGGCGTCTTTCCGGCGGTGGTGGCGTTCGGGCTCGGTTTCGTGTTCAAGTACCTCACGGGGGTGAGCATCCCCGGGCTGGGTGTCGTCGTGCTCGCTGGCGCGCTGGCCGGCATCTCCGGCGGGCTGATGGGGCTGCTCGACGCCGAGGTGGCCCAGAGCTGGAGCGGCATCACGGCGTTCATGCTCGTGTTGCTGCTCGCGCTGTGGGCACACGGTCAGGGCGACAAGCTCGGCGGGGCGGTGCCACGTCATCTCACGCTGTCGCGGCTTCGGAGCGCCGGGCTGTCGAGCGACATCCTCGACCGGGTCGACACGTACGGTCAGGTGCGGATCAAGCCACTCGGCGGCGTCGGCGATATCGAGGGCTACCCGCCGCTGTCTGACGAACTGCGTGCGAAGATCCAGGCCGGCTCCTGGAAGTTTCCGGCAGAGCTCTCGCTCGCAGAGCTCGAGGTGAAACTCACCGAAAAACTCACCAAAGAGTACGAGCTCTCCGAGGTGTCGGTGTCGGTCACAGACCAGGGCTACGCCGAGATCAGTGCCGCGCCGGCGACGGCCGGGCTCTCCCGGCGGGTGCCCTCGGGCAAGCGCGCGGTCTCGATCCGGACGGTGTTGCCGACCGGCCTCGCCCGCGGTGACCGGGTGAGCCTCGACGTCGGCGACCGGACGTTCACCGCCGACGTGATCAGCGCCCGGACCGACGGCGTCAGACCAGAGCCAGCGGCGGCCGCGTCTGACGCCGACGAGGAGGCCAAAGCTGACGGTGGAGAGGAGCCGAAGGTCCCGCGCGCGCCGACGGCGACGGGCGGCGACGGTGAGGTAACCGTAGTCCTCCCCACGGAGGAGGCGAGAGCGCTGCTCGGGCACGGCTTCGCCAAGCTGACGGTGCGCTCGCGCGGGACGAGCCGGGAACACGAGGCGATCGACCTCCTGCAGGGCGACGGGAACCAGTTCCGGAGCGTGACAGTTCCTGCGGGGAGCGCGCTCGCGGAGGTGACGCTGGGGGAGGCTCGCGTCCGCGAGCGCTACGACGTCGCGGTGCTCGCGGTGCGACGGGCGACAGAGCGGATCGTCTCCCCACGCGGGGCGACCCGGCTCCAGGCCGGCGACGAGCTCGTCGTCGTCGGTCGAGGAGACGCTGTGCGGGCGTTCACAGAGGCGATCGCATGAACGGGCTGCTCGCCGAGCCGGTGTTGATCGCCTTCCAGCTCGTCGGTCTCTCGTTGCTCGCCGCGTTCGTCTCCGGGGCCGCGGCGTTTCTGTTCCGCTGGCGCGTCGGCACGAGCTTTCCCGAGGGGCCGGGGCTGTTGCTCGGCCTCGCCGCGGTCGGGGTCGTGCTCAACACCCGGCTGGTACTGGTACAGTTTCTCGGCGAGGAGGGCGAAGCGCTCGCGTTCGGCACCGTCGTCGTCGACCTGGGGATCTTTCTCGTCTGCGGCGTGGCCGCCTTCGGCGGGTGGTACGCCGGCGACCGGCTCGGCTCGGTGGAGCGGTTCAGCCGGCTGACGATCCAGCCGACGCTCAGCCCGCTCGTCCGGGCGACCGGGCGGTACATCACCGTCAGCCTCCCGGACGAGATTGCGGACATCGAGGGGTACGACCCTGTCTCGGAGGCGACGAAGACCGCGCTGGCGGGGGCCACCTACACGTTCTCGCGGGGGCTGACCGTCGACGGGCTCCGGGCGGCGCTCGAGACCCGGCTGAAGATGGAACACGACATCGGCCACATCGACGTCGACCTCGTCGCCGACGGGACCGTCGAGTTTCTCGCGGTCGGCCGGCGGGTGTCCGGCATCGGGCCGACGCTGCCGACCGGTTCGGCTGCGACCGCGATCCGCGCCGACCCCGCCTTCAGCGCCAGCCCCGGCGACACGGTCCAGATCTGGGACCCAACGACGGACAGACGTCTCGGGACGGCCGAGCTCCGGGCCTCGGTCGACCGGATCGTGACGATCAGCGCCCGCGAGAGCGTCGTCGCCGCCGTCGACCCCCGCAGCGAGTACCGCCTGATGACGCTCGCTGCTGACGAGCGCGCCGACCGGGCGTTCGCAGCGATGCTCCGGCGGGCCGACGAGACGATGAGCGCAGTGGACGTCGCCGAGGGGTCGACGCTCGCAAGCCGGACCGTCGGCGAGCTCGGCCTCTCGGTCATCGCCATCAGGGCCGCCGACGGGACGACCAGCACGATTCCGACCCGTGGGCGCCCGCTCTCGGCGGGCGATCGGCTGTTCGCCATCGGTCACCCGACACAGCTTCGCCGGCTGGAGGCGGCGGCGACCGGAACCGCACCGTACGAGCCACCAGCCGTCGAGGCGGGCGAACAGGCGGAGGTGCCCGACGGCCTGCTCGGGCGGCTCCGCCGCCGACTCGGCCCGAAGCGAGCTACGTAGCGCTGTCAGCCAGCTCGTCCTCCTCGGGCTCGAGCACCTCGTCGTCGCGGTCGAACCCGCGAACGAGCCCGAGCGCGATGGCGACGTCGCGCATCTCGGTCGGCCCCACCTCGTTGTACTCGCGAATCCGCTCGTTGGCTGCCGCGAGCGCCGTCTCGACGCCAGCGTCGTCAGCCTCGAGCGCTGCCCGGGCGGCCTCGGCCATGTGCCAGGCGAACCACTCGCTGGCGCTCGTCCGGCGGTACAGCTGGCTCAACAGCTCGCGCAGCCGCGGCAGGTTGACCGTCTCCACGCGCTCGTGGCCGTCGAACTCGCCCGCCTGCTCCTGAATCCGAACGAGGAGGTCGCGCATCTCGCCGTATGCCTCGTGGCTGGCGAGGAACCGGCCGTCAGCGCGCTCGAAGTCACCCTCGCGCCACGCGCCGACGCCGTCGTTGAACGAGCTGGTCGCGGCGTTGCCGCTGGTCTGTGCCTCGTTGAGCGCCTCCCAGATGGCGATCCGGACGTCGTACAGCGGGATCCGGTCCTCCGGTCGGCTGGACATGATCCAGGCCGGCTCGTCGTCGTGGCCGAGGCCGAAGATGTGGCCGAGCTCGTGTTTCGTCGTGACGCGGATCTTCCCGAACGGGCGGTGGCCGGCGACGACCCGCGCCGTCACCGGCCGTCGCGCCCTTCGCCCCGGGCGGATCAGCGGCGCACACCCGAGAACGCGCTCGCTGTAGCCCTCGACGTTCTCACAGCCCCGCGGATCGTCCGCGTAGGCGATGACGATGTCGGGATCGCTGTCGACGAGCTCGAAGGAGACGCCGAAGTCGACGTACTCACGGCTGTGTTCTTCCCACCAGGCGAGCGCCTCGCGAGCGTTTCGGTCGAGGTCGTGGTCGGTCTCGCTGTCGACGTCGATCCGGACCCCGATCGTGGCCTCGGCGAACATGTGTCTGTCCCCCTCGTCGGCGGTCGGCGCAGGCTCGGTGGACAGACAGCCCGCAACCGCCGAGAGGCAGCACGCACAGCCAGCCAGAACGGTCCGTCGTCGCATCAGTGAGCCGTGTAGGTGGAGGGAGTAGTAAATACCTACTGCCCCGGGCAGGGGTTTTTGTACCGCGCCGTCGAAAGTTGCCGTATGGAAACGTTACCGGACGACCTTCGGGAGGCGTTCGAGGCCGCAGGCTACGACGTCGCCGAGGTGAGCGCCAACCGCGACCGGATCAGGGTGGCGGTGCTCGAGGAGACCGCAAGCGGCGACGACCTCCGACGCATCACGCACGAGGTCGTCGACGAGAGCGAGACGCTCGGGCTGAACGTCTCGACCGAATCCGAGGAGGCCCAGGAGGGCGTCACGACCGTCGTCTCCTTCCGGTACCGCGGGTGAGGTGACTCCCGGCAGTGTGGGGACGTTCTGAGTACCATCTGTGATACGTAGAGCCATCTCTCCGTCCCGGCAACGACGAGCAGGCGGTCGAACACTTCCACAGAAAGACGATGCTGGTGTCGACCGGAGTTGGCTGTTAGCATTGTACTACTATCAGACCTGAATATAAACAGCTAAGTAGGACGCTTCACAGTCCGTTGGTATGTCACGAGATACCAACAGTGACACGGGGAAGAATATCTCGCGACGGAACGTACTCCAGGCGACAGGCGGTGCGCTCGCGGCGGGTGCGTTCGTCGGGACGGCAGCAGGCGACGAGGGTGCAGCTCTCGTGGAGGTGAACGTCGGCTTCGCGAACGAGCGGGGGCGCGAGGCGGCCGAGAACGCTGCGGACTCCGTGAAACGCCGGTTCAACTTCGACGCGATGACGATCGAGGCCTCCGAGGAGGCGGCGGAGAACCTCGAGAACAACCCGAACGTGCGGTACGTCGAGGAGAACGGCGAGATGCACGCCCTCGATCAGGAGACGCCGTACGGCATCGAGCTCACGGACGCCGACGTCGCCATCGACGACGGCAACACCGGCGACGGCGTCTCGATCGCGATTCTCGATACCGGAATCGACGCCGAACACGAGACGCTCGAGGAGAACCTCGGCGAGGGCTGGGCGACCGACGACGCCGCGTGTACAACCGGCTGCGGCGGCGGTCCCTTCGGCGGCGGCAACGACATCGACGAGTGTCTCGAGGAGTGGGACGACGACAACGACCACGGGACTCACTGTGCCGGCACGGCCGCCGCGGCGGACAACGGCGAGGGTGTCCTCGGGGTCGCGCCGGACGCGACGCTACACGCAGTGAAGGTGCTCGGCTGTGACGGCAGCGGGAGCTTCGACGACATCGCGGCCGGCATCGAGTGGTCGGCCGACCAGGGCCACGAGGTCCAGAGCATGAGCCTCGGCGCGGGTTCGGACTCCGACGTCGTCTCTGACGCTCTCGAGTACGCCGCCGACCGAAACGTCGTGATGGTCGCTGCCGCCGGCAACGACGGCCCCTGCAACGACTGTGTCGGCTTCCCCGCGCGTCACCCCGAGGTGATCGCGGTGTCGGCGACCGACGAGGACGACGAACTTGCCTCGTTCTCCTCGACCGGCCCCGAGGTAGAGCTCGCCGCGCCCGGGGTGGACGTCCTCTCGACGATTCCGCGCGACGACTACGCGGAGTTCTCGGGGACGTCGATGGCCTGCCCGCACGTGGCCGGGGCGGCCGCGACGGTGATCGCAGACGGCACGACCGACCGTGAGGACGTCCGTGCAGAGCTGAAAGCTGCTGCCGACGACATCGGTCTCGACGACGAGGAGCAGGGCGAGGGCCGGCTGAACGTCGCCGACGCCGTCGACGCCGACGAGGAGGACGACGATGATGACGATGACGACGATGATGACGATGAGGAGAGTGTCTCCGTTGAGACCGATGCGGCGACGGACATCGGCGAGACGTCTGCCACCCTGAACGGTGAAGTGACTGAGCTTGAGGGTGCGGACGAGGCGGACGTCGGCTTCGAGTACGGCGAGAGCGGCGGCGACCTCTCGAACTCGGCCGACGCCGGCACCTCTGCGGGTGCGTTCGACGTGACCGTCGACGACCTCGAGCCCGACACCGAGTACGAGTTCCGTGCGGTGGCGGAGACGAGCGAGGATAGTGACGAAGGCAACGTGGAGACGTTCAGGACCGACGAGGAAGAAGAGGACGATGACGACGATGACGAGAACACCGCTCCCGTGATCGACGAGTTCGACGTGAGCACACGGACGAGTGGACCCTGGTTCCGGGCTGACGTCGACTGGGCGGTGTCGGACGACGACGGGAACCTCGACACCGTCGAATCTGAGCTTCTCGACGGCGGGAGCGTGGTCGACGACGAGAGTTCGAGCGTGAGCGGCTCGAGCGCCTCGGGCGAGCACGGGCTCCGGACGCGCGGTGACGCCGACGAGGTGCGCCTCACCGTCACCGACGAGGAGGGCGTATCGACGAGCGAGACCAAATCGGTGTAGACCGCCCCCATCGTTTCGAACCGAGACGCACCTTTTTGCCCTCTCGCCGAGCACGTCGAGCTATGACACTCGAGGCCACGCTCGAGGTGACCGTAGACGGTGGCGCTGTCGTCTTCGACTTCCGTGCGGTCAACGCCGGCTTGGAGCCGGTCGAGCTGACGTTCACGAGCGGCAAAGTCGCAGACGTCGCCGTCTACGAGGGCGACACGGCCAGCGGGGAGCCGCGCTGGCGCTGGAGCGACGGGATGATGTTCACGCAGGCGATCCAGCGACGGACGCTCGAGGCTGGCGACGACGTCACCAGAGAGTTCACCTGGGAGGGCCCCCCAGAAGGCGAGTACGTCGCCCGCGGAACGCTGGCAGCCGACGAGACTGTCGAGGCGGAGACGACGTTCGCCGTCAGGTAACGTCATGTGCAACACACGCGGGCGACAGCTCTCGACCGCGTGTTGGGAACGGAGACAACGTTTTTACAGCTCCTGCGCGAACCGGGAGGTATGAAAGACCGACTGATTCGGGCGTTTCGCAGAGCACAGTACGCGGCAATCGGCGCGGCGATCGGCGCGTTCGTCGGCGGCCTCCTGAGCCGGAGCACTGCGAGCACCGGTGCCGCGACCGGCGCACTCGTCGGCGCGGTGATCGGCGAGAAGCGCCACTCCGTCGAGGGAACGATCAAAGAGCTCAAAGCGCGCGACGACGAGGACGAGGCGGACGGGCGGTTCGCCGGGCTCCGGAAGAAACAGGCGGCGGCCGACGACTAGAGAACGGCGGGAGTGAGTGAACCAGGTCGCTCGACGACGCGAGTCTCACAGCGTCTTCCGGTCAGGAGCGCGCCTGGGCGCACTCGCGGGCCTGGCGGTACGCCCGCTCCAGCGCTGTTGCGAGCGCCGACAGCGAGTGTTCGCTCGCCGTCTCCCGTGCGTTCTCCCCGAGCCGTTCGCGGAGCGCGGGCTCGCGTTCGAGCCGGGAGAGCGCGGTCTCAAACTCAGAGAACGTCTCACACATCAGACAGTCCTCGCCGTGGGTGTAGTGCGCTTCGAAGACGGGGAGCCGGCGGAGGACGACCGGCTTGCCACAGGCCATCGCCTCGAGCACGGCGATTCCCTGGTTCTCGACGTGGGTCGGAAACAAGAAGACGTCACCCGCGCCGAAGACGCCACGGACGTCATCAACCCAGCCCGGGAACGTGACGTTCTCGGGCGGGTCGCGCGTCCACGCCCGCACGCCCGGCGAGGCGAGCGGCCCGCGGTCGTACGGCCCAGCCCAGAGGTACTCGTAGGGTGTTCGCTCGGCCAGCCGACAGAACGTCGACAGCCCCTTGCGCTCGAAGACGTTGCCAACCGCGAAGACGACGAACCCCGAGAGCCCGAACCGCTCGCGGTACGTCGACCGGAGCGCGTCGTGGCCC
>Ga0207421_10004127_pt1 | contig 16953 bp, 13 predicted proteins | sample SodLakKL_010_SED_4_FD_187542 | JGI IMG/M metagenome (GOLD analysis project Ga0207421, IMG submission 187542) | Alkaline sediment microbial communities from Lake Tanatar, Kulunda Steppe, Russia - 8KL_010_SED (SPAdes) (version 2) | ecosystem: Environmental > Aquatic > Non-marine Saline and... | reverse complement strand
ATACCCGAAAAGGATCAGGGCTGATGTTGAAAGAGGTTTCATTATCGCTTATTATGAACTTGTTCGCGGTTTGGATGTTGTGCTTGGTCTTGAAGACGGTAGCATAGATGATATGGTAGCTGTAGCATGGTCACCGGAAATTATGATTGGCATGGATTTTTCAAGCTACTACCACTTTACCGAAGGCTACAAACCGCAAACCCGAGTGCGACATGTGCGGGAAAAGGTGGAACGCCTGAAGCACTTTTCCCTGCCGGTGCAGCACAGGGAAGGAAAAGCCTTGGAGTGTCTATATGAAGTCTGGTGTTTTATGCCTCCCAATGAATATGTATTACAAGCTATCGGAGATGCGAAGCAGGATGGGCTTCCGGTTAAACTGGTGGACCAGGAAGAGTTACATCGCCGAGTCAGGCGAACAGCCGAAATCGTTCCGGAAGATGACGATATGGTTGAGGCAAATGCCTTTCTCTGGTCTGCGCAGTTTTTTCGAGAAGCAGGAGCATGGAAAGGGTAAAGATAATATTGATACTAATGTTGATTCTGAAAGTAGCCATTTAAAGACAATTTATTGTCCAGTGAATCTTTTTTATCTATCTTAAAAAGGATAGCACAAGAGAGGATGATATTTTTTATGGGTTCTTTTACAGCACAACTGATTATCGGTCACCCTCATCCTAACCATGGGGGAATTAATCCGGATAAGTTAATCTATCTTTCGGAAGGAAGTATACTGCCGCCTGGCAGCCGGATGCCAGGTTGCTGCAAGACGGAGAAACGCGGAAGAACAATAGGCCACTATGTATGGCCCTTAGCATTCACTCAAGCATCCCAAACAGAGGCTTCAAACTAAAATAATCCAGCGCCTGGTTTACATCATCCATGTTGTAGATCTTTTTCTCCAGGCAGAATTGAATAACCAAATCGAAGGTTTCACTCTCAGACAAAGAGTAGCCGGCAGAGCCCAAAAGCTTGTCGGTTTCTTTTTTATCCAGTTCGAGAGCTATCGCCAGGGCGATAACTGTATTCCTGCCTGGCCTGTAACCGGATTTGGAGCGTATCTTAGAAAAGTGCCTGCGGTCAACGCCAGCTTTTTTATAGATGTCTGCATCACTGGCATTTTTAGCATCGATGTAATCAAACAAGACTTGCTGAAATGATGGTTGGCGGGTTTTCTCAACATATTCTTCAACTTCACTGATGTGCGGGCTATAAGCTAATGGTTTAGAATGGTCAACAGCAGGTTCTTCCACAATAATGCTTTCACTTAAAGACAGATTGTCGTCCCATCGCCTTTCTACATAGTCCCGTAATTCCAGCAACAACTTTTCCCCAAGCACACTGACCACCTCCGTAAATGTCGCCTCGTGGGCGACCAAATTTAGGAAGAACTCAGGTATAATTATACCATGAATAAAACAAGTTGAAAGGATGATAAGAATGAACAAGAATCTGACGGAGATCATTTTCCTGCTTGACCGGAGCGGCTCGATGTGTGGTCTTGAAAGCGATACCATCGGAGGATTTAACGGGTTCATGGCAAAGCAAAGACAGGTAGACGGCGATACAACCGTTACCGTTGTCCTTTTCGACGACAAGTACGAGATTCTCTGGAATGGTATTGATGTAAGCAGTGCCAGGCTCACGGAAAAGGAATACTACGTGAGGGGCAGAACCGCCCTTTTGGACGCAGTGGGTAAAACCATCCTCGATGTGGGTCGAAGGTTGTCAGAAAAAGATGAAGAAAAAAGGCCACACAAGGTTATCTTTGTAATCACCACCGACGGCCTGGAAAATGCCAGCCGTGAATTTTCTTATGCCAAAGTTAAAGAGTTGATAAAGCGCCAGCAAGACAAATACAACTGGGATTTTATTTTCCTGGGAGCCAACATTGACGTGGCAAAAGAAGCCGACAGCATGGGAATTGCAATTGACAGTTCCTTTAGCTATACTGCATCCGAAGATGGCGTCAAGGAAATGTATTGCATGGTAGATAATTTGGTCTCAGAAAAAAGAAAAGAAGAAAAGAAGAAAGAATCGTAATTCACAATAGGAAAAAACTGTTATATTGTTATCACATAATAGTCAAAGCAAAAAGAATTAGTCAAGATGTGCAGGAACTTCGATAGCTTTCCTTTTTTATATCTTGTAAGAAACGCGGATAATAGTATACAGGTCCGGGATCAACTTTACGAAAATAATCATCCAAAAATCTGTGCAAACGATATGAAACTCGCTGGTGCATGACGTTGGGTGACGGATCTTTTACCAGTATGCCTTCAAGAACCTCGTAACGGTAACCCGGCTCCTCCGGCAGCTCCAGGTAGTCCTTGTAAGTAAACCTTTTACCGCCCGGTTTTATACACCGCCGGCTTTTCTTGAACCGTTGAATATGATAGCGCCTTGATAACATCGGCAAGCCTGTAGCGGTACTGCTTCTTGCCCAGCTCAATATAAGGTATTTTTTTCTCCCTTGTATACCTCCAGATGGTTTCCACGGAAAGGTTCAGGGCTTCGGCCAGGGTCTGGGCTGTTACCAGCTCCTTCTCTTCAGCCATAACATCACCTCCTGCGCTACTATATCAGAATTATACCAGAGCTTCCCACCAATTCACAGCAAACATCTGACATTCTTGTTGATGAACATTTTCCTTTCTGCTATGATAAAAACAGAAAAGAAGGGTCACAATCTATTGTCGTGAGGTTGATACGAAAACAAAGCTGGAGATTTTGAAACAGTACTGGTCGAAAGATCGAAAGGTAACAGACTTGGCGAAAAGATACGGCGTATCCCGGGAATCCATTTATACCTGGGCCAGGGAAGCGGAACAGTTTTTAATAGATTCAGTTCGACAAAAAGCGCCCCGGACCGGGCTTAAATGAACAGGATGCATTGCTTCAGGACCGGCCTGGAGCATGCTCTTCGTAATGATGAATAAACAGGAGGAAGGGCATGAATGGTTTCACATGTAAGTTAATTGAACAGGGTGCCAGGCAGGGAAGTTGCTCTACCTTTTACAGGCGTGGTAAGGGATATTTTTCAGATTTCCGTGAAGACAGGGCCTGTAAAGTAACATTAAAATGGGAAGGCAATGTGCCTAACAGGAAGATAACCTCTGTGCTGCTTTCCAGGCCTGAGGACTATCTCTCCATTTATCAATCGGGCTGTAATTTGTCCTGTCGAAAGTGCCATTCCTGGGAATTCAGCCAGTACAAGACAGGGGACTGGTTTTCCCCGGAAGAAATCGCTAAGGCGGCAGAAGAGTATGCCAGGCAGGTAACCGTTTGGGAGCCAAAAGAAAGGGCGACTTCTGCCCATGCTTCCGACCTTTGCAGCCACTGCGGACACTGTATAACGGAAGAAAGACCCTCATCACGGTGCCCGCAAAAACTGCAACCCGAGCAAATTCTTTTCTCTCCCCAGGGTTTTGGCCCGGCCAGAAATATTGTGGCCTTTACTGGAGGCGATCTGCTCTGCAGCCCGGAATGGTATGGACAATCTGCAGAAAAGATCAAAGAAAAAAACCTGGACCTGCGGGTGCTGCTGGAAACAAATGGCTATGGGCTGACTTCGCAAAACTTGGATTACCTCAAAGGTTCCGGGGTCGATTCGTTTTGGCTGGATATCAAAGCCTGGGATGATGAAATCCATAAAAAATTGACCGGTGTGGATAATCGCTGGATCTTAGGTTTGCCTGAAGAATTGGTCAAAAGGGGCTTCGGCCTGGAAGTGCTGACACTGTATATCCCGGGTTGGGTAGAGGCCGATCAGATCAAACGGATTGCCGGGCTGGTGGCAAGCGCAAATAAGGAAACATATTTCACCATCTTAGCCTTTTTTGGTCAATACAAATTAAAAAATGTTCCCAGCCCAAACCTGGAACAAATGCTGGAGGCTTACCAGGTGAGCAGAGAAGCCGGGTTGCAGAATGTCAGGTTGGGCAACTTGGGGATTTTTTTAAAAAGCCAAAAAGATTATGAAAGATACCAGAAGCATATCCATTGAGGGTTGGCTGCAGGGGAATTCGTGGGTTGTTCCAAGTTGCAAAGGGGAAGGTAAGTATTGAGATCCGGCACCAGTCCCCGAGTACAGTGCCGCAGTAGCGAGATTTTGTTTGTTTTAGATAAATTTCAAGGGCATGTCAAAAGGTTTTTGCGGGTTGAATGTAGAATAATATTACACCTGTCGAAAGCTGCAAACTTTTCAACCTTGCGGTAAGGCAGGAACCTAACATCAGCAGCACATTGCAAAAGCTGACTGCAGAGCGATGTGCAATCAAGGAAAGGAGCTGATTTCGCAATGTCAGGCAGGGAGGAAGTCGTTTTTTCCAGTAAGAGTCTACGTGATGTGGAGGAAATTGGGGATTTTCTCATTCAAGTTGGGCAAAAGCTAAAAGAACAAGGTTATTTCACTATGACCCAGGGAGAAAGACAAATTGAAATCCGTCCGAAGGGGTCGACCAAGCTGGAGTTGAAATACGAAATTGAAGACAAAGGGAAACATGAGTTTGAAATTGAAATTGAGTGGAAGCCCGGCGTTGCTGGAAGTGAAAAAATTGATATCACTTGATCTGATTCAGCAGTAAAGGCATCAGGAAAAGAATTGATCACTTAGCGTTCCATAAAGGAGAAAAACAAGATGTTTAAAATCCTTGTAGCGACCGATGGCTCCAAGCACTCCCAGAAAGTAATTAAAGAGGCTATTGAGGTTGCGCAAGCCATGCAAGCCGAAGTGACAGTGTTAACTGTTGAAGATTGGACAGCTGTAGACAGAGATAGCGGAGCAAAAAGTAAAGAAGCGCTGGATCGGGCTGTTGCAGTTTTCGAGGAAAAGGGTTTTCCTGTGACCCCCTTGTTGCGTAAGGGCGCCAAAAGTCCGGCAGATGTTATTATTGAAGTGGCCAAGGAATTTGAGGTAAATCTTATCATCCTGGGAAGCAGAGGTTTAAGAGGGTTTCAAGATATGCTCCTGGGGGGTGTTAGCAACCGGGTCGTTCAGTTGGCGGATAGAAATGTCATGGTGATCAAGTAGCCCTGAAGAAATGGCAAAGCACATACAGTCCGGCAAAAGGGCTTTATGTGCTTTTTTCCTTGCAGCAACAATAATCGGGTGTTTACCTTTGCGCAACAAATATTAATGGACTACAAAGCATTGGCCGTAAAAAGGGGTAAGTATGTTTGAAAGTGTTTGGTGCAGATTTCAGCGGGGCCAGAGACCCCAGTAAAGGGATTTATTACGCCGAGGGGTTCTTGCAGGAAAACCTCCTGAAGATCAACCGGGTTGTTCATTGTGATGATCGCCTGGATTTGCTGTCGGCCATACACTTCTCCAAAGCACCCTGGGGGCTTGATTTCCCCTTTTCTTTGCCCGTTCAGGCTCAAAGTTCCCTTCAAGTGAATAACTGGGGGGAGCTGTTGGATTTGGCCCTTGACTATTCCCGGGCAGATTTTGAAAGAGTAACCGGCAGCAGTATTACCTCCCGTTGTGAGGGACGGTGCCAAAGTCATTCTATTTGTTGCCGGGTTGTGGATGCTTCCATCGGTTCCTACAGCCCACTCAAAAAGACCAATCCCAATATGCGGGCCATGACATACGCTGGATTAAAGCTGCTATCCTACCTTCGCAGTTTAGGGAACAGGGTTTACCCTTTTGACCCGCTGGATCAAAATCTAGCTCGTGTCTATGAGGTTTACCCTTCCTACACCTGGAGCCAGGTGGAGCTGCCCCGCAGTACGAATGTAGAGCGCTTTACAGGCAGGTTTCAGCAGCGGTACGGCTTCAAAATATCGTTTACCAACTCTTTCTGTCATCCAGAATGCATCGATGCTGCTGATGCAGTGGTTGCCTGTGTAACCCTGGGTTATTCCATGTATCTCTATGGGCTTGACCAAGACTGGAGTCAGCAACATTCCTGGATTGGCAAAAATGAGTGGGAGCATCGTTTTACTGAAGGCATGATTGTGAAATTCTGAACTATCATTGACATCGCCAAACGGTACTATAATAACCTTTTAGGGCCACTGTCGGAGAACTATTCAATACAATTATCAGTGAAATTCAATCCATTGCAGGAAAAATTGAAGCTATCGCCGGGTCAGCAGAAAAAATCGGTGCAGGAAGTGAAGATATTTCTGCAGCGGTTGAGGAACAAACAGCCACCATGAATGAGGTGGCAAATGCAGCCACCGATTTGCAGGCACTGGTTAATGAATTAGATGAAGCGTTGAGCAGGTTTAAGTATTAAACAGGAAAGGGCAACCTTGGATTTCCATGGATTGCTACGTTAACGGCCAATTTTTTTCTCCAGGCGCTGCAGGCGGTGGCGGACTTCGGGTACTTCCGTGGGGCAGCCGCCCATCTGGCGCCGTTTAAGGGCTGCTTCCAGGGCCAGGCGGGTAATGCGCAGGGCTTTCGGGATGTCCTTGAGCCTGTGCTCGTATAGCTTGGCCAGCTCGATATAAGCGGTCAGGTCTTTCTTTCCTTCCTGGATCAAGTGCTCCCAGCAAGCGGCTGATTGCTCCCAGTGCCCCAGCTGCTTGTAGAAAATACCCAGGGTGCGCAGGGCCTTGTTCTGCAGGGTGGGGCTGCCATCCCAGTAAGCCTTCAGCAGGAACCGTTCCGCCTTTTCACGTTGGCCTGCCTTGTCAAACAGCATTCCCATGGTAAAACAATCCTGGGGGAGAGCGTTATCCAGGTAGTCTTCCTGTTGAATTTTCCCCATTAAACCCAGTAGGGATGCCATGGTCAGGATATCCAGGCAGTTGTGTTCAAAGATTTGTTTTAAGCGATCTGTGTTTCCCCGGCGCAGGTAGTCAAAATAGACGGCAGGTATCTCTTCCCCGGGAATGTCGCCTTCCCTGGTCAACTGCAGCAGGTGCTGCTCCAGGGACTGCAGACTGCAGCTGGGCAGGCGTTCCTTCCACAGCCTCCGGGCGCAGTGGAACAAATCAATGTGGGTGGAGGGGCTTAAAGGCGGCTGGACCTTTGTCAGGACCTGGCGGGTGTGCACCAGGGGCAGATCAAAGGATTTGCCGTTAAAGGTGATCAGAGTCTGAAAATGTTCAAAGCTGCGGGTGAAATGGTATAACATGGCCTGCTCTTCCGAGGGCCGCCGCAAAAAATACTGGCGAAGGCGAAACTGGTTATCTTCCACCCAGCCCGCGCCTAACAGGAAGGCCCAGGTGCCGGTGCCCCCGGCCAAACCTGTGGTTTCCAGGTCCAGATACAGCCCCTGCCAGGGCTGTATATCTTCACCGGGGGGTGAGTGCATTAACAGCTTTAAAGCGGCCGGGCTGCATGCCCGGGCCTCCTTCAAGGGCACTTGACCGTGGCGGTGGTCCAGGGGGAAGGCCGTTTCCCTGATCAGGCAGGTCCCCCTGGGGGTTACTTCTTCCCGTTCCTCCCCGGGGAAGAAGTGCAGCAACCCGCCGGTCGGCTCTTTGTTCAATTTATTCCCCGTGGTAATCATTCCTGTATCCTTCAATCGCTGTAAGCGGCTGCGTAATTTGTCACCAGGTTTCGAGTTCAACCGAGTAGCACCTCCAACAGATGCAGGGTGTGTTCTTTGCCTTTTTGTCCGACCTCTTCGGCTGGACCGATGCAGGATGGGCAACCGTCTTCGCAGCTGCAGTCGTGGATGATTCGGCGGGCAGCCTGAAAGATCTCCTGCCAGGATTCGTAGAGGGCCTGGCTGTATCCCACGCCCCCGGGATAGTTGTCGTACAGGTAAAGAGTGGGGAGGTTGGTAAAGGGCGCTTTCACCTGGCTGACAGATTTCAAGTCCCGCGGGTCCCCCATGAGAAACAGGGGGGCGATATGGGCCGCCAGGTAGGACAGCCCGATTAGCCCCGACTGTACCGCTGAAGGAGACATTTCCTGCAAGGAACCCTCGTGGAAGGAGATCCAGAAAGCGGTGGTATGCATCTCCATCTCGGGAAGCTTGAGATGACCCGAGCCGATGTTTTCATGGGTGTGGAACTTGATTTTTTTAAAGATGGAGACCAGGGCGTTGACCCGCACTTCTCCCCAGGAACTGATGACTTGATCGGCTGTTTCCTCAAATACCTCCAGGACCCGTAAATCTACGGACAGGTTGGCGTCGGTATAGTAATTGACGGACACCTGGCGCACGAAAGCCTTTTTTTCCTCCAGGTCCAGTTTCTCCACCTGGTATTGCTGCCCTCCATGCATGTAGATGGCTTCTTCGTGGACCAGCATGGGGGCGCTGAAGCGATCCACTTCGCCGATTACCTGCTCATGGGGATGGGTTGTATCGATAATCACCACGTTTTCGCTGGAAGCGCTGCGCAGGCTGATTTCCTCTGCAGGGAAAGAGTCTTCCATCCAGTGATAGCAGCCGTCGCTGTGGTAGAGGACTTCTTCCTCAGTGAGAAATTCCAGGATCTCTTCCACCGGCGTGCTGCCGAAGGATTCTCCTTCCTGGAAGGGAAGTTCGAATGCGGCACAGCGGACATGGTTGGTCAGGATGATCAGGTTGTCCGGGTTGACCAGGGCTTTTTCCGGGGAGCGTTCCCAGAAATAATCGGGATGAGAAGCCAGGTACTGATCCAGGGGGGCGCTGCTGGCGACCAGCACTGCCAGCGAAAGCCCGGAGCGGCGTCCCGCCCTTCCCGCCTGCTGCCAGGTGCTGGCGATAGTGCCGGGGTAACCGGTAATGATGCAGGCTTCCAACTGGCCAATATCGATCCCCAATTCCAGGGCATTGGTGCTGACGACCCCCTTGATCTCTCCACGGCGCAGGCCGTCCTCAATGGCCCGGCGCTCTTTGGGGAGGTAGCCCCCACGGTAGCCCCGGAGCCCGGAATCCTGCCCGGGGCGGGACTTGATGTTTTGCCGCAGGTACGAAAGCAGGACTTCTACATTGAGGCGGCTGCGGGTAAAGATAATGGTCTGGATCCCTTTTTGGATCAGGAGCAGGGCCAGCTTTTGGGCCTCCAGCACGGAGCTGCGGCGAATCCCCAGGTCTTTGTTCACCAGGGGTGGGTTATAGATAACAAAGTGTTTTTCCGGCTGGGGCGCACCGTTGCTGTTTATTTCCGTTACCGGTTCTTCCAGCAAAGCCTGGGCCAGTTCCCCGGGGTTGGCAATGGTGGCTGAACAGAGGATGAACTGGGGTTTCACCCCGTAAAAGCTGGCGATACGCTTCAAGCGCCGGAGCACATTGGCCAGGTGGCTGCCGAAAACACCCCGGTAGTGGTGAATTTCATCGATCACCACGTAGCGCAGGTTTTCAAACAGCCGCATCCACTTGGTATGGTGGGGCAGGATTCCCGAGTGCAGCATGTCGGGGTTGGTGACCACAATATGCCCTTTTTGCCGGATATGATTCCGGGTATTTGGGTTGGTGTCCCCGTCGTAGGTAAAGGTATGCAAATCGATTTCAGCATTTCCCACCAGGCTTAAAAGTCCGGCCACCTGGTCCCGGGAAAGGGCCTTGGTGGGGAAAAGGTATAAGGCCCTGGCGTGGGGTTCCTGGATGATCCGGTCCAGCACGGGGAGGTTGTAGCACAGGGTCTTACCGGAAGCGGTGGGGGTAACGATAACAGTATGTTCCTCCCGGTTAATCGCTTCCAGGGCTTCAAACTGGTGCAGGTAAAGCCGGTCCACGCCGTCTTTTTGCAGGGCCTTTTGTAAACGGGTGTTGAGCCAACCTGGAAACTCCCGGTACTGCCCGGCCTGTTTCGGCAAAACAGCCCAGCGGGTGACATTGTTGATGATCTCCGGGCGATTTTTGCATTCCGACAAAACTTTTTCCAACATTTCCAGACCACCTCTTGCAAAAGTCCCGGACTATTAGCAAAGAAACAATACGCTTATTATACCTGTCCGGGCGAAAATTGATCAGACTTGGCATAATCCTTAAAGCTTGAAAAAAAGAAAGGATTTGCCTGCTGCTGCGATGTTTTTATTATACCAACAAACAAATGTTGTAGTCAAAGCAAACTTTTTAAGCTACAGTTCAGTTGACAGGCACAGGGGAGCATAATAGAATGAATGCAATTAACAAGCGGATGATAGCCCAAAACACATCTTAAGGAAGTGACTGCCTTGATCGACCAAATGGCCAATTTAAACCTGTCGCTGCTGGTAGAGCTGGCCCGGGATGACAGCCATGCACCGGTTCAGTATGAAAACCTGCGGAGGTACCTGCGCTCCCGGCGCTGCACTTTCAGCGGCGAACCCATGCCGACCTTTTTAAAACCATACTTCATTACTCCTCAGCAAAATGATCAGCTGCGGCATACCGTAGAAACAATCAGCAATGCTTTGAATAAGTTTATCAAGCTCTACTTGGAAAACGCAGAAATCAGGGAACTGATGAACTTTAGCCCTGCAGAAAACGAACTCTTTGCTATTGAACCTCACTACAGCTTTTCGCTGGTAATCTCCCGCCTGGATGCTTTTTTAAACGATTACGAAGTTAAGTTTCTGGAGTTCAACTGTGATTCACCAGCCGGCACCGCATATTCTGATGTTTTGGAAGAGGGGTTCAAGGAAATTTTGCAGGAGTATCCGTTGTTGGACCAGTGGAATATCGACTACATCAACCGCCAGGAACATCTCTTCCAGTCTATCCTGGAATGTTATCGGCAATTCCGCGAGGCGCATCCTCAATTTCCGGAAAAGCCCACCGTTGCCATTGTCGATTGGGAAGACCTTCCTACCGCGGATGAATTTCAACTGCTAAAAGAGTATTTTCAGCTTAAAGGTTTGAAAGCGTTGGTGACCAGTCCCCAGAAGTTCAAGGTTGAGGGGGGCTGCCTGCTCGCAGAGGGCGAACCCGTGCACCTGATCTACCGCCGGGTGATTACCAGGGAACTGGTGGAGCAGTTGGACCAGGTCCAGGATTTCGTGCAGGGTGTAAAAGAGCGGTTGGCTTGTATGTGCAACCCCTTTCGTTCATTCATCGTGGGTAACAAAAAGGTATTGGACCTGATGACGGACCCCCGATTTCAGGGAATTTACGATGCCCGGGAGCGTGAGATGATCCGGGAGACCATACCCTGGACAAAGATTCTTGCCGACACGAAAGTCCCCTATAATGGTGAACTGGTTGACCTGTACCGCTTTACTGCTGAAAACAAGGACAAACTGGTCTTAAAAGCCGCTTCTTCTTACGGGGGCAAAGATGTTGTTCTCGGCCGGGAAACGGACAAAACATCCTGGCAGCGGGTTATCGATCAACACATTGAAGCCCGGGATTGGATCGTGCAGGAGTATGTCAATATCCCCCAAGACATATTCCCGGAAATAAATGAAGGGGTGGGGTTGAAGCTGAAAAAGGTCAACATCAATCCTTTTGCCTTTACGGGTCGTTATGGCGGGACCATTACCCGGGTTTCCGACAGGTCGATCATCAATGTCAGTGCCGGTGGGGGTATTGTGCCGACCATGAGCGTGAAAAAGAAGGGGGCTCAATTGAGTCCCGGGGATGGGTTGACGGATGGGCTGACAGGATAAAGGAAATATTACATCGTCCATAAAGCTGCAGCGTTGCACTTTTGCTGGCAAGGCAGTAGCATTCTGTAATCCGAGGTAATACCAAATGCTGGAGCAGGTGTTTTGCGAGTTAAGTTGTTAGTAACGTAAGTTGAAGAAATAATTGGAAACCAACTGATGATTGAGGCAGGGTGTGATAATATATGGATGAATGGTAGTCGAATATTCCTGCACCAAGTTCAGCGAGTAGAGAGTGTCTTTATTTTTAAATAGTTCTTGTATTAAGCAAAAAAGGTACTATATGCGCACAAAGGGGGGGGACTAGTTGAGACAACCGATCATAATTTTAACCGGATTTACTTTGCTGGCCTCTTTGATTGCTTACCTGACAGGTGGTTTTGCACTAATCTGGGAAGGGATGGAAGCCGGCTGGTTTACCCTCTTGCAGGCGGTTCCACTTATTCTGGCCGCTTTTTTTGTAATCGGTCAGCTTCAACAGTTGATTTCTACCGATTTGATTAACCGTCTGCTGCAACGGTTTGCCGGGGCCAAGGGCATTGTCCTTTCTTCCATCGGCGGGGGAGCTTTCCCGGGGCCTCCGTATGTATATTACCCCTTTCTGGCATCTTTCAAAGACAAGAAAATTCCTTTTTATCTTTTCTTTACTTTTATTGTTGGGAAACAGGTATATGATTTTGCCCGCATTCCAATGGAAGTGAGTTTAATTAACCCGGGCATTGCTTTGCTGCGAAATATTATTACAGCACCCTTTCCCATCATCATGGGATTGATAGCCCGTTATATCTATTCTGACTTGTTGACTGATGATTACTTTATCAAAGAGCAAAATATCAAAAAGCAAAAATCGGAAGGCGGGGAGAAGGAGTAATGTTACTGCCTACAATCATATTTATTGCCCTGGCCCTGGTGCTGTTTGTTGTTAATGCCCGGGGAAAGCGCCATGTTGAAGGAGTTAAAAGCGGGGCAAAGCAGCTTTATATGGTGCTGCCGGTCATCCTGATTGCCTTTGTTCTGGCCGGGATGATCGAGGTTATTATACCAGAAGAGTTCGTGCAGCAGTGGCTGGCCCGGGAAGCGGGTTTAAGAGGTGTGCTGCTGGGGACCATCGGCGGTATGTTGTTGGCCATGGGTCCTTATGCTTCGTTTCCTATTATTGCTTCAATCTACGGGGCCGGGGCAGGCCTTGGAACTGCAGTATCCCTGGTAACGGCCTGGTGTATGCTGGGTTTGAGCAGACTGCCGTATGAAGTGGGTTTTTTGGGCCCCCGCTTTGCAATCGTGAGAATGTCGTTTAGTCTTCCCTTTTGTCTGGCCGCAGGTGCAGTGGCTCATCTGGTGGAAGGGCTGTTGCTCTAACTTGGGCCTGATCCGGTTGGACGGACTCTTTGTATTTTTTGACTATTTTTTGCTGCAAAAAAGCGCATCGAAGAAATTCTGTGTCAGCATTGTTAAGCAATTGAAAGTTGGCGGGGAAAGTGGTAGAGTAGAGGTATGTACCTGGTTTTCCTGAAAGGCTCTTTTTTTTATGGAAGCTTGGCAGTTTCCCTGTAATTTTATTTTTCAGGGAAGGCCTTTTCCCAGAGGGAAGCGGGTTTTAAAGATCATTATCATCCTCTGTTGTGGCCTGTATGGGTCGTGAAAGTTAGTTTACAGCAGTGGCAACAAAACAACTGTATGTTGTGGAGACACAAAGGAGGCGCTAAATGCGTAAGTATTTTTCTTGGATCATCATTATTGCCATCGTCCTGGGTTTCATTCTTTTAATGGCCGGGACAAATTTTTACCTGGACTTGCTCTGGTTCGTCAATCTTGACTTGGAGGGAGTTTTCTGGACCCAGTACCTGTCCAGCTGGGGATTGCGTTTTGGAGCCCTTTTGTTTTTCTTCTTGTTTTTGTTGATCAACTTGATGTTTACCCGGAGGTTGGTCCTGAACATTCCCAATCCCAATTTGCGGGAAAAGCTGTTTGCCAGCGGCTATTACGTCTATATTACCTCCCGCCGGGTCACCATTTTGTTTGTGCTGGTTGCCGGCGTGATTTCTTTTCTGTTTACTTCCTATACCGGTGATTTCTGGATGGAAATGCAGCAGTATTTTAACGCCACGGACTTTGGCGTGACCGATCCCATTTTTAACTCTGATGTCTCTTACTATATTTTCCAGTTGCCCTTTTTAAGGTTTTTATACCAGTTTTTGATGATGATGGTGGTTACAACCATGCTGCTGGTGGGGGCAATCTACCTGGTATTAAGCCCTCCTGTGCAGGTGGGCAACCGCTTTGTTTTTACAAATTTTCCCGGGCTAAGCCACATTTCACTGCTCTTTGCTTTGATCTTTTTGCTCAAAGCCTGGGATTATCGCATGCAGATGTTGGAATTACTGCAATCGCCCCGGGGGCATAGCTTTGGCGCCGGATATACGGATCTTGCAGTCAACCAGACGGTCCTGTGGGTGCTGCTGGTTATGGCCCTGGTCATTGGTGCTGTCTGCCTAATTAATGTTTATATGAAGAAAGCAAAATACCTGGCATACGGGGTAGGGGCCATTATGGCAGTATCGATCTTGGGTGGAGCCATTGCGCCGGCCCTGGTCCAGAGCTTTCTGGTATCCCCTTCCGAACTTTCCTATGAGCGGCCGTATATCGAGCACAATATTAAGTTTACCCGCACGGCCTTTGGCCTGGACCGGTTTAAACAGGAAGAGCACCGGGCCTCCCCGGACCTGCACCTGGCGGATATAGAGGAGACCCCGGGTACGTTTAATAATATCCGTCTGTGGGATTACCGGCCGATTCAACAAACCTACCTGGAAAACCAGGCCATCCGCCCTTATTACACCTTTGTGGATGTCGATATTGACCGGTACATGATTGACGGGGAATACCGGCAGGTCATGCTTTCGGCCCGGGAGATGGATCAGAGTGCCTTTGATGAGCGGGCCCAGACCTGGATCAACCAGCGGCTGCAGTTTACCCACGGCTATGGCGTTGCGATGAGTCCCGTTAACGAAGCCAACCCTGACGGACTGCCTCAATATTTCCTGCAGGACATTCCTCCCCAGGGGCAGCTGGAACTGGAAAGGCCGGAGATCTATTACGGTGAGTTGACCGGGAACTATGTTATTGCCAATACCGATATGGAAGAGTTTAATTATCCCCGGGGCGACACCAATGTGTATGCCCATTACGAAGGTGAGGGAGGGGTGGAGCTCCACTCCCTGGGGCGGCGTCTGCTTTTCGCCCTGCGCTTTGCCGAGTACCGGGTGCTCCTTTCCGGTGAGATCAACCCGGAGAGCCGCTTCATGTTCTATCGTAATGTTCAGGATCGGGTAAACAAGGTCGCCCCCTTCCTGGAATACGACCAGGATCCTTATATTGTGGTCAGCGACGGCCGGCTTTACTGGATCCAGGATGCTTACACTGTCAGCGATCGATATCCGTATTCCCAACCCTGGGGCGGAGTGAATTACATCCGGAATTCGGTCAAGGTTGTGATTGACGCCTATAACGGGTCCATGGATTTTTACATGGTCGAACCCGATGAACCCATGGTGCAGACATACAGCAAGATCTTCCCCGATTTGTTCAAAGACTTGGAAGAGATGCCCGAGGGTTTAAGAGATCATCTGCGCTATCCGGTAGACCTGTTTACAGCCCAGATCGAAAGGTATAGGGAATACCATGTGACAAACCCCACGGTATTTTATAACCGGGAAGATTTGTGGGAGGTTCCCATGGAACGGTACCGGGGACAGCAGCAGCCCATGGAACCCTATTACGTGATTTTGCAGCTGCCCGGGGAAGAAAGGGAAGAGTTTGCGCTGATCAATCCTTATACTCCCAGGGGCAGGCGCAACATGATTTCCTGGGTGGCGGCCCGCAGTGATTATGAGCATTATGGTGAAGTTATCGTCTATGAATTTCCCAAGGACAGGATTATCACCGGTCCCATGCAAATCGAAAACTTAATTGACCAGGATACCGATATTTCCGAACAACTAACCCTCTGGGACCAGGCCGGTTCTGAAGTAATCCGGGGGAATCTGTTAGTTATTCCTATTAAGGAAAGCGTGCTCTACGTGGAACCCATTTTCCTGCAGGCGGAAGATGGGGGCATTCCGGAACTTTCGCGGGTAATCGTGGCCTTCGGGCAGACGGTGGCCATGGAGAGGAGCCTGGAGGAAGGCTTGATGCGCGTGCTGGACGAGCGGGTTGATCTTCCCGGTGCACCGGATGAGTTTCCCGATGAAGCGCTGGAAGAAATGGAAGATATCGACGAGATCATGGAAGAGATTGAAGATATAGAATTGGTCCCTGATGAAGTAAAAGATATTTCTACACAGCTTGGCGAACTTTTCCAGGAGCTGCAGGAGAAGCTGCAGGAAATGGAAGAATTGATGGAAAGGCTGGAAGAGGAAACACGGTAGCTGTTCATTTGCAGTGACCTTGTGAGGTGCTGCCTTTTTCCAGGTGCTTATATTCAACCTCTTTCAAGGTGTAAGGCATCGGATGAGCAGGGGGTGTTATCTTTTCTATGGAAATATCGCGCAGAAAGTTTGTCAGAAATATTTGCCTTGCTGGAGGAGCAGGGATCCTGGGTCTGGCCGGGGGGTCTTTTTTGCTCAAGGGTTGTTCGCCGGACGAGGAACCGCCAGAAGAAGTTTTGACTGAGGATTCGGAGCCATGGCAGCCAGCCTACAAAAAACTGGAGGCCGAGGGGAAGCTGGCGGAACGGGTTGAGCAGGCCTATGAACTGATGGAGGCATGTGTTCTTTGTCCCCGTCGCTGCGGGGTAAACCGTCTTCAGGGAGAGGAAGGGTTCTGCAGGGCCCCAAGGCAGGCCATGGTGTACAGCTTTAGCCCGCATTTTGGTGAAGAATTGCCTCTGGTGGGCAATGACGGCTCGGGGACCATCTTTTTTTCCAACTGCAACCTGCGCTGTGTTTTCTGCCAGAACTGGCCTATAGCCCACAAAGGAAAGGGTCGCCAGGTCAGTGACGATGAACTGGCAGGGATGATGCTGGACCTGCAGCGCCGGGGTTGCAATAATATTAACTTTGTCACACCTACACATGTCCTGCCCAACATCCTGGGTGCCACGCGTATCGCCCTGGACAAGGGTCTGGAACTGCCCCTTTGCTATAACACCAGCGGATATGAGACTGTTGAGAGTGTCGAGCTGTTGGATCAAGTTGTAGATATTTACCTGCCGGACATGAAGTTCATGGATGGTGAAATGGCGGAGCGTTTTAACGAGGCCGAAGCCTATGACTACCCCGAAAAGGCCCGGGAGGCGCTCCTGGAGATGCACCGCCAGGTAGGGGATCTGGTCACCGATAAGCGCGGCATTGCCTTAAGGGGCCTGATGGTGCGCCACTTGGTCATGCCCAACCGGGTTGCCGGTACCCGGGAATTTGTGCAGTGGGTTGCCGACAACCTGTCCACAGACACCTATGTGAACATTATGGCCCAGTACC
>Ga0207421_10004126_pt1 | contig 16955 bp, 13 predicted proteins | sample SodLakKL_010_SED_4_FD_187542 | JGI IMG/M metagenome (GOLD analysis project Ga0207421, IMG submission 187542) | Alkaline sediment microbial communities from Lake Tanatar, Kulunda Steppe, Russia - 8KL_010_SED (SPAdes) (version 2) | ecosystem: Environmental > Aquatic > Non-marine Saline and... | reverse complement strand
GACAGTATCCGAGTGTCTGAATCCTGCTTCATCCTTCAGATATATACCAGGTTCCACGCTGAGCACCATGTTCTCCTTCAACTCCCAATCTTCTCCGACGTCGAGAAAAGGAGGTTCGTGAATTCTAGTCCCCAGGCCGTGACCTGTATGGTGCCTCCAGGTCCCTTCGATGTTCTCCTCTTCGTAGAGCTCATAAACTGCTTTATCGACTTCGCTCAACTTCTTTCCAGCTTCTATCTCTTCAAAAGCGATGTCCTGCGCTCTTACCATCAACTCGAAGTGCTTTTTCTGCTCTTCGGAAGGTTCTCCGACAACCCAGGTTCTCTCCAACTCGCTGATATAGCCGCCGATATCGACCCCGACTCCGTTGACCAGAACGTCACCTTTTTCTATGGTTTCATTGCTAGCTATCGCGTGGGGCAGCGAAGATCCCTCACCCACCTGTCCTCTATAACCCACGGTTATCGGAAAACCGGTACCGGTCTGCTCGTATTTAGGACCGAAAGCACGGATGATGGCTTGAGAAGCTTTCATAGAAGCGTTCATCGACGCCTCGATCTCTGAGATACCGGGCATGCTCTCTTCCTGCAGATACTTCAAACCCAGATTACCCCATTTGGCGCTCTCTTTCAGAAGTTCGATCTCTTCATCTTCTTTAACGCTGAAAAATTTCTCGAGTTCTAGACGTACATCCTCTACTTCCGCGCCTATCAAATCACTCAAGGTCTTACCGAAATAACCGTAACCGCTTCCATAGCCGTCGTGATCGACGGCGATTTTTTCATAGTCGTTGTTCTTTACCATCTCTTTAACGAACTTCATAGGATGCTTTTTCCCTGGATAATCCGGATAGGTGATCAATTCATCCAGTGTCAGATTTCTCTGTTCTAGATGTTCTTTTTCCAATCTCGGTACCACCATCTTTTCATTTTCTCCGTCGAAAAGATAAGCGATGGGTCTTTCCGTAGGTAAAAAAGCAAAACCCGTCAAGCGGAATATGAAAGTCGGCGAGAACAGACATATCGCATCGAATTCCTTTTTCTCCAATCTTTCCCATAACTTCTCTTTTACTCTCTCATACACCTTTCTATCCAACATCATATCCATTTTCACACCTTAGATATCATAGTAGTTATAAAGGTTAATAATTTTCGTTTTTGTTTGAAAGATAAAGATCGACATTTAAAGAAAATCTAAAAGTAAAAAAGAAAAAGGTCTTTCGGGATCAAATCGAGCAGTTCTGAGAGAAGTTCTGATTCACATCATGACATCTCTAAAATTTCTCTATACCCGGACATGTCCATGAACCCGTGTCCGCTTACATTGAAAACTATTGTTTTCTCCTCATCACTCCTCTTGCATTCTCTGGCCTCGTCGATGGCTGCCGCGATACTATAGGCGGATTCAGGTGCCGGGAGAAAACCTTCCGTTTGAACGAATATCTTAGCTCTTTTAAAGACGTATTCTTCATCTTCGGGATATATAATTGTATCGATGAGGCCTTCATGTTTTAAAGCGCTGATTATCGGAGCCGCACCATGATAGCGTAGACCATCGGCTTTTATAGATGGCATCGCACATCGATGACCCAAGGTGTACATCTTCAGCAGAGGGGTCTGTTCGGCATAATCTCCAAAATCGTATTCATACTTACCTTCCAAATTTGGAGCAGCCTGACTCTGTGCGGCTATGAATTCAGTATCATGCCCGTCTTTTATCCGATCCGCCGCGAAGGGGATCGCCAAGCCTCCGAAGTTACTTCCGCCGCCTACACACGATATCACTGTATCTGGATACTCATCGACCATCTCGAATTGTTTCTTTGTTTCTAGACCGATGATGGTCTGATGGAGTAGAACATGGTTCAGTACTGAACCAAGACCGTAAACAGCATTATCGTCGGAGGCTGCATCCTCAAGAGCTTCTGAGATGGCTATATTAAGCGAACCTTCATGCTCCGGATCGTCTTCTAACATCTTCTTCCCGATTTCTGTTTGGGGACTGGGTGAATCATGTACTTCCGCGCCATATAACTGCATGAAGTTTCTGCGGCCGAGTTTCCAAGACGATGCGGCCCTTACCCAATATACCGTTAGGTCTATCCCTACGAGAGAACAAGCATAGGCTAGAGCTGTTCCCCACTGTCCTGCACCGGTTTCAGTCGTCATCCTTTCTATGCCCTGCTGTTTTGCGAAATAGGCTTGTGGTATTGCTGTATTAACTTTGTGACTTCCAGTAGGACTGTAGAATTCGGATTTGTAGTATAGTTTTGCTGGAGTATTCAACTTATTTTCTAATCCTCTAGCTCTTATCAAGGGTCGTGGTCTACCGGCTTGTAGATACAGTTCTCTCACTTCTTTTGGGATCTTTACGTATCTGTCATCACAAGTCTCTTGTTCTAGTACTCCTTTGCTGAATACCTCAGGTAATTTATCCATACGCGAAGGACCTGATTCAGGATCTTTAGGTGGTGGTATAGGATCAGGAAGATCCGGTAATATATTGTACCAGCTGTCCGGCATCTCTTCTTGTGGCAGTTCGTAGCTGTCTCTTTTCATATTTTTTTCCTCTTTAAACCTATTATAGTCTCTTCGATCATCATTTTCAACTCCAAAAAGAAAAGATCTACAGCTCCCGTAAGTGTTCCTAACATTCTAGTAACGCCAAACTAAATCCCTTTCTGTTTGCTGCATGGAATAGCAAAAAGTCTATGTATTATATAATACTTGTGTGTACAAATTTATACATTAAAGATGATAACTGTTTATACGACTTAAAGATGCTGGCTTTTGCTCCGTCGTCGACTTAGTCGATCTTCAGGACACAATCGTTGTTAATATTTTCTTTCAAACTCACTACTCTACCTCTAATCTCTACTTTCTAAAGACACCTAACAATATTATCGCTGAATTATCTAAAACGTTCTCCATAAATGCGGCTTCAAAAGAAGTTATACACTACCGCCGGTAGAAAAAGATAGTGAATCGATACCGTCTAAATCAGATCCTCGGTATTTTTTCTCAGTGATGCTTAAGTTTTCTAGAAAATTGCTTTTTCAGTTCAATATGTAATAGATTTTTACAAAAACCCTAATAGTATAAATACCGTAAAAATTAGCGGGTGGAGTTATGAAGATTATAATCATATCCGAAGGTAAGCATGGGAATGGAAGGGTGATCGCAGAAGAACTTATGGGAATAGTGAAGGACTCTGGTAGAGAAGCACACATCTACTCTGTTGAGGATGTCAAACCCGAAAAAATCCAGGAGGGAGATCTTTATGTTTTCGTCTCACCGACTCACGCCATGGGACCAAGTCGAAAGATGAAAAAAGCGGTAGAAAAGGGACTTTTTCCTGAAAACGGAGCTTATGGCTTGATAACGATCTCTAAAAAACAGAAAAGAAAGACAGCTCGAAAGATGGAAAAGTATCTAGAAAAGAGGGGACTTTCCAAAGAAGTGGAAAACTTACATCTGCTAGAAGATAAAAAAGGCAATCTAAAGAAAGGTTTTCGAGATGAACTCGAGAAGTTCTATGGGATGATAGAATCGCATTGAACTCTAATTTGAATCATTCCATCTTTAAAACTTCTTTATAGGTCTGCGTATCCTTGACCACTTACATTGAAGGATCCTAAAAGTTTCATGTATTATAATATGATCCTCTAATAAACTATCACGCTTTCTACACCCTCCACATCTTTGATCTTATCCAGACCTTCTCCGGGTACCGAAGATTCAGTTATGATGTATAACTTAGCTTCTTCAGCAAGTTCTGGGTCTTCAGTTATGCATTGTCTTATGCTGATGCCCATATCAGCGATCTTGGTCGATACACCGGCGAGTATACCTATACACTGAGGATCTTTGGGTATTATCTCTATAAGTCCTGCATCGGTATCTTTAGCCACTTCTCGGAAAAAAGCGGTTGCCTTCAATTTAGAAAACAGTTCGGACAATTCTTCGTTCTCCTCGATGGTCTTCGCGGTGGCTCCAACCGTCCTCCTATCCACTCCTAGAACTCGTCCTATACGTAGAGGAGACATCTTTACGCCGTTGCAGTATATCTCGCCGTTCTCAACGCTAAGACCGCTTTCCAGCAAGAATTTAGCGGTGCGTTTCTGAGCCGAAAAATCTTCGAAATGCTTCTTTATATCCCACATAGATGTACAAAATGATACATAGATATATATCTTGTTACAGGTAGAAAAGATTTATTTGCTCACATCGCGGTAAGAACGACGGAGACGATAACATGGTCGAGAGATGTCCTAAATGCGGTCAAACCGTTATCAAGGATTCCAAAGAAGATGCATACTGGTGTGATCACTGCGATCAGTATTTCTCCTATCAAGAAGTAAAGAAAAGTAGTAATAGCGAAGATTGAAGTGACCTAAAAGATGTAGATCCCTCGGCAAGATTCTTGAGATTCAATAGTAGTCCGAGTGACTTATCAGATGACTTTTTGCCTTCTCGATGACTTTTTCTTTTGATACACCGGTCAACTCCACTTCGCAATCGCCGTGACGGCACTCGAATTTATATCCTTTTATACTGGTCTCTAATATCGGGCCTACGCATTCTTTTCCATCTTTCAAAATGCACTGGACGACCTTCCCCTCTTCATCCTTGACCTCGTAATCTTTCACTTCGTCCGGGTCTCCCACATCTAACTTATCTTCCATATTATAACAAGCTTATTAGAGATATAAATATTTAACTCGAATGTCTGTCAAAGCCTGCTCGAGATCTTTGAGAAATCATAAGAGACTATGAAAAGTACCGTCATCCCCACGATCAAAAACAAAAAGACCCACGTGTTTAGCAGCCATATGATACCGAGTAGACCATAGAGCATGCTCCTCCTACCCAGGGTGTACTCGCGATTACCTCTTATGAAGAGATCGGCCAGATATGTTTCCGCTCTCAGTCCGCTTATATCTTCCAGGCTTTCGGATGAACTCCTGACCAGGAACGTTATACGGGTAAAATGGCGCAGGCAGAGAAGGAAATTGAAAAACGAATATATCAGAGTGAACATCATCAACCAGATAGCGTAATCGCCATCACCGAATGGATCGGGAAGGGCGGACGGACTCAAACCGAAGAGCAGCCCTATAAGGAGTACAGAGGTGGTCGCTAAAAAAGTGACGGCCATTATAACGTTCCTCAATTGATGGATCACCAGGAGATGATCTCTTTCTTCTATTATCTCCTTGAACCAACTCCGTATCGCTTCGTTTATCCTGTTGCGCTGTGTTATCACGTCCTCCTTTTCGGTCAGAAAAAAATACAGGTAATGGTAACCCCAAAGGCAAACGGCATAGATCGATATGATCACGAAGGAGGGAAGATCGATCATGGTCAACTCCTATTATAGATAAGATGTTCCTGCTTTAATAATTAATCGATAAAGAACAGTTAAAGTTGATAAAATCGGAAAAACATTTTTATATCCTACCCATTCCGGAACTTGACCAAAGTTAGCGTTCATCATGGGTAATTATCTATGAGCGAAGAAGAGGATAGAAAATCGGTTTTAGATTTCAATATCAGATATCTGGTCAAGAGGTTTTCCAGGGAGTACTTGAGGCCCAATCTAAAGGTGTATCTTCCTATCCAGATAGGCCACGTTATAACGGCCATACTCGCACTGATACCGCCTTTGATCCTTCGGAGTATAATAGACGATGCGGTGATCAACGGAGATATGGGTGTGGTGATAAACCTATCTTTGATCGCTCTAGCGGTGTTTGGTGCGATCGCTGTCGGAAGAGGATTACGCAGTTATTACGGACATAAGACGGCTCAAAAGATAGTTTATGATATGAGGAACGACCTATACGGACATTTCCAGGATCTTCCGATGAAGTTCCACGATGAGAAAAAGACCGGAGAACTTATCGCCCGTCTGATCGATGATCTTAACAGACTTCAGGAGTTCCTGCACCACGGTCCCGAGGGATTCTTCACCGCCGTAACGCGGATCCTGGGTACCCTGATCATACTTTTCACTTTGAACGTACCTCTTACACTCGTCGTTCTAGCCTTCGCTCCACTTCTGATTTTATACGGATGGTTCCTGATGAGGAAGATGCACCGCGCATTCAGAGAAGTCAGGAGTAAGAAGGCCGAGATGACAGATCGTTTAGAGGATAATCTTTCCGGCGTCAAGATAATCAAGGCTTTCTCCAACGAGCTTTTCGAAAGAGGGAGATTCGCTGAAGAGAACATCGAACATTTTGAAGCTAGGAGGAAAGCGGTCAGATACATAAGCATGTTGGGCCCCGGGGCTTACTTTTTGAACAGCTTAGGTCTAGTGCTGACCCTAGGATATGGTGGATATCTAGTGATGGAAGAAGCACTCACTCCCGGTACATTGGCAGCATTTTACACTTACCTGGTCGGTTTCAGAGGACCGATGCTTAGGCTCATCCGCATAAACGAAGGTCTGAGCCGCTTTCTAGCCTCTATAGAAAGATTTTTCGATCACAAGGATATAGAGCCAGATATCTATACTGAAGAGGATGCCTTGACTTCTGAAGAGGTCGTACCTGAAAATCTTGATAAAGAGACCTCGACCACCGAGCTCACGCCGGAGGAAAGTTCCATACTCAAGGGTGAGGAAAGGCTTGAATTGATACAAGATCTAGAAGGGGTTGACGATAGAAAGATAGAGAAAGAGAAGGCGATAGAAAAAGCTACTATACCGGGTAGAGTAACTTTCGAACACGTGTCTTTTTCCTATGATGATGCTGAAGATGTTCTAGAGGATATCCATTTTGACGTACCTCCCAAGAAATCAGTCGCTCTCGTAGGTCCTAGCGGCTCCGGCAAGACCACGATAGTCCGCCTGATCCCAAGGCTCTATGACGTTGACAGTGGGGTCGTAAAAGTTGACGGAGTCGATGTCAAAAGATGGGATCTAAAGGAGCTGCGGAATTCCGTAGCTATGGTCCTGCAGGATGATTATCTCTTCTCCGGAACTATAAAAGAAAATATCAGTTATGGAAGGCCCGATGCCTCGGAGGAGGATGTTATGGAGGTTGCTAGTAAAGCTAACGTTGACCAGTTCGCTGAAAAGATGCCAGATGGTTACGAGACTGAAGTCGGACAGAGAGGGATAAAACTATCAGGAGGCCAGCGACAGCGGATATCGATAGCCCGTGCTCTGCTGAAAGACCCTGAGATACTCATACTCGACGAGGCGACCTCCTCCGTTGATTCACAAACAGAAAAGCTGATCCAAGAAGCCATCGATCGTGTTTCTGAAGGTAGGACAACCTTCACGATAGCTCACCGCCTTTCTACCATAGTTGATGCAGACGAGATACTGTTCATCGAGAACGGCCGTATAGAAGAAAGAGGCGATTTCGATGAACTCATGGATCAGGGAAAGAAGTTCAGCCATTTCTACGATCTGCAGTTCGGCGGGGGCGAGTGATGCTCTTTTAGAGGGGGTCAAACTTCCGTTATACCCCCAAATTTAGCAAAGATTTTAATACGACCTTCTGATGGGGATAATTGCTGATAAAATGGGTATGGAAATTGTAAAAAAATACTGTGAGGAAATTTTGAGAGGTGATACATATGACTAAAAGTGAAGAGATAATCGAGCTGACCCAGAAGTATGGAGCTAAAAATTATGATCCGCTGCAGGTCGTGATTTCTGAAGCGGACGGCGTTTGGGTTAAAGATGTCGATGGTAAAGAATATATGGATATGTTGAGCGCCTACTCAGCTGTCAGTCACGGCCACTGTCATCCTGAAGTGGTGAAAGAACTCAAGGATCAGGCCGATGACGTAACTCTGACTTCACGTGCCTTCATGAATGATCAGTTAGGGTCTTTTTACAAAAAAGTTTCAGATATCACCGGTAAAGATAAGGTCCTGCCCATGAATTCTGGAACTGAGGCGGTAGAGACCGCGATAAAGGCCGCTAGAAGATGGGGGTATTTTGAAAAAGGAGTGCCGGAGGGCAAAGCTAAGATAATAGCTCTGGATAACAACTTCCACGGCCGTTCTACCACCATAATATCGTTCAGTACAAGAGAGAAATACAGAGATGGTTACGGACCTTTCACTCCAGGTTTCGAGATCGTTCCCTTCGGTGACATAGATGCTCTCGAAGAGGCAATCGACGAGAACACTGTCGGTTTCTTGATGGAACCCATGCAGGGTGAGGGCGGTATAGTCGTACCTCCCACGGGATACCTCAAAGAGGCCAAGGAGCTCTGTGAAGAGGAAAACGTGCTATTTATCGCGGACGAGATCCAGACCGGTCTCGGTAGAACGGGAAAGATGTTCGCTTGTGATTGGGAAGACGTCGAACCCGATATCTACATACTGGGCAAAGCATTGAGCGCTGGAGTCTATCCTGTTTCGGCAATAGCCGCAGATGAAGAAGTGATGGACGTTTTCAACCCGGGTTCTCACGGTTCCACTTTCGGCGGAAATCCTCTAGGTGTTGCCGCTGCTAGACGCGCTATAGAAGTCATCGAGGAAGAAGATTTTGTGGAAAATTCTAGAGAGATGGGCAGATACATGAGGAAAAAACTGAAAGATATAGACAGTCCCTTGATCAAGGATGTGAGAGGTAGAGGACTGTTCATAGGTGTTGAATTGAAAGAGAAGGCTAGACCATATTCGGAGGAGCTCAAGGACGAAGGAGTACTGGTCAAAGATACAAAGGGGACTGTGCTGAGGTTTGCACCGCCGCTCATAATAACCAAAGACCAGATAGATTGGGCTCTCGAAAGGATAAAGAAGGTTCTCAAACCCGAATAGATGACTGAATCATCTGCCCTCACGGGCAGATATCTAACTCCTTTTTTTGATCAAAATTTCTTAGCGGCGTGTTTTGAGATCATCTCTAGACCGTATTTTGTACCTATCATACCGCCCACTCCGCTGACACCCCAGAACCATATTAGTCGGTCCAGGAAAACCGCGGTCGCCGCAGCACCGGGGGAGACACCGACGAAGATGAGCACGGACACCATACCCCCCTCATATATTCCGAGATTGCCGGGTGTGGCCGGGATCATAAGGAGCATTATACCGAGACCCATGGCGATTATTATGTTAGCTAGACCTATATCGAAGCCGAAAGCCGCAAGCAAGACGTAGTATTTGGCTATAGTCAACCCCTTCCTTCCAAAGGATAGGCTCATACCCTGGGCGAAGCGTTTTCTGTCGGAAAGGCTTTCCTTGAAATTTTTTCGAAAGATTTCGTATCTCTCGAATATGTCATCTTCGTACTTTTTAAGCTTCTTGATGTGGTGGCAGAGAAAACCTAAAAGGTCGTGGATTATCTTCATATCGAAGTATATCTCGAATATGAAGAAGAATATGAGGGCGCATATGCCTACGAATGCGAGCAGTATCATGTAGATCCACGTAGGCGGACTCGTCAAGAACATCAGCAGCGCTACCGAGCCTAGAACCAATACCACGTCTATGATGAATTCCAGGGTCAGATCGGTGCTTATGGAGGCCAGGCCGTCTCTGACTTCTATCTTATACTTCTGTTTCATAAGATAAAGTTTACCCGCCTCACCTCCCATCTTGAAGACAGGGGTGAGGTTGTTCATCGCCTGTCCGACGAGCTGCATCTTGAAGAGATCGATCCATGTCACTTCTGGATGGTATTTTCTAACGAATATCCCCCAGCGCACGGACCAGAGGACAATACTCAAGATTATTATAGCTATAACGATCAAATAATAAAAGGGATTCAACTCAAAGATTGATTCATAGATCTGGTCAAATCCGATGATGGCGAATACAGCTATGACCGTGGCTATACCAATCGCCAAAAGTCCTAAGAATTCCCAGACCTCTTTTTTCATCATGACCACAGTAGATAATTTTATTTCTTCTGATGTGGCAAGAAGGAGAAGAGTTACTTATCACTTTTCCTATTTTATCTTCTGAATGCTCGAGTTTATGAGCTGTTCTAAATGTGATGGAGATAGCTCAGATCATCCGATCGAACGGTCGTTTTTTAAAAACAATTTATTTGAGCTCTACTGTATATTATCATTTCAAAAATCCAAAATAAGTATGAATGGAATTTCTATGTTCTAATAGGATTAAGGATTAATGTGAGCAATATGTGATCTTTATAGAAGCTTATTAAAAAGATTTTAAATCACGCCAACCGATCTAGATTTTTGCTTTCATTTCTTTGAGATGATGTTTCTGTGAAAATAATCAAACAAACATCTTTTAAAGTTTAAAATATTTAATGTTTATGGATTATTTTTATATATTATAACATCTTTACCTGGGTTTGATAAGATATGAATTCGTCTGAAAGAAAGAAAATAAATTTGATAGTGATACCGGTCGTTGCGATGATTGCGATTTCGATTCTGATCATCCCTGGTAATGTTGAAGCTTCAAGTAGCGAAAATGATGATATTCTTTATGCTCCATATGATGAGGATTATTATGCAGAAGTTGAGTATAATGGGGAAGCCGATACATCTGAAAATTTAGATGCAGACTTGGAAAACTCTCTAGCAATATCAGCGGAAGTTAGCAATGTTAAAACATATCATGAAGATGCTAGAGAAGACGGTACCCATGTGAATATATTTTTATCATTAGTAGCTACTAGCCAATGGGATTTAGAGGTATATGACCCTGATCGAGGTATAAAACAACGTAAAATCCAAGGTTTGGGTGAGACACACATTTATGCTGAGCAAGATGTTGACGAGGAGAGTAACATGAGACTCTCATTCAATGAGCGATATACGGCAGGCTGTGAGAATTACAGTACCGAACCCGATGAAGATTGGGATTTAGAAGACATAGACAGTAAGCAAGAAGCAGTTACTTATTGGGCATGGAGTACCGTTATCGATGAGGCGGAATTGGTTCCAGGATTTATGAATGCAGTTGAAACCTATGAGGCGTGGAAAAATAACCAAGGTTTTAAGGAAAATTATGTTGGTGAAGATGAGGTTATAGGTCCGGGGGCGGCAGGTATTGAGCCTGATGTCAAAAGAAATTATCCTGATGATGAGTACGATACCCCGACAACCCACTATTTCTCTACGATGCTCCAGTGGGAAATACCTTCAGGGGAAGGTCTCAACGATGGTTCAAATACATTAGAACTCGATGCTAAAAATATTATGGAGACAAAAAGATTCAATGGTCGTACTGAGAACGAAGAGGGTGCTAGGTCTTCCATAGAGATAACTATAAAACAACCCGAGATAGATTCTGTAGACACATACTCTGATCGCAGTGTACAAACTAGAGATGGAACTTTTTACATTGATGATCAAATTACCACTCTGCCTTCAAGTGATGTAATGGTAGATATAGAAGTTGATTGGGGCGATGGCACTGTTGATACTTTTGAAAATAAGTTCGTAAAAACAATGGATCGCCGAGGGATATGTATTGACCATACATATGACTTGAAGGAACTCGGTTTGAGTAAGGGCGAACAGGAAACATTTGATGTAGAAGTAACAGTGGAACTATCGGACTCTTACGGTGGTTTATATGATTCAGCTACGTCAACATATTCAATAACTATTAGTTGGGTCGATTATAATCCACCACCCAGACCTCCTCCTGGAGGGGCGTTTCCGAGATCTTATCCCCTCTGATTGGGAGATAGGTATGGACCTGATTGTCGGCTGATCAAAAATCAAAAACTCTTATCTCACATATTTTTCAAATCTACGCAAAAATCTATTTTCACATCAATCATAACTTGCTTTTGAAGCCGATCACCCCTACAAAGGCGATCATTGAAAGCACCAGCATACCATGTGTGTATGCGCCGGTGAGGGCGATGATAACACCGACACTAACGGGTCCCATCACCCCGAAAGTGTTGGCTATCCCGTTCATCAGTCCTGTAGCGGAACCTAGTTCCTTGCCCTGTATGGTGTTCTGCAATTTAGTGAAGAAAAGAGGAGGAGCTAATTGTCCGGTCAAAAAAACCATGAAAAGTAGAAATATCGACATGACTGCACCCTCTAATGGAGAATAGGTGAGGATGATTATCATGATGCCAGAAGCTACCAGTGAGAACATTATTATCCGGTCTGTATTACCCTTGATATCGCTGACCCACGATCCTATGAGGTTACCAAGTATCGCGCCCACGTAGGGTATCGCGGCTAGGTAAGCGTTTTCGCCGAGATTCAAGCCAGTGGTAGCCTCGAGATAGGCCGGTATCCAAAGAGAAGTGCCCCAGAAGACGGTGTTCACTGCGGTGAACCCTACGGTTATCTGCTGAAAATCATTGTCACTCAACAATCTTTTGAACGCCTCGAGAAGATCGATATCGTTGCCGCCGTTCAAGTCCCTCTTTTCTTCAGACGGTGAGTCCTCGATGGATAGAAATATCGGGAGTACTAGTAAAAAACCGAAGAGGGCTATCATATAAAATGAATAACGCCAGCCCATGTTTTGTATAACAGGCCCCATTATTATAGGGGATATGGATATACCTATAGGAGCGCCTATCATGAAGACAGCATTGGCCCTCCCTCTGGTGCTCTTACCGAACCATCCCGCTATGACTTTTGTCGCTATAGGATACATGACACCTTGGGAGAGTCCTAAGATCACCCGGGAAAGTAAAAATAAGATGTAATTATCGCCGAAAAAAGCGCCGAGAGATACAGCTATCGAGCATCCGGTCATCGATGCGACAAGTATCATCTTTGGACCGTACTTGTCGATGTTAGGGCTGAAGAATATGTTGGAGAAACCGTAAGGTACCAGAAAGATGCCCATCAGCAACCCACCCAGGAAACCCTGTTCCGCTCTCGACCAAACTAGTTCGTCACCGATCGCTTCCAGTGCAACCGAGGTGCTCAACCTTCCCATGAAAGCTACCAGTATGGTAAGGAACAGGAGCGCTAGGATCAACCACCTGTATTTTGAGGAAAGGTCCGCAGTGAATCTATCCTTGATCGAACTCATTAGAGTCGAAGTCAGGTCGCCTGATTTTTAATCTTTCGCCCTGATATCGAGTTTAGATAAGGCAGGTAAAAAGGAGAAAAGAAATTTAAAGATGAGCTTATATCTCTCATCGATTTCGTTCCCGATACCTGACGTGGTCGTTAGATGCCTCCTGATGATAGATCTTTAAGGACCCAGCATAACCGTCTAGTCGAAGCCCTACCCCGTTTACTCGCTAGATTGGGTATACTGGACCGCAGTAGAGGAACTGAAGCCTTCAGCCTTGCCTGGCCTGTGATAATCACCGGTGGTCTGAGAGTAGGTCTGCGTTTGACCGATTTTTTGATGGTCGGCTTCGCCATCGGGACCGCGGGGGTAGCGGCACTCGGTTTTGGATTTCAGTTCTTCTTCATAGGTTTCGCCCTTTCACTAGCGATATCGAGCGGTACGATAAGTTTGGTCTCTCAATACCACGGTGCCGGCGAGTATGAAGAAGCTGATTTCGTGATAAAACAATCAGTATGGCTATCTATCCTGATCTCTTTACCTCTCATGCTCGTCACGTGGTTTTACGCTGAGAACATGATCGGTCTTCTCAGCAGTGATCCTGAAGTCATACGTCTAGGTGGATCATATCTCAGGGTATTGATGATCGGTCTGCTATTCCGTTTTTTCTCTATGATCACTGCTAGGGCATTCGCGGGCTCCGGCAACACAGTAACTCCGATGTATGTCAGCGCTCTAGGTGTACCGGCGAATGTGATCTTGAACTGGTTGTTCATCTTCGGTATAGGCGTTTTTCCAGAATACGGGATAGTCGGAGCGGCTCTAGGTACTCTGATAACTAATATCTCCATGGCCTTCATATTCTTCGCTCTTATGTTCTCCGGCGTATATAACGTGAGAATCAGGTTTGGAGGGAAACAGTGGGACAATTCCGTTGTAAAGAAGATATTTTCTATTTCCCTGCCGCTACTCGGGATGAGGATGGCCAGAACTCTAGGGCAATTTCCATTCTTGTGGATGTTGGACGGTTTGGGCACTGGTGTGGTAGCCGCCTATCAGATAGGAAGACGGGTCGAGTTGTTCGCGATGGAACCCGCCTGGGGTTTCGGAACCGCTGCGAGCACGCTGGTAGGCCAATCGCTAGGAGCTGAAAAGGAAGATGAGGCGGAGCTTTATGGGTGGGACACTTTGAAGATATCGATATCTGTCATGATGCCGATCGCCCTGGTTCTAGCTCTTTTCGCGGGTCCTATATCCTCTCTGTTCACCGATGAGATCGAAGTAGTCGTGATGAGTTCCCATTTCATATACATCAACGCTGTCGGGGTACTGGGTTATGCGATAAACAGGATAATGCGCGGTGCTTTGAGAGGCGCGGGAGACACCAGGTGGCCTTTCTACGGGAACATGCTCGGCTTTTATGGGTTTCTACTCCCGGTCACGTATGTCTTCGGGATATGGCTGGGTTATGGTCTCATAGCTATCTTTGTTGCTCTGCTCGGCAGTTTTTTCATCCCGGCTCTTATAAACCTATACAGATTCAAAACCGGTTGTTGGAAGGCGGTCAGTAGAAGATTGAGAGATGTAGAATGAAGGTCTGAGTCTTCAGAGCAGTAAAAATTCAAGCATCAACCAAAGAGTGAAGATGGTCGCCATACCTAAGATGAAATACCTCGGTCTTCCCTCTCCCTCTTTTGGTAGTATATCTCTACTCACCAGGAACATAAGTATTCCCAAAGTGAATGCCAATATCCCTCTTTCTATATCTTCTCCGATATCCAAGAAGATACCTGATAAGACGCCTATCAATACCGAACTCGATAAAACATACCGATCGAGATCACTCCCTGAAATCTTGTGAAAGCTTTCCAAAGCGATGGTGGAAGCTACCGTGTGTATGAAAAAAGGTATAAAGGTCAAAAAGCCCACTACCGGTCTCAAACCGACGATCGTCACTAGTATGAATCCCTTTATCGAATGATCGATGAAGAATCCAAAGATATGGAGATGATACAGATCTTCTTCCAGAGTTTTTTCGTCCTTGACATGCTGATAGAGGTACTTTTCCGAGAGGAAGAAGACCGCAAAACCGGCTAGCATCAAAGGATAGATGACGTGATCAGGATCTCCCTCCACGACGTGGGGCAGGAATATCAAAAAGACCGTCGCAAGCAGTGAAGCCGCCGCAAAACTCAACCAGTGCATGAAGTCGTCTTCGATTATCTTGGATAGAGTTTTACTATTCAAGTGTATGGAACTGAGAATGATCGCTAGCAGGATCAAGACCAACTCAGATAATCCTACGGTCATCTTATTCCAAACAATAAAAGGATAATTAAAATTAACTCAATCTTGGGATCATATATCTGAGTATATCTTTCATGGACTCAGTCCTCTTTGAAACCGAATATCGATATGATATTTTCTATGTTCTGCATCAGCATAGTCCCGATTATACTCATCACTAGCACATATGAAACTGCGAAGGCAGGGATGGTCTCCGTGAACAAAGGCACATCATATACTCCAACTGCTTCCGAAGCTAAAGCCGCGACGATCAGGGAGAATTCTCCTCTTGTTATCATGCCAAGGCCAGCTATTGTAGAGCTTTCAGTATCTGTATGGAAGAACTTTGAACCGTAGTACATAGTGAAGAATTTGTAAAGACTGGAGGCGATCACGATCAAAACCAGTATCGTCCCTATACCTCTGAACAGGAGAGGATCGGTCTCTAATCCTATCCAAAAGAAGAATATTCCGCCGAATAGATAACGCTCTGAATAAAGGTGTTTTTGTATTTTAGAAAGGTGGTCGGATCCAGCGAATGCGACTCCTACGAAGAAAGCTGCGACCGCCTCACTCAAGCCAAGAGTGACAGCGATACCAGCGACCAGCCCGATGATCCCTATAGCTCTGAGAACGAATAGTTCGTCCGATTCAGTCTTTAGGATCTTGTTATACAATCCGGGTTTCAAGAACATCGTCCCGACGAGGATGATGACGAACACTACAGCAATACCGATGTCTATAGCTATGCTTCTTAGATCCGCCCCATCACCTAACAATACCGATGACATCACCGCAAGATAAAATATTATCACTAGATCTTCAAAGATCAGTCCACCAAGCATCCTGTCTGCTTCTGGAGTCTTTTCCCATCCCAGATCCATGATAGATTTGCTGATCACGGCGCTGGATGAGATGTAGACTATCCCGCCGATCAAAAAAGCCGCTAATAAGTCCTGATAAAACCAGTATCCGATCAATATCCCGGGAGCGAAGTTCAATAAATCTAATGTGCCAATCCCGACGATAACGTCGCTCTGCCTCCTCAATTTTTTAAGGCTGAAACTTAGGCCCATGAAAAAGAGCAGAAATATCACCCCAAGTTCAGCCCCGAGTTCTATGAATTCATACGCCGCCCGGGTCGACCCGATGTGGAAGTCCAAAAAACGTCCCATACCGTAAGGCCCAAAAGCTATACCCAAGAGGATAAACAAAGGGATATCCGACTGGTTTATATAATGAGCTATGCTTCCCCCTATTGCTAAAGCGGCGATCATTATACCGAGTTCGAACAATGCGGCTTCTCCGATCATATCGATCAGCTTGCTTTCAGATCATTTTGATATGTACATCGATAACCAGTGTATTTATATCAAATTTTCGAAATTTACGTGAAATCACCCTTCATATTCTATAGGGTCTTTTATCTCCGCTTCTTCAAAACCTTTCAACCTCAACTTACAGGAATCGCATCTTCCGCATGCTTTCTCTCCTCCTCTATAGCAGCTCCAGGTCAGATCTAGAGGAACATCCAATTCGTCCGCTTTCTTCACGATATCAGATTTTGTCATGTCTATCAGAGGATATCTTATCGAGATCGGTTCGCCTTCAACGCCTTTTTTAGTCCCTTTCTCAGCCATCTTTTCGAAGGCGTCGTAAAATTCAGGTCTACAATCAGGATAGCCGCTGTAATCTCTTGCAGTCGCGCCGATGAATATCGCT
>Ga0207421_10004125_pt1 | contig 16955 bp, 15 predicted proteins | sample SodLakKL_010_SED_4_FD_187542 | JGI IMG/M metagenome (GOLD analysis project Ga0207421, IMG submission 187542) | Alkaline sediment microbial communities from Lake Tanatar, Kulunda Steppe, Russia - 8KL_010_SED (SPAdes) (version 2) | ecosystem: Environmental > Aquatic > Non-marine Saline and... | reverse complement strand
AACGATGGCCACACAATGCCAGTGTTGAGACAGCTCAACACTGGCTGGATTCGTTTGTAAGCATGTATCATTTTACGAGGTGATTAAGTTGACATCCTCATAAACGGACCGAAATTTATTTATAATATGATTTTTACATAGAATCACCAATGAATAAACAAACGCCGGAAACCACCCATTCTGGTATAAAGATTGAAGGGGATTGGGAGGATATTTGTGGTTTTGCGAGAAAGTTGGAGGGTATACTGAAAAAAAGTTATGAGAAGGAGATCCCGACGGAAGACATGGACGATTCTATAGAGGGTTATAAAAAATGGCGCCCCCGTGAAGAAGAAGATGAGGAAGAGCTCTCTAAAAGAACAGCTGAAGAAGCATCGATCGAAGAAAAGGATGTAGAAAAAGACTTCAAAGGAACTGATGAAGAACTCAAATCTGCTGGTAAAAAAGTCAAAGAGGGTATCAACGGAGCTAAAGAGAAAGGAAAATCGGCTATCGTGGAGATCAAAGAAGGTGCATCGGAAGGTGTTAACAGTTTGGTAAAATCAGAATCGGAAGATTCTCAAGATGATTCTAGTAAGAATAACGAAAATTCTAGGTCTGAAGATAAGGAAAAGGATGGTGAGAGTACCGACGAAAGGAAATCCGCTAGCGGAGAATTGAAAGATGCGTCTAAGTGTATCAACCGTTTAGTCAGCTCTAAATCGATAAAATCTCTACGAAAGATGGAGGAAGCTATATACGAACAGGTGATGCTGAAATTCAACCCTTACTATTTCGATACTGAGCATTTCTCAGTGAACCTAGAAGAAAAAAACGAAGACCACTATCTTTTGACCGTTAATATACCAGATGAGGAACTTAGAGAAACGATCAAAAAAGGTCTCAAGGAAGATAACTAATGATAGACTTCATAACAGTTTTTGCAGTTATAGCATCTATCTTCATGGGTATATCGATAGGGTCGTCTGCAGTTCCACCAGCTTTTGGACCGGTAACATCTTCTGGAAGTATAGGGATATTGAAATCCGCACTACTAGCAGGTCTAGCGGCCTGTCTAGGAGCTATCGTTCAGGGAGGAAGAGTTACTGCCACCGTAGGTAGTGGAATGATATTTGGAGAAATACAAACCCTTCAAGCTCTCACTATTTTGGTTGTAGCTTCAGTTTTAGTCATCATCAGCGTATTGACAAAATACCCAATGCCTACTGCTTTTACTATTGTAGGATCCGTCATAGGTAGTGCCTACAGTTTTGGTGACGACATAAGATGGAGCACAATCCAGAGGATCGTCGGTTACTGGGCTATAGTTCCGATTTTGGCGGTAATTTCAGCTTATATTATATCCTCCCTACTCCAAAAGTATGTTTCAAAAGAAGGATCAAAAAAGCCAGTTCAGTACCTCACTCTTTTGATGGGAATATTTGTAGCCTTCACTGCCGGGGCGAATTCGGTTGGAAAGGCTGTAGGTCCATTGATGGGTCTAGGATTCGATTTGATCCTTCTATTAATCTTAGGAGGTGTGTCGATACTTGTCGGAGCGTGGGTTTTGTCTCCTAAAATAATCGATGCTGTTTCCTTTGAATATTCGAATCTAGGGCCTAGGAGATCAGTTTCAGCTTTAGGTACGGCGGCCATTCTCGCTCAGATAGGGGTTTTTTTAGGAGTTCCGATCTCATTTAGTCAGGCTATAATCGCCTCTACCATTGGCAGTGGTCTCGTTGTAGGTGGGGCAGGTGTAGGGAAGAAAAAGATAGCTTTAACTTCAGGTGCTTGGGTATCAGCTATTTTCGTGGCGATAGGTCTCACTTATCTACTCGGAAATACACTTCAATATATAGTTGGATGAACACTTCTTTGCATTCCCGCTCGAAAGATTCGCAAAAATTTTTAAAAATACGTATGAATAGATGTGTCAAAGAGATATTGGAGTGTCTTGATCTCGAACAGTCGCTTACCAGCCATCATTTGAAAGAACTGCCAGAATGTGGGCTAATCGAAAAAAAAACGAGATGGAAAACGTATTTATTATAAAGTATCCGAGCCGGAGATTATCGAGATATTAGAGAAAGGAAAAGAACTTGGAGATAAATTGGAAGATAGGTGTTGAAAATAGATGAAGAAGCACGATCTACGGTTAACTGACTTTAAAAATAAAAAGAATTAAGAGAGTTTTACTGTTTGGTGGCTCCGACCTCTTCGGCTACATCACTCAAATCTAGTTCTTCCAACTTACCTTCGGTAGGTACGCCTTCAAGACTCCAGCCTCTAGCGGTGTAGTATCTATCTAGAGCTTTCTCCCAGTTCCTTCTTTTTATTCTCGCCCCTTCATTAGGACCATAGGGCACTTCTTCTTTGTACATCCTTTCAGGAAGTACATCATCTTCTCTGGTGAAGCCCTCTCTGACATTGAATGCTTTCGCTACATTATGACCCCGTTCTCCGGCCTCTAACAACTCACCATTTGTGACGTCCCACCCTGTAATCGCTTGAACCAATTCTACTTGATTTTTGTCTAAATAGATACCTCTAGAGAATTTGCATATGCCTGTCATGTCGAAGATCATCATCAGATCTTCCATCATCTTCAGAGGGAATCCTTTAGAGACCACGTCTCTCCTTTTGTAATCGTCGAAATACCAGAAACTCCCTCCGTAATCTAATGCATAAGCGCAGGATGTGAGATGATCTCCTCCTCTAGGTGCTACAGCCATGGCGAGACCCATACCGAACATCCCTCTAGCTTCGTATCCCGGTGGTTCCATATTCTTCATGTGTATCGCAAATTCTTCAGAACCTTCGCCCAATTTTTTAGAGGCATCCTTGACACCGTTGTAGAGCAGTTCACCCAGATCACCTTCTTTCTTCCCCATCCTTTTTACGGCCTCTATCATCGCTTCTGGGTTACCGAACTCTAGGTTCAAATCAGTCTCTAACAGTCCCTTCTCGTATGCTTCCATTGCCCATGCCACCGTGACACCTGCCGATATCGTATCAAGCCCGAGTTTGTCACATATCTCATTCGCCTTGGCAACGGCTTCTACATCATCTACACCGCAGTTCCCACCGAGTGAGTACTGGGTTTCGTATTCAGGTCCATCGATAGCTATGTCACCATAAGGAGTATCTTCAGCTTTGAAAAACTGGCTGCATGGTTTGGTACAATACGGGCAAGGTCTCCTTCCTTCTCTGTATTCCTCAGTCCACTTCCTAGGATCGATGTCTATCCTACCAGCTTCTGGATCGTCTAGTTTTTCATAAGCGTCTTTGAAGTAACCTGCTTCCCAGTTTTTGACAGGGAAAGCACCTATCTCGACGTTCAAGGGATGGAGGGCTTCTCCCGAACCGTATTCCATATCGGTTTTACCTTGTTCCTGAGTCTCTTTTCTGTATTTAGAGATCAGTTCTTCCAATCTTTCTTCATCATGTATCGGATAGTCTTTAGATCCACTGATACCTATACCTTTCAAATTTTTAGAACCCATGACCGCTCCGATACCGCCTCTACCCGCTTGTCTTTCATTACACTCGACAAGGGATATCTTTGAAAGTTCTTCACCAGCCGGTCCAATAACTGCGGTCTCGATATCTCCATACTTCTCTTTCATCATCTCACCGGCTTCATGGGTGTCTTTGCCCCAGATCTCACCAGCACTTTCCAATTTTACTTCTCCATCTTCTATGATCAAAACCGAGTGTTTTTCGGCCTTTCCTTCGATAACAAGAATATCGTAACCTGCTTTCTTCAGTTCATCTCCTATCTTTCCGCCGACGATGGATTTACCATAACCGCCTGTGAGTGGGCTTTTGAATCCGAAAGCTGTCTTAGAGCCTGTTGGAACCTTAGGACCGACTAAAAGGCCAGGAGCCATTATCAGCTTGTTCTCTTCTGACAAAGGCTCAATATCCTCGTTTACTTCATCATAAAGTATCTTTGTAGTAAAACCAGCGCCGCCTATAAAATTTCTAAGAAAATCCTCGGGTAATTCCTCTTCTTTAGCACTACCGTTTTTCAAATCTATCCTCAACAATTTTCCCCAATGTCCTGACATAATTTCACCTTTTTTATTTAATATATCTATACAGTCATCCAATCTTATCTGACTGTGTCAATTTTACTTAGATGAACGCATGTTCTTTGAACTAATAAATCTTGCGTTTATCCTGTTTCATCGAAAAAACTAGATCTCTTTAGAAGGTAATAAATTGATAGGCCGACGACAAAGCCCACACTTAAATTAAATACGAGTGAAAGTACAGCTATAATACCGGTTATGATGTAAGAATCAGTCTTGAAAGAGTGTTTACCTAGCTCTATAGCTACGAAAACGAGTAGAGCTCCAAATATCGCCATCGGTAATATATCTATGAATTCGGGACTGGCGAAAAATAAAGCGATCATCAATAAGATCAGTCCGCTCATTATATTCGAACCTCCTGTTCGGGCTCCATATCGATACTGAGCTGCTAGCCCGCCTGAACCATGACACATCGGGAAGCCACCAATAGGTGTAGAGATAAGATTCATCAGGCCCACTGTTTTAGAAAGTTTGTCAGGATCCAACTTTTTCTTGAATAGATCAGCCATGAGAACTGAAGTTGCTAGAATAGAATTAGTTATAGTCAAAGGTATTTGGGGTATGACCAGTAGCCAAGATCCAGTCAGGAAATCGTCGAGACTAGGCAAGGATACAGAAAGAGGAGGTATCATCTCAGGTGAGGGCATACCATAATTCGCTAATCCTATACCAAAACCAAGCCCTAGAACGAGAAGAGAGGATATGTCGGGAATGGACTTGACCCTTTTTATCAATAAAAATGCCAAAATTATTCCTATAGAGAGAGCTGAAATGAAGTAATCAGATATCAAGAATTCAAAAGAGGTCTCCAATAATATCAAGGCAAGGCCCAATTGTATCCCTCTGATTACACTTTGAGGTACTTTTTCCTCTAACCACTTCATACCTCCCAAATATCCTATCAAAAGGAAAAAAATCCCAATAACTATTCCAGTGGCGGCGATCTCGTCCTGGGTGAACTGTCCCGCTATAACTATCGCACCGATAGCTTTCATCGGTTCTACGGGAACGGGTTTCTTGTAATACAGACCTGTGAATATGTACCATATCGAGAAGAATAGCAAGATATGGCCTAGATTCAATTCTGTCACGACAGCAACGGCTAAAATTATGGGAAAAAGTGTACCATAATCTCCCACGGCGCCAGCTAACTCTTGAGTGTCGAATCTAAAATCCGGCCATTCTCGCTCCTGTTTTTCCATCTTTATCCTACTATATTTCAAAATAAGATAAATCTTTTGATGCCACTTCTAATATCGAATCAAGTATCGTTAAACCTAACATATTTTGCGGAAATCGAAAAAATTTTTCCTATATTATCCCTTTAAATTTACGTAAATCGTAAACTTTATTAAATAGCGATATTATATTGTTTATTGGTGAGAAAAATTTCCCGAAGAAATGTAGAATTAATAGAACAAGCAGGAATAGATGTAGATGAACTAGTGGAAAAGTTGGTAGACGCAGCAGCGGCAGAGTTCACGACCTATTACTATTACTCAGTTCTGCGGAACAACTGTACAGGTCTCGAAGGCGAGAATATCAAAGAGATAGCTGAGGATGCAAGACTTGAAGACAGGAATCACTTTGAAGCTCTGATGCCGAGGATCTACGAATTAGGTGGAGAAATACCGAACGATATCAGAGAATTTGCGAATCGAGCAGCCTGTGAAGATGCAAAACTTCCAGATGATCCAACCATAGAGAATATATTGGAAGTTCTGCTCGGCGCGGAGAGATGCGCAGTTGGTGTCTACACAGAGATCTGCAAAATGACGCAAGGAAAAGATCCAAGAACGTATGAACTTTCCGCAGCTATACTTCACGAAGAGATCGAGCACGAAGCATGGTTCGAAGAACTATTGAACGGAAATCCATCCGGTCATTTTAGAAGAGATAAGCCGGGAGTCAGCCCGTACGTGTCTAAGTTCATACAAAACAAGTGATTGAAGCTTGAAAACACTTTCCCAACATTTTTTCTTTTTTTCAATTCAAGCTATTTTTGTGATGACCCTGTCCAAAACTTTTATATACAAACTGCAGTTGTGAAAGGACAGACCTGTAGGAGGTCTACTTCCTGAGTTGCATCTCAGGGACCGTCACTACTACAGGAGGTATTAACGTGGCAGATGATGAGACACTAGAAGGAGTAAAAAGAGCTCTTGAGGAAGCTCCCGATAGAGAATTCGAGGAAAGTGTGGAGTTAGCTATCAATCTTAGAGATATAGATCTTTCTCAACCAGAGAACAGGATTGATGAAGAAATTGTTTTACCACACGGAAGGGGGAAAGAGATAAAAGTAGGCGTTTTTGGAAGCGGTGAACTCGCACTACAGGCAAGTGATGTCGCTGATACAGTTATGGAACCAGATGAGATCGAAGATCTATCAGACGATAAAAGAAGAGCTAGGAAAATAGCTGAAGAACACCAGTTTTTTCTTGCCGAACCATCTATCATGCCAGTGATAGGGAGAGAACTGGGTTCTATACTTGGTCCCCAGGGCAAGATGCCGAATCCGATCACACCAGATGATGATATAGAAGACGTTGTAAAATCATTGAAAGGTACCGTTCACGTGAGGTCTGGAGATAGAAGAACTTTTCATGCACCCGTGGGGACAGTCAAACTCGACGAAGAGGAAATAGCGGACAACATAGATACAGTTATGAGAAGAATAATACAGAATCTCGATAGAAGGGAGATCAACATAGCAAGTGTTTACGTAAAAACGACGATGGGACCCGCGATAAGGATAATGTGAGGGATATAAGATGAGCGAAGATGTTCCCAACTGGAAAAAAGAAGAAGTCGACCAATTGACGAAGATGCTGCAGTCTTCACCCGTAATCGGAGTGGTGAATATAGAAGGTATTCCTGCTCGCCAGATGCAGCAGATGAGAGCTAAACTCAGAGACGTAGCTACGATCAGATCATCTAAAAATACTTTTATCGAAAAAGCTATCGAGAGAGCTGAAGAAGATAGAGAGAATTTGGAAGAATTAGAGGATTCCATACAAGGCCAAATAGCCTTGGTGATGACTGATCTTAATCCTTTTAAATTGTTCAATCGGATGGAAAAGACCAAAACCAAAGCTCCAGCAAGCGGAGGAGAAACAGCTCCAGAAGATGTAAAAGTGGAAGAGGGAGAGACACCTTTCAAGCCGGGGCCGATAGTTGGAGACCTACAAAATGTGGGTATTCCAGCTTCTATCAAAAGTGGAAAAGTCATGATAAATAAAACAACAACGGTAGTAGAAGAAGGAGAAACTATAAACCCACAACTTGCGACGATGCTTCGCAGGCTGGAGATAAATCCGATCACCGTAGGGCTCGACCTGAGGTCCGTTTACGAGGACGGTATACTTTATGATAGAGAAGATCTAGATATCGATCCATCTGAATTTGTTGAGGATCTCAAGGACTCAGCTGCCTCAGCATTCGCGCTTTCAGTGGGTATATCCTATCCGACAAGGGAGAATATCACAACCTTGGTATCAAAGTCTAGTAATGACGCTATGAGTCTCGCTTTCAATACGGATATAATAAACGAGGAGACGATACGACCTATACTCTCTCAAGTCTCTAATAACATGATGGCTCTAGCTTCCAAATTAGACACTGAAGCATTAGATGAGGGATTGAAAGAAAAACTAGGCATCGAAGAGGAACGAACAGATGAAGAAGATGAAGAAGAAGATCACGAAGAAGAAAGTGATTCCGAGGAAGAAGAAGCGGGAGATGTCCAAGATGAAGATCAAGAAGATGAGGATCATGAAGATGAAGAAGATAATGAAAAGGAAGAATGAAATATACTATTCAAAGGAGGTATAAAATATGGAATACGTGTACAGCGCTATGCTGCTTCATTCGGCAGGTAAGGAGATAACGGAAGAAGGTATAAGTGACGTTCTAGAAGCTGCAGGTTTAGAGGTAGACGAAGCAAGAGTAAAAGCACTGACTGCAAGTCTAGAGGACGTCGATATCGATGAGGCGATCGAGGAAGGATTCGCTATGCCTTCCGGCGGAGCCGCCGCTCCAGAACCAACCGAAGAAGAAGCTGAAGAAGCTGAAGAAGAAGCCGAAGAAGAAGAGGAAGAAAGAGACGAAGAAAAAGAAAAAGAAGAAGCAGCAGAAGGACTCGGGTCTTTGTTTTAAAGGACCCGATCCAAAAACCTCTCTTTTCGCAGGGTAGAATATAGTCTATCCTTTTGGAAGGAGTTACTTTTTTAATTTATTTTATATTAAAGTAGTTTGAATGGTTTTTTAATCAGAAATCTGGTTTTCTTTCTTCTAGGAAAGCTTCCATACCCTCTTCGCTATCTGAGAACTGAAAACACTCTTCGAACCTATCACTTTCTGTCCTGAGAGCTCCTTCTCTAGATTTCTTTCTTCCCTGGTTTATGGCCTTCTTTGCTTTTGCGATAGCTATCGGACTGTTATTCACGATCTCTTCTGCTATCTCTTGAGCTTCGTCCATCAATTTTTCTGACTTAACAACTCTATTGACTATACCCCATTTTTCAGCCTGACCGGCATCGATCTTCTTACCCGTAAATATCAATTCTTTAGCTTTGGCAGGACTGATAGACTCTGCAAGGTTATAGGTTCCTCCAAATCCAGGTATTATCCCAAGTCCAACTTCAGGCTGACCGAACAGAGCTTCATCTGAAGCCAATAAGAAATCACAGTTAAGGGCTAGCTCCAATCCTCCACCTAGAGCATATCCGTTGACAGCTCCTATAACAGGAAAGGGAAGTTTTCTCAGATTATTGAAAAGTTTCTGTCCTTTTCTGGAAAAATATCTTGCTTGAGCAGGGTCCATCTCTTTCATCTCTTTTATATCAGCACCGGCCACGAAGGCATCGCCTTTACCGGTCAGTATAACTGTCCTTGTTTCCTTCTTTCTCAATTTTTCTAAACTATCTTCCAATTCTTCAAGCATCTCCTTGCATATCGCATTCATCGGAGGATTATCGAACTTCACTATGGTTATTTCATCTTCATCTTCGATCTCAATCATAAATATCACCCTGAATTATACTCGTAGAAGCCTTCTCCTGATTTCTTACCCAACTTACCTGCTCTAACCATCTTTTTGAGAAGTGGACAAGGTCTGTACTTGGGATCTCCCATCTCTTCATGAAGAACTTTCATTATCTCTAAAACGATATCTAATCCGATCATATCAGCTAACTCGAGAGGACCCATTGGATGATTTGCACCCATCTTCATGACCTTATCGATATCTTCTTTTGAAGCTACTCTTTCATGAAGAGAAAATACGGCTTCGTTTATCATAGGTATAAGCATACGGTTCACTGCAAAACCTGGAGAATCTTTAACTTCTACCGGTTCTTTCCCGATTCTATCAGTCAGCGAAAAGATGAGATCTTTAGTCTCTTCATCTGTTTCGAGTCCTCGTATCACTTCTACTAAATCCATCAGAGGAACAGGGTTGAAAAAGTGCATACCTATGAACTTCTCTGGTCTTTCCGTAGTGGAGGCCAATTCCGTTATAGGTATTGTAGATGTGTTGCTAGCTAATATCGTTTCTGGAGGGCAAATTTTGTCAAGATCGCTGAATACATCTTTTTTTATCTCAACGTCTTCCACTACAGCCTCTATTATCACGTCGCATTCACTCAATTCTTCAAGTTCTAATGTGGTATTTATATTATCTAAAATCTTCTCTTTCTGCCCTTCAGAGATCTTATCTTTTTTTACAAGTCTTTTAAGGGAATCATCGATAGACTCTATGGCTTCCTCTAGCAATTCTGATTCGATGTCTCTGAGCCATACTTCAAAGCCGCCTTGGGCTACTGTCTGAGCAATACCTTGACCCATCGTCCCCGCTCCAACTACGCCTATTTTGTTTATATCATCTATATCCATATCTGACTACCTCCTACCGTAATTAAGCAGATTTTAATCTTTAATAAAGATGTCTATTGAAAATTAGATAATTATTTCATCTTTCGATGAGCGTAGCCATACCCATCCCGCCACCTACACAAAGGCTGCCAGCTCCACGGTTGTAGTCTTGTCTTTTGAGCTCATGAACTAATGTAACTAATATCCTAGCACCTGTAGCTCCAATAGGATGACCTAAAGAGATTCCAGAGCCGTGAGGATTTATATACTCGCTTCCTTTTTCATTCATTCCCACTCCGTACTTGGGTGAGTCGTGTTCTTTCATACATGCGAGAACTTGAGCCGCAAAGGCTTCATTTTCTTCGACCACGTCGATATCTTCTGAACTGTAACCTTTCGATTCGAAGATTCTTTCCATTGCAACGGAAGATCCCAGTCCCATATACTGAGGGTCTAGACCTACGGATGCGTATTCTTCTATAGAACCCAATATCTCTAGTCCTTTATCTTCAGCAAATTCTCTAGAAGTGAGCAGCATCGCAGCAGCTCCATCTGAGATAGCTGATGATGTAGCCGCGGTGATGGTCCCGTCTTCTTTGAATACTGGTGGGAGTTTTTTTACGGATTCAAGGTCGGTATCTCTAGGTATCTCGTCTTCCTCTACTGATTCATTCCCTACTTCAACGGAAACGATCTCTTCTTCAAATATTCCATTTTCTACAGCATGCTTTGCTCTGTTATGACTCTCGACACTCAATCTTTCTTGCTCTTCTCGGGAGATATCATAGACTTCTGCCAAATTCTCGGCTGTAATGCCCATATGACAATCGTAGAATTTTTCATAGAGGCCGTCTAGGACCATCATATCTTTCATTTCGGTTTTAGCATTAAGAGCCATTGGTTCTCCCCAACGATGGTTTGGAAGGATATAGGGTGCATCACTCATATTTTCAAATCCACCTGCTACTACAGCGTCTGCTCTACCATTTTCTATCTTCTCTGCCGCTAAGGTGATTGCCTTCATCCCTGACGCACATACTTTGTTGACCGTGTAGGCGGGCACTTCTCTCGGCATACCTGCCATTATGCTCGCCTGCCTCCCAGGGTTTTGGCCCTGACCTCCTTGTAGAACATTTCCCATGATGACCTCATCTATGCTCAAAGATTGACAATCCATATCCCAATCACAGTATTCTTCCTCTACAGGAGCGTTGTCTACATTTTTAAATTTCGAGGGTCTACAAAGTTTCCTATCATCTGACACAGAGGGTCTAGCCTCGATCTTTTCGAAAAGACCCTTTATTACTGCGCTTCCAAGATCTACAGATTCAAGTTCTTTGAAGACTCCTCCGAACTTTCCTTGAGGGCTTCTAACTGCTGATACTATAACTGCTTCGTTCATGTTATCCCGTCTATGATTTATTATCTCATTGAGATGATTCTATTGGGTGGTATGATAGGCCCATATATAAAATTGTCGAATATCTTGTTAGTCAATAGTCTAAAAATACATAATAAGACTATATGAAACCTGAAATTGTGCCTATATATTTATTCAGATTGATGGTAATTGCTTTCTACATATACGATGGGAAAGATTTATCTATTTTTAGTTTAGTTAACGCTCCGATTAGTATGTCTGAAGAACACAACATGTACGATTACGAGAAAGTGAGAGAGGAGTTCGAGTGGGACGTTCCCGAGTACTACAATTTCGCTTTCGATGAGGTTGATGAAAGAGCAAAGGAGATGCCCGATAAGGATGCGTTGATCTCGATAGATAATTCAGGAGAGAATGCCCAAAAACATACCTTCAAGGACTTAAAAGAACTTTCTAATAAGTTTGCTAATACTCTCAAGGATATGGGGATGGAAAAAGGAGACAGAGCTATGGTGCTGATCCATAGGATACCTGAGTGGTACGTAGCGGTCCTAGGGATGATCAAACTTGGAGTGATCCCTATACCGACTCCTAATCTAGCAGTCTCAGAAGATATCAAGTACAGGGTCAATAGGTCAGAAGCAAGTACAATAGTTACAGACTGGTCCAATCATGAGAAGGTCGAGGAAGTTAGAGATGAAGAGGAGCTTTCCTCGCTTGAAAATTTCATTTTAGTCAACGCTGAGGAGGACAAAGAAGGATGGAAAGATTATGAAGAACTCTTAGAAGGTTCGTCTCCAGAACTCAGTAGAGATGACGTCGAAAAGACGAAGAGTGATGATCCGTTACTAATCTATTTCACTTCTGGAACCACCGGAAAACCTAAGATGGTGCTGCACACCCATTCTTATCCACTGGGACATGAAGTCACTGCGAGGTTCGTTCAAGATCTGAGGAAAGACGACATCAATTGGACGATAGCCGATAACGGTTGGGCTAAATCTGTATGGGGTAAACTGTTCGGACAGTGGATCGTTGGAGCGACAGTAGTGCAACAAAACATTACTGGAAAGTTCGACCCGAAGAAAGCTCTCAAGATACTGCAGGATTATAAGATAACTACTTTCTGCGTACCTCCTACGATATATAAGATGATGATCAATGAAGATGTAGACAGTTACGATCTCAGCTCGCTGAGGCACTGTTTGAGCGCAGGAGAACCATTGAACCCCGACGTAATAGACAAGTGGGAAGATTACACTGGGTTGAGGATATACGACTATTATGGCCAAACCGAATCCGTTGCTTTAGTAGCTAATTATCCAACTATGGAAGTCAAACCTGGTTCCATGGGTAAGCCCACCCCAGGACATGAAGTGGACATAATCGACGATAATGGCGAGAAGGTCCCTACGGGTGAAACCGGCCATATAGCTTTGAAGGTCGACCCTGAAAGACCACCAGGATTGTTCAAAGAATATTGGAAAGATGAAGAGAAGACCTCTAGCGTATTCTCTGACGGATGGTATTACACTGGGGACAGAGCATACAAGGACGAGGACGGATACTTCTGGTTCGTCGGTAGAGCTGACGACGTGATCAAAGCTTCAGGTTACAGGATCGGGCCTTTCGAAGTCGAGAGCGCACTTCAAGAACATCCTGCTGTTCAAGAACCGGCTGTGATAGGTGCACCTCACGAAGTCAGAGGAAAAATAGTAAAAGCTTACATAATATTGAACGACGAATATGATCCTAGCGACGATTTGGTGAAAGAGCTACAGGACCACGTTAAAGAAGTAACTGCACCTTACAAATATCCAAGGGAGATAGAGTTTGTCGATGAACTCCCAAAAACGATAAGTGGTAAAATAAGGAGAACAGAACTGCGTGAGAGAGCGGAAGAGGAGTATCTAGAGGATCACGATAGTCTTCCGTACTAAACCCATCTAAAAACCTTTTCTTATCCTTTGTTTTTCTATAGATCCTGGATCGTAAAACAGATATATTGGCGAATTTTAGGAATCTTAAAGATCAGTTTTCGGGTAATTTTATATCTTTAGAACCTTCTTTTAAACTGTGAAAGCCATGGATAGAGTATTTAATAAAGTGCTGGTAAGAAGGCCCGGGGAAAGTTACAGTAATTGCCTCTCCAAGAATCCTCTCCAAGATACCATAGACTATGAAAAGACCTTAGATCAATATGAAGAGTATGTAGCGCTATTAAAGGAGAATGGTATAGAAGTGGAAGAACTTCCTCCTCTTGAATCTTATCCGGATAGTATATTCATGCAGGACACTGCATTAGTAGGTGAAGCCTCTAATACCGCAGTGATATGCAGGTTCGGCGTGTCGGAAAGAAGAGGGGAGGAGGACAGTGTAGAGAAATATTTTACTGAAAAAGGTTATGAGGTTAAGAGGATAGATCCTCCTGGTACATTAGAAGGTGGAGATATTTTAGTTACGGACCAGGAGAAGATATTCGTAGGGATATCAGAGCGAACCAATGAGAGCGGCATAGACCAGCTGTCTGAATACCTCCCTGATACGGAAGTAATCGCTGTCCCGGTTTCAAAAGTATTTCATCTCCTGTCAGGTGTGAATTTCATAGGCGGAGGGACTCTAGCTGTATGTCCAGATATAGTGGACCCTCACCATTTCGAAGGCTTTGACTTAGTAGAGATAAATAAACGTGAACAAGAGACTAGATATGAAAACAAGCCGATAAACTTACTTTATGTAGGTGAAGAGAAGATCTTACTCCCTAAAGCTTATAAAAATACTGGAGAGATCCTCGAAGATGAAGGATATGATGTTGTTAAGGTTAAGATATCTGAGTTCTGGAAGGGCGATGCAGGGATGACCTGTCCAATCCTACCTTTATATAAAGGTATATGAACCTTCTTTTATATACTTGAGGTGCAATAGTGGTTACTGAAAGTATTCTCGTAGAAAAAGATGATTGTACCACATGCGGAAAATGTGTGAATTGGTGTTCAGAAGACGCGATAATGGTTGAGGAACATCCTATAATAGATAAGGATGAGTGTATCTTTTGTGGAGAGTGCATGAGGGTGTGTCCGGAAAGTGTAATAGAAATAAAGGAGCCTAGATCGAATCAGAAAGTATACGAGGATTTTGCCGAAGTCTACAGTTCTGGAAAGTATCCTGAATTCAGTAAAGCGATGGCTGATCTGCTTCCTGATATGTTAGACCAGTTCGGTGTAGAAGGTAAACGACTACTAGATATAGGATGTGGTGAAGGAAGTTTTGCCGTGAAGATGGCAGAAAAAGGATATGAGGTAGTCGGTTTAGACATATCTTCTCGACAGATCGAAATCGCTAAAAAGAGAGGTGTGGACGGCAAAGTAGATTTCATTCTTCAAGATATGAGAGATATTTCTTTTAAAGATCGATTCGATATAGCTACATCCTGGTATGACACTTTGAACTATATTCTCGACAAAGATGAGTTACAACAAGTCTTCAAAGGAGTGTATAATTCACTTCGAAAAGAAGGTATCTTCATTTTTGATATGAACACCATCTATGTTATGGAAGAAATTTGGGATGAACAAACTCTAGTAAAAGAGGATTCAAATGAAAGATTTGATATGGTAGAGCAGAACTATGATGAAGAGAAACATATCACAAGTATGAAATTGACTTCTTTTTTACGGGAAGACAAAGATCGATGGAGGAAGATAGAAGAGGTTCATCGCGAGCGAGCATACAGTTTTGAAGAATTGAGAAGGATTTACACAGGAGTTGGATTTGAAGAACTAGCCTGTTGGAAAGATCCTGAGAAAAGAACGGATGCTGACGAAGAAACGGAGAGGGTTTGGTTCGTTCTCAGGAAGAGATGATAGGCAATATAATAATAAATAGTAACCATTGTACTATGGTAAATTGAAATTAGACTTGCCTTATCAAAGATGGAATAGTGCTGTAAAAGAAAGAGTCTCGAGAAGAAAATATCATCCCAAAGCTATTGGAGATGAAGATCTTAAATCCTTGGAGGAATTAGAGAAGGATTTGGAGAAGGAGTTTCCTCTAGCTAGAGTATTGATGATTAAGAGTAGTTTCGATGAGGTCTCTAAAAAGATAATCGGTTCCTATGGCTTGATAACCGGCGCCTCGAGTTATGCCATAATCATAGGGAAGACCTCGAAGGATGAGTACAAGGGTAATATTCAAGCTGGAATTGTCGGAGAAGGTCTAGTCTTGGAAGCGACTTCTCTTGGCTTGAACACATGTTGGATGGGAGGCTTCTTTGACAGGAAAGAGGTCTCATCTGAAGTTGAAATAGAAGATGATGAAGAGATATTGGCTATAACCCCTCTTGGTAAAGCTAAAGATTCACCTACTATCACCGAAAGATTAGTAAAACTAGCTAGCGGTAGTCGGAAAAGGAAACCGTTATCTGAACTCTGCAGTAAAGATTTTTCTAATAAGGCTCAAGATTGGATGATGACAGCTGTAGAACTGGCTCGTTTGGCTCCCTCTGCGATGAACAGACAACCCTGGCGTTTCGAGGTCGAAGGAGAAAAGTTGATTCTCACTTCCGCTATACAGACCAAAAATCACGGTGTATATCCCTATTTAGACTGCGGAGTAGCACTTCTCCATTTGTTGATCGGTGCTGGTGTTGAAGGAGTTGATGTTAAAATAGAATACGGAGAAGCACCCGTAGTTGCTACTCTTCGTCCTTGAATCAAATTTGACTGTATATGTTTAAATAGAAAAAGTCAGAAAAAAGGTTTTTGAAAGATTCATTCGGAGGCATCTCCTGGTTACTCCACTTCTAAGAATTCATCGTTTTCAATGGAATTCTCTTCACTCTTTTCTTCACTCGAGAATTCATCTTCTTCCTCCTGTTCTTCTTCCTCCACTAATGTGATTAAGGAAGTTTTGTCATAAGCGAACATTATCGTCGCTATTATCACTATCAAGAGTCCCAGGAACATGAATAGGTTGGTCCGGTAGAACGGTATGGGATAGTCCTCAAAGGTCAACGTTTCCTCCGGTTCTTCAGAGATAACCATCGTAGTGGTTTCATTCACATCTACGCTGGTCAGCATATAGGTGGACTGGTATTCCGCTTCGACCTCGTAAGTGTCTTCAGGCACTCGGAAGGTTATATCGCCGTCTTCCGTGTAACCGCTCCATATACGGTCACCTCTGGTTAACTTTACGTGCGCATCAGAGATCTCTTCTCCGTCGCTGTCCGTTGTTGTTATAGTTAAATATCTGACATCGGTCTGAAGTTCAAGATCCCAAGTCTCTTCATCTGCGGAAGTCGTGAAGGTATCGCTGTAGATCACCGTGTCGAACCACTCGACGTTCAAATGCCATTCTTCAGCTGGCATCCTTTCTTTAATCGTTCCATCAGCATCGGCTGTTTCTTCAACGATCACATCTCTTGTTCTGGTACCTTCTGGATCGCTGATAGTCACTCTCGCGTTTTCTATAGGTTCGCCGCGCTCATCAACGAAGGTGAATTCTACCTCGTAAACTTCACATTCGATCACCGCTTGTTCGGTATCCTCTTGAATGTCTATCGAACTTTCAGAAGGACTTACTTCCACGTTACGCCAGTATATCTCAAACTCGTGTTCGCCGGAAGGTAA
>Ga0207421_10004124_pt1 | contig 16962 bp, 13 predicted proteins | sample SodLakKL_010_SED_4_FD_187542 | JGI IMG/M metagenome (GOLD analysis project Ga0207421, IMG submission 187542) | Alkaline sediment microbial communities from Lake Tanatar, Kulunda Steppe, Russia - 8KL_010_SED (SPAdes) (version 2) | ecosystem: Environmental > Aquatic > Non-marine Saline and... | reverse complement strand
CCCCCCGGACACATCGATGAGGGGATCGGCGTCCCCGTGCACCACCAGCGTCGGCGCGGTGATCCGTGCCAGGGCCGGGGTCCGGTCGCCGTCGGCGCGGACGGACAGCAGCTGCCGCGTGGTGCCCTGGGGGTGGAGTCCGCGGGCGAACGCCACGGTCGCCGTGGCGCGGACCCGCGCGGCGTCGACGAGGCCCGGCGACCCGACCGCCGTGGCCGTGGACACCGCATGTTCGAGGTACGCCGCGAACTCCGTCGGCGCGGGGGTGCCGAGCACCCAGCGAACCTCCGCGTGGGTGTGTCCGACCGACGCGGCACCCGTGGTCGACATCAGGCTCGACAGACTCGCCACGAGCTCGGGGTGGGCGCTCGCGAGGTGCTGGGCGATCATGCCCCCCATGGAGATGCCGATCACGTGGGCCCGATCCACCTCCAGCTGGGCGAGCACGGCGACGAGATCGCGCGCCATCGCGGCCAGGGGGTAGGCCGGCTGTGGCCACCCGTCCTCGCCGACGGGCAGGTCCTCGATCCTCCCCGGCAGGACGGTGGAACGCCCGCAGTCACGGTTGTCGACCGTGATGGTCCGGTACCCGGCCGCGCGGAGCGCGACGAGCAACTCCGGTGCCCAGTCGGTGCGCTGCATCCCCAGCCCGCACACCAGCAGCACGACCTCGCCGTCCCGGGGACCGTCGTCGTCGACGTCCAGCTCGATGGTCACGCCCTCCGGGGACGCCCCCACCGGGACCGGGACCCCGACGGGGCGGCCTGCGCCGATCGCCAGCTGATCGACCGTGAGCTCGGACAGGCTCGTCCCGGTGTGATCCATGCCGTATCTCCAGTGGCTCGCGGGGGGGAAGGGCGGACCCGACGACGGCGGCACGCGCTCCGGAGCTCGGTCCGGTGGCCGGGTGAACCGGGACGCTACTGCCTCCCCGGCCGTGCGCGAGTACGGTCACCCGCCCTGGTGCCCCCTGCTACGGCGCATGGAGCGGCGCATGACCAGGGACCGCGCCGACGACCCGAACCGAAGTCGTCAACTGCCACCGACGCCAACCAAGGAGCGAGCCGTGCGTGCGATCCGGATCGAGGCCAACGGGGGTCCCGAGGTCCTCGAACTGCAGGACATCGACGACCCCGCACCCGCACCCGGCGAGGTGGTCGTCGAGGTGGCTGCAGCCGGGGTGAACTTCATCGACACCTACCAGCGTTCCGGGGCCTACCCCGGGGAGCTGCCGGCCGGGCTCGGGATGGAAGGTGCCGGCACGGTGACCGCCGTCGGTGACGGCGTGACCGACCGGTCGGTGGGCGACCGGGTGGCATGGGCCAGTTCCCGAGGGTCCTATGCCGAGCGTGTGACCGTCGAAGCGGACCGCTGCGTGTCGGTACCCGACGGCGTCGGGCCCGACATCGCCGCGGCGTTGATGTTGCAGGGGATGACCGCCCACTACCTGACCCAGTCGACCTACAAGCTGGGACGTGACGACACCGCGCTGGTGTACGCCGCCGCGGGCGGGGTCGGCAGGCTGCTCGTCCAGCTCGCGAAGCGACGCGGGGCACGGGTACTGGCGTGCACCTCGACCGAGGAGAAGGCGGCCGAGGTCCGCCGCCTCGGTGCCGACGAGATCGTGTTCTATCGCGACGTGGACATCCCCGGGACGGTGCGCGAACTGACCGACGGGGTCGGCGTCGACGTGGTCTACGACTCGGTCGGGCAGGCGACCTTCGAGGCGTCGCTCGCCAGCCTGAAGCCTCGGGGACTGATGGTGCTCTACGGGGCGTCCTCGGGACCCGTGCCCCCGGTGGACCTGCAGGTGCTCAACCAGCACGGGTCGCTGTACGCGACGCGTCCCTCGCTGTTCCACTACGTCGCGACCCCCGATGAGCTGAACTGGCGGGCCGGCGCACTGTTCGACCTCGTGAGGGCCGAGCAGTTGGACGTCCTCGTCCACGAGCGCTACCCCCTCGCGGATGCTGGCCGGGCCCATGCCGACCTCGAGTCCGGCACGACCTCGGGCAAGCTGTTGCTGATCCCGTGACCGACAAGGACACCTCGACGGGGATCGATGCCTCGTTCGACCCGGAGCCGGACGACGAACCCAGCGAGGGCGAGCGTCGCGCCACCGTCCTCGAGCGACGGCTCGACATCCCGATGGCCGTGCTCGCGCTCGTGTGGGCACTGCTGGTCGCCTACGAGCTGATCGCCCCCCGCGAACAGCTCGACATCCTCGTCCTGGTGGGCAACGTCATCTGGGTGGTGTTCGTCCTCGAGTTCCTGGCGAAGATCGCCGTCTCCCGACATCCGCTGCGCTTCCTGCGCCGCAAGTGGCCGTCGGTGGTCTTCCTGGTACTCCCGGCGTTGCGCATGCTGCGCGTGGTCCGCGCCCTGCGGGCGGTGCGGGTGCTGCCGGCGGCGCGGGTGGTCGGGTCCTCGTACCGCGCGGTCGGAACGGCGAGCGGCCTGCTGACCGGTCGCCTGCAGTTCCTCGGGGCCGCCACCGTCGTCGTGGTCTTCGGTGGGGGGCAGTTGTTGTTCGTGCTCGAGCGCGGCCGCACCGGGGCGCTGACCGCGCTGGGCGATGCGCTGTGGTGGTCGGCCAACGTGTCGATCGCCTCGAACCTGGTCTACGAACCCGTCACCCTGGCGGGCCGTCTGCTGGCCATCGTGCTGTCCGCCTACGCCGTGGTGGTGTTCGCCTCGCTCGCAGCGACGCTCGGCGCCTACTTCATGGAGTCCCGACAGGAACGCGCCGCCGAGGAAGAGGAGCCAGGGTGAACACCCCCGACACCCCGGCGACGCGCGCGATCGCGCAGGCGGGGGTCGCCCACGAGGTCCGGGTGATCGAACGGGCCCGCAGCCTCGAGGAAGCGGCGCAGCGTCTGGGGGTCGACCCGGAACGGTTGTTGAAGACCATGGTGGTGCGCCGAGGCGAGGACGACTACCTGTTGGTACTGGTGCCCGGCAGTCGCCAGATCGACTGGCCGAAGCTCCGCAGTCACCTGGGCGTCTCGCGGCTGTCGATGCCCGACGCCGAGGTGGCACGTGAGGCGACCGGCTACGAGCGCGGCACGATCACCCCGTTCGGTGCCCGTGGCGCCTGGCCGGTGATCGTCGACGCCTCCGTCGCCGCGGGTGGGACCGTGACGGTCGGCGGAGGAGCGCACGGGGTCTCGCTCCGGCTCGACGGTGACGATCTGATCGCCGCGGTCGACGCCGCGGTCGTCGACGTCACGTGAGGCCTCAGGCGTGGGACGTCGATCGACGGGCTGTGACCCGACCGACGGGCCGTGACCCAGGGGACGCGAACGTTCGTTAACGTGCGACCCCCGAGTCCGACCACCACCAGGAGCACGTCCCTTGCGCGCGATCCGTATCACCGAGTTCGGCGGTCCCGAGGTCCTCAAGCTGGTCGAGGACCAGCCGGAACCCACGTCCGGTCGAGGCACGGCCGTGATGGAGGTCAGCAGCGCCGGGGTGAACTACGCCGACACCCACCAGGCGGAGAACACCTACCTCGCCCCGGCCGAACTGCCGATGATCCCGGGCGCGGAGGCCGTCGGCACGCTTCCCGACGGACGCCGGGTCGTCGCGCTGCTGGCCGGTGGCGGCTACGCGGAGCGGGCGATCGTCGCCGATCCGATGGCGTTCGAGGTCCCGGACGAGGTCGATGACGGCCAGGCCCTCGCGCTGGTCCTGCAGGGCACGACCGCCTGGCACCTGCTGCGCACCTCGGCGCAGCTCCGGGAGGGCGAGTCGGTCGTGGTGCACGCCGCAGCCGGCGGGGTCGGCACCCTGGCCATCCAGCTCGCCAAGCGGTGGGGTGCCGGGAAGGTCGTCGCGGTCGCCTCCACCGCGGAGAAGCGACAGCTGGCCCTCGACCTCGGGGCCGACGCCGTGGTGGACTCCGCGGAGGAGGACCTGAAGGGCGCCCTGCGTGAGGCCGCCAACGGCAAGGTCGACGTCGTGCTCGAGATGGTCGGGGGCACCACCACGGACCAGAGCCTGGCCGCCCTCGCACCGTTCGGACGGCTGGTCGTGTTCGGTATGGCCTCGCGGGAAGCACCCTCGATGGTCGATCCCCGGCAGCTGATGGGGCGCTCACGCGGCCTGATCGGGTTCTGGCTCGCCCACTGCATGGTCGACCCCGACCGCTACCTCGCGGCACCCATGCGCGAACTGCTGGATCTCACGGCCGCGGGGGACCTGAAGCCGGTCGTCGGCGGGACCTACGGGCTGTCGGATGCCGCGCAGGCCCACACCGACCTCCGTGCGCGCCGGACCGTGGGCAAGCTCGTCCTCGACCCGAGCCGCTGAGCGAGCCGATCAGGCCGAGCACCGGCGCAGATCGGTCGCATCCTCCCCAGCGGGTGTGTCCGTAGGGCCACGAGCGCCGTGTCCGGCCTGCCGCCATCATGGGTCGGGCCCCGCCGTCATCGATGAGCGGCCGGGATCAGCGACCGGACTGGACCCACGGTGGAACTGCGCGACCTCGTCAACGACCATCCCTGCCACATGGTGCTGCTCGTGATCGACGGGCTCGGTGGCTACGCCGATGCCGATCACGACAGCGAGCTGGAGGCGGCGGACACCCCGAACCTCGACCGGCTCGCGGCGGAGGGCTCGTGCGGCCTGGCCCTACCGGCCGGGCCCGGGATCACGGTCGGCTCGGGCCCCGGGCATCTCGCGTTGTTCGGCTACGACCCGCTGGAGTACGACCTCGGCCGGGGCGTGCTCTCCGCCGTCGGCCTCGGGGTCGACCTCCGGGCCGGCGACGTGGCTGCGCGGGGCAACCTCGCAACGCTCGACGACCAGGGGCGGGTGAACGACCGCCGGGCGGGGCGCATCGACGATCGCCGGGCGCGTGCCATCGTCGAGATCCTCCGGGAGAAGGTCCGCCTCGACGATGTCGAGGTGTCCTTCGAGCACGTCTCCGAGCACCGGGTCCTGCTCGTGCTGCGCGGTGACGGACTCGATCCCCGGGTGAAGGACCTCGACCCGCAGCGCACGGGGGTGGCACCCCTCGAACCGACCGCGGTGCATCCGGATGCCGAGCACACCGCAGAGGTGCTCGGACAGCTCGACACGGCGGTTCGGGACGCGCTGGCCGGTGAGGACGCGGACACGGTCCTCTGGCGCGGGTTCGACACCCTGCACGAGCTGCCGAGCATGCAGGAGATCTTCGGCGTGCGTCCCGCCGTCGTGGCGACCTACCCGATGTACCGCGGCGTGGCGCAACTGGTCGGGATGGAGGCGCTGCCCAAGGTCGGCTCGCTCTCGGAGCAGATCGAGCTGATGGGTCGGCACTGGGACGACCACGACTACTTCTTCGCCCACGAGAAGGAGGCCGACCGGGCCGGCCACGACGGCGAACGGGACGCGAAGATCGCGGCCATCGAGGCGGTCGACGCGGTCATCCCGGATCTCGTCGCCCTCGCCCCCGACGTGATCGCGATCACCGGGGACCATTCCTCCCCCACCCAGCTCTCGGCCCACTCGTGGCATCCGGTGCCGACCCTGCTGTGGGGTCCGAGGGTCGGTCGCGATGCGGTGGACGTGTTCGGCGAACGGGCCTGCGCCTCGGGGATGCTCGGACACCTGCGGACCCAGGACCTGATGCCCCTGATGCTGGCCTCCGCCGGGCGGCTCGAGAAGTACGGGGCCTGATGGCCGCCTGCGGGCTCGTGCGCCTCGCGGTTCACCGTTCGCCGTATACCCTACGGGGGTAGCCTTCAGGCGCCGCAGCGCGCCACTCCCGCTCAGCCGTTGCCCGATCACCCGTTGCCCGATCACCCGTACGAGTCGAGGCCCCGATGGCCATTCCCGCCACCGATCACCACACCCATGACCTACGCGTCGAAGGCATGACCTGCGGTTCGTGCGCCGCCCGGGTCCAACGCACGCTCGCGAAGCAGCCCGGGATCATCGAGGCCGAGGTCAACTACGGCACGGGAACGGCGCGTCTCGCCCTTGCCGACGACGTCGACCTGGCGGCGGTCCAAGCCGCGGTCGCCAAGACCGGCTACGCGCTCGTCGTCCCGCAGGAGCTGTCGACGGACCTCGCCGACGAGCCGACCGAGTACGTCCTCCAGGTGGAGGGCATGACCTGCGGTTCGTGCTCCGCCCGCGTCCAGCGGGCGCTCGGGAAACAGCCAGGGGTGATCGACGCCCAGGTGAACTTCGCCACCGGCGTGGCCACGGTCCGGGCCGAGGGACCCGCCGACGCCTCGGCGTGGACCCGGGCGATCGAGTCCGTCGGCTACGAGGTCGCCGACGTGTCGTCCGCAGTGCCTGGAGCGGAGGGGTCGAGCGCCGACCAGGCCGGCCCGAGCGCCGCCGAACGGGCGGAACGCGCGGACCTGGAGGAAGCCCAGCATCGCCGCTTGTGGGGCCGCCGCCTGGCCCTGGTGACGCCGCCGGCACTCCTGCTGATCGGCATCATGCTGGTCGAGTTGACCGTCGACCCCATGGTGATGATGCGGCCCGTGGTCGCGTGGAGCATGTTCGCGGTCGCGACCCCGGTCCAGTTCTACATCGGGTGGCCGTTCCTGCGCGAGGCGGTGAAGCGCGCCCGCCACCTCACGGCGAACATGGACACGCTCATCGCCATCGGCACCATGGCCGCCTACCTCTACTCGACCGGGCAGCTGCTCGCCGGGGGGCACGAGCTCTACTACGAGGCCCAGGTCGTCATCATCGCGTTCATCGTGCTGGGTCGCTACCTGGAGGCTCGCGCGAAGGGCAATGCCGGTCGGGCGATCCGGTCGCTCCTGGAGCTGGGCGCCAAGGAGGCCCGGGTCGTGCGCGACGGCGGGGAGCAGCTCGTGCCGATCGAGCAGGTGCGGGTCGGCGACATCCTGAAGGTGCGCCCCGGTGAGAAGATCCCGGTCGACGGCGAGGTGATCGACGGCGCGTCCGCCGTGGACGAGTCGATGCTGACCGGGGAGTCCGCCCCGGTCGACAAGATGGTCGGATCCACGTTGGCGGGTGCCACGATCAACACCTCCGGCGTGCTGAGCATGCGCGCGACCGCGGTGGGGGGCGACACGGCGCTGGCCAACATCGTGCGCATGGTCCAGGACGCCCAGGCCGGCAAGTCCGGCATGCAGCGTCTGGCCGATCGCGTCTCGGCGGTGTTCGTACCGGCGGTGCTCGCGCTCTCGCTCGTGACCTTCGTGGCATGGTCGGTCATCGGTGGGGACACCGGGCAGGCCGTGCTCGCCTCGGTCGCGGTGCTGATCATCGCCTGCCCCTGCGCACTGGGCCTCGCGACCCCCATGGCGACCATGACCGGCACGGGCCGCGGGGCCCAACTCGGCATCCTCATCAAGTCCGTCGAGGTACTCGAACGCACCCGCGACATCGACACGGTGGTGTTCGACAAGACCGGCACGCTGACCAAGGGCGAGATGACCCTGACCGATCTGGTGTCCGACGACGCCGACGAGATCACGCTGTTGCGCCTGGCCGGGGCGGTGGAGGCCGACTCCGAGCACCCGATCGGGCGAGCGCTCGCGGAGGGCGCGCGGGAGCGAGCGCGAGCCGAGCTGCCGACGGTCGAGAGGTTCGCGTCCGAACCAGGCCGGGGCGTCGCCGCGGATGTCGAGGGACACCGTGTCCTGGTCGGCCGTCGGGCGTTCCTGGCCGATGCGCAGATGGTGTCGTCCGAGGCCCTCGAAGACGCGGCGAGCCGGTTCGAGGCCCAGGGTCGGACGGCGGTGTTCGCCGGATGGGACGGCCGGGTCCGAGGGGTCCTGGCGGTCGCCGACACCCTCAAGGACGGCGCCGCGGAGGCGGTTGCGCAACTGCACGCCCTCGGCCTGCAGGTCGCGATGATCACCGGCGACAACCGGCGCACGGCCCAGGCGATCGCCGATCAGGTCGGCATCGACCGGGTCCTCGCCGAGGTCCTGCCGGAGGACAAGCAGGCCGAGGTCGCCCGCCTCCAGACCGAGGGCAGGGTCGTGGCCATGGTCGGTGACGGCGTGAACGACGCCCCGGCGCTCGTCCAGGCCGATCTCGGGATCGCGATCGGCACCGGGACGGACGTCGCCATCGAGTCCAGCGACCTCACCCTGATGCGCGGCGAACTGGCCGGTGTGGCGATGGCGATCGCGCTGTCACGGCGAACCCACCGGACGATCACCCAGAACCTGTTCTGGGCGTTCGCCTACAACACCGCGGCGTTGCCGATCGCCGCACTCGGCCTGCTGAACCCGATGATCGCCGGTGCCGCGATGGCCTTCTCGAGCGTCAGTGTCGTCACCAACTCGCTCCGTCTCCGCCGTTTCGGAGCGACGAGCCTGCCCTAGCTCCCGCAGGGCATCTGAACGCGCCGGCCCGGTTCGATGACGGGCCGGCGCTGCCACCGTTGATCGAGCGTCAGCTCCAGCTCACGGCAGCGGATCCCTCGAGGATCGTCTTCGAGATCACCGAGACCGCCCTGATCGAGAACGACGCCGCACGATCGGACGATCGGACGATCCGAGGGCGAGGGTCAGGTGCGTACGACGAGGTCGTCTCGGTGGATGACCTCGCGGGCGAACGACGGCCCCAGATCGGCCGCGGCCACGGCGGTCGATCGTCCGGCGATCCTGACCACGTCCGCGATGTCGTAGTTCGACAGCCCCCGTGCGATGGTGCGTCCGTCGGGGTCGACCACCTCGACGGCATCACCGGCGGTGAAGCTGCCGTCCGCGAGGGTGACCCCGACACCCAGCAGCGACACCCCACGTGTCCGCAGCGCCTCCGCCGCGCCCGCATCGACGTGGATGCGACCGTGGACCGCCAGCGCGAACCCGATCCACAGTCGCCTCGCCTCCAGACGACGGGGTTGGGCGACGAACCACGTGCCGACGTCCTGCCCCGCGAGCACCCCGGCGAGGACCTCCGGGCGGCGTGCGTTCGCGATGACCGCGTGGGTCGCCGAAGCGACCGCGACGCGGGCCGACCCGATCTTGGTGCGCATCCCGCCGGAGCCCACGTACGAACCGACCCCGCCGATGGAGGCGAGATCCAGCGTCTCGATGTCGTCGACACGCGGGATGAGCTTCGCCCCCGGCAGCCGCGGATCGGCGTCGTAGAGCCCCTCGACGTCCGACAACAGCGCCAGCAGGTCGGCATCCAGCATGGAGGCGACCAGTGCGGCGAGGTGGTCGTTGTCGCCGTAGGCGAGTTCCTCGGTCGCGATCGCATCGTTCTCGTTGATGATCGGCAGGGCGCCGAGTTCGAGCAGACGCCGGATCGAGGTCCGGGCGTTGAGGTAGCGGCCGCGACGCACGAAGTCGTCCTGGCTCAGCAGGATCTGCGCGCCGGTCAGACCGTGGCCGTGGAGCACCCGTTGGTAGGCCTGGATCAGTTCGCTCTGACCGACGGCGGCGGCGGCCTGGAGCGTGGGCAGATCGACCGGGCGTCGCTCGAGGCCGAGCAGGCCCATGCCGGCCGCGACCGCACCGGACGACACCAACACCACCTGCACCCCCGAGCGTCGCACCCCGACCAGCTGATCGGCGAGGTTGACGACCTGCTGTCGGTCGAGCCGGCCGTCGGTGCCGCGCAGGCTCGAGCTGCCGACCTTGACGACCGCGAGGCGCGGCCGGTCGAAACGTGCGCTCACCTCGGTGCGTCCTCGGACGTCGGCTCGGACCCGGCGGGCCGGGTGGGATCGGCGTCGTCGATCCCCTCCTGCTCGTCGGCGAGGATGGCGGCGCGTTCGTCGGCAGGCAGATCATCGAGGTCGGGTTCGAACTCGAAGGTCATCTCCCCGATCGAGACGTCATCGCCCGCTCGGGCGCCGGCCGCCACCAACGCCTTCTCGACCCCGGCCCGACGCAGGCGTCCCTGCAGGTAGCGCACGGCCCCCCAGTCGTCCAGCGGGAGCATCTGCACCCAGGTCTCGACCCGGCGGCCGAGCACGTGGTAGCCGTCCTCGTCCTGCTCGACGGTGAAGTCGGGGCCGCGGGGCACCAGACGCAGCAGGACCTCCTCGTCGACCGGTTCCTCGATCCGGATGGTGCCGACCCGCTCGCGTTCCTCCGCCACCAGCTCGCCCAGGCGGTAGCGCAGCGCATCGAGCCCCTGGCCCGAGACCGCCGAGACGTCCAACACCTCGTTGCCGGCGGCGACCAGCTGGTCGCGGACCAGCTCGGCCATGGCGCGCCCGTCCGGCAGGTCGTTCTTGTTGAGCACGACCAGCTGCGGGCGGGTCAACATCTCCGGGTCGTGTTGCCGCAGCTCGCCCCGGAGGACCTCGAGGTCATGGAGCGGATCGCGGTCGGGCTCCATCGGCGCGGCGTCCAGCACGTGCAGCAGGACCAGGCAGCGCTCGATGTGGCGCAGGAACTGGATGCCGAGACCCCTGCCGTCGGCCGCGCCTTCGATCAGGCCCGGAACGTCGGCCAGGACCACGTCGATCGGGGTGCCGTCGGCCAGGTCACCGGCGCGCATGACCCCCAGGTGGGGGGTCAGGGTGGTGAACGGCCACGCCTCGACCCTCGGGGTCGCGTTCGACAGCCGGCCGACCAGCGACGACTTGCCCGCCGAGGGGAACCCGACCAGCCCGACGTCGGCGATCAGCTTCAGCTCGAGCCGGAGCGACATCTCGTGCGCCTTCTCGCCGCGTTCCGCGAAGGTCGGCAGACGTCGCTGCCGGGTGGCGAACGCGATGTTGCCCCGACCGCCACGTCCGCCCTTCGCCGCGACGAACCGCTCACCGTGGGCGACCAGGTCGGCGAGCACGTAGCCGCTGTCCCGGTCGCGGACCACCGTGCCGACCGGCACCTTCAGGACCTCGTCGTCACCGTCCGCACCGGTCTTGCCCATACCGGCGCCGTGGGTGCCGTTGCCGCCCCGACGGTGGGGCAGCCGGCGCAGGTCGAGCAGCGAGGTGACGTTCTCGTCGGCGATGAACACCACGTCGCCGCCCCGGCCTCCGTCACCACCGTCGGGTCCGCCGCGCGGCACGTGCGCTTCACGGCGGAACGACACGGAGCCATGCCCGCCATCGCCGCCGCGCACGTGGACCGTGCACTCGTCGATGAAACTCGCTGCGGCGTCCACGATGATGCTCCTGAGGCTCTAGCTGGAAGAACGAGGGCTGACAGAACGAGGGCGGCCATCCCGGCCGCCCTCGTCAGATGCCGTGCTGTGTGCGGTTCAGGCGTCGACCGGGTCCACGTTGGCGGTGGTCCTGGCGCCGCTCTTGCGGAACCGCACCGAGCCGTCGACCAGGGCGAAGAGGGTGTCGTCGCCTCCGCGACCGACGTTCTCGCCCGGGTGGATCTTGGTGCCGCGCTGGCGGACGATGATGCCACCGGTGCGGATGACCTCACCGCCGTACTTCTTCACGCCCAGACGCTTCGCGTTGGAATCACGACCGTTGTTGGACGACCCGCCGCCCTTCTTGCTCGCCATGTCAGATCCCTTCGATACGGATGGTCGTCCGCTGCTGGCGGTGACCGCGCCGCTTGTGCTGGCGGCTCTTGTTCTTGTAGGTGAAGACCCGGATGCGCTTGGCGAGGTCGTGACCGGTGATGGTGGCCGTGACCTCGCGATCGCCGATGTCGGTTCCGGTGGTGACGGCGCCTTCGTCGTCGACGACCAGCACCGGCGTCAACGAGACGCTGGCGCCGATGTCGCCGGCGAGACGCTCGACGAGGACTTCCTGGCCGGGCTCGACCCGGTACTGCTTGCCGCCCGTGGCGATGACCGCGTACACGCCTGGCTCCTGTCGTTCACGTTGTCGTTCACGTGGGGGACTCACACCGTCAGAACGTCCTGCAGAACGTCCGGGGGGCGTGATCCGTGGACCGACGTCCGCCCGGCTGCTGCCGCCGCCACCGAGCCCGACGAAGGGACGGGGGCGGGCATGGGGAGGAGTTCTGGGTGGAGCATGGGGCGCGCGGGCACACCGCGGTGCGGCCGCGCATCGGGGGAAGGTACCGCCGCCGCACGGCATGGGTCAACCGGCGCGCGCCTCTACCCTCCTGTTCGATACCCACCCACCACCCCGGCCCGATCCTCCTGGAGGGAACCCACGTGTCGCTGACCTGCGCGGAGACCACCCGCGGCGCCGACGAACCGATCGCCGGGACCGCACCGAGGGCGCTCGGGTGGCTGTTGGTGGAGCGTGACGGGGCCTGGGGCAGGGATGCGCTCACCGAGTCCGGGCTCGATCCCGACGTGGGTGCCGCGCTCGCCGCCGGCTGCAAACCCCTGTCGGTCAAGGCGGTGGTCATCCGCCGCCCCGGACCCCATGCGACCATCGCCGACGGCGACGACGAACCGCGCACGGTGGTGCTCGCCCACACCGGATCGCAGCCGTGGGCGGAACGCCTCACGATCCGTGACGACCGGGAGTTGCTCGAACTCGACCCGGACGTGACCACCCGCCCCGGCCCCCCCGGCCTCGGCGAACCCATCGAGGGGCCGCTGCTGCTGGTGTGCACGCACGGCAAGCGGGACCGGTGCTGTGCGACGTTCGGCAGACCCCTGGTGGACACGCTCGCCGCGTTGCACCCCGACGAGACCTGGGAGGTCAGCCACATCGGTGGTCACCGGTTCGCCGGCAATCTGCTCGTGCTGCCGGAGGGTCTGGCCTACGGCGGGCTGGACGTCGCCTCGGGCCTGGCTGCGGCCGCGGGCCACCTCGCCGGAAAGGTGGACCTCGAACATCTCCGCGGCCGCACCGCACTGCAGCGGGCGTCCCAGGCCGCGGAGATCGCCGTCCGACGGCGCTACCGGATCGATCGGATCGGCGGGATGGAGGTCGTCGCCGGGCAGAGCGCGGCGCCGGACGCCGGGGACACCGACGGCGACACCGACCGCGACCGCGACACCGACCGCATCACCGTGGACGTCGAGGGTGCACGCGTCGTCGTCGAGGTGGTCCGCCGCGCGCTCGGTCCGCGGCGGCTGTCGTGCGACGCCGCCGAGCCCGAGGAGCCCTACGCCTACGAGGTGGTCGACATCGGTCCGGTCGACGGGACCACGCGCGCCACGGCCTGAGCCGAACCCGCCGGTTCATCCCCGGAGGGCGCTCCACAGCACGCCGGGGATCGCGGACAGCTCACCGGTGGCCGTCAACCGCGCCACCTTCGGCAACAACTCGTGAGCGGTGCGGTGGGTGTGGAACCAGGCCGGGGTGATCGGCGGCCGGAACGGGCCGCGCACCACGGTCTTCTGCACGTCTTCGAGCATGTAGGTGTTGTGCACGAACCCCCGGCCGGACCGGATGTCGGTGTCGGTCGCCCCGGGGTAGCCGCCCCAGGGGGGCGAGCCGAAGGCGTAGGCGGCGCCGGTGAAGTGGTTGACCACCACCGAGCCGTACTCGAGCCGGTCGATGGCCCGCTCCACCGCAGCCGCGACCTCCGGGTCGGCCAGCGAACGGGGGTGCACGACGATGCTCGCGGCCAGCGTCCCCCACAGGGTGTCGTTGCAGAACGCCACCGCCGCGTCGAGGAACTCCGGGATCGACCTCGCGGTGTCGAGCGCGACCTCGCCCATGACCCCGCAGAACGCCTCGGTGGTGAACGCGATGTCGTCGTCGGGCTCCGGCGCGAGGTCCGGGATCAGCGTGAACGGCACCCGGTCGTCGCCCACCTGGCCGAACCATTCGGCCGTGCTGTGGGCATCGGTGAAGTTCCTCCACCGATCGACCGCGCCCGGGTAGTAGGGCATCCGCTCATCGGCCTGGCGTAGCGAGCCGCGGACCGCATCCAGGAGCTCGCGCCGCTTCGACCAGGCGAGGTGTTGCACGATCATACGCGACGCGATGCAGTTGAACCCGCCGTTGTTGACCAGCATCGAGGCGATGTTGTGGCCCTGGTAGGCGAGATCCTTCGCACTCCACGGGCCCGGGACCACGATCACCGGGGTCACGTTGCCCAGCTCCGAGGTGATCGGCTTGGTGATCCGGAGCTCGCCGCGTCGCTTGCGGTCACGTCCCTGCTCGCCGGTGCCGAACACGATCGCGTCGTGGGTCTTGTCCGAGCCGGTGATGTGGATCGTGTCGATCCCGTCGTGATCGGTCAGGTAGGCCCCGACCTCGCTCCCGCCGTAGACGATCCGGAGCAACCCGGCGCGGACCAACGGCTCGAACGCCTCGGCCATGTGGGGGCCGAGGTGTTCGTTGACCGGGTTCATCTTCAACAGCACCACCCGCCCCTCCACGAACAGCTGGTGGAGCGCGTCCATCGGCCCGATCGAGGACACGTTGCCGGCACCGAGCACGAGCGCGACGCCAGGTTCGGGGCGGTGGTCGGCGCGGTAGATCCGGCCCATCCTGGCCTCGGCCTGTTCGACCGTCACGCCCGGCAGCAGTCGCACCTCGGCGGTGAAGCCCTGGTAGAGCAGCGCATCCATCCGGTCGGTCGGCAGGACGTCCACGGCGACCTGCTCGCTCCTGCCGGGCCCGGAGATGGCGTGCACGCGCGACGGCTGGGGCCGGCCGGTCGCCGCGATGTCGGTCAGGGTGCCGGCCAGCAACGCCAGGTTGCGCAGCACGACGACGACACCCGAACCCCAGTCCTCGGCCATCAGGCCCGAGTCGGGCGCGATGCCCTTGGCCTCGGCCGCGGCGGCGACCCAGTCCGGCGCGGCCGCGAGGGTCGTGTCCATCAACTCACGGAGCAACGCGATGCGCGCGGTGACGTCGGTCCCTGCCCACGTCGGCGCGTGGTCGCGGAGGATGGCGATCTGCTCGTCGAGCATCTCCTGGGACGTGTCCGGGAACCCGTTGCCGGTCTCGGGTACCACGATGCTTCCGGTCACCACGGATGTCTCCTCGTCGTCGCGCGCAGCATATAGGCCGATGGGGGCACCCCTCGATCCCCGACGGCGGCCCCGCCGGCCACGGCCGGCGCGCCCGGTTCAGCCCTGATCGCCGACCCCGCGGACCCAGCTGGCGTGCAGCGCGCCGTAGACGCCGCCCTCCTCGAGCAGCTGGTGGTGGTGACCGCGTTGCACCACCCGGCCACGGTCGAACACCAACACCTCGTCGGCCGTTTCGGCGGTCGACAGACGGTGGGCGATGGTGACCGTCGTCCGACCGGAGGCGAGGCCGGCCAGGGCGCGCTGCAGGCGCAGCTCGGTGGCCGGATCGACCGCCGAGGTGGCCTCGTCGAGCACGAGCAGGTCGGGGTTGGCGACGTAGGCGCGGGCCAGCGCCACGAGCTGCCGCTCCCCCGCCGACAGCGAGCCCCCACGCTCACCGGTCCGGGTCGCGAGCTGCCGGGGCAGTTCCTCGACCCAGTCCGAGAGGCCCAGCTCGAGGAACGCGAGCTCGAGCTGCTGGTCGGTCGCCCCGGGGCTGCCCATGCGCACGTTGTCGGCGATCGTGCCGTCGAACAGCGCACCGTCCTGCGGGACCATCACCACGCGGCGGCGCAGCGACGCGAACCGGAGCCGGTCGAGCGGGAGCTCGTCGATCAGGACCTGTCCCTCGGTCGGATCCATCAGCCGGGTGAGCAGCTTCGCGAAGGTGGTCTTGCCCGAACCGGTCTCGCCGACCACCGCCACGCGAGTCTGGGGCTCGATGGTCTCGTTCACGCCGGTGAGCACGAACGGGCCGGAGGCGTTGCGGGCGGTCTCGCCGGCCCGCGGGTAGCGGAAGGCCACGTCGGCGAACCGGAACCCGATCGGGCCCGGAGGCAGCACCAGGCCGTCCTCCCCGGGGTCGGCGACGTCGGGTTCGAGGTCGAGCACGTCCAGCACCCGTCGCCAGCCCGCGATCGCCGTCTGTCCCTCGTTGATGACCTCGGAGGCGATCAGGACCGGGTCGACGAACAGCGTGATCAGGAACAGGAACGCCAGCACCGTGCCCGCGGTCACCTCGCCGCCGACCCCGAGCCACACCCCCGCGACGACCGCCGCGGCCGTGGCGATCGCGCCGAACAGCTCACCGCTGCCGGAGAACAGCGACGACAGGGTGCCCGCCCGGACCGCGGACCTCCGGTGGTCCTCGATGCGCTCGTCCAGGCGGCGCTGGGTGCGATGCTCGATGCCGTAGGCCCGCACGACCGGGGCCCCGACGACGGTCTCGGCGAGGATGCCGAGCATGTCGCCGACCTTCTCGCGCACGAGCCGGTAGGCGACGGTGAGCCGCTTCTGGAACCAACGCGCGACGAGCACGAACGGCACGAACACCACCAGCACGATGAGCGTGAGCTGCCAGGAGTACAGCGCCATCACCAGGGTCGCGATGGTCAACTGTCCGACCGCGGTGATCAGGTTGAGGCCGGCCCACCCCATGAACCGGCTGATCTCGTCGATGTCGGAGGTGACCCGGGAGACGAGCGAGCCGCGTTGCTGGGTGGCCTGGTGCAGCATGGACAGGTCGTGGATGTGCCGGAACGCCCGCACCCGGAGGTTCGACAGGGCGGTCTCGACCACGGCGGCCAGCCGGTAGTTCATCCACCCGCTGGCGAGTGCGGTGATCAGCACCGCGACCGCCGCGAACGCGACGATCTGGCTGACGGCCACGAGGTCGACCCCGGCGCCGTCGGCGCCCAGGCCGTCGTCGATGGTCTGCTGGATCGCCACCGGGACGATGGCCCGCCCGGCGGTCGCCACCAGGGCGAGCACCACCGTCCAGGCCAGGCCGACCCGGAGCTCCGGCGACAGCGAGATGCCCCGGACCAGGGTCCGCCAGGCACCGTCGCCGCTGTCGGGCACACCACCGGTCGGGCGCGGGAGGTCGGGCTCGGAGGTCCCGTCGGGGCCGTCGGGGCCGTCGGCCGTGGTCGTCGAGGTCGCGGTGCTCACTCGGGCACCTCCGCGGGGGGCTGGGCGTGTGCGGCGGCTGCGGCATCCTCGGCGCGTTGCTGCTCGTAGGCGGTGACGAGCGATGCGTAGGCGGGCACGGTCGCGAGCAGCTCGTCGTGGCCTCCCCGCGCCGCCACGGCACCGTCCTGGAGGAACACCACCTCGTCGGCCAGCGCGATCGAACCGCGGCGGTAGGCCACGACCACC
>Ga0207421_10004121_pt1 | contig 16968 bp, 8 predicted proteins | sample SodLakKL_010_SED_4_FD_187542 | JGI IMG/M metagenome (GOLD analysis project Ga0207421, IMG submission 187542) | Alkaline sediment microbial communities from Lake Tanatar, Kulunda Steppe, Russia - 8KL_010_SED (SPAdes) (version 2) | ecosystem: Environmental > Aquatic > Non-marine Saline and... | reverse complement strand
AGTTGTGAGTTGTGACTTGTGTAGAGGATTAGAAATATTCGTATATTCGTAAATAATTCGTTATTCGAAACATTAGTAATTCGTATATTCGTAAAAAATTCGTTATTCGAAACATTAGTAATTCGTATATTCGTAAATAATTCGTTATACGAAACATTGGAAACTCGAAACATTAGTAATTAACAACAAAAAATAAAAAATAGAAATGTTAACAAACAACTTCATTTATAGGCATAATGGTGTACACCATGAAGATATTGAAAAGATGCTCAAGGTTATAGGAGCTTCTTCCATTGAGAAATTAATAGATGAAACTATTCCGAAAGACATTCGCCTTGATAAGGAAATGGATTTACCCGAAGGCATCAATGAACATGAATATGTTGAGCATATTAAGAAAATTGGATCAAAAAACAAGGTTTTCAAGACTTATATAGGGATGGGTTATTACAACACCATCATACCGGGAGTTATACAACGCAATATACTTGAAAACCCTGGTTGGTACACTGCTTATACGCCTTACCAGGCTGAAATTTCCCAGGGCAGGCTTGAGGCTATGCTTAACTTCCAAACGGTAATATCAGACCTTACAGGTTTGAACATTACTAATGCATCTCTACTGGATGAGGCAACTGCAGCTGCTGAAGCTATGAGAATGTTTTTTTCTTTAAGATCCAGAGCCCAGAAAAAAGCAAATGTGAATAAATTTTTTGTCTCAGAAAATTGTTTTCCACAAACTATAGAGCTATTAAAAAGCCATGCTGAACCAATGGGTGTTGAGTTAATTGTAGGTAACCATGAAGAGGTAACACTTGATGATTCAATGTTTGGAGCTTTAATACAATATCCGGACGAAAAGGGAGAAATATATGACTTCAGTGGCTTTGTAAAAAACGCTAAAGATGCAGGTTTAAAAGTAGCAGTTGCTGCCGATATACTTAGTCTAACTTTACTTACACCTCCCGGTGAATGGGGTGCCGATGCCGTAGTAGGTTCATCACAAAGGTTTGGTATACCAATGGGCTATGGCGGACCTCATGCAGGATATTTCGCTACCAAGGAAGATTACAAAAGAGCTGTACCAGGCAGAATAATAGGCGTTAGTGTAGATAAACAAGGTAACAATGCTTTGCGCATGGCTCTGCAAACCCGTGAACAACACATAAAAAGAGAGCGTGCCACATCTAACATTTGTACAGCCCAGGCATTGCTCGCCTCTATGGCAGGAATGTATGCAGCTTATCACGGTCCCGAGGGATTGAAAAACATAGCCCGTGATATTAATATTTTGGCAGGAATATTGGCCAAAGAAATAGAAAAATATGGTTACAAACAATTAAACAAATCATTTTTTGATACTGTTCTTATTCAACTGCCAAAAGAGCTGGATAACAACACTGTCAAAAAAATAGCGGAAGAAAATAAGATCAATTTCAGATACATAGGTAAGGACTTGATAAACATCAGTCTTGACGAAACCACAAGCCTGGAGGATGTAAATGCTATCCTCAAAATCTTTGCCAAAGCCAACAACAAGTCTTTCAGTAAAGTTAAATACAACGAGAAAGAATGGGAAAAAACAACCACATTTCCGGAAAAATTCAAACGTTCCTCAGCATACCTTACTCATCCGGTTTTTAATACATACCATAGCGAAACTGAGATGATGAGGTACCTAAAAAGACTTGAAAACCGCGATCTCGCGCTCAACCGTACTATGATACCACTTGGGTCGTGCACTATGAAGCTTAATGCAGCAGCTGAACTGTTTTCATTAAGCTGGCCGGAATTCAACGCTTTACACCCTTTTGTTCCAAAAGAACAAGCTGAAGGCTATCTTGAATTAATTAAAAAACTTGAAGATTATCTTTGTGAAATCACCGGTTATAAGGCTATATCTTTTATGCCAAACTCAGGAGCATCAGGAGAATATACAGGTTTAATGGTGATAAGGGAATATCATAAAAGTCGTGGCGAAGGCCACCGCAACATAACTCTTATTCCTTCATCAGCCCATGGAACAAATCCTGCAAGTGCGGTAATGGCCGGAACAAAAATAGTTGAAGTAAAATGTGATGACCAGGGAAATATTGAAATAGCTGATTTGAAGGAAAAAGCGGAAAAACACAGTGAAACCCTCGCAGCCATTATGATTACATATCCTTCAACGCACGGAGTATTTGAAGAACAAATACTGGAGGTTGCCAAAATAGTTCATGACAATGGTGGTCAAGTGTATATGGATGGGGCTAACATGAATGCCATGATAGGTTTTTCTAATCCTGCTTTATGTGGCGCTGATGTGACCCATTTAAATTTACACAAAACATTTGCTATACCTCATGGTGGCGGAGGCCCCGGTGTTGGACCTATAGGTGTTAAAGAACATTTAGTAGAATTTCTTCCTAAGCATCCGGAATTTGAAACAGGAGGTAAAAAAGGAATACATGCAGTAGCAGCAGCACCTTTAGGAAGTCCACTGGTACTACCGATAACATACGGTTATATTAAGCTTCTGGGAAAAGAAGGATTGATAGAAGCTACAAAAATTGCTGTTCTTAACGCCAATTATCTGAAAGCTAAGTTGGAGAAACATTATAAAGTGCTTTACAAGGGTTCAAAAGGTAATGTAGCACACGAAATGATACTTGACTGCAACCCTTATAAACGAAACATTGGCATTGATTCAATAGACGTTGCTAAAAGGCTTATGGACTATGGATTCCATGCACCTACAGTTGCATTCCCGGTTCCGGGTACGCTTATGGTAGAACCTACTGAAAGCGAACCCCTTACGGAACTTGATCGTTTTGTTGATGCTATGATATCAATCAGGGAAGAAATCAAAGAAATTGAAGATGGGAAAGCAGATAAGGATAACAATGTAATTAAAAATGCACCTCATACTGCACCAATGGTTTGCGATGATAATTGGAATATGCCCTATAGCAGGCAAAAAGCAGCATTTCCAATGTCTCTATTATTTGAAACCAAATATTTTACCCCAGTTACCCGCATTGATGATGCATATGGTGACAGAAACCTTGTTTGCACATGCAACCCGTTGGATAGTTATGATCAAAAAAAATAAAAACAGTGCTAAAAACATAGGCTTATTTAGTTTTTATTAAAAGCAAACATATATACTTACATCTATATTTTTTATTACAGTACAAAATCGTTAACTTTGTAGTAATTTAAAAGCAATATAGATATGGAAAAAAATATGTTTGAAAACACAGGAATTGACTATAGTGGTATAAAAGCGCTTACTCCAAAAGAAGCAAAAGAAGTTGTTGAAAAAGGAGCATATATTTTAGATATACGGGAAGAAGCAGAAGTAAACCATAAAGCCCTTGATGTACCAAATGCTATGTTTCTGCCGCATAGTCAATTAGAGGAAAGTTACAAGGACATTCCCCGGGATGTTTCCTTTATAGTAACCGACAGTACAGGAATGAAGTCCAAGGAGGTAGCAAGGTTTCTCAAAGAAGAAGGTTTTGAAGATGTAGCATATATGGCCGGAGGCTTTAAGGAATGGGAAATGGACAAGCTCCCGGTAACTGTTGATGTAGATGAACAGCTAACAGGTTCATGTTTTTGCATGTTGACAACAAAACGTGAAGTAAAAAAACGAAGAGGGCAGTAAATAAGACGGCTTAAACAAGCTAATTTTTGTATTTTCAGAACTCCTTACTTGTCGCAAAATGAAATGTCGTATTTTTAGTTTCATAAATTACAAAATTCAAAAAACAAATAACAAATAATACTCAATTCCAAAATTTCAATAACCAAAACAAGCAATGACTGTTGGTGTATTGGTTTGAGATTTGAGTTTTGAGGTTTGGGATTTTTTTGAAATTTGAAATTTGTAATTTGTAATTTTTTTGGACAATTATATTTTGCGATATAAAGTTTATAACTTATTGAAATACAGTAATGGGATAATGAGTTCTGATTTTAGTATAGCCTAAATATATTAACTATTAATTTAAATTAGTATATTTAGGCTATATATGTTTCCAGGAATTTTGAAGGTTTAGAAGGCACCATTTTTAAGTTTTTCATTTCGGCAGGAATAAGCACTGTATCTCCGCAATATATTACATCTTCACCATCCTGCCATACAATGGAAAATTGTCCTTCAATACACATAATGACTACGAAAGAATCAAGATAATAATAATCACATTCTATTTTCTTATCAAATGAAGTTAAGTTAGTTGTAAAATACGGACATTTCACAAGTTCAGCAGATTGGTTCAGATTTTCCCTGTAATCAGTTTTATATTGTGGATAGGCTTTAAAATCAATAACATCAAGTGCAAGATCCGTATGAAGCTCTCTATGATTACCATCACTATCCGGCCTGTCCCAGTCATATATACGGTAAGTTAAATCTGACGATTGCTGTATCTCTGCTAAAGTAACTCCTGCACCAATGGCATGAACTCTCCCCGGCGGTATATAATAAACATCTCCCCTTTTTGCCTTTTCAATGTTAAGAATGTTTTTCAGTGTTTTATTTTCAAGATTACATAAATATTCTTTTCTTGAGATATCTTTTTTAAAACCCGTAATGATTTCAGCGCCAGGCTCTGCATGCAACACATACCACATCTCAGTTTTACCTGGGCCTTGATGCCTCTTTTGGGCTATATTATCACCAGGATGGACTTGAATAGATAGATAGTCATTGGTATCTATAAATTTGAAGAGTAATGGAAAATCAACACCATAGTTTTCAAACACTTTTTCGCCAACCAAGTCAGCCATATATATTTCAGCCAGCTCATCCAAGGCATTGCCGGCCAAAAAGCCATTCTTTACAACAGAAACATTATCCTTTACTGTTGTTAATTCCCAGGCTTCTCCACAATTTGGCAATGGACTAAAATCTTTGCCAAGAACGGTTTTAATCCTGTCACCGCCCCAAACTTTATCCTTAAAAATTGTTTCGAATTTTAGCGGATATATTTCACGCATATATTTAAAACTTACTAAATTTATTATAGAAATATGAACATTCAATAAATAACTTTTAGAAACAAATCATGATCCAATAATTGTTTTTAAAAAATTAAAGCTACATAAACACCCGATAGTTTTATTTTTTAATAATTTTCGAGGGTTTTTAGTAAGTCAATAACCTTTGGCTGTTCTTTTACTACATATTTGGCGTCTGTTCGAAGCTTGCCCACGCCTATTGAATAGGCATGTTCGGGCATAGTTTGGAACATCATTTCATCAGACCAACCTGCACCAATGCCCAATATAAAGTCATAATTTTTACGAGATAACCAGTGCATAGCCAGTTCCCCTTTGTTTATATCTGCATTGCTAACTTCTATAACTTTTTTGCCGTGCAATACCTGTACTCCTATATTGGTAGTCATAGACACTAAATGGTCGCTAACTTCCTTAGCAAGAAATGAAGACTGCCATATATCCGATTTATGATAATGCCATGAGACTGAATACTCCTTTTCCTCAATAAAGGAACCAGGCAAACGGTCTGTATACATTTCAAGAATTGGCAATATTTCTTCTTTCCATTCATTAGATAAAGGTTTGAAAAGTTTCCATTCCTTTTCGTTAGCCTCACGTATCCAAACACCATGTTCAGCAGTTAAATTTACCTGAACATTACCAAGCCAGGCCCCTAGTTGATCTTTACTACGACCGCTGATTATAACTATATCGGTTTTATCTTTTTTGTTAAGATTTTCTATAAGTTCCAGCAAATCATCACTCGGAGGCGCTTCATTAGGATTTTTAACATAAGGCACAAGCGTACCATCATAATTAACTAAAATGATTATTTTGGTTGCATTATGGTAATCATCCAAAATTTTATCAACAATTTCCGGTTTAAGAAATTTTTGCTCTGCTGTATCTTTTGTTTCTCTATTAATATCAAGAAGTGAATAAACAAAATCATTAGCCCACCGTGTAACATTGTATCGTTTAAGCCGCTTTTGCATCAACGTGTTGCGGTATATTTGCTCTTCTTCCGGAGTTTTAAGCGCTTCTTCAATACCATTGGCAATCTCGTTGATATCATTCGGATTAATTATGATGGTTTCACTAAGTTCCTTAGCTGCACCGGTTAGCTCACTTAAAATAAGTATACCTTTGCGATCTTGCAAGGATGCAACATATTCTTTAGCTACAAGGTTCATACCATCCCTTAATGGTGTTATCAAAGATACATTGCTTCTACGGTATTGTGCAATAAGTTCTATATGTGGTAATGAAGTATATTGGTAGATAATTGGTGACCAATTAATAGTGCCATAATTTCCATTAATATTTCCAACTAACTCATCCAGACTTCTCTTAATCTGTTTATAAGCAGTAACACCGGTTCTTGAAGGAACCAAGATCATATTCATAAACACCTTTCCGTGCCACTCGGGGTTGTTTCTCAAAAACAATTCAAAGCCTTGCAGGCGATTTATAATACCTTTAGTATAATCGAGACGATCTACCGAAAGTACCACCTTGGGCTGGTCAGGACCGGGTTTTTCAGAATGATTAGGAGACACATCCATATTATGAAACTTATCAAATTCAATGCCCATAGGGAAAGTCCCAACCCTGATGATCCTATCCGAAAGGTCAATGGTACCCATATGGTTTTCTATGCCAAGGATCCTTAATATTGCCCGCAAAAAGTACTGAGCATAATCATGGGTATGAAAACCAATAAGATCAGCGCCCAGCAATCCTTCTAAAATACCGTCACGGCTTGCTTTAGGAAACAAACGATACATCTCATACGAAGGAAAAGGTATATGCAAAAAGAAACCTATTGGGTTATCTATTTTTTCACGCAACATGGCAGGTAGCAACATTAGATGGTAATCATGTACCCACACGATATCTCCGGGCTGAATAACCTTTAGTACCTCATCACGAAATATTTCATTCATCTTTTTGTATTCATCCCAATATTCATTTTCAAAACTGGCATAATTTGGAAAATAATGAAATAATGGCCAGATAGTTTTATTACAAAAGCCATAATAAACTTTATCCATAAGGGCTTGTGAAAAAAATACAGGAGATGCATTGTATTCTTTTTGCACCTTTTCCCGAATAAAGTTCTCGTCCTTTTTTTCAATTGTCATACCCGGCCAACCCATCCAGATATACTCATCAATATCGGTTTCTGATTTACCTACGCCATTTAAAAAGTCACTAATTCCGGAAACTAAACCTCCTGCACTCTTGGTAAATTGAAATTCATTATTTTCTTTTTTTACCGAAACCGGTAACCGGTTAGAAATAATTATTAATTTCATAGTAATATCTTTATAGTTTTATTTCTTTTTTATCACTGGTTTCAAAGCGATGAGTCTCTCCTGCTATACCAATTGTTACAGGATTTGCCCATCCTTTATCAAACTCAATGTTGATTGTTTCGTGGTCTATTTCAAGCTTTATCCAATGACCACGATAGTGTACTCTAAAACTCATAGAATTAATATCATGTGGAAGATGTGGATTAAACCATAATACATCATCCCTGATCTCCAGGCCGGTATAACAACGTTGTATAATATCCAGTGTACCGGCCATAGCGCCCAGATGAATACCCTCGTGAGTAGTTCCACCCTGAATATCCTTAAAATCACTCATTAAGGCTTCGCGAAACCGGTTCCATGATTCTTTACGGTGTAAGCGTGAATATACCCAGGAGTGTATTACCTGGCTAAGAGTAGAACCATGAGCCGTTCTTTTACGATAGTATTCTATATTTTTTGGTATAATATCGGGCGTAAATTCATAACCAAGGTCATTGAAAATTTTTGACAACTCTTCTTTTGAGAAAAGGTAAAACAGCATCAAAACATCAGCCTGTTTACTTGCCTTATAATAATTACATGAATCACCTTCACTTTCAAGAATACGATCCAAACGCAAAGCTTTGCCATAGTTTTTGTGGTAATAATCCCAATCCAGCTCTTTTAGCTTTTCATAGCCTTCAAACTGCATGATGATATTATTCTCATCAATAGGAATATACATTTTTTTAGTAATATCTTTCCATTTTTCAATATCATCGTCAGTAAATCCAATATTTCTTTCCAGATCTTTGCAGCAGTTTCCCCCAACCAGTTCCATTATATCAAGAGCATGTTGTATCACCCACACAGCCATCACATTAGTATAGGCGTTATTGTTAAGTCCCGCTTTTTCTGCACCGGGATAACGTGTATGATATTCATCAGGCCCCATGACACCATGTATCTCGTATCTGCCACGTTCCTCGTTAAACTTGGTAATACTTGACCAGAACAGAGCTGTGGACAATACTATCTCAGCCCCATGTGACATAAGAAAATCTATATCTGCCGTACTTTGGTAATAGTGCCACACATTAAACGGAATAGCTGCATTTACATGATATTGCAGGCGTGAAACATCCGGCAACCATCTACCCGACCTGGGGTTTAGGTGTAATTTTTGAGTCTCTTCCCTGCCATTACTTCCACTTTGCCAGGGAAACATTGCTCCTCTGAAGCCTGCTTCCTTTGCAGCATGACGAGCTTCGGGTAATCGCCGGTATCGATACATAAGCATAGAACGCGATATTTGAGGATAATGCAAATTAATAAATGGCAATATATATAGTTCATCCCAAAAAATATGACCCCGATATGCTTCGCCATGCCACCCACGCGCAGGAACTCCAATATCTTTTTCAATGCTGTTATTTGAGACCGTTTGATACAAATGAAACGTATGTAAACGCAATACTAACTGATCCAGGTTTCCATTTTCACCATTTACATGAATTTTAATGTCATTATAATGCCATATTTGCCTCCAGCAAATTTTATGACCTTCTTCTAAGTCGCTAAAACATCCACAACGTTCTATCCAATTCTTTGCTTCCGTCAAAGGATCGCTAATAGCAAAATCACGGGAAGTAAAAAAATCAACAATTTTTTCTATTGTATAAGTTTCCTTCTCCTTGCATTCTATAACAAAATCCCCGGCGATAAAATCTTTACCATCAACGGGTATTTGCTCTATATCCAGTTCTTCTTCATTACGATATATATGTAGCCTCGCAGCTTGTGCTACCTGGATCCTGGATTGCTTACTGCGACTAAGTATATAAATACTGGTACTGTTAAAATTATTTTTATCTAATACTTCAATATGATCCTGGTTAAGAGTACTGTATCGCTTTACATTATTATTAATTACATTACCGTCAATTCCAGAGCGGATTGTAAGTTTACCCGACCAATTTTCAGGAACAAGCTTCCATTGTATTGCGGCAATATTAAAGTTATTCATACTAATCAATCTACGGCTGATAATGCTTGTTTCCTTTTGATCCTCATCGCGAAATTTCATCCTGCGCTCAAGAATGCCTTCCTTTAAATGAAGATAAGTTTCAAATTCTAAAATCTCAACTTCACTAAGGCTAAACCATTTGCCATCATCAATCTTATAGGTAAGGTACAACCAGTTAGGCCAGTTTACAAGATCTTCATTCTCAATTATTTTTCCCCGTACCTCCGATTTTATACGATTGTAGCCTCCTGCCAAATATGTACCGGGATAATTATAATTATTCTCTTTTTCCATTTCCAATGCACCTCTTGTAGCAAAGTACCCGTTGCCTAATGTACAAAGAGCTTCTTGTAAAGGATGCTCTTGTTCATTAAAATTATCATAAGTAATTGTTGTCCCTTTCATAAATTAAAAATCTATTTTTAAAAATGGTTTAACAATAAAATAAATTAAATAAAAGAGCTATATTTATTTACTGTTATATAATTCGATTAAATTATTAAAAAACTCCCTGACCTGAAAAACATTTTTCAGGGAATAAGTGGCATAAGTTTTCTGTCCATGACTTCCAACCATTATACCTATTCCTTTATCCTGCAATATTTTAAACGCATCCTCATCAGTAACATCATCACCAATGAAAACCGGCGCTACATGGTCTTTTCCCGTAAGTTCTAATGCACCAAGTATCCATTCAACGGCTTTACCTTTATGCCAATCCAGGTCCGGCTTAATCTCAACGATTTTTTTACCCTCTCCTATTTTATGGCCTTTATGCTTATCAAGTATTTTATTTGCAATATCATAAACCACTTTTTCATCTTCCGGTCGGGCATTACGATAATGTATGCCAATAGCATAACGTTTCCTGTCTATCTGGGTGCCTTCGGTTTTTTCCTTAAGTTCTTTTTCCACCTCTTCTTGAATCTCATCAAGCTTGGGAATGATTTTTTTTGAATCCGGATGTTCCATAAAGAGGTTATTGGGCCCTGAGATAATGTACCCATGGCTGCCGGCATATATAAGTTCTTCTAATCCAACAAGATTTTCTACATCTTCTTTATCACGTCCGGTTACAATAGCTACAGTAAATTTTGATGCTAAGCTTTTGAGGGTATCTTTCATTTCATTTGAAATAATGGCATCTTCAGGACGAGTAACGATAGGCGACAGTGTACCATCATAATCCAAAAAAATTACAGGTTCCTTCCGGCTTAATATCTCAAATATTTCATTATTGCCGGGAAATATAGGTTTTCCCGGATGGGATAAATATTCTTCAACCAATTCCTCATCGGTAAGGTCGAGCTCAAAGAAGCTATCTACAGTAATATCTGCTCCATTCTTCAGCAGGGCATCTTTGTTGTCAAAACGGTTAACACCAACTACCAAACCAAAATAACCTCTTTGTCCGGCTTGAACTCCTGAAATAGCATCTTCAAAAACCACAGATTTTTCCGCTCGTGCATCAAGGAGCCGGGCAGCTTCAGTAAAAATATCAGGGTTAGGTTTACCTTTTAAGCCGGTTGCTTCAGAAACAGTCCCATCAACCCTTGTATCAAAAAGATGATCCATGCCTGCTACTTCAATTATCTTCTTACAATTCTTACTTGAAGACACTATAGCAGTTTTTATACCTTGATGTTTCCACTCTTCTAGTTTCTGCAGGGCATCATCATATACCTCAACCCCATCCCTATCAAGAATCTTATTAAAAAGCTCGTTTTTCATATTACCTAAGGAACAAACTGTTTCAAATCCCGGATTATCATCAGTATTGCCCCATGGTAATTCTATGTTTCTTGAATCAAGGAAAGATTTTACTCCTTGATAACGAGGCTTCCCATCAACATATTGCAGATAATCATTTTCCGACATGGAAGCCTGCTCGCTATATTTATCTTTTTGTTTTTCAAAAAAGAGATCAAACATTTCCTGCCATGCCTTTTTATGAACATCCCTGGTTTGAGTAATTACTCCATCAAGATCAAAAATCAATGAATCCACCAATAAGCTTTTTTTAGAGTTCTTTAATTTTTGCTCCATACTACAATTGTTGGTTTTTAAATAATTAAAATTGTGTGATAACCTTAAAAAACCCAAATTATAATTACACGCCATCTAAAGTAAAAAAAATGTTATAAATAGCCAAATTAATGTTTAACCCCGTGGGTTTGGCACAAGCAACCCCGTGGGTTTGGCAAAATCCGCGGCCCTAACCATAATGACCAACCATGGAGTTTTGCCAAACCCACGGGGTTGAATTGCAAATAACTGTTAATCAGTTTAAAAAACCATAAAATATTCAGCTACATAAAAACACAATTATAGATCTCGCTTCGAGGGAAACACTATATTTATTACATTCATATTGCTTTAGCGGGCTCTCTGAATTATCAGCATTCCCACCCCATCTTTTTTGAGCTGAATAAAGCAGAAGTTTTGCATTTTTACCTGTGATTTCCGGCAGTTTTTCCTTTACAAGCTTATCAGAAAAATTCATCAAGACTACCAGTAATTCATTCTCATATTTTCGAACTAAAACGATAGCATTCTCGTCATTGCTTTTACGGGCATAAATATTGGTTCTGCTGCCGGGTTTTAATGCTTTATGGGTTTTTCGAAATTGAATACATTTCTTATAAAACTCTAATAATAACTCTTTTTGCTTAACCCCCTTATAATTCCATCTTAGTTTTGATTTTTGGAATGTTTCTTTTGACTGTGGGTCAGGTGGTTCGGTATTTTTTTTGTAAAAGTCGCGGAACTCCCGTTTTCGTCCCTTGCGTATTTGTTGTGCTAAATGCTCATTACTATGATCGGTAAAAAACAAGAAAGGAGCGTCTTCTCCATATTCTTCACCCATAAAGATCATAGGCAGAAACGGACTCATAAACATAGCTCCGGCCGCAAGCTTCAATGTTTCAAAATCCACAAGAGCACCCAAACGGTCTCCCCACATTCGATTACCTACCTGATCATGGTTTTGAGTATATACTATAAATTTTTCACCGGGTTGATTGGTAGTTGAAGTGCCAAAGAATTTTTTACGATATTCCGAAAAATTCCCGTCATATACATAAGCATTATTAAAGGATTTAACCATTTGCTGAAAACTACCATAATCAATATAGTATCCTTTTCTCTCGCCGGTAGTCAATGCATGCAATGCATGATGAAAATCATCACACCATTGGGAATCCATGCCGTAGCCATCCTCATTCAAAGGATTTATAACGCGTGTATCGTTTAAATCAGATTCTGCTATAAGAAAGTGATTTCTGCCGGCATCTTTGTTTAGTTTTTGCACATTTTGACTCAGTTCCCTTAAGAAATGCACAGGGCTGATGTCTCTCATTGTATGAATGGCATCGATTCTCAAGCCATCTATATGGAAATCTCTCAGCCACATAAGAGCATTTTCCAGGAAATATTGCCTGACTCCATCGCACCACATATCATCAAAATTTATGGCTTTGCCCCAGGGAGTCATGTAATTTCTTGTAAGGTATGGCCCGAAATTAATAAGATAATTACCTTCCGGCCCCAGGTGATTATACACAACATCAAGAATTACAGCTATTCCTTTTTCATGACAAGCTTTTACAAGTTTAGCAAGTTCTTTGGCGCCGCCATAAGATTGATGTACGGCAAACGGAAATACACCATCATAACCCCAATTACGGTTACCGGAAAATTGTGCCACAGGCATAAGCTCTATCGCATTGACGCCCAGGCTTTCCAAATAATCCAGCTTGCCATGTATAGCTTCGAAAGTGCCTTCCCGGGTAAAAGTTCCCACATGTATCTCATAAATAATAAGCTCCTCCAGTGGAATACCATCCCATTTTTCACCTTTTATTTTTCTAATTTCATTGAGATCAACACACTCTGATGCTTCATGCACCCCGCCGGGTTGAGAAAGTGAAGCAGGATCGGGAAGTTTATTTTTTCCATTTAAATTTAATTTATATCTATCACCGGGCTCAAGCCCATTACAAGAAGCTTGCCAATAGCCATAGGGCATCTTTTCAAGCCTATAATTCCCTTTACCCTCAACCTCCAAAACGAGCGAACGGGCATGCGGAGCCCAAACCTTTATTGCAGGCAAATACCCTTCATTAAAATTAATACCAAGGCTTCTGTTATATGTTAAAGCATTGTACATGATATATACAAATTATCCACACCAATCAATTAAACCCCTAAACCATCCAACCTCTCAACTTCTCAACCTCTATTCCGGAAGCTGGAAATTCCTTCGGAAGTTTCCGGTTCCTACCACCCCTTCAACTATTCAACCTCTCAACCATTCTCCAAAACTTGATTTTCAATTCTTTGCATTGCCTTTATGGGTATAATCGTATATTGGGGCTCATTTTGTGCGAAATTTCTCAGTTCTTTTACAGCTTTTTCAAATATATACACATTCAACAAGTCTTCAGTTTGTTTTTGATTTTCAGGTATCAGGCCAAACTCCCGGGCTTGTTTAGTATAGGCAGTGAAAAACGTGCGGGAGACTTTTTCAAGCCATTTATCAATAAGAGGTCGCAGGTAATTCTCATCCTCCGGCGCAAATTCTTTACGACGAAAATATCCTATATAAATTGCATAGTGAAATGAACAAAACATTGATGCAACATCTTTTAAAGGACAATGTTTAATTCTTCTGACACTTGACGGATATTCCACTTCTCCTTCAAAGTCGGTTATCATAAAATCCTTGCCGGTAAAAAGCAATTTGTCCAATTTGTAATTACCATGAATACGGGTTTTCCATGTATTAAGCTTTTCTTTTTCCAATATATTTTGTATATGGGAAAAATATTTTTCCATATCATTGATAATATTTTTCAACATTTCTTCTGTGGCGGCATTTTCTATTTTATTCATATTCTTTTTCACCCATGAAATTTGCCTTTTCACAAAAGTACGCATTGACTGGTAAAGCGATTTTTGATAAAGTAAGGAAAAGGGCTCGGGCTCAAATTCTTCTGCTTCTTTTACAGAATTAATGGAATTATGCATTTGGGCGGTACGTTTGCCCATTATTTCAATCATTTCAATAAAGAAGGGATCTATAAATTCATCTATATCTTCTATATCTTTAGTATTAGATTGAAAAATTTCATCCTTTTCACTCAATACTTTATCAAAAAATGTATCTATTGAGGTTTGTGTCATATTCCACGCATCTCCAACATTAGGAACAAGATCTACTAATAATGCCAGTGATGTAGTTTTATACTTAGGGTTTTTATAATCTAACCGACCCATATAAGCGGGAATATTTTCAAAATTAGTATGTCTTGTAACATTTTTCACTATTTCCACTTCAGGATTTTCCCCCTCTTGAGGCCTGCGGTACATTTTAAAGAAAAATTTATCTTCAAAGATGATGGAAGTATTAGATCGTTTAAAAGCAACCACATGAGATTTTAGGAAATCCTCCTCTAATACTGATTTTTTAAGACGTCTCGCCGGCATTCCTTCAATTTCACCATAAATTCCTTTGAGCTTAGCTCCTCTTCTTATGGTATTAAATATTTCCCAAAGTAATGAATCATTATGCGTACCATCATATAAAATGGCTTCTTCACCATTATAATTAAGGTGTGCAATAACAGCTTCAGGATTTTTGGTTTTAATTTCCTGAAGGCGTTTATTTACAGCAAGGGAAACAGGAATAAGAAAAACATCATTACTTTCTTCAATCAAATCAACATCCAGAAGAAACACATGTGAAGGGATTTTCATATTTTGCAATGAAAAAACATCAATTATATTTACGTCTCTTAATTTACGAACATTGCTTATTATCCATTTATTCCTGATAATATAATCATTTAGCAGATCTTTAATTTTTGATTGAAGGGGCGTTTTCATTGAAGCCCATTGACTGCTGTCGATGTCTAATTTTCCCCTCTGTATTTTTTGCTTATCAATATCTTTTTCAACTTTTCTTAATTCAAACCAGAAGTAATTTTTGAATTGCATTGCGAATGGCCAGGGTTCATCTGTGATGATAGGAAAGTCGTTTCGACTAAATACTTCCGTAGGAGTACAACCGGCATAATCATGCAAATCCAGCTCCACATATTGTGAGTAGCGTGACAGATTAACCATGATAAGTATGGCTTCTTCCTTGTATTCACGAATGAATGCCAATATTTTGGGATTATTGGTGTTTACAAATTTGATATTACCCCTTCCAAAAGCTGTATATTTTTTTCGTTTATTAATAACACGGCGCATCCACCAAAGGAAAGAAGTTTGGGTGCTTTCCCGGTTTTCAACATTTACTGTGGTATAATGATAATTATGATCTATAATTACAGGCAGGTATAGTTTTTGGGGATCGGCATCTGAGAAGCCGGCATTTTTATCGGGAGACCATTGCATAGGAGTTCTGACCCCATCGCGATCACCAAGGTAATAATTATCACCCATACCAATTTCGTCTCCATAATAAACAATTGGAGTACCCGGCAGTGAGAACAACAAAAAATTAAGTAATTCGATGGTTTTGTTATCACCGCCAAATAATGGAAACAACCTACGGCAAATGCCTACATTTACTCTTTCCCGAGGGTCTTTAGCAAATGATTTGTACATGAAGTCTCTTTCTTCATCCGAAACCATTTCGAGAGTTAGCTCATCATGGTTTCTAAGGAATATCGCCCACTGGCAATTCTCCGGAATTTGGGGAGTTTGTTCAAGAATATCGACTACGGGGAAACGGTCTTCCATGCGTAATGCCATATAAAGACGCGGCATCAAAGGAAAATGAAAAGCCATATGACATTCATCACCCTCCCCAAAATATTCATATGCATCGTTTGGCCATTGATTTGCTTCAGCCAGCAAAAGTTTGTCCTGGTAATTTTCATCAACATGTTTTCTAAGCTTTTTAAGAAATTGATGAGTTTCGGGCAGATTTTCGCAATTTGTACCTTCAGCTTGAAAAAGGTAAGGCACTGCATCCAGTCTGAAACCATCTACCCCAATCTTGAACCAAAAGTCTAATATTTTAAATATCTCCTTTTGAACCCTTGGGTTTTCAAAATTAAGATCAGGCTGGTGAGAATAAAACCTGTGCCAATAATATACTTTAGCTTCATGATCATAAGCCCAGTTTGACACTTCATAATCCTGGAATATAATACGTGCATCCTTAAATTTCTCTGCCGTATCGCTCCATACGTAAAAATCGCGGTACACGGTTCCCGGCCTGGCTTTTCGGGCACGTTGAAACCACTTATGTTCTATTGAAGTATGATTAATTACCAACTCTATAATAATACGCAACCCCCGCTTATGAGCTTCTCTTACGAATTTTTTAAAATCAGCAAAAGTGCCATATGAAGGATGTATATCTTTAAAATCAGCTATATCATAACCACCATCCCTAAGTGGTGAAGGGAAAAAAGGTAACAACCACAGGGTATTAACCCCAAGGCGCTGAATATAGTCGAGCTTTTCTATAAGCCCTCGAAAATCGCCTATCCCATCACCATTACTGTCATAAAACGACCGCACATGTAATTGATAAATGATTGCATCTTTATACCACAAAGGATTGGTAAGTAAATTATAATTATCTTTTGTCATAATAGTTTATAGGAGAACTTTTTAAAAAGCGTTACGGGT
>Ga0207421_10004120_pt1 | contig 16970 bp, 18 predicted proteins | sample SodLakKL_010_SED_4_FD_187542 | JGI IMG/M metagenome (GOLD analysis project Ga0207421, IMG submission 187542) | Alkaline sediment microbial communities from Lake Tanatar, Kulunda Steppe, Russia - 8KL_010_SED (SPAdes) (version 2) | ecosystem: Environmental > Aquatic > Non-marine Saline and... | reverse complement strand
AAAAACACTTTGCCCGGGGCGCAAGCCGGGAGCAGATTGCGGCTTGCACAGAACTGGGTTTGGAGTTGGATGAGTTTTTGGGTTTAAGCCTGGAAGCCATGCAGGATATCTCCAAGGAACTGGGACTGTAGCAATAGAAAGGAATTTTTAAAATAAAAAAAGAAAAATTTATCATTAGCAGGAGAAGAGTATGACCATTAAAAAGAAAAACGTATTAAACTGTATCTTTCAAAAAAATTATAAGCCCCTGACCTTTGACGGGCTGGTAAAAGAGTTAAACCTTAACAAGGACAAGGAGATCCAGGATCTCCACCGGTTGTTGGAAGGTCTGGTGCGGGAAGGGACTTTATGTAAAACGCCCCAGGGGCGTTATGGACCGCTGCGCGGCATGGGCATGTTGACCGGTATTTTGCAGGGGCATAACCAGGGCTTTGCTTTTTTACTTCCTGAGGCTCCGGGAGAAGCTGATGTGTTTATAGCCCCGGAAAAAAGAAGCGGTGCCATGCATAAAGACAGGGTTATGGTCCGGCTGCTCAAGGAAGCCAAAGAAGGCAAACGCCGCCAGGGGGAGGTAGTCCGGATATTAAAGCGGGGCAACCCACAGGTGGTCGGGACGTACCGGGGCAACCGTAAAGGGGGCACTGTAATCCCCGACGATCATCACCTTTCCAGCGATATCCAGGTCAAACCCAAAGACGGGGCCTCGGCAAAATCCGGCCAAAAAGTGCTGGTGCAGATTACCCGCTGGCCTGATGCCCAGGCCAGTTCACCCCAGGGAAAAGTAGTTGAGGTCATTGGCTCCCCCGAGGATGCCGGGGTGGATATTACAACCATCCAGAAGAAATTTGGACTGCCCTCCAACTTTCCCCAGGGTGTTTTGAAAGAAGCCAACAGGTTGGATGAAGTCCACATTGAGCAGGCGTCCCGGGATGAAGACCGCTGGGACCTGCGGCAGCTGCCCATGGTAACCATTGACGGTGCAGATGCCAAGGACCTGGATGATGCCGTTTCCCTGGAAATAAAAGAGGAAGGCGGTTGCCGGCTGGGTGTTCATATTGCCGATGTTAGCTATTATGTTCGGGAAGGCAGCGCCCTGGACCGGGAAGCCGCCAAACGGGCCACCAGTGTTTACCTGCCAGACCGGGTCATCCCCATGTTCCCACCCCAGCTTTCCAACGGGATCTGCAGCTTAAACCCCCAGGTATCCCGGCTGGCTATCAGCGTTTTCATCGACCTGGACGAAGAGGGCCAGGTGCAAAATTATGAGTTCCATCCCAGTGTAATCCAGGTGGATGAGCGCATGACCTACCAAGATGTGAATGCCATCCTGGAAGGCGACGAAAAGCTTCGCCAACGCTACCAGGAGTTTACCGCTACTTTTGAGGCCATGGATAAACTGGCCAGCCGTTTGAAGCAAACTCGAATGGAACGTGGGGCCCTGGGTTTCAATTTTCCAGAAGCCAAAGTGATACTGGACGAACAAGGAAAGCCCCTGGATATCCAGGTCCGCCAGGGCACCAGGGCCGAATTCATCATCGAAGAGTTCATGCTCATCTGCAATGAAGTGATTGCCCGCCACTTTCAGGAACTTGGTGTTCCTTTTGTTTACCGGGTCCACGAAAGTCCTGATCCCGAAAAGTTGTACTATTTAAGGGACTTTCTAACCCTGTTCAACATCAAGATCAAGGGTGAACTGGAGCAGATCTCGCCTACGCAGATCCAGGAAATCCTGGAGCAAGTCCAGGGGACAAAGGTAGAACGGTATGTTAGTTATGTTCTCCTTCGTTCCATGGCCCAGGCCCATTACAGTGAAATTCCCCTGGGTCATTTTGGGCTGGCTGCCGACAATTATACTCACTTTACTTCCCCCATCCGCCGCTACCCGGACCTGCTGGTGCACCGGATCTTAAGGAAATCCATCCAAGGCGGGCTTAGCTCTTCAGAAGTACGCAAACTGTCCGGTGCGTTGCCCGAGCTGCTGCAGCATGCTTCTGAACAGGAACGTGTTGCCATGGAAGCAGAGCGGGAAAGCGTAGACCTGAAGAAAGTGGAGTACATGGAAGGCAAAGAAGGAGAGGAGTTTGCCGGCATCATCAGCGGCGTTACCTCCTTTGGCTTTTTCGTGGAACTGGAAAATACCGTAGAAGGATTGATCCATGTAACCCGTATGGAAGATGACTACTATTATTTCGATGAAGCGCGCCATACACTGGTGGGAGAAGTAACCGGCAAAAAATATCAACTGGGCGATGAAGTGACGGTGCGCCTGGACCGGGTCAATAAAGCAATGCGGTCGGTGGACTTTTCACCCGTTCTCCCGGAATAAGAAATTCAACCCTTATAACCGTACCGTGCTGCCCCTGTTCAACTCTTGAGAAAAACGCCATTTGATGTTATAATTAACTTGCAAGCCGCACCTGGCAAGCATATAAAAGAGAAGTTTTGTCCACCCTACCTGTTTACAGGCGTGATCCGGTAGGGTGCTCTTGTCACGAAAAGCTTGAAGAAGCGGAAGGGAGTTTTCCCCATTAGCGGTAATCCTGGCAAAAGCGCGGGGCGCAAAGTCCTGGCTCAAAATCGAAAAGCCCGCCACCTGTATTTTATCGAAGACAAATATGAAGCGGGCATCGCCCTGCAAGGGACTGAGGTCAAGTCGATCCGGGGCGGCCGGGCTAACCTGAAGGAGAGTTACGCACGGGTTGAAGGCGGCGAAATTTTCCTGTATAATATGCATATCAGCCCATATGAACCCGGCAACCGCTTTAATCACGACCCGCTTCGCCCGCGCAAACTGCTGATGCACCGCAGGGAGATTAACCGGCTGATAGGATATGTGCAGGAAAAAGGCTATACACTGGTGCCCCTCAGTCTCTATTTAAGTAAGGGCCGGGTGAAGGTGGAGCTGGCCCTGGCCAGGGGCAAGAAGGATTTTGACAAGCGCCGTTCCATTGCCGAAAGGGATGCCAAGCGTGAAATGGAACGTGCCTTTAAAGACAGGCAGTTAGCCCGTTAATACGGGTGATCATACATGGGGGTGAAAAGGATTCGACGGGGGTAGAAGGAGCAGGAGAAGCGAGTCCGGGACCATGGCCCGGTGAACAACATGGAAAGGCAATAACTGCCGACGAACCAGTAGCACTCGCTGCGTAAATAAACGCGGCGCATCCGCTTTTTCCTCGCCTGTGGGAATAAGACGGGTGTCATAACAGCAGGCTACCCGGTTTAAAGGGCGGCTCTTCCTTTATCCCGGGGAATCAAAAAAGAGCTAGCAGCAGGAAGTCCCTGCCTCGTGGATCTCCTGTTGTGAAACTTAAATCGAGGCTACGCTCGTAGAAGCTCCTGTGGCTTTACTCTCGGACGCGGGTTCGATTCCCGCCACCTCCACCATTCGTATCCACGTCCACAATGTATTTGATTTCGATTATTTCATCAAAAACAACTACTTTGCGGACATAAGTCTGGATAACTTTTCTTTGTTCATCCAGACTTTTTTGTTTTAAGTGCTTGTTTTTTTAAAACATAGATTCTATTTCTTCTAATGACGGGTTGTTTGTTGTTTGAGTTGTTCTTCAAAAATGGTTCTTTGCAGGCTGCTCTTCCTTAATTCAAGTTCATCCATTTTCTTTTTGAAGGAAGGGTGGCTGAGCCCATTAGCAACACTGTCGACAATGTTTTCGATTTGCCTGTCCACTTCTGCAAGCTGCTGTTCCAATGCTTTTATCCGTTCATCCGACACGCCTGATAATCCCTTGGCGTATTCATAAATTTCCTTGGCCATTGTTTATTACTTGATTTTCCGCACCCCTTCCGGGCAAAAAAATGAATTTTTTTCGAAAGGAGTATTTAAACCCTTGAGCCTAAGCCAGAAACCAACATTTCTGAAAAATATTTTCTAAAACAGGGCTAATTACCAGTTTTGCCTTGCATTTTTCCCTTACCTGTTATATGAGTGGGTAGTAAGAATCCCACTTATGGAGCGGGTGCCATGCAAACGTATGATATCAAAGACATGGGGCCGGGGCCCATCATCAGCAATATTTGCCGGCAGCTCGGGGTACGGGAAACCATCAACAAAGCGGTACCGTGGGACGAAAAACAGTGCCTTTAAGATCCCGGTCTGCATGTTGAAGCCCTGATCATCAATGTGCTCTGCCGCAGGGACCCCCTGTACCAGGTAGAACGATTTTACCGGGAGCAGGACATGGAACTTCTTTTCGGGCCGGGCATTGAACCGAACCACTTCAACGATGATGCCTTGGGAAGCACCCTGGATAAAATCTATGCAGCCGGTCCTAAAAAAGTATTTTCAGCGGTTAGCTTAAAGGCCCAGCCCGTGAAAATCGTCTTTATCAAAGAACAAAGCACGGCAAAGCGCTTCCTGCCGGACAGGTTCCTGGAACTTGAACGAGCAATAAAAATGCTCGGGTTTGAAATGGATATTTTCATCAAGCCCTAAATCAGTCTATTATTCCTGCAGGGTAATATATTGATCTTTGTCGATTTAAAATAAGTATGATTTAGGCTTGAGAGTGGTTCTAAGCGGTATTAACTTTTGTATTTATAGATACAAGAAAAAGCATAAATACAAGAATGGCTTGTAAAAATACAAGCCGGCTCGTAAATGCGAGCTTTAACTATTTTTTGCACGGATATAATAAGCACCTTTAGGCGGTTTGCCAGCCATTTTTAAAAGGCCTTTTCCACACATTCTTTTAAGTTTTTTCGAGGCTTGATAGACAGTGATCATGCAGAGGCTTGATGCTTCAGCGCGGGTTATTTTACCGTGGGCGTCAATGTATTGCAGGATCATCTGCTCTTGCTGCAGAGGCTCGAAGCCGCGACTTCTCACATATTCCCGCTGTAGTCCCAGTTTTGCGTAAATTGGGGCCGCGAGATGGTATACACGTCCTCTTTTTTCCCCTTTGGACTGGAGCAGGCCCCGTTCCACTAAGCGCTCCAGGACGGCATGCCCCTCCGTGGTACCCTTTTGAATTAGTTTGCCTATGGATTTCGAATCCACCCGACGTTCAAAAAAAAGATGGTTTAAGGCGAGGAGCTCATCCAGGGAGAGGGGGGTTTGCAGTTTATTTTGTTCGTAGGCAAAAGCGGCAAATTCCAGGGAGGCTTCACCGCCACGCAGTATAACCCGTACACCTTCATTGTCACTGCGGGTATAATCGGGAATAGGCCGGCCATAGTATAGTTGTCCCATAAATATTTTGTCTACACCCCGGCCCGTTTTCAAGATACATGTAATATTCTGCAAATAGCAAAACATTCCTTTGTTGACTAGTGTCGAATTTATCAGATGCCGGTTTTTATTTTTATCTAGCCACGGAGCAACTTTAATCCGCTCAAGGAACTTATAAAGCTGGTCCATCATAAACACTCCTCCTGCCGTAGCTGAACTTGCCTAATATTGTAGCATAGTTCATCTTTATTTTGACGACAGGTCGCATATGTGACTGGAAGCATAATGTTGCCGAAACGGCAACATTATGCTTCCAGCTATTTTCGGCAACATTATGCTTCCAAAACAATTTAACTAAAGCACGGATATTAAATCCATAAACTAGTATTATAAAGGCCAGCACAAAAAGATCATGTAAGCAAACAACCGCAAGATATAAATTACGGTTTAAAAATCAAGCTAATATGGTATAATAATTATATCATGGAATTTGAATTTGACCCCCCAAAAAGTAAGCATAATAAGATAAAACATGGAATTGACTTTTTGGAGGCCCAAGCACTATGGGATGATCCAGATGTACTAATAATACCGGCCAGGACCACTGATGAGCCGCGATTTTTAGTGATAGGGCTAATCATAGAAAAGCATTGGTCAGCAATTATTACCTACCGGGAAGAAAAGATACGAATTATTTCTGTGCGTCGTTCCCGGCCTGAGGAGGTTGAAATTTATGAAAGCTGAAGAATTTGACAAAAAGTTTGAAGAAGGCCAGGATATATCTGCGCATTTGGATATATCAAAAGCTAAAAGGCCCGGGCAAGAACAGCAAAGAGTTAATGTTGATTTTCCTTTATGGATGCTTCATTCATTAGACAAGGAAGCAAAGCGCCTGGGTGTCCCTCGTCAATCTATAATTAAAGTTTGGATAGCAGAAAGATTGGCTAAATCATCAAAATAAACATCTTGGTAACCTCGAAAGCCTTTTCCAGGTACAATAAATGCCAGATAGAGTATTACCTTATCAAACATAAAAATATCTTAACAAAGGAGTGTATCAGGCCATCATACAGAAAAAAACACCACCATCGATGGATGAATGGCTGAAAGAGGCGAAAGCGGATCCCGTTGCTTCTGAGGTAGGAATGTTCTTAGCTCATAATGGTGTGGTACGCCAAACACCTAAAGCCAAGGTTCGCCAGGGAGTGGATGACGGTTCGCTGGTGAAATGGATAGAGTTTTCCTATGATGCAGGTAAAGTTGAACAAGCGATTGCGGAAACGTATAATATGGAGGGCATCTTTTACATTAAAGTATGGCTTAATGAGGGCCGGCTCGAGGTCGGCGATGATATCATGTATGTGCTGATAGGTGGCGATATCAGGCCCCGCATTATAGATGCGCTGCAGTTTTTGATTGGAAAAATAAAAACGGAATGCGTTACTGAAATAGAACACAAAGCGTAAGACTAAAAGAAATGATCGGAAGTGCTGTTCTTTTCCCGTACATGTGGAGAACTGCGCAGGGAAGCAGGTCAACGTCCTTTTCCATTCAAGAACATGAAAGGCTTTTGATTTTATTTTTAAGTCTGATTATATTCCCCCGGAGTCATAATTGGGGAATTTTTTGGAGTGTACCACAGGGCCGGGAAGTTGGTGGCGAACCACGACCTATCACAGGGGGATATATTTCATGAAGAAGATTGTAGTTGCAGGTGCCGGCCCGGCCGGATTGATGGCTGCTGCTACGGCTGCCGAGTATGGGGCGCAAGTTGCATTGATAGAAAAAAACCCCAGGGTAGGAAAAAAGTTAAGAATTACCGGTAAAGGCAGGTGTAACTTGACAACGTCTGTTGACAGCAGCGAATTAGTAAAAGGATTTCCTGGCAATGGACGCTTTTTACATAGCGCTTTCCATGAGTTTTCCAATACAGATTTGGTGGAATTCTTCCATCAACGGGGCTTAAAGACGAAAGTGGAGCGAGGCAGCCGTGTTTTTCCTGTATCCGATCAAGCGGAAGACGTTGTCAACGTGCTGCTGGAGAACGCCCGGAGGGTGGGAGTGGAAACCCTGCATTCGACGAAGGTTAACGAACTCCAGTTCAAAAACGGGAAATTCATCGGGGTTGACAGCAATAAAGGAAATATTGCAGGAGATGCGGTCATCGTTGCTACTGGGGGGATGTCTTATCCAGGTACCGGGTCCACCGGCGATGGATATCCCTGGGCTGAAAAGCTTGGTCACCGGATAATAGAGCCCCGCCCCGGCCTGGTGCCGCTCCAGGTTGCAGAAAACTGGACTGAGGACCTGGAGGGACTCACCCTGAAAAATGTCAAGGCCAGGGCCTTTACCGGACAGGGAAAGTTGATCAATGAGGAGTTTGGTGAACTAACTTTTGCCAACTTTGGTCTTTCCGGCCCGATCATCCTTTCCATGAGCCATGAAGTAGGGGAGTATCTTATAAAAACGCAGCAGCCGGCCACGGTCAAGTTAGATTTAAAGCCGGCGCTGGAGGAAGAAAAACTGGACCACCGGGTTCAGCGGGATTTTAACAAGTACTCACGCAAAATGTTCAAAAATGCCCTAAATGATTTGCTGCCGCAAAAACTGATCCCCGTGATCATTAATTTAAGCGGAATAGAGGCAGAGAAAGAATGCCACCAGGTAACCCGAAGGGAACGCCTTGAGCTGGTCCGACTGCTCAAGAATCTTACCCTGACCGTTCACAGCACCCGCCCTATAGCCGAGTCCATTGTAACGGCGGGCGGGGTGAATGTGAAGGAAGTAAACCCTAAGACCATGGAATCCAGGTTGGTGCAAGGTCTCTTTTTTGCCGGCGAAATCCTGGATGTGAACGGCTATACCGGGGGCTACAACTTACAGGCGGCCTTTTCTACGGGTTTTGTGGCCGGAAAATACGCTGCACTGGATGAATGATCGTCAGAACCAAGACAGTGAACAAACTTATCTAGAAAACAGCAGGAATCAGTAGGAAAAACAATGCTTGGAAAGAACTAAATATAAGCAAAAGATCGTTTCAGTGTTATACAAAAACAAAATAAAAGGGAAAGGATGATCTCCATTTCAGGACAAACCAAAGCAGAAGCAATGACAAGGTTTATTGCAGCACTTGTTGACGGATTTATCGCAGCACTGGTTTTTTTTATTCCGGTGATTGGAGCAGTGGTCAGCACAGGGTATCTGCTGGTAAAGGACGGTTTATTCCAGGGGCAGAGTATAGGGAAACGGCTGCTGAAGATCCAGGTTGTTACAGCGGAAGGGGAAGACGCAAGCTTCGCCGTTTCAGCGAAAAGAAACGCCATCTTTGCTCTTCCTGCCCTTATTTCCATCGTTCCATCACTGCTTTGGCTGCTTTTCCCCCTGATTTCCCTGGTGATTGTGGCTGCAGCCTCGCTTCTGGCCTTTATCATCATTGTAGTCGAAGTGGTCAAAGTATTAAATGAACCGGAAGGGCGACGCTTGGGGGATACCTGGGCCGAAACCAGGGTTGTCAAGCTGGGCGAAGAGGTGGGGGTTTCTTAGCCATTGATGCCAGCTTTTTTAAACCTGGAACCCGTACCCGGGCCCCTGGAATAAATCGTTTTTTTCGGGGACAAGCTTTTCCGGGCGCTCTGCTAGGCTCTTAACAGTGAAGTCTTGCGCATCTTTGGCAAAATCCATCGTGCAGCCCAACTGCACTGAAAAATATGGTTCTGGCTCGTCCAGGCTGGGTGACACAGGGGAATAAAGCAGTTGAAGGTATATCCTGCTCTGTTCACCGAAAGCAAGTCTAAAAAATAAGGACGAAGGATACTTAACGGCCCAATAGACATTACGTTATTCAAGGGAGGACTAACCTATGTATACACCCCTGGTGATGAAACACTTTTTGGATCCGAAAAATGCGGGGAAAATACCCAGACCCGATGGCGTGGGGACCACAGGAGACCCCTCCTGCGGCGACTACCTGCGCATCTATATTTGCGTGGAGGACGAACGCATCTCCGAGATCAAGTTCGAAGTATACGGCTGTCCGGCTGCTATCGCCACCAGCAGTGTCTTAACCGAACGGGCCAAAGGCAAAACCCTGGACGAGGCCCTGCTGATTACCGAGGCAGATGTAAGCAAAGCCCTGGGCGGGCTTCCCGAGCCCAAGGAGCACTGCTCCAACCTGGGGACAGCAGCCCTGCGGCAGGCGATAGAAAATTACCGGAAGCGGTTTCTTATTGAGGAAGAAGATTTGGGGTGATTGTTTCCCTCGGATTAATCATGCCCTGCTTCATCCTCAAAATCATGCCCGGCAGGTGTTGTTTTTTTGTCTGCACCGGGCATTTCATCCCCAGGATTTCTGTTTGTATTCCATGTATACCCTTTTTAAGTGAATAAAAAAATGAGGCACAGCAGCAATTTTAAAGACCGGGTAGTTTGAAGATTCGCTGCTCAGTGTAGATGTTTATATATTTGTATGCTTTAAGACTTTAGGCCTAAGGAACGTGGTGATGAAGCGGTGAAAGAGAAAATTGAAAGCATTATCACGGACATGTTAGGTGCAGGTTATATTTGTGATCAAAAAGTGGCAACTATCCTGTACCTGGCGGAGGTAATGCAGAAGCCGGTCTTAATCGAGGGCCCGGCCGGGGTGGGCAAGACTGCCGTGGCCCAGGCTTTCAGCCAGGCCAGGGGGCTTAGGATGATCCGCCTGCAGTGTTACGAGGGGATCGACGAGGCCCGGGCGCTCTACGAGTGGAATTACAAGAAGCAGCTGCTGCACATCCAGGCCGGCGCCAAGGTTAAAGATGATGCTGATGTGAAAGAACTGGAAAAGGAAATATTTTCAGAGGAGTACCTGCTGGCCCGGCCGCTGCTCCAGTCTATTGCCAGCCCGCAGCGGAATGTGCTGCTCATTGACGAAATTGACAAGGTGGATTTTGAATTTGAGGCTATGCTCCTGGAGCTTTTATCGGAATTCCAGGTGACACTTCCAGAGATGGGCACGTACAAGGCCAAGGATATCCCCTTTGTTTTCCTCACCTCCAATGCCACCCGGGAACTCTCCGAAGCGTTGAAAAGGCGCTGTCTTTATCTCTACCTGCCTTTCCCTTCCCCGGAGCTGGAAAAATCTATCCTGGAATTAAAAGTGCCCGGCCTTGAAGAGGGCCTGCGGGAGAAAGTTGTCAGGTTGGTCCAGGAACTGCGCAAGCTGGACCTAAAAAAGCCGCCCAGTGTGGCTGAAAGCATCGACTGGGCCACTTCCCTTTTTTGGCTGGCCCGGGAGGACCTGGACAAAGACACTTTTGAGCAGACAGCGAATGTACTGCTCAAATACCAGGAGGATGTGGAGAAGGCCGGCAGCGGACTGGTTATCACGGAAAGAGGGATTATGTTTAAAAATTCAGGCCCCGGGCACGGCTGGCGTTAACTGAAAGACCCCCGGGCATGCTTTCCTTCTGGTGGTGGAAGGGGGTAAATGGCTGTATCCTTCTGTGTTTTGGGATTGGGTGGTTGACCGGTTAACTAATAACCTTGGTGGTGTAAACATGTCCATTGTAAAAGCCATACATTCTTTTGCCCGCGACCTGCGCAGCGAGGGGCTGCCTCTTAGTCCCGATGAGCTGGTCCAGTGCTTCCGGGCCCTGCAGCTGGTGGAATGGGATGTGGAAGATGTGTTCTATTCTGCTCTGTACACGACCCTGGTGAAAGATCACGCCTATCACGAGATCTTTGAGAAAGTTTATGCCCGGCATTTCCAGGGCGATCTTTATGCAGATCCCAAGAACCTTGCTCCCAGGGTGGAAGAGTACAGGGAAGAGCTTAGGAGCATCGGGGATGCCGGTGGTTCCGGTGCCGGCGGAGAAGGCTCGGGCGATGATGACAGAGATGATGGTGGCGGGGAAAGAAGGTCCGGCGAAAGGCTGGAAAATCACAAGGACAAAAAGCCAAGGTCACGACCACGGCCCGCTCCCAGGGACTTGCTGGACAAAAACTTCCTGATGTTGACCACGGAGGAGCTAAAGTTTCTCGAAGAGCTGCTCCCCGTGATCGCTAAAAGGTTGGCTTCACGCATGATCAAAAAGCGCAAAAAACAGCTGCACGGCAGCCTGGATTACCGGCGCACTTTCCGGCACAGCCTTTCAACGGGAGGGGTGCCCGCTGAGCTCTTTGTCCGGCACAAGGTTAAAGAAAAGCCGGTGATCTTTGCCCTGTGTGATGTTTCAACTTCCGTATGGGAATTCAGCTACTTCTCCCTGGCCCTGGTGCACTCCCTGGAGCGCTTCTTCCGCCGTGTGCGCAGCTTTGCCTTTGTGGACCGGCTGGACGAAATTACGGATCTGCTGCGCAACTCCCAGGCACGTTCCCTGCGCGGGACCGTATTAAGCCAGGCCCGGGTTATCTCCGAGGGAAGGACCAATTATGGGGCCAGCCTGAAAGAGTTTTGGGAGCGCTACGGCCGGGAATTATCCCCCCAGGCCCAGGTGCTCATCTTCGGAGACGGCCGTAATAACTGGTACAGCAGTGAGGAAGAGTACCTGGCTAAAATTGCGGCCAGGGCCAGGCGGGTTTACTGGTTCAATCCTGAGGAAAGAAAGGTTTGGAATTCCGGGGACAGCATAATGTTTAAATACCAGGAATACTGCTATAAAGTGTTTCCCTGCCCCAGCCTGCTCCAACTGGAGCAGGCCATCAGCAGCCTGTAAGCAGCCTTAATTATTTTTTATTTCAAGGAGGGTGCCCTAATGAGTAAGACGATAATTATAGAAAAAGAAGGAAGCATCATGACGATACGCTTGAACCGCCCGGAAAGCTTTAATGCATTAAACCCCGAGATGGGGGACGAGATGATCGCTGCAGTTTCCTCGGCTTATGGAGATCGCTCCACCAGGGCTGTGGTTATTACCGGCAACGGCAAGGCATTCTGCGCCGGGGGTGACATCCAGTTTATGATGGATTGGGATGGCCCAAAACGGGAAGCTCTTGGCATGCTTACCCACAAGCTGCACAGGCTGATCCTGGATTTAAGAAACCTCCCCAAGCCCATTATTGTTTCCATTAACGGGGTTGCTACGGGGGCAGGTTTTAGCATTGCCATGGCTTGCGATTACAAGATCGCTTCCACGGAAGCAAAATTTAAGCAGAGCTATACTTCCATAGGGTTATCTCCAGACGGCGGCTGGACTGCATCTGTCGCCAGGCAGGTAGGTATGGCCAAAGCTTCTGAGCTGCTGCTGCTGGACCCGGTGATGAAAGCGGAAGAAGCATTAAGGTTGGGTCTTATCAACAAGCTTGTTTCCCCTGATGAGCTCATGCAGGAAACAAAAGAGCTGGCCAGCCAGGCAGTTTCCAGGTCCCAGGTGGGGTTTGCCGCGGGCAAGGCGCTGCTAAACCAGTCCCTGGGCTTTGGCCTGGCCGAACAGCTCGAGACCGAGAGAAACGAGATTATGAAGGTTTGCGAAGCGGAAGACTTCCAGGAAGGCATTTCAGCTTTCCTGGAGAAAAGGGCTCCCAACTTTACGGGGACTTTATAGGACAGGAACCGGCAGCCTGGATGCTCCCCGGGATAAAAAGGATAAGGCCTGGGGTGCCTCCAGGGCTTTGACATTTGGCTGGAAAAAGCACGGAGGTCTTTTCCCCAGCTGGAAAAAGTGCAGGCTTGACTTGAAATGATTCGGCTGAAAAAGTGTCTTTTAAGCTAATACACCAGGGCTATCCACCTGGTGTAATTTATTCCAATTTTCAAATTTTATTGCGCCGGAAAGGTGAAAAATGATAACATAGGTGAGATTGTCAGGCGGGCCCCTGAAAAATATTTTAATAACATATTTAAACTGGAGGGATAAGTTTTGAAACAAAAAGTTGATTTTACGCAATTGGTGGAACTTGAAGATGCACAAAAAAACGAATTACTCAAATGGTGGAATGAAAAAAAAGGATGTGCCGACGTACCCCTGCTGTCTATAGGAGAGATGATTGAATTGCTGAGGGATTTTAACCTTGAAAAAGGGCGCTTTTGTGTGGCGGTGGAAGGGCAAAGCGGGACCAGTGTTGTGGATTTTTCCAACGGCAGTGAGCAGCTTTCTTCATCCTTTGAAGACCGGGAGATCTGTGATGCTTTGTGGAAAGCGGTTAAGTCGGTATTGTAAATTTCCGTTTTTGCTCCCAATTTTAGGCGATGAACTGCAGGATAAGGGTGGCTTTTCATCGAATACAGATTAAATACTTATTTAGTCCAGGCATTTAAGGCATTTAGCCAACGGTGAAGGCAGGCAGTCACCCAGAAAGTTTGAGGCACACGGGCTTTTCCTGGAAAAAGAAATTTTCGTCCTGGAAAACCTGACCAACCTTGAACCTTTGCTGGAGAGCAAGTTTACTTTTCTTTGTTTGCCACTTAAGACATTAAATGCAGATGGGGCATCGATCCGGGCTGTAGCAATCCTGGAAGAGTAGAAAGGGTATGTTTTATGAAAAAAGGCATGGGGATTTTTCTTGATTTACTGAAAAAAGAACCTTCGTTTTACCTGGAACATTTCGACCACCTGGAAATCCAGGATTTTGCCCTTCCCGGTAACTTGAACTCCCGGGGTGATGCCCTGGCCAGAGAATACAAAAAGCTGCTTTCCGGGTTCAAGGGGACCCTTTCGCTGCACGGTCCCTTTAAAGAGATGGTCCCCAGCAGCATGGACCGGAAGGTCCAGGCCTTGACAAAAGATCGCTTTTCCCAGGCTTTACTTCTTGGAAAAGAGCTGGGCTGCGAGCTGATGGTCGTGCACTCCTGCTTTAACCCGCTGATGAAGTACAGTGGTTATGAGGAAGGCTGGCTGGAAAATGCCTCTCATTTTTGGGATGACTTCCTTCCGTTCTGCGAGGACAACAAGATGGCCGTGGCCCTGGAAAATGTTTGGGATCTTCAACCCGGGGTCATGCTCCGTCTACTCAGGCAGTACCAGCTTTCCACCTTTGGAGCCTGCCTGGATACAGGGCACGCCCACATTTTCTCCGAGCTTTCCTTGGAGCACTGGATTGAAGAGTTGGGGGGCTATCTATCTCACATACATATTCACGACAATAATGGGCTGGAGGATGAACATCTGCCTCCCGGTCAAGGAAACATTGACTTTAGCGGGCTTCGCCGGATAAAAGGGCGTTCTGATATTGGCCTGGTCGGGGAGATTGTTGGCTTTGTGGAAGAAGGGCGGGCTTACCTGCAGTTCATTGAATCTTCCGGTTTTTGATTGCAGCAGGTGTGGTTTTTGTTTGATACTTTATCAAGGGTGGACGGTGACCCTGTCTTTGTGTTTTAATAGTAACATGAAAAGCGTTCAGAAGTCGAAGTTTGCCCTGCCTTATATTATTAACAGCACTTACAGCTAACTATTAACCACTTCCTGGCAACGGAAGTATTTTTTTGCTTTGAGGCAGGAAGGTTGTCGAAAAATATGGAATATGTTTTATAGGGCAATGCAGACCATTATATTTTGAGGTGCTGCTAAATGACTGAAAAAGTGGAGTTATCACAAATTGACAAGATCATCAAAGAAACCATTAAACGCCTGGAAGAGGGCAAGGAGCAGATCTATGGGATCGGCGAAACAGCCCGCCAGGAGCGTAATGAGCTCAGAGATACCATTGCCAAAATAAAACAAGAAGTTCTGGAGACCATTGACAAAGTAGACGAACTGGAAAAGCAGGAAAAGAAGGCCCGTGTCCACCTGATGAAGGTCAGCCGGGAGTATGAAAGATATACAGAAGAAGATGTCAAGGATGCTTACAATCATGCCCGGGACATCCAGATCCAGCTGGGCTTGCTGCGGGGCCAGGAACAGCAGTTAAGGCTCCGGCGGGATCAAATGGAAATGGCCTTAAGGCGGCTGAACGAAACAGTGGAAAAAGCGGAAAACCTCACCTCCACTGTAGGGGTTGCGCTGAACTACCTGCTGACCAATTTACAAGGGGTTGGTTTCCAGATTGAAGCCATTCAACAAAAACAGCAGCTGGGTCTGCGGGTGATCAAAGCCCAGGAAGAAGAGCGCAAACGGGTGGCCAGGGAGATTCATGACGGCCCGGCCCAGTCCATGGCCAACGTTGTCCTGAGAGTGGAAATATGTGAAAAACTTTTGGATAAAGATCCTGAAGAAGTGCGCCAGGAATTATCCGACTTAAAAGGCCTGGTAAAAGCCAGCCTGCGGGATGTGCGCCAGATCATTTTTGACCTGCGCCCCATGGTCCTGGATGACCTGGGCCTGGTCCCGGCCTTAAAACGTTACTTTTCTGAACTGGAAGACACCAGCAGTTTAATCGTTGACTACCGGGCCGAAGTAAAGCATGAAGAACGTTTGAGCAGCACCCTGGAGATAGCGATTTTCCGCATCATCCAGGAAGCCATCAATAACGTCTTAAAGCATTCCGGGGCCCGTATAGTCACGGTGCGCCTGGAAACGGCAGAAGAGCAAATCAATGTCCGGATTAAAGACGATGGCTGCGGTTTTGATTTGGACAAAGCCATGGAGGGGAGTCAGAATGATAATTACGGTTTGATCGGTATCCGGGAGCGGGTACAACTCCTGGAAGGCGATTTTAAGGTTAATACAGCACCAGGAAAAGGGACCGATGTTTTGGTTAAGATACCCCTGGAAGACCAAAAAAACATAAGCGGGAGGAAGTAAAAAGTGAAGGAAATACGGGTACTCCTTGCTGATGACCATGTTATCATCCGGGATGGACTGAAAAAAATCCTTTCCATGGAGGAAGGGATCCAGGTCATCGGTGAGGCTGGTGACGGTGATGAGGCGGTTTTGCTGGCTGAACAATTGTCCCCCGATGTTATCTTGATGGATATCAATATGCCCAAAATGAACGGCATTGAGGCCTCAAGAATTATCAAGGAACAATATCCGGAGATAGATATTGTGGCTCTTACCATCCATGATGACGAAGAATATGTCTATGAACTTCTCCGCGCGGGTATTTCCGGGTATATCCTGAAGGATATCGGGACAGAGGAACTGGTCGGCACCATCCACAAAGTAACGACCGGAGAACCGGTTTTCCACCCTTCCATCGCCCGCAAGTTTTTGAAGGAATTCCGCCGCGCCACCGAGGACCCCGCAGAGCGCCCCCACCTGACCGCCCGGGAGAAAGAAGTTTTGGAACATGTCGCCCGGGGGGAAGGCAACCAGGCAATTGCCGATAAACTCTTTATCAGTGAAAAGACCGTCAAAAATCACCTGACCAGCATCTTCCGCAAGCTGGGGGTGGAAGACCGCACCCAGGCGGTTCTCTATGCGGTCAAGAACCGGCTGGTGAAACTATAGTATGAAAATGGAGTTTCCGTTTCCCGGTATCTGCTCCGGTTATCTTCGCGACAAAGCGCTAGGGCTCAGTTCAAGCTTCCGCCGTCCGACCTGCAAACTTGGCGTCCTGCCACGGTTGCAGGCGGCGGGCGTCCATGCCCGCCGGGCCGGCTCCCAGCATTCACTTCGCCAAGCGCTTATCGTCGCTTGACAAAGTCGCCGATACAGGGAAAGCGGACCTCCTCCAAGCTGGAAACGGGTTTGAAAACCCATTTTCATCCCCTGTTGTGGCCCGCGAGGGCCGTGGCGGTTAGTATGAAAAACCGTGTCTTGGACGCTGTCGTCCGGGCGACTGGGTAACTCTGTGGAAGGCGCTAAGGTTCCCTCGGGGTCCCCGGGCGGCCTCCCCGGTTTAACTCCCGTCCGGGTCGATCCCGGCGGCCGACGTCCTGTCGGCCGGACCGCCCGAGAACCTTCGGTCACCAAGCGCCTTT
>Ga0207421_10004117_pt1 | contig 16988 bp, 11 predicted proteins | sample SodLakKL_010_SED_4_FD_187542 | JGI IMG/M metagenome (GOLD analysis project Ga0207421, IMG submission 187542) | Alkaline sediment microbial communities from Lake Tanatar, Kulunda Steppe, Russia - 8KL_010_SED (SPAdes) (version 2) | ecosystem: Environmental > Aquatic > Non-marine Saline and... | reverse complement strand
CTGAGCAAGGTCATGCTCGTTTACCAATCCACCGCGCGAAGTGTTCACAAGGAGGGCATTCGACTTCATCTTGGAAAGCAAAGCTGAGTTGATCATTCCCGTGTTTTCGGGCGTCTGATTGCAGTGGAGGCTAACTACGTCGCTATCGGACACGAGACTGTCGAGTTCTCTCCACTCGAAGTCGAAGCTTGGGGGATTGTCACGGTATATGTCGTGAGCAAGCACGTTCATCTTGAAAGCAGATGCAATCTCCCCTAGTCGTCTGCCGATACGCCCAAAGCCCACTATTCCGATTGTCTTGCCGGAGAGCTCCGCCAACGGCGTCCGCCAGAAGCAGAAATCACCGGCCTTTTTCCATTCGCCCTGCTTCACCAGTTCGCTATGGAGTACCGGTCGCCGGAAATGATTGGTTATCAACGCAAAGACATGCTCCACGACGGAATCGGTCCCGTACACCGGCACGTTGGATACCGGAATACCCCGTTCGCGCGCAGCTTCGACATCCACAATGTTATAGCCGGTGGCCAAGACGCTGACGAACTGTAAATCCGGAAGCGCAGCCAACGTTTCCTTCGTGAGAGGTGTCTTGTTCGTGAGCACGATCTCCGCACCTTTTGCTCGCTCGACGATCTGCTCCTTAGGCGTGCGATCATAGACGGTGAGATCACCGAGCTTCTCTACCTCCGTCCATGGATTATCTCCCGGATTCAATGTGTATCCATCTAGTACGACTATGCGCATTCTCTCCCTCCTCTGTGTATCGAGCAACGTGACAGCAGTACGCACGCACCGCCCGCATCTAGGCGCGTCGGTTACACGCGCGACCACGCGGTGTCGAGCGTCTCCTTACTCTGTGCGATAACGCCCTCAGGCGTCCAATCGCCAAATACCGATACCTCAAAGCTGAGAAACGGCTTCCGCTGCTTGCTCAGATACCCGTTCTCAAGAAGCACCCACAGGTATTCGGTCAGCTCCTCTACGCCGTTCTCGCCCTCGGGAATGCCGAGCGGCGGATGCTCGTCCCCGTTCATAGGGTGATCGGGCTTCCCCATAACACAATTGCCCATGTGCGCGTGGACGACATACTCCCCGGCGGCCTCCCAGGCCTGGGCAGGGCTTTCACCCTGCAACGGGAGGTGACTCAGATCAAGCATAAGCCCGAAGGTCGGAATGGATTTCCGAACCTCTCGTGCAATCAGCGCCGCATCGCTGTTCGGCCCGATCAGACGGTTCTTCCCGTAGTCGAGTCGATCGAACGTTTCCAGAACGAGCGGAATTTCCCCATGCGTGCGCAGTTCGCTCCCAATCTCCACAAGTGATTTCACCAACTGCTCCATGGCTCGGTCCTTGTCGGTCTCACCGACCGCTTTGCCGCTGAGAACGGCGAACCCTTTGGCACCAAGCTCGTACGCTTGAGGAACGACCGAAGTTACCGCCTCCGCGGCACGCCGGCGTTCCTCTTCCTCCAGGTGGTTGATGTCCAGATTCTGTGTCAACAGTACCGGCTGCGCTCCGAAAGACGCAGCTTTCCCGGATTTCCGAATGGACTCGAAAACCGACCGGCGTTGTGCCGCGTCGTTAATCCAGGACACTTCCACTGCACCAAAGTAGGGATCATTCAGAATGGTGTTGACCGAAGCGAAATCTCCTGCGCCTTTGATACAGTCCTTCCAAAGCATAAAATGCACGAACCCGACGGTTGCGTACTCTTGAATCGGCTCTTTCATACTCTCCTCTCCGTACTACTACCAGTCTTGGTCCTGACGGCCGACTCGGCGGCGGCCGTGATGTCCTCTACAGCCAGCCCATAACGGTCCAGCAGTGTGTCATAGGGGCCGGTGTTGGTGAAACGATCCTGGATCCCCACTCGACGCAGAGGAACGAGCGCGCGATCGCACAGGACTTCGGCGACGGCGGCTCCGAGGCCGCCGACCACACTGTGCTCCTCCACGGTAACCAGAGCGCCGGTCGTCTCGGCTGCGCCGACGACTGCGTCTACGTCCAACGGCTTGATCGTATGCATCTCCAGCACGCCGGCCTGGATCCCTTGTGCAGCCAAACGTTCCGCGGCTTGGAGTGCCCGAGAAACCGTGATCCCGCACGCTATGAGCGTAACGTCCGCTCCGTCTCGGAGAGGAATCGCACGACCGATCTCGGGGTGGTAGCTGTCGTCGAACAGGACCGGCACCTCGTTTCGGTTCAGCCTGCAGTAGACCGGTCCGTCCCACGATGCGATCTGCGGGAGAAACCGCATCAACGAGCGGGGATCCGAAGGAACGAGGACCGTCATGTTGGGAAGACTCCGCATGACCGCGAGGTCGATAATACAGTGGTGAGTCGGCCCATCAAAGGAGTCGGAAATCCCGGCGTAGGCGGCCATCATCTTGATCCTTGCACCGCCGTAACAAGCGTGGGTTCGAACCATCTCAAGCGCCCTGGTCGCAAAAAAGGCCGCAAAGGTGTGAGCGAAGGGGACCATTCCGCTTATGGCAAAGCCAACGGAAATGTCCACAAGTGCTTGCTCCGCGATGCCGACATTGAAAAACCGTTCAGGAAATGCTTCCGCGAACATGTAACTGTGATCGGAGTTCGATACGTCTGCGCTAAGCACGACGACCTTCGGATTCTCACGTCCCAAGGAGACAAGCGCCTCACCGTGTGCCTTCCGCATCGATTCTACTCTTGCCACTGCTTCAGTCCTTCCCGGAGCTCGACGAGGGCCGCCTCGTATTCCTCGGTGCTCGGAGGCTGCCCGTGCCACCGATGGTCATACTCCATGAAGCTCACTCCCTTTCCCTTGGTAGTACGCGCTATGATCACGCTGGGCCGGGCATGAACCTCATCCGCCCGGTCCAAGGCGTCCAGCACTTCCCCTACGTTGTGGCCGTGTATCTCCTGTACGTGCCATCCAAAAGCCTCCCATTTCTCTGCGATAGGCTCGGTAGGCATCGCCTCCGCAGTAGAACCGGTCTGCTGAATGCCGTTGTAATCAAGAATCGCAGTCAGGTTCCCCAGTTTGAATTTGGCAGCAGACATTATGCCTTCCCAAATCACCCCTGCGTTGATTTCTCCATCACCGAGAACGGTATACACTTTGGCTACGGTAGCACGAGCCGACGGAGCGTCACGTGCAGACGGCTTCGCGGCAGCCCGCATACGGAGTGACAGAGCTACACCAACACCGATCGCTATCCCATGTCCCAGCGGGCCGGCAGCGATTTCGATTCCCGGAGTCTTGTTCGGGTCCGGATGACCCTGCAAGCGACTTTCGAACTGTCTGAAGCTCGCGAGCTCCTCGGAAGCGAAGAAACCGCGATAGGCCAGCACCGCATAGAGCATCGCACACGCATGCCCCTTGGAGAACAACAGGCGATCGCGTTCCGGCATCTCGGGACGCTCGGGATCCAGTTTCAGATGGTGGAAATAGAGCCCGGTCAGTATCTCCGCGACCGAAAACGCCCCACCGAGGTGCCCCGTCTGCGCTCGGTAGACCATATTGAGCACGTCAATCCGAAATGTTTGCGCCTTCATCGACAGATCACGAATCAGCGATTCACCGTGATAGTGCATTCTTTGCCTCGCGTATGACCCATCAACTCTACGAACAGCATGAAGCCTACCACGCTCTAGCTCCCCTGTCAAACAAAAGACATATGCCGTATGTTGGTTCTGCTACAGAATATGCCGTTTACCATTCGCCGGAGGTCGAAAACCGTTGTCGCGTAGCCTCCCGAAACTCCCGAGAGGCAGTTGTCACACGCTCAACGATCTCGTCGGGCGTCCGTCCAACACTATTGCGCGCGGCAGAAATCATAGTACGACACTCGTTACTGTCCATGAAAACGACCGCCTCAAGCAACGCTTCTTCGTCTTCAGGCGGGATTGCGAGGAATCCATGTTTATCGGCGTGGATAAGGGTGCCGGGATTCACCGTTGTTCCGAATACGGAAACAGGACAGTTCCACTCGAGGGGAGTTACGTAGGCATGCCCCACACACAATCTGGCGGCGATCGCTTTGAATCCGGCTCCGGTCATCTCATCGATGTCTCGAATTGTCCCGTCGGTAATTGTTCCCGTACACCCCAGAGCCCGATGGACCGTACTGTTCACTTCCCCCCAAAAGGCCCCGACGTAGCCGGGCTTATCCAGATCCTGTACGACGACAATCTTCGGTCCTGGAACCGAAGCGACGTACGACCGATACTCCTTTGTCGCATTCGAATTCCGCTCGGCTGCTTGGCGGTCGCTCGGCTGTACCACAACCGTCACTGCATAGCCCACCATCGGACCCATCCGTGGCATGTAGTCGCGCACCTCCTCTCTGTTGAAGCTCGCCGTCAGACGTTCGTGTTGAGTCATCGCTTCCCAGCCGTTGTAGATCGACGGCGTGTTCCAACGTCCCAATTTCAATATCGTCTCATGAGAAAGCGCCATTTTCTCCTTCGACCTCCTTGAGCATTGTGACCCCTCGTTATATATGACTTATGTATTATCTCTCTTACCATGGGTATGGCCACTGCGCAAGGTGACGCTTTCCTGTGGGAAGCAAGAGCGCCTTGTGTCGGCGGATGCCGCGGAACCGCCCCCGCATTCTTCGAGACCTTCGGGAGTCGAAACCGGCATAGACCCGGTCTGAAGGAAAAGCTATCAGAGAGTACCGCCCCGGGCCGGCCCTTCTGCAGTTCCTGCATGATGCCCTCTGTATGAAGAAAGTTTCTCCTTGACGGAATCGACAAGACGAGAGATAATACTTCCGACATAGGGCATATGCTGTAGGTTGTAGCAGTACGGAATCGAGAATTGGCCCAAATCCAATAAGGAGGTGGTGTTATAGGACGAGGTTCCGAAGCGATACCTCATGTACGGAGATTCCTGGAGTTCTTCGTTCTAACGGAGAACCTCGCAGGCTCTTATACTGTTTAAGGAGGAGCAACGTGAGAGTTTTGGTAACGTCAATGTGTATTCTCGGTGTACTGCTTCTAGCTACTACTGTGTTTGCACGCGGTGAGCAGGAGGAAATGGAGCCGGTTACCGAGGAGATTGTGGTCGATCCCGACGAGTGGACGGGAACCGGCGCGTTCGAGCTTATCGCAACGCCTTCAGCCTATGCCGAAATAACGGGAACGGCTTTCCCGCAATTCTCGGAAGCACCGATGCTTGCAGAGCTGGTAGAAAGGGGTGAGCTTCCACCGGTGGAGGAGCGCCTTCCCGTTGAGCCGCTTGTCGTACAGCCTACGGACCGGATCGGCGTCTACGGAGGCGAGTTCCGCGACACTCACTTAGGCGACGAAGACGACTTGGACGATGCGATTCGGGACCAATTACTCACCTTCTGCGCCGGATTGGAGAATGTGCAGCCGCACATGTTTAAGGACTGGGAGATCCTCGACGACGGCCACATCATCCGCATTCACATGCGCGAAGGGATGAAGTGGAGCGACGGTGAGCCGTTTACCGCCGACGACATGGTCTTTTATTCGGAGGGCTACGCGCACAACGAGGACCTGAATCCAGCGGGTATCCGGGACATGCGACTCGAAGGCCAAATGGGCCATTTTGAGAAGGTAGACGACTATACCTTCGATGTTGTGTATGAACATGCACCGAATGCCACCTTCGTCGAACGCCTGGCTTGGGGATGGGAACCGTACATGCCTAAGCACTACATGAAGCAGTTCCACCCGGAGTATACGCCACGAGCAGAAGTCGATGCACTCGTACAGGAGGAGGGGGTGTCCTCATGGCTCGACTTGTTCGAGGATAAACTCGAGCCGTTCGAGAACCCCGAGCTTCCCACCTTATGGGCCTGGGTGCTAGAAAGCGGGACCTTGGATGACACGGTACAGCGTTTTGTCCGTAATCCCTACTACTGGAAGGTTGACATAGCCGGCAATCAGCTTCCGTATGTCGACCGAGTCGTGCGTTACAACGTAGGCGACAGTGTAGAGGCACAGGTACTGCAAGCCCTAGCCGGTGACATGGACTTCGCGGACGCAGAGTCTCTCGGAGGAGTCGCCAACTACTCGGTTATCCGCCAGAGGGAACGCGACGGCAACTATAGAGTAGTCCCAATGGTTGAACGATCTCCAATGGCGTACCATTCAATCTTCTTCAACATGAACCACCGGGACCCCGAGTTCCGCGATCTGTTCCGGGAGCGCGACTTCCGCTTGGCGTTCTCCAAAGCCATTGATAACCCTACGATCAACGATCTCTTCATGGAAGGGACGGCGCATCTACGCCAAGGTTTTGCACCGCCTTCGGGCCCCCCCTATCACGGCGAGCGAGACATTTTTGCGCAAGGCATGGAGCACGATCCTGATGGCGCAAACCAACTCCTGGACGGTCTCGGGCTGCAGTGGAACGACGCCGGCACTATTCGCCTCACGCCCGGCGGTCAACAACTGGAGTTCTCGTACATTGTCCGGGTGAGAGACCCGAACTTCATACCGATCGCAGAGATGATCAAAGAGAACCTTGAAGCCATCGGGATACGCATCACGGTACGAGCGGTAGACTCTGGACTATGGTCGGAGCTTACGGAAACCGCAGCACACGATATCGCTGCGGACCAGTGGAATCTGGGCGGAAGAATGTATCCTTTCGTACCGGTATTCCGCGATCTGGCTCCTCGGGACGACGGGTGGAAAGCGGACGTTCGTTGGGGACTCTGGGCCATCACCGGCGGAGAAATGGGAGACGAGCCTCCCCCTGACATGGCCGAAGCAATGACGGAGTTGATCAGGCTTCAGAGTAAGGCTATCTCCCAGCCGACGCGTGCGGAACGGATGGCGGTGGAGAAGGAGATGTTCGAGTGGCACGCGGAGCATCTGTTGTGGTTGACTGCCCTCCAGCGACCTGCCGATCACTTCCAATCATACTGGTATTACTTTCACAATCGCGTCCAAAACGTCACAGTGCCCGCGCCGCGCGAGAACTGGTACGGGCAGCCGGCACAGTGGTTTATTGACGAGACCGGATAGGCATCAAGAAGCTGCCGGTCACTCGGCGACGATAACTACGCGCTCCGGTCCAAATTCTTAGGGGCCGGAGCGCTTTTTGTGCGTTCCCCTACAGGAAGTGAAACAGATCTCTGACGAGGCTACATGAGCGATCTCTGTTCCGCTGTATAAGCTCAACCTCATCAAGAAAACAAAGAATGACAAAAGGGGTTATAGCCGGCGATGGCCTTCTCGCGGGCTGGTACAAGATATATATGGGAGAAGTGCTGTTCAGTGCTCAACTTCACGTGCTCCGGTGTGAACGAATTTTCTTCTTGACGGATCCGCCAAAAGAGGTGGATAATACTTCCGACATAGGGCATATGCTAGAGGTTGTAGCAGTACGGAATCGAGAATTGGCCCAATCCCAATTAAGGAGGTGGTGTTATTGGAAGAGGTTCTGAAGAGATACCTCATGTACGGAAATTTCTGGAGTTTTCCGTTTTCCTGACGGAGAACTACGCGGGCTCTTGTAACGTTAAGGAGGAACAACGTGAGAGTTTTGGTAACGTCAATGTGTATTCTCGCTGTACTGCTTCTAGCTACTTCAGCATTCGCACGCGGTGAGCAGGAGGAAGTGCAACCGGTCCCTGAGGAGGTCGTTGTCGATCCCGACGAGTGGACCGGCACCGGAACGTTTGAGCTTATCGCAACGCCTTCAGTCTATGCGGAGATGACGGGAACAGATTTCCCGCAATTCTCGGAGGCGCCGATGCTTACAGGGCTGGTAGAGAGAGGGGACCTTCCGCCGGTCGAGGAGCGCCTTCCCGCGGAGCCGCTTGTCGTACAGCCTACGGACCGGATCGGCGTGTACGGAGGCGAGTTTCGCGACACTCACTTGGGCGACGAAGACGACCTGGAAGATGCACTTCTGGACCAGATGCTTACGTACTGTGCCCACCTGGCGGAAGTACGGCCCCACATGTTCAAGGACTGGGAGATCCTCGACGACGGTCATATCGTCCGTATCTACATGCGCGAAGGGATGAAGTGGAGCGACGGCGAGCCGTTCACCGCAGACGACTTGGTCTTCTATTCGGAGGGTTACGCGCACAACGAGGACCTGAATCCTGCAGGCGTCCGAGACATGCGACTCGAAGGGGAAATGGGACACTTCGAAAAGGTAGACGACTACACATTCGATATCGTGTATGAGCATGCGCCGAATCCGACCATGGTGGAGCGCCTGGCGTGGGGATGGGAGCCGTATCTGCCTGCGCACTACATGAAGCAGTTCCACCCGGAGTATACGCCGCGAGCCGAAGTCGATGCACTCGTACAGGAGGAGGGGGTATCCTCATGGCTCGACCTGTTCGAGGATAAGCTTGAGCCGTTCGAGAACCCCGAGCTTCCCACGCTCTTCGCATGGGTGCTGGAGAGCGGGACCTTGGACGACGCAGTACAGACGTTTGTTCGCAATCCGTACTACTGGAAGGTCGACATAGCCGGCAATCAGCTACCGTACGTTGACCGAGTCGTGCGTTACAACGTGGGCGACAGTGTAGAAGCGCAAGTACTCCAGGCACTGGCCGGAGAGATGGACTTTGCGGACGGACAGTCTCTGGGTGGAGTCCCCAACTACTCGGTTATCCGCCAGCGAGCAAGCGACGGCAACTATAGCGTAATCCCGATGGTTGAACGCGCCCCGCAAGGCTATCATGCGATCTTCTTCAACATGAACCACGAAAACCCCGAGTTTCGCGATCTGTTCCGAGAGCGCGACTTCCGCTTGGCGTTCTCGCAGGCCATTGACAACCCGGAGATCAACGAGCTCTTCATGCAAGGTACGTATCACCTGCGGCAGGGCTTTGCACCGCCATCAGGCCCTCCATATCACGGCGAGCGTGATATCTTTGCGCAAGGCATGGAGCACGATCCGGACAGCGCAAATCAGTTGCTGGACGGTCTCGGACTGGAGTGGAACGACGCCGGCACCATGCGCCTCACCCCCGGCGGTCAGCCGCTGCAGTTCTCCTATATTGTCCGCGTAAGAGATCCCAACTTCATACCGATCGCAGAGATGATCAAAGAGAACCTTGAAGACGTGGGAATACGGATCACGGTACGACCGGTAGATTCGGGACTATGGTCGGAGCTTACCGAGACCGCAGCACACGACATCGCGGTAGATCAATGGGCCTTCGGCGGACGAAACTATCCTCTCATACCGGTATTCCGCGACCTGGCCCCTCGCGACGACGGATGGAAAGGTGACGTCCGGTGGGGACTCTGGGCCATCACCGGTGGAGAGATGGGAGACGAGCCTCCCCCTGACATGGCGGAAGCACTGACGGAGTTGATGAGACTTCAGAGCAAAGCTCTTGCCCAACCTACTCGTGAGGGCCGGATGGCAGTGGAGAAGGAGATGTTCGAGTGGCACGCGGAGCATCTCTTGTGGTTGAATGCTATTCAGAGACCCGCGGACCATTTCCAATCAAACTGGTATTACTTCCACAACCGCGTGAAGAATGTCACAAATCCCGCGCCGCGCGAGAACTACTACGGGCAACCGTCACAGTGGTATATTGAAGAGACCCAATAGCCATCGAGAGGCTGATGGCCACTCGCTGACCATGATTGTCCGCCCCGGTCCGGAATCCTTCGGGCCGGGGCGTTTCTTTTGTGCGTTCGCCCGCGGCCGGCGAACGGGATGCCGCCCACAAGGCCTCGCGGAGAAGCGGTGCCCCACCGGTCACCGGGCAACGAAGTCGTATCCGCAGTCACCATTGACATATGACAAACGCGTTGCTATCCTATCTTCGTTTTCCTGGCACGACACCGCTTTTGGTGTGCACGCGAAGCCGTGCGCGCAGCAGGGTAGCCTGGTGGAACAGAGCGTAACCGGCGCGAAAACCCGTCCAAACGGGAGACGCTATGATAACTGAGTACAGGGACGCGGGGTATTTCATTGATGAATGTCGTCTGCCCGGCGAAACGAAGATGGATCACTGTTTCCCGGCGCAGCACAATACCATACAACTGAGCGCCAACCGGTGGTTTGTGATCTACAACACGCGCGGATTCCGCGGTAACGACGACCACCGCAGTGTCGTCTACCAGGTTCGCGCGGAGGCGCCGGACGGCAAAGTGCTTTCCGAGGGCTATCTGGACCAGCAGACAATGGACTGGGACCCGCTCGGCGACGGGAGCGCGTACGTGAAGCTATGTACCCACCTCGTAGCGTTTGGGGTTCCGTCCGGAGCCTCCGTGGACGGGCATCTTATTCCCCACGGGGGCAATTTCGGTGCGATATGGACCCGATTCCCCCGCGTCTATGATCCCGAACGGGACTACCTTCTCCACGACGCAGAGGGAGTAGTGCCGCATGAAGCGTACCGCTGTGTCTGGGTCCAGTTCCGTTTGAACGCAGCAGGGGATGATATTGAGATCACGCAGCCGTTACAGACACTTCAGGAAGAACAGTACCGCGGTTCTTCGGCCCTCTGTCGTCACGAAGAGTTGGACGTAATGAACGCAGGCTACGTGAATCCGGTCCCCTACAACCATGACGCCGGCGACTGGGCTTTTCTCGTTCACTGGAATCGCGGAGCGATTGAGTCGGAGGGGGTATGCACGGCGATTCGGCTTTCCTGGAACCCGCGCAACCGACGGTATGAATGGACCGAAACCGGTCCAGTGCTTGACGGGCCCGGGGACATGGGCATTTTCGAGGGGGGCATTGCGCCGTACCGGGACGAGTGGCTGATCTCCGCGCGCATAGTGCCCCGCCGGTACTCCGGCAACGTGTGGTTTCGCACACGTGACCTCTTCGGCAGCGCACCCGAACCGTTCTACTCGGACGAGATTCGTACCACCTGTCCGCGAACAACCTACTGCTTTCCGGACGGAATCGTTCGAGTCTTCACGACGGATCAGCTCTTGTCACCCTACGCTGAAGAGGCCGCGGGGGACGTGCGGATGCCGCTCCACGCGCTGGAGATCGACCCCGATGACGGATTCCGCGTGGTACGTGCCGAAACCGTCTTCGACAGTCACGAGGCCGGCCTGCCACTTCGGCCCGAATCAGGCCCCTGTGCGAATTTCTGCTATATGGTTCCGCATACGGGAGGATCGCACGGATACGTTACGTACTCAGTCCGTCCCAAGGCGCTCAAACACCCGTGGTCTTTCACCGGAGTGTATAAGGGGCTCGTCAACGCCGAGGAGATGCAAGTGAGCGGAGTATATTACTCCCGAATCTCATACGCACACGATTACCCGGCAACCTGGGCATTCTTGGAACGCTGACAGACGGGTAAGGTACGAAGGCGTCCTCCAATCGACGCGCAGACCCTATGCCGGAGGGAGGGAGGGATGAATGAATGGAAAGACCTGACATACTGCTGCTCATGACCGATCAGCACCGCGGGGATTGCCTGTCGTGCGCCGGGCACCCGGTCGTTCAAACGCCGCATCTGGATTGGTTGGCTGCTGAGGGCGTCCGGTTTTCGCACGCTTATGCCGAGTGTCCGGTGTGCGTCCCTGTGCGGCGGACACTCATGACCGGCCGGTTTCCCGTCAATCACGGGGTAGTTATGAACCATATCCCCGAAGTGCCGTTGCCTGGTCCCACGCTGCCCGAAATGCTGACGGAACATGGATACCAAACTCATCTCTGCGGAAAGCTACATCTTACACCTCCCCGTAAACTACACGGGTTCATGAGCGCCGATTGGGCGGATAACGCAAAAGCGCCGCCCGAAATCAGCAACGGAAGGGCCATTGTCAATGATTACCAGCGTTTTCTTCTGTCCGAGGGAGTTCGTCTTCCTGGGTTTTCCGACGCTCATGGCTTGAGCGCCAACACTCCGATCACTCGCCCCTGGCATGCGGAGGAGCGGCTCCATTTCACGAACTGGGTCACCGACCGGGCGGTCGAGTTTCTCGATCGCAGAGACCCAACCATGCCCTTCTTTCTAAAGGTCAGCTATCTCCATCCGCACCCGCCTTGCACGCCGCCGCGTTTCTACTACGATCGCTATGTCCACGCGGACATGCCTCCTCGACCTGTCGGCCACTGGGCCCGAGTGTTCGCAGGGCCTCACCATGGCCATCATCGCGATCCAAACCGAATATGTCTGGATCCGGCGATGCAGCGCCGGCTCGAGGCCGGCTACTACGGAAGCATCAATCACATCGACGATCAGATCAATCGAATCCTGACGGTGCTTCCCCATCCGAAGAATACGCTGATTATCTTCCTATCCGACCATGGGGAGATGCTTGGAGACCACCAATGGTTCCGCAAGCACACTCCATGGGAGGGATCGGCGCACATCCCGTTTATCGTCGTTCCGCCCAAGACCTGGGGGATTCGGCCTGGCCAAGTGTGCGATGCTCCCGTACAACTCGCGGACATCATGCCGACGTGCCTTGCGGCGGCGGGGATTGCGATCCCGGACAGCGTCGACGGTAGCGACCTGCTTCCGGCAATAGAAGGCGGCACCGCCCGCCGGGAGTTCGTTCACGGCGAGTGCGCCGACGTGGCTACGTTAAACAGCGGCATGCATTTTGTGACCGACGGCAAACAGAAATATATCTGGTTTCCCGGGCTCGGCGAGGAACAGTTTTTCGACCTCACGGCTGATCCGTGTGAGCTGGACAACCTTGCGGGCAGCTCCGAGAGTACCCCCGATCTCCATCGATGGCGCGAAAGACTCATCGGAGTGTTACAGGAGCGTTCGGAAGGCTTTGTCCAACGAGGCAGACTCGCCCGACTCGACGGTCCAACCGCCTACTACTTGCACCCTTCCGGGGAAAGGAAGTCTGCGGACTGAGGTCATGAACATGAAGCAGAGCGAGGGAATCCGTCTCTACGGGGACAAATGACGTGAAACGCAGAGACCAAATCGATCCTCCAAACATCCTCTGGATCTGCACGGATCAGCAGCGATATGACACGATTGGCGCTCTGGGAAACCCGCACATCAGCACGCCCAACTTGAATCGGCTTGTTCGGGAGGGTGTGGCGTTCACAAATACATACTGTCAAAGCCCGATCTGTACGCCGAGTCGCGCCTCCTTCATGACTGGTTGTTATCCTAGCACAGTTCACGCATGCATGAACCGGAACGCACGGTGGTCCGAAGCGGCTCCCTTGGTAAGCAAGCTTCTCGCCGACGCAGGCTACGACTGTGGACTAGTAGGGAAACTCCACCTGGCGGACTGCAAGGGTCGGATGGAGCCACGGCCACGGGATGACGGCTACCGGGTCTTTCACTGGAGCCAGAACTCTCGCGATCGCTGGCCCGGTGGGGAGAACGAGTACGTTGAGTGGGCCAAGACGAGAGGTGCTGTGTTCGGAGGGAAGGAGGATCTGCTCCTCGAGGCTACTCCGGAGCTCCACCAGACGACATGGTGCGCCGACAGAGCTATCGAGTTCATCGAGGCCCATAGGGAGTCACCGTGGCTCATGAGCGTACACCCGTTCGATCCTCACAAGCCCTTCGATCCGCCGCCCGAGTACGCGCGACGATACGATCCGGAAGCGCTGCCTGACCCACTGTTTCGGGAGAGCGACATCGCTGCTCAGGAGAAGCTCCAAGAGATCGATTTTCAAACCCCCGCGCGGCGTCCCGCCGAGTTCGGTGCTCGCCAGATCAAGGCGAAGTACTACGCCATGATCGAGCTTATAGACCACAACGTCGGACGAATACTCCAGACCCTGGAACAATCCGGTCAGCGCGACAACACCGTGGTCATCTTTATGAGCGATCACGGCGAAATGCTTGGCGATCATGGACTGCTGCTGAAAGGGTGCCGATTCTACGAAGGCCTTGTTCGGGTCCCGCTCATTATCTCGTGGCCCCTGCATTTCCAGTGCGGCATCCAGTCACCCGAGCTTATTGAGCTCGTGGATCTCGTGCCGACGGTTCTCGAAGCTGCGGAGCTGTCTGTTCCTCCCCATGTGCAGGGAGTTTCGCTCCTGCCCATCCTGACTGGCGCGGTCGACCGCCACCCGCGGGACACCGTCCGTTGCGAGTACTACCGGGCGCTGCAACAAGGGAAACAGGTCACCGCCTATCGGGGATCTTACGCGACCATGATCCGCGACAGACGCTACAAGTTGGTGGTGTATCATGGCCATCCGGAAGGGGAGCTCTTCGACCTTAAGAGAGATCCTGAAGAGTTCGAGAATCTCTGGAAATCCCCTGAACACGAAGGCATCCGGTTCTCCCTGATGAAACGGAGCTTCGACGCTCTTGCCTGGGCGGTGGATGTGGGGGCCGGGCCTCCTCCGGAGCCTTGAACCGTGTCAACCGACGATTTGGGGGCAATCCGTGAAAAAGGGTGAAGGCGGCCGGCCCGCACGGCTCGCTGAGCGCGCAACTGATTCGGTGCGTACCGTGCCCCGAAAGCCGGCGCTCTGCTCAACGCTCCGCGCGGCCGCCGCACGTCTAAAGAAGAGCCAATTTGTGCGGAATGTTGCCGTGATGGCGGGCGGCACAGCAGCGGCGCAGGCGATCACGATTGGCGTATTGCCGGTCATCACACGCCTATATGCACCCGATGCGCTTGGTCTGCTCGGGGTGTTCAACTCTGTTGTTGTTCTGCTTACTCCGCTCGCATGCCTGGGATATCATATTGCGATCGTTATTCCAAAGAGCGACCATGACGCACGCGGGCTCGTTCGGCTGTCGCTGCGCCTGGCAACGGGGTTTTCTGCAGTCATTGCCGTCTTGCTGGTGTTCACACACGCACCCCTTGCGAGTGTGCTCGGTTTCGGAGCGTCAGGGGGGTACCTGCTGTTGATCCCCGTCGTTGTGCTGACGGCCTCGGTCGGAGGAACGCTGTCGCAATGGCTGGTACGCGCAGACCGCTTCTGGGCTTTGCAGACGGTATCGGTCACCCACAGCGGCTTCAAAGCCGGTGCCAAAGCAGCGCTTGGGTTTCTGTGGCCTACGGGCATTGTGCTGATAGCAGTCAACGCCGTGGCGAGGGTTCTGAAAGCACTCTGGTTCTTGGTGGTGACCCGGCGGGATGTGTGGGGCCCAAAACCTCTCCGCGGGGACACTCATAGCATGACGGACACCAGGCGTTTGGCGCGAGAGTACCGCGACTTCCCAACCTACCAGCTGCCGAAGGCACTCGCCGCCCGCCTGGGCGAAGCGGCGCCGACACTGGTCTTGACGGCGTTATTCGGCCCCGCGTTTGCAGGCTTCTATGCGCTTGCACACCTGATCGTGAAACTGCCGTCAAAACTCATGGCCCAATCGATCAGTAAGGTGTATCGGTCTCGCGCGGCCAAGATGGTGCACGCCGGCAACAACGTTAGTCGCGATATTGCCCGGACTACCGCCGTGTTGCTTCTCTTGGGTGTGGTTCCGTATGGCGTCATCATCGGCTCTGGGCCGCCGATTTTCGCCCTGATCTTCGGAGCTGATTGGGTCGTAGCCGGCCACGCTGCACGGTGGCTGGCCGTGTGGTACGTGTTCCACGTTGCCGTGAGCCCCGGTTCGCAGGCGCTTATCGTGACTCGTCACCTGCCGTTCAGGCTCATGTGGACCGTGAGTGCCAATGGGGCCAAGATCGGGGCGCTGGCAGCCGGAGGGATTGTCACCGGCGACCCGATTGCTGCTATCGCGGCTTATGCTATGGCGTCAATCGGAGCGGACGTGGTTCTTGTATTGGCCGCATTATGGAAGACACGCCCCATGGCCGGTGAAAGGAGTCCGCGTGATTCGTAAGCTCACCATTCTCGGCGGATCAAGCCCTAATGCGCCTGAGATCATCCCGGATTTGCAGCACCGCGGCGTTCCGTGTGAGGAAATCTGCTTGGTTTCGCGAAACGGACAGCTACTACAAGCCGTAGGGGGCTTTTCCCGGCGCCTGGCCGCCGATATCGGCTATCAGGTAAGGGTTACTGAAACAACCGACGTCACCACCGGCCTGTCAGGTGCAACCGCCGTGGTCAACCTCATACGCGTCGGCGGCCGTGACACGCGAGATCGGTTGGCGCATATCACAAGAGCTTTCGGAATTAGTGGGCACGCAGCGCATAACATTGGCGTCATGACGAACATGCCGCAGATTCTTGACTACGGCACCGTCATGTTGGAAGTGTGTCCCGGCGCTCCGCTTATCGAGTTTACCAATCCGTGCGGAATACACGCGGAGGCCTTTGCCCGCCGGTTGCCGGGTGTCCCTATCATCACCGCCTGTCCTGCACCGGCGCGGGAGCGGAATGCGATCGGCGCATTGCTGGGGATTCCTCCAGAAGAGACCGAGGCGGATGATTTCGAGATGTCCTGGTTTGGGTTCAATCACCTCGCTTGGATACCGATGGTCACGCGCGGAGGCACGGACGTCACCGCAGAGGTCGACCGACGCGATGGCATCTCCATCAGACCTCGGTTTAAGAGAGGTTGGTATGCCGAGCTAGGCGTGATTCCCGCCAAACTCGCAGGCAGTGCCTTTACACGAGCCGAGGCTGCCGGCAACCCGGAAGAAGAGGCGGCGAGTTTTCGTCCCGACCCCACGGAACAGGAGAAGCGTGACACCCTATATGCCGCTTTCGAGGAAAACTCCCGCAGGCCGGTCGAGATGCTACGAGCCAAGGGCCGGGTGGACTGGTACCGATTAGCGATCGTACCCATTTTGGAGGGACTCTTCACGAATACCGAACGGCGCACCTATGCTTCAGCTCCTGTTGATCTCGCTCTACCGGAGTTTCCGGGCCTTACCGTTGAGTGCGGTGTAAGCGTTACGAGAGAGGGGCTGGTACCGATTGGCTTACCTCAGCCTCCGGCGGCTATCGTGGCACTGGCCAGGCTCCTTCGTGCCAGTGAGACACTTATGATTGAAGCGGCGGTGGAACACAGTCGGAGCGCGCTCGTTGAATCGCTGGTGGCGAGTCCTGCGTGCATGGAACCAGTCATGGCAGGCCGTTTTGCGGACTGTCTGGACCGTGAGCTTGAGCTGGGATTACGGCGCTGACCTTCGCAGAATGCCGGCCCCATGGATCGCGCTGGCGCACGTGCGGCCGG
>Ga0207421_10004116_pt1 | contig 16992 bp, 10 predicted proteins | sample SodLakKL_010_SED_4_FD_187542 | JGI IMG/M metagenome (GOLD analysis project Ga0207421, IMG submission 187542) | Alkaline sediment microbial communities from Lake Tanatar, Kulunda Steppe, Russia - 8KL_010_SED (SPAdes) (version 2) | ecosystem: Environmental > Aquatic > Non-marine Saline and... | reverse complement strand
TGGCACCACCGGACTTGGTGCCACCGGACTTGGTGCCACCGGACTTGGTGCCACCGGACTTGGCGCCACCGGACCTGGCGCCACCGGGCTTCGAACCCCCGCGCTCGGCCTTCTCGTCGGGTTCCCCGGGTCGATCATCGGCCGGAGCGGTCCCCGTCGCCGGATCCGTCGTGCCCGCCTCGCCGCCGGACGCCCCCGAGCCGGACGCGTCGCCGCCCGATCCCTTGCCGCGTCCGCGCCCACGTCGACCTCGTCGACGCCGTCGCCGAGCGCCACCGTCGTCTGGTTCACCGGATGCGTCGCCGGATGCGTCGCCGGATGCGTCGCCGGGATCCTCGGTGGAGGCGCCGGCCGAACCCGTGTCCGGGTCTTCGGTGGCCACGTCGGCGGTGACGGGCTCGGATCCGCCACCGCGACCGCGGCCACCTCGACGTCCACGGCGGCCGCGGCTCGAACGGGCGTCGTCGGCATCGGCGGGGGTGGGGTCGGTCTCCTTGCTCGTCGGCTCGGATCGGGAGGTATCGGTCTCGCTCAAGGGGAGGCTCGCTTGCGTCAGGCGGCCTCCGCGTCGACGTCGGGGACCAGTCGTTCGACCTCGCCACTGAGGGCTTCTCGCAAACCGTCGGGGACAGCTTCGCCCTGCGCGACACGCACGGTGGCGATCGGCGGGGCGACGTCCTCGCGCGACAGCGCGGCGTGGAGGTCGGTCGGTCTCACGGTGGGGCCGTCGTTGCGGAGCACCGCTCGGAGAACGGTATGGGCGTCCGAACCGGTCGGCTCGGTACGCGTCGGGGCGGGAACGGTCGTGCGGGTGAAGGTGGCCAGTTCGAGCACGGCGGGCCGCACGTCGATGGTCCGGTCGCCATCGGGGCGGTGCCGGATCACCTCCGCCTGGTCGGCTCGTCGTAGTTCCTCGCAGCGCCGCCGGAGCAGCTCGGTCAGTTCGGCCGCGTCGGACGCGGGCCAGACGAGCTCCCACAGCGTCGCTCGGAGCATGCGCGCCAGTTTCGGCGCACCGTCCGGCACCTCGAGATAGGTCGTGATGTCCATCCCCGCAGGCAGCGAGGTGGACAGCGCACCGAGGTCCCTCGCGGGGACGATCGGCGCGGCGAAGGTCAGCTCGGCGTACTCACCGGTCGATGAGACGCCGACCGGAAGCGCATCCGGGAACGACACCTTGGCATGTGGTGTGAACCCTTCGGAGTAGGCGATCGGCAGGTCGGCGCGGCGCAGCGCCCGCTCCCAGACCGAGGTCAGGTCGCGCGCCGAGACGAAGCGCGTGCGGCCTTCCTTGGTCCATCGGATGCGGAAGCGCTGCGACACCGCTCGCTCCTGCTCGTCGCCGGTCGTGTACCTGGTGACCGTAGCGCCCATCGCCACGGTCCCGGCCCAACACCGACTCAGTCCCCGGCGGCGTAGCGCTCAGGGGTCGTCGGCAGGGCCTGCGAGCCGCCGAGGTTCGATGGCAGCACCGGCAACTGGAAGCCGCCGGAGTAGCCCGTGTCGTGCTCGATCGACAGTCCGGGGCACACCCCGCAGTCGTAGCAGGCGGACCACCGGCAGTCGTCCAACTGCTTGTCCGACCGGGCATCCTCCCAGTCCTCCCACAGCCAACTCTTCTCGAGTCCCGAGTCGAGGTGGTCCCAGGGCAGCGCCTCCTTCTCGTCGCGTTCGCGGTAGGAGAACCAGGCGAGCTCGACCCCGGTCTCGTCCATGGCCTGGCGCCAGGTCGGCAGCGTCGGCATCTCGTGCCACCCGTCGAACCTCGCACCCAACTGCCACGCGCGTTCGACCGCCGGCGCCACGCGCCGGTCACCGCGTGCGAGCAGACCCTCGATGACCCCTTCCTCGGGGTCGTTGGTGCGCAACTTCAACCCGCTGTGATGCTTGATCGTCTGGCGGATCATCGTGAGCTTGCGCTTGATCTCCTCCGGTGGGTCCTGCGGTGCCCATTGGAACGGCGTGTGGGGCTTGGGCACGAACCCGCCGACCGAGATCGTGACCTTGTTGGCCTTGCCGTGCTTGCGCGCGAGCTCGTAGGTCTTGATGCCCAGCTCCGCGATGGCCAGGACGTCTTCGTCCCGCTCGGTCGGGAGTCCGACCATGAAGTAGAGCTTGATGTGCCGCCACCCCTCCGAGAAGGCGATCTCGGCCGTCTGGAGCAGGTCCTCCTCGCGGACCATCTTGTTGATCACCGCCCGCATGCGGTCGCTCCCGGCTTCCGGGGCGAAGGTCAGACCGGTCCGCCGGCCGTTCCTCGCCAGCTCGTTGGACAGGGTGACGTTGAACGCATCGACCCGGGTCGACGGCAACGACAACGAGGTGACGGTCCCCTCGTAGGTGTCGGCGAGGTCACGGGCGATCGGGGCGATGGCGGAGTGGTCGGCCGAGGAGAGGCTGAGCAGCCCGACCTCGTTGAAGCCGGTGTCCTTCACGCCCTCCTCGACCAGTTTCTGGATCGTCTCCGGGCGACGTTCGCGGACCGGACGGGTGATCATCCCGGCCTGGCAGAAGCGGCAGCCGCGGGTGCAGCCACGGAAGATCTCCACACTGAAGCGCTCGTGCACGGTCTCGGTCATGGGCACCAGCTGCTTGCGCGGGTACGGCCATTGCTCGAGGTCCTGGATCGTGCGCTTGGGCACCAACGACGGCGCCCCCTTCTGGATCGACACGACCTGCTTGAGTCGACCGTCCTCGTGGTAGCGCGCCTCGTAGAACGCCGGGACGTAACAACCCTCGACCGCCGCCAGCCGGACGAGCAGGTCGTGACGGGTGAGTTCCGTACCGCTCCCCCCCGCCGCGCCGGCCTCCCGGTCGCGCTTGAACGCGCGCACGCAGTCGTCGATGTCGATGGCGACCTGTTCGCCGTCACCCATGACCGCGACGTCGATGAAGGGCGCGAGCGGTTCGGGGTTGTAGGCCGCGTGACCGCCGACGACCACGATCGGGTCGTCGATGGTGCGCCGATCGGAGCGGTGCGAGATGCCGCCGAGGTCGAGCAGGTTGAGCAGGTTGGTGTGGCCGAGCTCGTGTGGGAGGGTCACGCCGAACACGTCGAACGCCCACAGCGGCCGGTGCGACTCGAGCGAGAAGGTCGGGATCCCGTGCTCGCGCTGGAGCGCTTCCAGGTCGGTCCACGGCGCGTACGCCCGCTCGGCCAGGGCGGTGGGGCGCTCGTTGAGGATCTCGTAGAGGATCTGGATGCCCTGGTTGGGCTGCCCGACCTCGTAGGTGTCCGGGTAGCACAACAACCACCGGGTCTCGGCGGAACCCCATCCGGCGACGACCTGGTTGTGTTCGCCGCCGACGTACTGCGCGGGCTTCTTGACCCGGGGCAGCAGGGGCTCCAGGGCGTCCCAGTAGGACGGCGGCGCGGTGGCGGCCGGACCGGGACGGCGCACCTCGGCGCGTGCGGCGCCGTCGAGCCGCGGTGGGGCGGGGACGGTGGGGGCGATACCGAGCAAGAGCTACCTCCGTGGGAGCCGTGAACAGACCGTACTAAAGGTCTCGGGTCGATGGGGTGGGTGCGACCGGGCCCTGGCCGTCACCGACGTGGTTGCGCACCTGGTGGGCCACGACGCCGCAGCCGGTCGCGAGCAGCACCAAACCCGCCGGGATGCTCGCCGTTCCCGCCGCGGTCGCGAGCGATCCCACCAGGAACGGCGACACACTCGCCCCGGCCATCGCGGCCAGCACCGCGACGGTGGTCGCGCCCCCGGCCTCTGGCAGGGCCCGGGCCAGCCAGACCATCCCCGCGGGGAAGATCGGCGCCATGGCGAGCCCGGCGGCCGCCATGGCGTACGGCGCGATCGCCGGGATCATCGCGAGCAGCAACAGCGCCACCACCACGGGTAGCACCATCCGCACCAGGCGTCCCGGTGCCAGACGACCCAACAACGGCGCGAACGCGAACCTGCCGATCGTGAACAGCAGCCAGTAGCCGGACGTCCACTGCGCGGCGGCACGCTCGGTGGCGCCACGGAACTCGATGTAGGTGGCCATCCAGGTGTGGGTCGCCGCCTCCATGCCGACGTAGGTCGCGAACAGCAACCCGAACCAGATCAGGGTGCGGCGCGAGGTCCGGGGCGGGGAGGTCACGAGGGTGGTCGTCGTGGGACCGGACGTGGTGTGCAACAGCGGCACCGCCGCGAAGCCCAGCACCCCGACCAGCAGGAACGCCGCCCGGTAGCCCAGCAGCGAGAACACCAACGGCAGCAGGACCGCGCCGGCGCCGAAGGCTCCGTGCATCCATCCGACCCGCACGGCGGTTCGCGGATGGGAGTCCCGGGGGAAGACCGTGTTCATGCCGTTGGCGAGCACCCCGAACCCGGCGCCGATCAGGATCACGGCACCCAGCACGGCCGGCATCGAGGGTGCGAGCGCGACCCCGATCGCCCCGCACGAGAGCACCACCATCCCGGCGCTCAACGACGGGCCGGGGCCCACCCGGCCGACCACCCACACCCACGACAGGACCCCGGCGAAGGCCAGCAACGGGTGGACCGAGGCCGGGAGTCCCGAGGTCAGCTCCGTGACCTCGAAGATCCGCCGGAACGCCGGCGCGCTCGGTCCGTAGAGCGAGATGACCGCCCCGGAGACGAAGAACCCGAGGAACCCCCCGGCGATGGCGCTGCCGGGAAGCCGGTGACCGGTCGATCCGACCACCGGCGGTCGCGCGTCGTCGACGCCGATCTAGAACCGCCGCATATGGATGTTCAACAGCATGCCGACCATCCCGAACCACACGATCAACGAGGTTCCTCCGTAGCTGATGAACGGTAGCGGCAGACCGGTCACCGGCATGATGCCCACGGTCATACCGATGTTGATGAACACCTGCAGGGTCAGGATGGCGACGATACCCCCGGCCACGTAGGTACCGAAGTCGTCCTTGGCCAGGATGGCGATCCGCAGGCCCCGCCAGACCAACACCAGGTACAGGCCGAGCACCACGCTGGCGCCGAGGAAGCCGAACTCCTCACCGATGACGGTGAATATGAAGTCGGTGTGGTTCTCGGGCACGTAGGACAACGAGGTCTGGGTGCCCTGGAACAACCCCTTGCCCGCGAACTGACCGGAGCCCACCGCGATCAGCGACTGACGGGTCTGGAAGGCGGCCGACTGGGCGGCAGAGGCGTCACCCGCGTTGAGGAAGGCCGTGAGACGGCTGACCTGGTAGGCCTGGATCAACTCGGTCTGGAGCGCGAAGACCACGGCACCGACCCCGGCGGCCAGCAACCCGAGCAGGTAGCGGACCTTGACGCCGCTGATCAGGAAGAGCACGGCGGTGAGCCACATGAACACGATCGAGGTACCGAGGTCGGGTTGGACGAACACCAGCCCGATCGGCGCCAGCACGAGCGCGAGCCCCGCCGCGACGTAGCCGCCGTGGGGCTCGCCCTTGGCGTTGTGGAGGAACGATGCCAGCGTGACCAGGACCGCCAGCTTCGCCAGCTCCGAGGGTTGCAGCTGGAACCCGCCGACCACGATCCACCGCTGGGAGCCGTTGATCTCGGTACCGAGGGGGGTGATGGTGAGCACCAGCAGGAGCAGCGACAGCCCGTAGAGAGCCGGGGCGAACACCCGGAGGAACCGGTAGTCGAGGATCGCCAGGATCACCATCACGAGGATGCCGAGCACCAGCGCGATCAGCTGGTTCGACACGTACTCACTCGGGGAGCGTCCCTGCGAGGTCAACGCCACCAGCTTCGCGCTGTAGATCGCGACCAGCCCGATGGCGGTCAACGCGAGCGCGGTGAGCACGAGCACGGGGTCGAGGTGGCGGACCGGCGCGTACGCCGCCATCCATCGCGACTGGACCTGGTCGCGCATCATGCGCTGTCGACGGTCCTCGCTGTAGCCGATCTCCATGCGTTCCCCCTCCTCCCGTTGCGCTCGCGCTCAGTCCAGGATCTCTGCGCCGGCCTCGAACTCGGCGTCCTCGACGTCGACGACGCCGAAGTAGTGCTCGAAGATGTTGCGCACGATCGGGGCCGCCGTCTGCGAACCGCCACCACCCTGCTCGACGTTGACGGCGATGACGATCTCCGGGTCGTCCACCGGGGCGTAGCCCGCGAACCAGGCGTACGGGATCCGGCCGCCGATCTCCGCCGTGCCGGTCTTGCCGGCGACCGGGTACCGATCGGTGGGGAAGCCGGAGAACGCGGTCCTGCCGGTGCCGCGCTGATCCATGACGACGCGTTCCAGGCCTTCTTTGATCACCGCCAACTCGCCGTCGTCGAGTTGGAGGTCACCGATCACCTCGGGCTGGATCTCCCGTATCAGGGTGCCGTCCTGGGCCACGATGCGGGCGCCGAGGTGGGGGCGCATCAGGACCCCCTCGTTGGCGATCGCCTGGTAGGAGGCGGCCACCTGCAGGGGCGTGGCCAACACGTCGCCCTGCCCGATCGAGCTGTTGACGGCGTCGCCGCCGCGCCACGCACCACCGAACTGGCACAGATCGTTGAGCAGCGCCTGTTCGTCGGATCCCGCCTCGGCCACCTCGGCGGCCGAGCACAGCCCGTCACGATTGTCGACGTGGAAGTCGTGTCGCCACTGCCGACCCGGCACGCGACCGGGCTGCTCGCCGGGCAGGTCGATCCCGAGCGAGACCCCGAAACCGAACCGCTCGGCGACGCGGATCAACACCTCGTCGGGCTCGTCCTGGTTCTGCTCCCGCTGGAACTGCTGGTAGGCGAGGTCGTAGAAGTAGGTGTCGCAGGAACGCATCAACGCGTCCGAGAGATCCATGGGGCCCTCGTCGACCCCGCGGTTCCAGTTCCGGAAGCTGATCCCCCCGAGCTCGAACGACGGTCCGCAGTTGACCCGGCTGCGGGGTCCCACGAGCCCCGCCTCCATCATGGCCGCACCGGAGGCGGTCTTGAACACCGATCCCGGTGGGTAGACCTCGCTGATCGCCCGGTTGATCAGCGGCAGCTGCTCCTCCTGCCGGTCGTTGACGAACCGCCAGTAGTCGCTGCTGACGCCGCCGACGAACTCGCGCGGGTCGAAGGAGGGATAGGAGGCCATCGCCAGCACCCCGCCGGTCTTCGCATCCAGCACGACCGCGGACCCGGCGACCGACGGCATGTTCTGGCCGTCGTCGCGCAGCAGGTCGCGGCTGGCGATGATCCCGTCCGCGAGCAGCTGCTCGACCGCACGCTGCAGGTCCATGTCGATGGTGGTGACGAGGTCGTCGCCCTGGATGGCGTCGCGCTCCCGCTGGATGTCGAGCACGTTGCCGCGGGCGTTGACGAGCAACAGCCGCTCGCCGGTCACGCCGCGCAGATCCGCCTCGTAGACCTGTTCCAGCCCGGCTCGACCGACGAGGTCCCCACCCCGGTAGTCGGTGAAGTCCGGATCGAGCAGCTCGTCCTGGCTGATCTCACCGAGATAGCCGACCAGGTGCGGCGCCAGCACGCCCTCCGGGTACTCGCGGACCGGCAGGGTCTCCGTGACCACACCGGGGAACAGCTCCTGCTGTTCCCGCACGGCGAACGCGATCTCCGGCGCGACATCGATCTCGAGCGTCACCGGTGCCAGGGCACTGCGTCGCTGACTGCCCAGCCGACCGATCACCTCGTCGTGGGTCAGCTCCAGCAGCTCGCCCAGCCGCTCGATCACCCGGGCCGCTTCGTCGTCCCGCGGTTCGCCCTCGCCGTCGAGCAGCGTCTGCCGGTCGGCGCTGATGGTCAGCGCGGGACGGTTGCGCACCAGCTCCTCGCCGTCGCTGCCGAGGATGCTGCCCCGCGGCGCCTCGCTCGGCACCGAGCGCAGGGAGTTGTTGTCGGCCAGCTCCACGTAGCGGTCACCGGCCAGGACCTGCAGGAACCACAGGCGAGCGAACAGCGCGAGGAACAACGCGATCACCAGGACCGACAACAACGTCAGTCGCAGGACGGCGGAGGCATCTGGGGAAGGTGAGGCCATACGCCCTCGTACTCGCGTTGATCGGCCGGGTCGGCGAGGTGCGCGCGGAGCACTCGCAGCGTCGCATCTGGGAGTGAGCACGATCGCAACCGCTCGGTCCCCCGGACAGTGGCCAGGCTACCAGTGGGTGGTGGTTGGTCGACCGCTCTTCTCGCACGATCGGTTAGGTCAATCGACCCGGGCGGACGGCCCCGGGAAGCGCTCGAACAGCCGACGGACCACCCCGAACACGATCGGTGCCAGCAGCGTGTTGTAGAGCGCCACCGCCAGTGACGCCTGCAACAGCAACGTCGAGGTGACCCGGTCCTCGCCCAGCAGCGAGGCCAGCGCGCCGTAGCCCGCGGTGCCGATCGCGCCGGAGACGAACGCGAGCAGCAGCGGCGCGGAGACCGATCCGGGCGCGAGGTAGGGACGCGCCTGCCCGACCCCGTAACCGACCCCCGTGAACACCAGCACCCCGAGGCCCAACGGGGCCTGCGTGACGAGCAGGTCGGTCAACAGCCCGGCCAGCGCGCCCCACACGGCGCCCGAGGCGGGCCCCTCGCGCAGGGCGATCGCCAGCACCACCAGCAGCAGCAGATCGGGCCGGAAGCCGAGCAGGGTCAACGCGGGGAACAGCGCCGTCTGCAGCACGGCGGCGGTCAGCACGCTCAACAGGGTCACCAGGAGGCGGCCGAGGCTCACGTCCCACGCTCGGCGTCGGCGTCGGCGTCCTCGTCCGGTCCGCCATCGTCACCGTCCTGCAGTTCGGTGTCCTCCTCGTCCAGATCGGCGTCGGCCGCGTCGGGCTCGTTGGTGACCGCCACGTCCGGTCGGGTGAACTCGATGCCCTCCGTGCCCTCGAACGGCGGCACTTCGGCGACGCCGCCGGTCAGGACCACCAACACGTGATCGAGCCGCGTGAAATCGACGAACGGGCTGACCTGGACCTCTCGCGTCAGGCGCGAACCCGTCTCCACCACCTCCGAGACGGTGCCGATCGGGATCCCCGCGGGGAACACCCCGCCCTGGTAGCTGGAGGTCACGAGCTCGTCCCCCACCTCGATGTCCGCATCCGGGTCGAGGGGGCGCATCACCATGGGGTCGCCGCCACGCCCGTCGATGGGCCCGATCTCGCCGGTCCGGGCGGTCCGGCTCGCGGCCGAGAAGTTCGGATCGATCGACAGCAACACCCGTGAGGCGCCCGGGGTGACCTGGATGACGCGGCCCACGAGGCCGTCACCGTCGATCACCGGCATGTCGCGCTCGATGCCGTCATCGGCACCGACGTCGATCGTGATCGTCCACTCGAAACTCGAGGGCGCGAGCGCGACGGTGCGCGCGGTGACCGTCTCGAGTTCGGTGCGGCCCTGCATGGCGAGCAGATCCCGCAACTGGCGGTTCTCGCGCTCGAGGTCGACGGACGAGGAACGCCGCGCTTCGAGGTTGGTGACCTGTTCGCGCAGACGCTGGTTCTCCGCCCGGGTCGAGACCACGTCGCGGAAACCGCCGCCGAGATCACCGAACGGGCGCACCAGGGTCGCGACACCGTCCTGGATCGGGCGCATGATCACCGTCACCCCGCTGCGGAGGCGGTCGGCGGGCCCGTCCTCACCGCCGCGGAAGTCGATGGTCACGAGCACCAGCGCGACGAACAACAGCACGCCGAACAGCGTGCGCGCACGTCGCTGCTGGTGCACGGCTCATCCCCTCCGCAGGACCGCTGTGGCGAGCCTGCTCGCCGAGCCCTGGGAACCGGGTTCGGGGCTCAGTGACGCGACGAGGAGATCAGCACCTTCTTGAGCGCCTCGAACTCCTCGAGGCACTTTCCCGAACCGATGGCGACCGACGACAACGGGTTGTCGGTGATGTGGATGGGCATGCCGGTCTCGTGCTTGAGCCGCTCGTCGAGTCCCTTGAGCAGCCCGCCACCACCGGTCAGCACGATGCCCTTGTCCATGATGTCGGCGGCCAACTCCGGCGGGGTCTTGTCGAGGGTGTTCTTCACCGCGTCGATGATCGCGTTGACCGGTTCCTCGATCGCCCGGCGGATCTCGTCGGCGGAGACGATGATCGTCTTGGGCAGCCCGGACACGAGGTCGCGGCCGCGGATCTCCGCGTGGGGCTCGTCGGCGAGCGGGAACGCGCTGCCGATCGCCATCTTGATCTCCTCGGCGGTCCGCTCGCCGAGCATCAGGGAGTACTCCTTCTTGACGTAGGCGATGATCGACTCGTCGAGTTCGTCACCCGCGATACGGATCGACTGGGAGGTCACGATGCCGCCCAGCGAGATGACCGCGACCTCGGTGGTGCCACCGCCGATGTCGACGACCATGTTGCCCGCGGGCTCGTGCACCGGCAGACCGGAGCCGATGGCCGCGGCCATGGGCTCCTCGATGATGTACGCGGCGCGTGCGCCGGCCTGTATCGAGGCCTCCTCGACGGCCCGCTGCTCGACCCCGGTGATCCCGGACGGCACGCACACCACGACCCGCGGCTTGGCCAGGAACCGGCGCTTGTGGACCGCCTGTATGAAGTAGCGGAGCATCTTCTCGGTGACGTCGAAGTCGGCGATGACCCCGTCCTTCAGTGGCCGGATCGCCATGATGTGGCCGGGGGTGCGACCGATCATCCGCTTGGCCTCGGCGCCGACGGCCAGGATCGCGCCGTTCTTGGTGTTGATCGCCACCACCGAGGGTTCGTTGAGCACGATGCCGCGGCCACGGACGTACACCAGGGTGTTGGCGGTGCCGAGGTCGACGGCCATGTCGCGACCGAGGAACTGGAAGGTGTTGCCGATGCTGGCTGCCACGAAAGGACCCCACATGCTCGGTAGGAAACTGCTGAGGGGAGTCGAGAAGCTCCCGCGCACCCCGTCTCGCCGACGGCGGATGCCGCTGCCGGAAGCTCGGGTCCAGCACCTCGAGTCCACCTCGAGATCGCGCTGGGTGGTTGCGCGGCTGGTCAGTTGTGAAACTACCACCGCCTTCTGGCCCCGGGCGTGCGCCTCGCCCCCACGGACGGCCCCTGTCCGAGGTCGCGCGCAACCCGCACAAACCGTCCGTTCAGACGTGACCGCGCCTAGCCAAGCTGACCCAGCGGGGTCCACCGACCACGAGGTGATCGAGCACCTCGACGCCGACGAGTTCCCCGGCGCGGACCAGGCGGGCCGTCACCCGCTGATCGTCCCCGGAAGGTTCCGGATCACCCGAGGGATGGTTGTGGGCGAGCACGATCGCCGAGGCGTTGGCGAGCAGCGCATCACGGAACACCTCGCGTGGGCCCATGAACGTGTGGTCGACGCTGCCGACCGACACGGTCGCCACCTCCAACAGTCGATGCTTGGTATCCAACAGCGCAGCGATGCACCGTTCGCGGTCGGCACCCAGGAACCGTGGGAGCAGGATCTCGGCCGCCGCCTCGGGGCTGTCCACCTCCGACCTGATGCCGATCGGTTCGGGGAGGAAGGCTCGATGCGCGCATGCGACACATGGCGCGTGCGACGTCGCGAACCCCTCGGCAGGTCCCGTCGTCCAGGTCACGGTCACATCGGATCCTCTCGTCGGTCGGGTCCCCGGCACCGACCGCGGCGCTGGTGGATGCCACGCCCCGAGCTGGGCGGACGACCTATGCTGCCCGGCATGGGGACGGTGGAGCCCATGGGTCGCCCACCGGCTGTGGACGGGCGCTGCCGTGCGCTGGGCGCGCCATCGCTGTCGCGTCGTCGGCCACGGTCGATGGGCACGAGGGGCGCGTGCACCGCAACGCGACACGAGGGGAACGATGGAGGGGCGCGCCACGGATGCCGGGACGGCACACCCGGTGCCCACCCATGCCCTCGCGCGCTGGTGGACGGGCAACCCGGTCCCCTCCCCGGCCGCGCGCGCTCTGGCAGAGGTCATCGCCGACGACGGGGTCGCCGTCGCCTACCAGCCGATCGTCCGGCTCGAGACCGGCCGCCCGGTGGGTGCCGAAGCGCTGGTACGCATCGATCCGCACCGTCACCGGGCCTTCGGGTCGGCCACCGCCGTGATCACCGTCGCCGAGGCGAGCGGCTTGATCGTGCCGCTCGGGCTCGCCGTGCTCGCGCAGGCATGCGCGCAGCTGGCGACGTGGCGACGCACCGTGGGCGGGGCCAACTGGCAGGTCCACGTCAACGTGTCCCCCAGCCAACTCGCCGAACCCGGTGCGGCCGATGATCTCGAGCGGATCATCCGCGATCACGGCCTGCCGCCCGGCGCCGTGGTTCTCGAGGTCACCGAGAACGTGGCCCTGGAGGTGGCGGGCCCCGCGACACTGGCCTTGCAGACCCTCGAGTCCCGCGGCGTCGAACTCGCGATCGACGACTTCGGGACGGGCTACGCCACACTCGACCTGCTCGCGACGGTCCCCGCCCGAACCCTGAAGCTCGATCGTTCCTTCGTGGCCGCCGTGGGCGCGGGCACCACCGTGCGCGGCCGTGCGCTGGTGGTCGAGGCCGCGATCGGACTCGGCCGGTCGATCGGCCTGCGGGTGGTCGCCGCGGGCGTCGAGACCGAGACCCAGGCCGCGACCCTGCGGGCGTGGGGTTGCCACCTCGCTCAGGGCCACCTGTACGGCTCGGCCACCCCAGGAGCGCAGCTGATCCCCGCACCGGTCGATCCCGAACAGCCCTTGCGTCGGAGTGGCCAGGGCCCCGCGCGCCTACCCACCGGGGTGCTCGAACTCGCGGCCGCCGCCGCCACCCTGGCACTGGCGTCGGAGGGCGAGGACGGCGCGGCCCACGCGCGGGTCACCTTGACCCATGCATTGGCCACAGCACTGACGATGGAACGCGACCGAACCGACACCAATCTGCTGCTCTCGGCGATCGGTGACGACGACGCGTCGGGGGTCCTGCCGCAGTGTGGTGGTGCCGCAACCACCCTCGCGACCACACTCGCCGTCAGCCCGGACATCTCGCCGGGAGCCCCGATCGGTTCGCTCGCGGCGTTGAGCGCCGAGCTCGTCCGCGCCCGGCGCCGGGACGAGCAGCTCGACCCGACGCTCGGGACCCTGACGACCCCACCGGCCGGGGCGACGGCCGCCATCGCGGCATGGTGGACGCAGCAGCCACCGGGCAGCGACGCCCGCGACCTGCTCCGCGACGCCGACCGCCGGCTGCGAGCCCGGGACGAGGGTCAGCACCGTGTGCGTTCGGTCCTCGGCATGGCTCGGGTCATCGGCTCGTCGACCGACCTGATCGAGGTCCTCGCCGCCGCGGCCGAGGAAGCCCGCCGCGTCATCGCCGCCGCAACCGTCTCGATCTCCCGGTTCGAGGTCGACCGGCACGAACTGCGCACCCTGGTCAACGTCGGTGACCTGGCACCTTGGGAACGACCCCGCCCCGTCGACGAACGGTACGCCCTCGCCGACTACCCCCAGGCCGTGGCGCGCATCGAGTCGCGTAGCGTGCATGTCGGCAGCATCGACGACCTCGACGGCGATCCCGACGAGCAGGAACTCATGCGCCGCATGGGCAAGGGCAGCTGGGGCGCAGCGCCCATCCTCGTCGACGATCGGGTCTGGGGCGAGCTGTTCGCGGCCACCCATGCGGACGAACCCGCGTTCACCGACGCCGATGCCCCCTTCCTGCTGGCCGTCGCCGGCCTGATCGGTGTCGCGGTCGCCCGTACCCAGGACCTGATCCACCTGGACCAGCTCGTCCACGAGGACGCGCTCACCCGGCTCCCCAACCGGCGACGATTGGAGCAGCACGCCGAGGACCTGCTGCGCAGCGCGCGCGGGCACGAGGGCCCGACGCTCGCCATGATCGACGTCAACGGCCTGAAGCTGCACAACGACGAGTTCGGACACGCGGCCGGCGACGAACTCCTCGGCGCCGTGGCCGAGGTCCTGGCTACCGCGGTCGCCGCGATCCCCGGTGCGCTCGCGGCCCGCATCGGAGGTGACGAGTTCTGCCTGATCGCCCCCGATGGCGAGGCCGCGATGCGCACCATCCTCGATGCCGTGCATGCCGGCCTCGGCGCGGTACCACCCCCACAGCCGCGCCTGTCGATCGGCGTGGTCGTCGCCGGTCCGACCGAACACGACCTCGCCTCACTGCTGGCGCAGGCCGACTCCGCCCAGTACGACGCCAAGCGGGCCGGGGCCCGCCTCGTCGTTCACGGGGACCGGGCGGTGCGGCGACCGACGGGCCCGCGCCCCTCGGTCCGGCTCCGGGAACCCATCGATCCCGCCACCGCGCTCCAACGTTGGGTGGACAGCATCGCGCTCGACCCGTCCCCGGCCCAACGCCTGGAAGGCATCGCCGACGCAGCCATGTCGCTGCTCGATCTCAACCGGTGGGTGATCAGTTCGGTCGAGTCGGACGGGACGCTGGTCATCCGGCACGCCCACGTGCGCCGCGCGACCACCGACGTCCCCCTGTCGACACCGCTCGCCGAGCAGATCCACCACCTCGACGACTTCCCGCTGACCGCGCAGGCCTTCGCCCGAGGCCGATCGTTCGTCGTCGAGGTCAACGACCCGACGGCCGACGAACACGAACGTGCCCTGCTGATCGAGGACGGACACCGCTACCTCATCGGGGTACCGGTCACCGAGACCGGCGGACGACATCTGCTGGAGCTGTACGGCGACGACGCGAGCGTGCCACCTTCGCTCGCGGTCCAACTCGTCGAGGCCCTGCTGATGCATCGCCCCGGTGTCGTCCTGCGGCGCACCGACGAGCCGCAGCCCGTCGTGCCGCTCGCGCCCGGCGCATGAAGACACCGAGGCAGCTCACCGGGCCGACCCCGCTCCCGCGCCAACTCCAGGGCCTGGTCGAGGACACGCGCGCCCGGTGGTGGAACGCCCGGACCGATGCCGACGAGGGTGCCGCGTACCTGCTCGCCCGAGCCATGGACCGCGAGCAGCTCCGGATCGCCTACCAACCCATCGTCGAACTGCTCGACCAACGGCTCGTGGCGGTCGAGGCGCTGGTCCGGTTGCCCGACCTCGCCGGGCCCCTCCATCCCGACCTCGCCGGATCCCTCCATCCCGACCTCGCCGGATCCCTCCATCCCGACCTCGCCGGGCCCGCCCAGGTCGTGGCGGTGGCCGAGGCGGCGGGGTTGATCTCGGCACTCGGCACGGAGGTGCTCGCCCACGCCTGCAGCCAGCTCGCGGCGTGGAGGATCCAGCCCCACCTCGCCGAGCTGCAGGTGCACGTGAACGTCTCGCCGCTGCAGTTGCGCGACGAGAACCTGGTCGCGCTCGTCGAACGGGCACTGGCGATCACCCGGTTGCCTCCGGAGGCGCTCGTGCTGGAGGTCACCGAGACGGCGGCGTTCGAGGAGGATGGCACCGCAGAGGCGACCCTCTCCGCTCTGAGCGCTCTCGGTATCGAGATCGCGATCGACGACTTCGGAACCGGGTTCGCGTCACTCGACCGTCTCGCATCGACCCCGGCGCGCTCCATCAAGCTCGACCGCAGCTTCGTCGAATCCGTCGGGGCCCTCGACGAGGTCCCGCGGGGGCGGGCCCTGGTCGTGCAGGCGGCGATCGGGCTCGGCACCGCCCTGGGGCTGCGTGTGGTCGCGGAGGGCATCGAGACCCCCGCACAGGCACGGACCCTCGTTGCCTGGGGATGCGTCTACGGGCAGGGCTACCTCTACGCCCGTCCGGCGCCGGCCGGCGGGCTCGACCTCACTGCCCCGATGGCGGCGGTCGACCGCCGAGCGGTGCTCTGGGACCGGTCTCCCGATCTGTCGTCCGCAGCGACCGACCTCGCCCTGGCCGTGGCCGCCGTCGCATCGACCACGAATCCCGACCCCGGCACCGTCCTGGCCGACGCGCAGGAGCTCGCCCTCCAGCTCGCGGAGGTCTGCGGACTCGACCGCCGACAGGCCGACACCTCGGCGGTGCTGGCGACCATCGCGGATGCTCCGCAACGTTTCGCCGAGGCCATCAACACCCGGGCCGGTGTCGCCGCCGCGGCCGAACTCGCCCGCGTGCTCGCCAGTCGCAGCGATCTCGGGCCTGGTGCCAGCCCCGGAGGCATCGCCGCGGGAGCCCGACGCCTGGCGGTGGCACGCCGTGACGGCACCGAGCTCCGGTACGCGCTGGGTTCGATCACCCACGAGCCCCAGGAGGCCGTGGTCACGCGCCTCGAGAGTTGGTGGCACGACACCGCCATCAGCCCGTCGCCTCTCGAGGTACTGCCGGCGATCGATCGGCGGCTACGTGACCGCGACCATGCCACCCGGCGACTGCGCTCACTGTCCGCGCTCACCCACGCGATCGGCGGGTCGGGAACGCTCGAGGACGTGCTCGAGGTCACGGCGGAGGAAGCGCGCTCGGCACTCGGGGCCGCATCGCTGTCCATCGCCCGGTTCGAGCGCGAACTCGGCCTCCTGAAGACGCTGGTCAACGTCGGGGACCTGCCCTCCTGGCAGAAGCGTCGTCCGCGGGACGAGACCTCCCCGCTGACCGACCTCCCGAGGACCGTGGAACGGCTCCTCGACCGTTCGATCCACATGGAGACCGCACGACCGGGCGCCGATGCCGCACCGGAGGCACGCCTGCTGGCGCAACTGGGCAAGGGCTCCAGCGCCGCGGTGCCCATCGTGATCGACAACGTGACGTGGGGGGAGGTCTACGCGACCACGGCCGTCGGCGCCCCGCCGTTCACGGCGGCGGACACGCCCTTCCTGAACGCGATCGCCAGCGTCCTGTCCCTCGCGATCCGGCGGTTCGAGCACGTCGACGAGCTGACCCGCTTGGCCGACGAGGATCCCCTGACCCGCATCGCCAATCGGCGCGCGCTCGAGCAACGACTCACGCTGTTGATGAACAACGGATGCGGGCGCGCCGAGGTCGGCCTGTTGATGCTCGACGTGGAGGGCCTCAACGAGGTGAATGCGACGCTCGGCCAAGCCGAAGGCGACCGGATCCTGGTCCGCGTGGCCGATGTGATCTCCAGGGTCGCGCTCACGCGGGTGGGCGCCTTCCCGGCACGACTGGGCGGGGACGAGTTCTGCATCGCCCTCGACGTCACCAGGGTGGAGGGCGGGAAGGACACGGCGGAGGGCGGGAAGGACACGGCGGAGGGCGGGAAGGACA
>Ga0207421_10004114_pt1 | contig 16998 bp, 15 predicted proteins | sample SodLakKL_010_SED_4_FD_187542 | JGI IMG/M metagenome (GOLD analysis project Ga0207421, IMG submission 187542) | Alkaline sediment microbial communities from Lake Tanatar, Kulunda Steppe, Russia - 8KL_010_SED (SPAdes) (version 2) | ecosystem: Environmental > Aquatic > Non-marine Saline and... | reverse complement strand
GCAACCGCACAGTTCCACGATGTGCCGGTATTGGTTGTGACAAATTACGAAAACGCCCGACCTTTGGAGGGTGCCAAGGTTTACGCCGCAGGCCATCCGGTACCCGATGACAACGGGGCAGCAGCGGCCAAGGCGGTAATCGCCGCGCTGCAAGGTGCCGGTGGTCCGGTCCTGGCGCTGATTTCCGGCGGTGGGTCGGCTTTGCTGCCTGCCCCTGCAGGAACGTTGACGCTGGCTGATAAAATCGCGGTGAATACCCTGCTGCTGGGCGCGGGCCTTGATATCCGCGACATGAACCTGATCCGCCAGCAATTGTCGGATATCAAAGGCGGCGGGTTCCTGCGGCATGCTGCCCCGCACAAAGTGACTGCATTGATCCTGTCAGATGTGGTGGGCGACGATCTGGCAGCCATCGCCAGTGGTCCGACAGTCGGGCCAATCGGCACGGCGGCGCAGGCGGTGGCGCTTTTGCAAGGCGCAGGTATCTGGGCCCGCGTGCCAGCGGCGGTGCGCGATCATCTGGCGCAAGACCGTCCCGCCGATACCTTGCCAGAAGCCCGCAATATCATGATCGGGTCCAACCGGCAAAGCGTCGCGGCTATGGCGCAGGCGGCAGGTGATGGCCGTGTGATCCCAGATCCGGTGACCGGTGACGTCGGTGCGGCGGCCAAGCTGATTTGCGATCAGGCAGGCGAAGGGATCACGCTTTGGGGCGGTGAAACGACGGTGGTGCTACAAGGCACCGGACGCGGCGGGCGCAATCAGGAACTGGCCTTGCGCATCGCACTTGAGGCGCGCGCGCGTGGCTGGCGGGACTGGGTCTGTCTGCAAGGCGGCACCGACGGGCGCGACGGGCCGACAGATGCCGCAGGCGGGATCGTGGATCAGGATACATTGGCACGGATCGACGATGTGACGGGGCTGTTGGCCAACAACGACAGCTATGCGGCACTCGCGCAGGCGAATGCTTTGCTGATGACTGGGGCGACAGGTACGAATGTTGCTGATCTTGGCGTTTTGATCCGGCGGGGCGGTGGCCATGCAGACTGAAACATGGCTGGACCGTTTCGCAGGGCTGGCAAGGCTGGAACCGCCAGTGCGCGACCTGTTGCTGTCGCGCAGCGCGATTATCGCCGCACCAGCCGGCAGCGTGATTTTCGGCCCGGGCAAATCACCCGAAAACATGCTTTTCCTGCTCGACGGGGTAGTGCGCGTACAACAAGTGTCCGAAAGCGGGCATGATATCGTGCTTTACCGGATCACCGCTGGCGAAAGCTGCGTGCTGACCACCGCTTGCCTGCTGGCCTATGACGATTACGCCGCCGAAGGCATCGCCGAAACCGATGTGCAGGCTGCCGCGGTCCCTCGCGATGTGTTCGACGAATTGGTGGCACAATCGAAATCATTCCGGAATTTCGTTTTTGCTGCCTTTTCCAAGCGGATCACCGATCTGTTCCTGATGATCGACGAAGTCGCGTTCCAGCGCCTTGATGTGCGGCTGGCCGACCGGTTGCTAAAACTGTCCGGCGGTGCCGACACGGTCGCCACGACGCACCAAAAGCTTGCCGTCGAACTGGGCACCGCGCGTGAAGTCGTGTCGCGCCAGTTGCAGGAATTCCAGCGCCGTGGCTGGATCAGTCAGGCGCGGGGGGCCGTGACCTTGCAGGATCGCGCGGGGCTTTTGAAGCTGGCGCAGCACCATTCCTAGTATTTTTATCCTTTGGTGACATTGTCACCGTAAGCTTGGGCCAGACAGGGTAGTGTCAGGGCAGAGATATGAAGGAGTTTCAATCATGACCGTCAATGTAGGTGACCTTGACCGCATTCTGCGTGCCATTATCGGGGTCGTGCTTTTGGCATTGCCTTTCGTCAGCGGGCTGGCCTTGTTCAACAGCACAATCGCCACGGTGATTTCCGTGCTGGTGGGTTTGGTGATGTTGGGCGTGGCAGCGACGCGGTCCTGCCCGCTTTACACCGTTTTGGGTGTCCGTACCTGCAAGGTATAACCTTGTTTTAATTTCAACCGCTTGCAGGCCTTGCAAGCGGATTATCTGGCCAGAATATCATGTACACGACCTTGTCCCGCTACCTGCCCATCCTGTCATGGGGGCGGGAATATACCCGTTCCGACCTTGGCAACGACCTGACCGCTGCTTTCATTGTGACGATCATGCTGATCCCGCAATCGCTGGCCTATGCGCTGTTGGCGGGCCTGCCGGCCGAGGCGGGGTTATATGCGTCCATCGTCCCGATCATGCTTTATGCGGTGTTCGGCACCAGCCGCAGCCTTGCCGTGGGGCCGGTGGCGGTGGTGTCGCTGATGACAGCCGCAGCGCTGAGCAATATCGTTGAACAGGGTACCATGGGCTATGCTGTTGCCGCCTTGTCGCTGGCGGGGCTGTCAGGGGTGATCTTGCTGGCAATGGGGTTGTTCCGGCTGGGGTTTGTGGCCAATTTCCTGTCGCATCCGGTGATTGCAGGTTTCATCACCGCATCCGGGCTGATTATCGCGGCAAGCCAGCTGAAACATATCTTCGGCATCAATGCAGACGGGCATAATCTGCTGGAGCTTGTGATGTCCTTGGGTAGCAATCTGGGCGGGATCAACTGGATCACGGCATTGATCGGTGTGTTGGCGACAGGGTTTTTGTTCTGGGTGCGCAAAGGGTTGAAACCTTTGCTGACAAAGATCGGCTTTGGCGCTGGCGTGACTGGTTTTCTGGTCAAACTGGGGCCGATTGTTGTGGTCGTCGCCACCACCGCCGCTGTCTGGCACTGGGGTCTTGATGCGCGCGGTGTACGGATCGTTGGCGAAGTGCCACAAAGCCTGCCGCCCTTCACCTTGCCATCATTCTCGCCCGCGTTGCTGGGTCAGTTGTTATTGCCCGCCTTCCTGATCTCGATCATCGGGTTTGTGGAATCGATTTCCGTTGCACAAACGCTGGCTGCCAAGAAACGCCAGCGCATTGACCCCGATCAGGAATTGATCGGACTGGGTGCAGCCAATATCGGCGCGTCGCTGACCGGCGGTTTTCCGGTTACCGGTGGGTTTTCGCGGTCTGTCGTGAATTTCGACGCAGGTGCCGCAACGCCTGCGGCGGGTGCTTTCACCGCCGTTGGTCTGGCGATTGCAGCTGTGGCGCTGACGCCACTGATCTATTTCCTGCCCATCGCGACACTGGCCGCGACGATCATCGTCGCCGTGCTTAGTCTTGTGGATTTCTCGATCCTCAAACGCAGTTGGACCTATAACCGCGGCGATTTCGCAGCTGTCGCAACCACCATCCTGCTGACGCTGGCCTTGGGGGTCGAGGCGGGGATTTCTGCGGGTGTCCTGCTGTCGGTGCTGTTGCATCTTTACCGGTCGTCCAAACCCCATATCGCTGAGGTGGGACAAGTCCCCGGCACTGAACATTTCCGCAATATCCTGCGCCACGACGTTATCACGCATCCCAGCATCGTGACCTTGCGGGTTGATGAAAGCCTTTATTTCGCCAATGCCCGCTGGCTTGAGGACCAGATCCAGAGCCGCGTTGCGGGCGACAAGGCGGTGCGCCACGTCATTCTGCAATGTTCGGCCATCAACGAGATTGATTTCAGCGCGCTGGAATCGCTCGAGGCGATCAATGAACGGCTGCATGAAATGGGCGTGCAACTGCACCTGTCAGAGGTGAAGGGCCCGGTGATGGACCGGCTGAACGAACAGCATTTCCTGCATCAGCTATCCGGCAAGGTGTTCCTGTCGCAATACGAGGCGGTGCACAAAATCCTTGCCGCCTAAATCGCAGGGCCCCGGTGCAATGCGCCGGGGTAAGCAAGTTGACAGACGTATGTCAGAAAATGATTGACGTCTGTCAGGGCTTCCGGCTGAATGATGCTCGGGAGGAATCAGGGAATGCGTAAACCCACGCTGCACGATGTCGCGCGGGCCGCTGGCGTCAGCTATTCAACAGCGGACCGTGTGTTGAATGCGCGCGGTGGTGTCGCGCCCAAATCCGCAGTACGCGTGCAAGAGGCTATCGCCGCCCTTGGGTATGAACGTGATCTGCATGCCGCCAATCTTTCGCGGCGGCGGATGTACCGGTTCCGCTTTTTACTGCCCAAGGATGACCACAGCTTTTTCCGTGCCTTGCGTGCAGCGGTGGACCGCGAACAGGATGTGCGCCGCGCCGACCGGATCGTGATTTCCGTCACCGAAATTCCCGCGCTTGATCCTGACGCCCTTGCCGCAGCGCTGGAGGCAGAAGGCGACGATTGCGATTGCCTCGCTCTTGTTGCGACAGAAGCGCCGCGCATCACCGCGGCGATCAGGCGGTTGCGCGAACGCGGCGTGGCCGTTGTTACGCTGGTCAGCGATGCCGCACCAGAGGCGCGCACAGCCTATGTCGGCATTGATAATGTGATGGCCGGACGCACGGCAGGGCGCTTGCTGCGGTTGGCGCATGCCGCGGGGCCGGGCTGTATCCTGCCGGTTCTGGGGTCGCTGCAAGCACGCGATCACCGTGAACGTCTGGAAGGGGCCTTGGCGGTCCTGTCGGATGCCGGGGACGAAATGCAAGTCTTGCCTGCGCTGGCGATCGATGACCGCCCTGATCTGATGCTGGCGCGTGTCGCAAAGCTGTTAGCCGAATATCCGCAGGTCAGCGGCATCTATTCCATCGGTGCCGGTAATCGCGGCCTGATCGAATTGCTGCAAAGCCTGCCGGACCCGCGGCCTACCGTCATCATGCACGAACTGACCCCGACCACCCGCGCCGGTCTGGAACGCGGTCTGGTCGATGCGGTGATTGACCAGAAACCTGCGCAAGAAGTGGCCCTTGCGCTGGATGTGATGAAGGCGATTGCCGATGGCCGCGATTGGCATGATCCCACGCGCGAGATCATTCCGACGATTTTTCTAAAGGACAATCTGCCGGCGCAGGTCGCACTTGCACCCGCTGCCGGCCTGTCCCGCCACCGTTCAAAACCGATCCAACCCGTGTCGCTGCAAGGAGAAAGACAATGAAAACCATCAAGGGCCCGGCCCTGTTTCTGGCACAATTCGCAGGCGATGACGCGCCGTTCAATTCCTGGGACGGAATCACCAAATGGGCCGCCGATTGCGGTTATAAGGGGGTGCAGGTGCCGTCGTGGGATGCGCGCTTCATCGACCTCGCTCGCGCCGCGGAAAGCCGCGATTATTGTGATGAATTCAAAGGTGTCGCCGCTGAAAACGGCGTCGACGTCACGGAACTGTCCACCCATTTGCAGGGTCAGCTTGTCGCCGTGCATCCAGCCTATGACGAAGGGTTCGACGGTTTTGCCGACCCATCTGTGCGCGGCAACCCCAAGGCGCGGCAGGCATGGGCGGTGGAACAGGTGAAACTGGCGCTAAGCGCGTCGCGCAACATGGATATCACTGCCATGGCCAGCTTTTCCGGCGCGCTGGCGTGGCCCTTTGTCTATCCGTGGCCGCAGCGCCCTGCCGGACTGGTCGAGGCTGCATTTGACGAACTGGCCGCGCGATGGCTGCCGATCCTGAACCATGCCGAGGATTGCGGGGTCGATATCTGCTATGAAATCCACCCCGGCGAAGACCTGCATGATGGCGTCACGTTCGAGATGTTTCTGGAACGGGTGAACAACCACACCCGCGCTAACATGCTATATGATCCGTCGCATTATGTGCTGCAATGTCTGGATTATCTGGACAATATCGACATCTACAAAGACCGCATCAAGATGTTCCACGTCAAGGATGCCGAATTCAACCCGACAGGGCGGCAGGGCGTCTATGGCGGTTTCCAGTCTTGGGTGAACCGCGCGGGCCGGTTCCGCAGCCTTGGTGACGGACAGGTCGATTTCGGCGCCGTCTTTTCCAAGATGGCGGCCAATGATTTCGACGGTTGGGCCGTGGTCGAATGGGAATGTGCGTTGAAACATCCCGAAGACGGGGCGCGCGAAGGCGCGCAATTCGTCAAGGACCACATCATCCGCGTGACTGAACGCGCCTTTGATGATTTCGCGGATGGTGGCACGGATGAAGCCGCCAACCGCCGCATGTTGGGGATTTAAGACATGAAAAAGATACGTTTGGGCATGGTCGGCGGCGGCAAGGACGCCTTTATCGGCGGCGTTCACCGGATTGCGGCGCGCATCGACGGGCAGTTTGATCTGGTGGCGGGGGCTTTGTCCTCGACCCCGGAAAAATCACGCGACAGCGGGCAGGCGTTGGGGCTGGCGGCGGATCGCTGCTATGGCAGCTATGAAGAGATGGCCGAGGCAGAGGCGAACCGTGACGATGGTATTCAGGCCGTGTCCATCGTCACGCCGAACCATATGCACGCGGGGCCAGCGATGGCCTTTCTCAGACGCGGCATCCATGTGATCTGCGACAAGCCGCTGACCGCGACGATGGATCAGGCAGAAGAATTGGCTAAGGCGATCCATGACGCCAAGGCGCTGTTCATCCTGACGCATAATTACACCGGCTATCCGATGATCCGGCAGGCGCGTGCGATGATCGCGGCAGGTGATCTGGGGGAATTGCGTGTCGTGCAGGTGGAATATCCGCAGGACTGGCTGACCGAAGCGGCTGAACAGACGGGTGACAATAAACAGGCCGAATGGCGCACGGATCCCGAACGGTCTGGCGCTGGCGGTTGCATCGGCGATATCGGCACGCATGCGCATAATCTGGCCTGTTTCGTGACTTCGCAAAAAGTGCAAAGCCTTGCCGCCGATTTGCAAAGTTTCGTCCCCGGTCGCAAAGTCGATGACAATGCGCATATCCTGCTGCGGTTCGATGGCGGGGCGCGCGGGATGCTGTGGTCCAGTCAGGTCGCACCGGGCAATGAAAACGGGCTGCGGCTGCGGATTTACGGCGAAAAAGGCGGTCTTGAATGGGCGCAGGAGGACCCGAACTACCTGTGGTTCACGCCCTTTGGCGAACCCAAGCGCCTGCTGACGCGCGGTGGCAGCGGCGCGCAGGATGCGGCCAATGCCGTCACTCGCACACCCGGTGGCCATCCCGAAGGTTATCTGGAAGGTTTCGCCAATATCTATGCTGGTGCCGCCGATGCGATCCGCGCGGCAGAGGCAGGCGAAAGCCCCGATCTGTCGCTGTTGCCCGGTGTTGATGCAGGGCTTGACGGGATGCGTTTCATCGCCGCTGCCATCAAATCATCCCGCGATGATGCGGCATGGGTCACGCTGTGACAAAACCGCTACTTGCCCTGTCCGGCGTCAGCAAAAGCTTTGGCCCGATCGAGGTGCTGCATAGCGCGGATATCGCGCTGCACCCCGGTCGGGTCCATGCGCTGATCGGTGAAAACGGCGCGGGTAAATCTACGATGATGAAGATCCTTGCAGGCTACCAGCCCCCTACTGCGGGGCAGGTGCTGCTGGATGGGGCACCTGTCAGCTTTGCCAGTCTGGGCGAGGCCGAGGCGCAGGGTATTTCCCTGATCCATCAGGAATTTAATCTGGCCGAACAACTGACCGTGGAAGAAAACATCTTTCTGGGTGCCGAATTGCGCCGCGGCTGGTTTCTGGACAAGGCGGCGATGCGCGCCAAATCGCGCGAATTGCTAGGGCGGTTGCAATGCAGCGTGAACCCTGACCGTGTCGTGTCGTCGCTGTCGAATTCCGACAAGCAGATGGTCGAAATCGCCAAAGCGTTGCTGCGTGATACACGCGTGCTGATTATGGATGAACCCACAGCGGTGCTGACGCGCACCGAAACCGCGATCCTGCTGGATCAGGTTCGCGCCTTGCGTGATCATGGCACGGCGGTGCTGTTCACCTCGCACAAGCTGGACGAGGTGGTGGCGATTGCCGATGATCTGACCATCATGCGTGATGGCGCACGGGTCTGGTCGGGGCAGGCCCGTGATCTGGACGAACACCAGATGGCCGAGGCGATGGTCGGCCGCGAGATTTCCACGCTATACCCGCCAAAGTCCGCCACCCGCGGCGCACGCGCGCTGGAGGTTGCGGGGTTTTCGGTGCCGGGCTTTGCCAGCGACATCGCTTTCACCCTGCACAAAGGCGAGGTGCTGGGCATTGCGGGGCTGATCGGCTCTGGCAGGACGGAAACCTTTGAAGGGCTGGCAGGGCTGCGTCCGGCGACAGGCGATGTCCGCATCAATGGTCAGCCCGTCACCATCCGCCATCCTTGGGAGGCGTTGGCGCAGGGCCTCGCCTATCTGACCGAGGATCGCAAGACGCGTGGCCTGTTGCTGGACAAGGGCCTGCGCGAAAATCTGACGTTGCAGGCCTTGCACAAATTTTCCCGCTGGTTCGTCGATCAGCGGGCCGAACAGCGTGCCTTGGATCAGGCGGTCGTTGATTTCGACATTCGTGGCAGCCGTGATGTCAGCGTCGGCAGCTTGTCCGGCGGCAATCAGCAAAAGCTGCTTTTTGCCAAAACCATGCTGTCTGATCCCGAAATTCTGGTGATCGACGAACCCACACGCGGCATCGATATCGGCACCAAACAGCAGATGTATCAATTCATCCGCGATCTGGCCGCCGAAGGGCGTGCGATCATCGTGATTTCCTCCGAGATGCAAGAGGTGATCGGCCTGTCCGACCGCATATTGGTCATGCGCCGTGGCCGCATCAGCGGCGAACTAGCCGGGGATGCCGCGACCGAAGATGCGATCGTAAGGCTGGCCATGGGGGTCGGCCAAAGCGCCCCGCTGGAAAGGACTAACTGAATGACGACGGCGACTTTGTCCCCCCGCAAACTGCAGATGAGCGTGATCGGCCCGATCCTGGCGCTGGTGATCCTGATTATTCTGGGGGCGCTCATGAACCCTAATTTCCTGAGCGCGGGGAATATCTCGAACGTGTTGTCGCGGTCTGCCTTTATCGGGATCATCGCGGTGGGTATGACCTTTGTCATCACGGCAGGCGGGCTTGATCTGTCGGTGGGGTCGATGGCGGCCTTTGTCGCGGGACTGATGATTTTGGTGATGAATACCGCGCTACCGGTGATGGGCGTGGGCATTCCCATCGTCCTTTTGGGGATGGCCGTTGCGCTGGCGGCAGGGCTTATCGCGGGGCTGTTGAACGGTCTGCTGATTACAAGGCTGGGGATAGAGGCGTTTATCGTCACCTTGGGGTCGATGGGGATTTACCGCAGCCTTGTGACATGGCTGGCCGATGGCGGGACGCTTAGCCTCGATTTCACGCTGCGGACCTTTTACCAGCCGGTCTATTATGGCGGGCTGTTCGGCGTGTCGTGGCCGATCATCGTTTTTGCCATCGTCGTGATTTGTGGCGAATTACTGATGCGGTCGACCGCCTTTGGCCGGCATTGCGCAGCGATCGGGTCGAATGACCAGGTGGCGCGTTATTCGTCGGTGCGTGTCGCGCGGATCCGGCTTCTGACCTATGTGATGCTGGGCATTCTGGTCGGTGTGGCGACAATCATGTATGTGCCGCGACTTGGTTCTGCCTCTTCCGCGACAGGGCTGTTGTGGGAGCTGGAGGCGATTGCAGCAGTCATCGTCGGCGGCACCGCCCTGAAAGGTGGCTTTGGCCGCGTCTGGGGCACGGTGATCGGTGTGCTGATCCTGACCCTGATCGGCAATATCCTTAATCTGACAGATTTGGTTTCGCCTTACCTGAATGGCGCAATTCAGGGGGCAATCATCATTCTTGCTGTTGTTTTGCAGCGAGAACGCAAGCCGGGTCAATGACCCGGTCAACAACTCTAGGGAGGAGTTTTTTTATGAAACGTATCTTATCTGCTTTGGCACTTTCAACGGCGCTGGTGACACCGGCTTTTGCTCAGGACACGCAGGTTATCGGTGTGTCGATCCCGGCGGCGACCCATGGCTGGGCTGGTGGTATGAATTACTTTGCCCAAGCCGCGATCACGCGTCTGGAAGAAACCTATCCAGAGCTTGATTTCGTGCTGGCCACAGCGTCGGACCCCGCGCGTCAGGTCAACGATATCGAAGACATGCTGGCCACCCGCAATATCAGCGCGCTGGTGGTACTGCCGTTTGAATCCGAACCCCTGACAGGGCCGGTGCAGAATGTCGCCAATGCCGGTGTGTGGGTGACAGTTGTGGACCGGGGCCTGTCCGTCGACGGGATCGAGGATCTTTATGTCGCCGGTGACAACCCCGGTTTCGGGCGTGTCTCGGGTGAATATATGGCGTCGATGATGCCGGACGGTGGTGATATCGTCGTGCTGCGCGGTATTCCGACAACCATCGACAATGAACGCGTTGCTGGTTTTGAGGAAGCCATCGAAGGGTCGGGGATCAATATCCTTGGCATGGAACATGGCAACTGGAACCGCGACACGTCATTCGAGGTGATGCAGGATTTCCTGTCGCGCCATTCCCAGATTGACGCAGTCTGGGCATCGGATGACGACATGGCTATCGGCGTTCTGGCCGCAATCGAGGCGGCAGGCCGCGATGACATCCAGTTCGTGCTGGGTGGTGCCGGTATGAAAGAAATGGTCCAGCGCGTCATGGAAGGTGACACGATGATTCCCGCCAATGTGACCTATCCGCCGTCCATGATCGCCACCGCGATCGAGGTCACAGCGCTGGGTGTCGTGTCGCAGACGCCTGTATCGGGTGAATTCATCATCGGGTCGGTGCTGGTCACGCAGGATAACGCTGAACAGTTCTACTTCCCTGACAGCCCGTTCTGATCGGATAGATCACCCCCATGGCCGGATCATCCGGCCATGGGACGTTCACGTGCCGTGATGACCGGATTTGGATGTTTCCAAAGTTAGGGGTTTGTGGTGCCGTCGCGCTGTTGGCGACAAGGCGAAAAAGGGGCCACCCGATAAACGGATGGCCCCGTAGTTTGATCCTTGGATCAGTTCAGATCGGCGGCGTAGGCATTCGCCAGATCGGCCTCGACCTCGGCCACTGCTGCTTGCAGCGCGGCAAGGATTTCCGGCCCGCCCTGAACATTGGCGCTGAACCAGTCATGCACCGGTGCTGCGGCTTCGGCGAACAGGGCTTTTTCCTCGGGCGATGGAACATAGAGATCGCCGCCACCGGCTAGGAACGCCTCGTAGGCTTCGATAGATTTGCGCTTGGGCGATGCGAACGTCGCCTGTTGCAACGCATAGAACCCGTCCACGACAACGCGGCGCAGGTCCTCTGGCATGGACAGGAACATGTCGTTGTTCATCCACCAGATCGCACCCATATAAGAATGCCCGTCGAGCGTCAGGTATTGCAGGCCGGCGTCGGGGAATTTCATGTTCATGATATCAGTGATGCCGTTCGCGGTGCCTTCAACAACGCCGGTTTGCAGCGATGTGAACAGCTCTGGCCACTGGATCGGGGTCGCAGACGCGCCCATGGATTCCACCAGCTGGATCGGCAGATCGGCGACCACAGTGCGCAGTTTCAGCCCTTGCAGATCGGCAGGGGTCTGCACGCGGCGCTGGGTGTTGGCAAAGTTGCGCCAGCCACCAGTGTTGCCGATCGTCATCAGACGGATCGTGTTGCCGCTGTCTTCCAGCGCCATATCACGCATGGTGCGGACGAAATCACCTGACAGGACGGCCTCTGCCACGCGGTCGCTCGACATCAGATAGGGCAGGTCGAGCACCTGCACATATGGGAAAATCCCCGCAGCACCGCCGGAAGTCGAGATATAGACGTCAATGGACCCTTCGGAGACACCTTCAAGGCATTCTTCGCCCGTCGCGCAAAGCTGTGTACCGATGAAGAGCTCCACCGCGATCTGACCGTTTGATGCGGCTTCGACGTAATCCTTGAACACGACCAGACCGTCATAATCTTCGTCGTCGGTGTTGGAATTGGCGGTCGCACGGATGGTAAACTCCTGCGCGGCCAAGGCCATCGGCGTGACCAGCACTGCGGCTGTTGTCGCCAATTGGGTGAGTGTTTTCAGCATTTTATCCTCCCTGTGGATGCTGTTGATTACTGTACCGGCACGGGGCTGATACAGGCGGAAAAGCCGACATCCGGGGCACAGCCCAGAAAGCCTGCCAGATATGGCACTGTCATCGAAATGGCAGGGACATAGGTAATCAGGAAAATCACGAAAATCTCGACCGCGAGAAACGGCAGGATCGCCTTGGCGATGGTTTCAACCCGTTCGCCCGACACGGTTGAAGCGACGAACAGCACAAGGCCCATCGGTGGCGTTGCCAACCCCACGGTCAGGTTCACGCTCATGATGATGGCGAAATGCACGGGGTGCACGCCCAGATCGACGAAAATTGGTCCAAGGATCGGCCCCAGAATGATGATTGCCGGACCCGCATCAAGGAACATGCCGACGATGAACAACAGGATGTTGATTAAAAACAGCAGCATCAGCGGGTTTTCGGACAACGACAGTATGTAATCCGAGAGTATCTGCGGCGCATATGACAAGGCCACGACAGTCTTGAACGCGACAGCGGCCCCGACCAGCAACAGCACGGCGGATGTGGCAAGGGCCGAGCGTGTCAGCACGCCCGACAGATCGCGCAATTTCATCGACCGCAGCACGAAGAACGACACGATCAGCGCATAGGCGACGGCGACCGCCGAGGCTTCGGTCGGGGTGAAAACCCCAACTAGAATGCCGCCCAGAATAATGATCGGGGTTTGCAGGGGGGCCACGGCCTTTTTGCAGACCATGCGAAAATCGGATGTAACCCGCTTGCGATAGCCCATCAGGATGTAATGCGAGGCCACCAGCAGAGCCGCGAAGACGATCCAGAGGTTCAGCGCATGCACGCGGTCGCCTGCTTCGTTGATGGTTGCCAATCCGACGGGCCGTGCGATGAAGGAATAAAGCGCGATCAGCAGCCCCGCGAGGTTGATCCGCAGCAGCGCAAAACTCACCCAATATTCGACTGGCGTGATCGTCTGGTTCTTGGTGACGATCCGTTCCGCCTTGGGCAAGTCATAGCGGTCGGCCATCAGCCGGACCATGACCATCAGCCCGACACCGACCAGAATTCCCGGCACGATGCCCGCGAGAAACAGCGAGGCCACGCTTTCGCCCATCACATAGGCATAGATAATCATGATGCCCGAGGGCGGGATGATCGGCCCGATGACCGAGCTTGCCGCGGTGATGGCTGCGGCGAAACGGCGGGTATAGCCGTTCTTTTCCATCGCAGGGATCATGGTGGACCCGATGGCGGATGTATCGGCCACAGCCGATCCCGACAGACCCGCAAACAGCATCGACGACAGGATATTCACATGCGCCAGACCGCCGCGCAGATGGCCCATAAAGGCTTGCGCGAATTCCACCAGCCGCATTGTGATGCCGCCACGGTTCATGATCTCGCCTGCCAGCATGAAGAAGGGCAGCGCCATCAAGGGAAAACTGTCCATGCCGTTGTAAAGGTTGCGGTAAAGTCCCGCGACCACATTACGGGTGTCGCCTTCGGCCATGATCATGGCGAAAGGCGCCGCCATCAGCGCAAAAACGACGGGCAGGCCGATCATGATCAGGATGAGGAACAGCGGCAGGAACAAAATCAGCATTATTCCGCCCCCGCCACTTCAACCGATTTGAACGATGTCAGCCGGTCGCCCTGACCCAGCAGGGTGATGATCTGCCGCAGCATCAGTTCGACATTAACCGCGATCAGGAGGTTCACCCCGACCCAGAGCGAGGCATATTGGTAATTGTTCTGGAACCGCGCGCCGCAGCGCCCGATCTCGATCCCGAAGGGCCAGCGCAGGCTGGCCGAACAGCCGCGCCCTGTGAGCGTATCAAGATGGTTGTTCAGACCCCGTTCCCAAGCGATGACCAGCACCCAGAGCGAGATGGCCAGCAGTAGCAGTGACAAAACCCCGGCCAGCAGACGGGGCAGGGCGCGTTCCAACATGTCGATGGCCACGAACCCGCCCATCCGGTAGGCCAGCGGTGCCATCAGGCCTGTCATCCAGAGCATACCGAACCGCGCGCCTTCTTCGGTCCAGTTAGGGGCGGCGTTCATCACATAGCGGAAGAATACCTGACCCAGGATCAGCGCAACCATCACGACCAAAGCGGTAACTGCGATCAGCTTGCCGATGGCAAGGATCGCGGTGTTGAACCGCTCTAGCGGCCACAAGATACCAAACAGGACCGACATCGGCTCCTCCCCTGTTTATGTTGCGCCTTTTGGGGCTCTGCCCCCTTGCCCCAAGGGGCAATTCCCCCGGGATATTTTTACTCTGACGATGATGGATGGTGTGGTGTGAAAGTGCCGTATTGCCCGCCATGAAAGGTCAGCGGGTCGCCATCGGTGTAGTGGGCTTTGGTGACACGTCCCACGACGATGACGTGGTCACCTGCGTCATGGGTGGTTTCCAGATTGCATTCGAAGGTGGCGAGCGCGCCTTCGAGAATAGGCATGCCGCAATGCGACAGATGCATCGGCACCTTGCGCACGGCGGTTTTCGAGGCCAGCACGGCGGCGCAGATATCGCGCTGGTCGGCGGCCATGACATGGATCGCAAAGCGCTGGGCATGGGCGAAATGCGCAAAGCGTTTTGATGATTTTGCAGGCGACCACAGCACCAGAGGCGGATCAAGCGAGACGGATGCGAAACTGTTGGCGACGATGCCTATCGGCCCTTCGGCATTGTCGGTGGTGACAATGGTCACCCCCGTGGTGAAGGCCCCAAGGGCGCTGCGGAAACCGATAGGGTCGGTTTGTGGATCAAATGCGTGACGGGTCATGGAACTTCCTGGCCTAGGGCTGCGGTGTAAAGTGTGAACCAGGTCTCACGGTCCATGGTGACTTGCAATGCGTCAGAAAGTGTCTTGATCCGGTCAATCGTATTGGTGCCCATCACAGGCATGATCCGTGCTGGATGCGCCAGCAACCAAGCCACCGCGACAGCCGCTTTGTCAACGCCTTGTGCCGCGGCGACCTGCGCCAGCGCATCCTGTACTGCGCCATTGCCGGTCATCAGCGCGCCACCGCCCAGTGGCGACCATGCCATGACTGGCGCGCCGAATTCCTGCAAATAGGCGATATCGCCGTTGGTAAAGGCATGGTGGGCGGTCAGGGATGCTTCGATCTGGTTAGTGACCAGCGGGGATTTCATCGCAGATTGCAGCAGGGTCCAGTCATGCCGTTTGAAGTTGGACACGCCCACGCTGCCGATTTTGCCCGCAGCGACCAGCGCATCAAGCGTTTCGCCTGTTGCGTGATGGTCCATCATCGGATCGGGCCGGTGGATCAGCAATGTGTCGATCCGGTCAATCCCCATCAGCCGCAGGGAATGATCGACCGATGCGGTGATATGGGCAGGCGAGGTGTCGTAATATTTGACCTTTGCGCTAGCGTAGCGTCCCGCAGGGGCGATGATATCGCATTTTGTCACGATCTCGATCTGGTCTTTGAGCGCGGGTGCTGCGCGCAGGGCGTTGCCAAGGATTTCTTCGGCCTCGTAGCCGCCATAGATATCAGCCTGATCCATCGTGGTGATGCCTTGGTCCAGACAGGCCTCGATCTTGGCCTGCACATGGGCCGGGCTGGTGTCGGCGTCATCGCCCAGCCGCCACATGCCATAGATGATCCGGCTGAAGGATAAATCGTCGGTGATCTTGATACGGTCCATTAGCGGCGTGTCCCTGTGCCCAAAGGCGTGGCTGGAGTTTCATGCGGCACACGGCCGTATTCATGCGGCAGCGAGCAGGTTTTCAGATGTGGCATGACGCGTTTGCCGAAATGTTCAGCCTCGTCGATATGCGGATAGCCAGAGAAGATGAACGCACGGATGCCCATTTTCTTGTAGTCTTCAATTTTGGACAGGATCTGGTCGGTGGACCCCACCAGTGCCGCACCGCAGCCTGACCGTGCGCGGCCAATACCCGTCCAGAGACCCGGTTCGGTATAACCAAACTGATCGGCCAGTTCGCGCGCGCGCGCCTGATGCGCCACGCCAAGGCTGATGCTGTCATGCGCGCGGTCGCGGATCAGTTTACCGTATTCATCATCCAGCTTGCTGGCGATGTGTTCGGCGTATTCTTTCGCCTCGGCCTCGGTGTCGCGCACGATCATGTGTACGCGCAGCCCGTAATCCAGCGTGCGGCCATGAGCGGCGGCGCGGGCATGGACGTCTTTCATGCGCTGTTCCAACATGTCTTTGGTTTCCGGCCACATCAGATAGACGTCGCATTGCGCACCACAAAGTTCCAGCGCATCCGGCGAATAGCCGCCGAAATACAGCAGCGGGCCACCGTTTTGTTGATAGGGGCGGGCTGGGTCGGTTGTCAGCTTGCTGATCTGGTAGATGTCGCCGTCATAGCTGACCTCATCCTGTGTCCAGCATTTGCGCAGGATTTCCACAACTTCATGGCTGCGTTTATAGCGGTATTTGCTATCCGCAACCTCGCCCGGGAAATCGGAGCTGATGACGTTCAGCGTCAGCCGACCCTTTAGCATGTGGTCCAGCGTCGCGATTGTCCGCGCGAGCATGATGGGCTGCACTTCACCGCAGCGGATCGCGGCGAGGAAATTGATCTTGTCTGTCAGCGGCGCCATGCCTGCGACGAAGGACAATGTGTCCTGACCCACCTGATAGGATGAAGGCGCGAGGATATTGCGGAAACCCTGTGCTTCGGCGGTCAGGGCGATGTCGCGGCAATGGTCCCATGATGATCGCAGATCACCGTCCGGCACGCCGAGGAATTGGTAATCATCCGAACATAATGCGGAAAACCAAGATACCTCTGCCGCGTCAAGATCGGCGCTGGTGACTGGCACGACGGTCATTGATTCCCCTCCCAAGTGATCGCTGATTGCACTTGCGTAGCACGCCAAATCATGTGCAACAATAGTGTATCAATTTTATGGCGCGCCGGGGAGGGGCTGGCCATGGCGACAACTTCAGCCTTGCCGAAATTCGTGCAGGTCAGCGAAATGCTGATCCGCGAGATTGCCGCCGGTCATCTGCTGGACGGCGCGCGCCTGCCGCCGGAACGCGAGATGGCCGAGGATCTTGGGATTGCGGTCGGGACATTGCGCAAGGCTTTGGCCGATGTGGAATCCAAGGGTTT
>Ga0207421_10004112_pt1 | contig 17004 bp, 17 predicted proteins | sample SodLakKL_010_SED_4_FD_187542 | JGI IMG/M metagenome (GOLD analysis project Ga0207421, IMG submission 187542) | Alkaline sediment microbial communities from Lake Tanatar, Kulunda Steppe, Russia - 8KL_010_SED (SPAdes) (version 2) | ecosystem: Environmental > Aquatic > Non-marine Saline and... | reverse complement strand
GAACGGTTTTCTTCATGATAACATAATGTTTTATTTATTTCACCATCTATTAATGTTTTTGACTGTGGTATAATGTGTTCGATATCAAATTGGGGATACTCATTAAATAACAAATTAAAACCAATATTTTTTCCAGTATATGGGCAAACTTTATCACATTCTACCCATAATAAATATTTTGTTATATCTTTATTTGATGGATTATATATACCATTTTTTTCTAAATAATCTTTAGCATCTTTTCTTCTTTTTTCATTTTTTTTATTTTTAATTGATATCTCTTTTCTTTGTTTATTATTTTTTTTCAAATCTCTAGCTAACTCAATAACTATTTTATCAGGTTTTCCGTATTTCTTTATTAATTCATTAGTAATTTTCCCCATTTCAGCTAAGGCTTTTTTAACTAATGGATTATAAATCTCAAAAGGAACACTTTCTATATTGGGGAGAAATTCCATCTTTTTAATTTTATCATGTCTTGGGTACACATTCTTAACTGCTTCTGAATATGTTATATCATTTACTTCCATTTCTTTTAATAATTTTTTCATAGCTTTTTTGGATAAATTTGAATATCCGTTTTCAAAAATAATCTTGCAAATTTTATTAGCCTTTTCTTCAGATAATTCCCATATATTTATAGCTTTTTTATATAAGGGTTCTATCTTTTCAAAGGAATTAATATCTTCTACAATTGAATCTATATATTCTTTAGAAAAAGAATTAAAATCATCACCGAAAATATCTTTTAATTTTTTATATATTCTATTACCTAATAGTTTTTCATTTCCTTCGTATTCATAATTAAATTTAGATTCATGTGATATTTTTAATAGTTCTTTTATTTCTTCAAAGGCCAGATCTCCCTCATTATATAATTTATTTTTCAATAATTTCTTTTCTTCATAATTTAAATTTCTAGTATTATTATATTCTTCAAGTTTTAAATTATAAATCTGTTGGACAATTCTAAACTCTTGAAATATTAAAGTGGATTTCGAAGATCTTTTAATGTTTTTTTCAAATTCACATTCCCCAGGTTCGGGTGATTTTATAGGATTTTGATAGAAAATTTCATTATATAATTTTTTATGCAATTTTTTTGTAAAAATGTTAGGATAAAATTTAGATTGTTTTTCCCATATCATATTAAATTCGTATATAATCATATCCCTACTTAAATATCTATTCCTTATAGATTCTTCTGTTATATTAATTTTTGATAAATATTCTCCAAGCGTTCTAGAGTTTGTATCATTCATTTTCTTTTCTAAATAAGAAATACCTTTTTTAACAGCACCAACGGTGTCTTCATAATCTATTTTACTAAAATCTTTTCTATTACTTTTAAAACCCCTTCTTTGTATTAAATGATATATTATTCTTGCAAACTCATATAATTCTATTTTTTCATCTAAAGCTTTAGCTCTTAAATTATAAAGAAAAGATGATTCTAAATTATGTTCAGTTTCTTTTGATATATTAGGGTTATTTTTTATATACTTATTTTTTAAAATTTTATCTATTTTTTTAATAATATGATCTCTGGTATAACTTTTAGATGTATTTTTTTCAAAACCCTCAAGAAATTTATATTTTTGTAAAATTCTTAAAACATTTTTTTGACGTTTTATTTTTCTTTTGTTTGTTTTTCTTGAAGATCGATATGTACTTCTAATACTAGTTAAAGATTTCTCTTTAGAAGTATTAAATTTTTTATACGGTCTATTGAATCTCCTCACACCTAAATGGAATATTTCCTCAGTGTCAATATTTATATATGCATAACCCATAGCTGATGAACCAGTATCAAATGCCAGTACTTTCAATTTAGATTCCTTTTTGTTTAAGATCCCCGTCGGGGTCCTAGGAACACCCTAGGACCCCTCGTGAGAATCAAGGTCGTCTTCTGAGAGACGTTGCCTGCGAGACGATTTATATGCTTAAAAAAGCAATACACCTCTTATTGTAATGTACCGATAAAATCAGGTTTTTCTACAACGAAAGTCGTATAAACCATTGATAGACAAAGACTTATACAATTTCTATTGTAGAATGCCTTTGATTGTCGGTAAACTACAACTACAGAATCCCAAGGCCGATCGCATTGTAGAATGCCTTTGATTGTCGGTAAACTAGAACATCGTAGGATACCTTTTATTATAGGTAAACTATAATACTACAACAATGGCAAACTATAATAACTATATTATATTGAATCTAATGAAATTAACAAATTTAATATTTTATTCGCTTCCATTATATCAGATTCCTTTTCTTTCTCAGATAAATTTTCATAAGAAGTTTCTGTTTGTCTTTTCCATCTGTTATAATCATTTTTCATAATTACAAAATTTCCATCTTTATCTTCATAACCTTTACTGAATATATATTTCATCCAACTTGACCACTGTACATCATGACAAAATTCAGCTAGATTATTTAATAAATTAAGATGATATTCCCGTAAAGGTTCAAATTCATTTCTAAAGAAATCTTTCCAATCAAATTCATTAAACACATCATACATATGATCAGAAATTTTATCAAAATTTGACATAGTAGTTAATGACACTCTAAATTGATTTTCATAGAATTCAATACAAATCATAGGATTAAATATATAATCTTCCCATTCTATTAATAAATCACCATTTATTGGAATTGGGGTTATCAAAGGAACATCTAAATTTTCCGGATAATAATAATCAATATAATGTTTAACTAAATCTAAATTTGATTCTAAAGGTGCTTTAGAATTTTCATCATACCATCCATCTTCTAATTTTTTTAATTCATCAAGTCTCTCTTTAATTTTTAATTTAGTTTTATTAATACCTTCCAAATCTATATCCCTCATTTCTTTAAATCACTAACTTTATAATCAAAATATTGACATACACAAATTTCTGACATATTATCTTCAGTCCCTCTAATACTCCATGAAAGATCCCGTGGATTATAAAATGCAAATCCAACATTTCCATTGTAATCTTTTACTAAATACCAACCCGAATCTTTTGGATCTGGTGGGCATTTCTTAAAATTAATTTTTCCAATTTCAAATTCAGGAATAAGCCTATAACGAATAAATGAACTTTCAATTGTTTTTATTATTTCTAAAATTCTTTCTTGTTCTCTATTGATTTCGTTTCTGTATTCCATTTTTCTTAAACTCCTATTTGTAATTTACCCTTATATTGTTGGTTTATATTTTTCTATTTTAATTAAATCGCATATCTATCTTCTTTATTTCCAACTTCTTTTAATTTATTTCTAGTATACGACTCTACAACAACCGAATGTTCTTCATCTTTTAATTTTGTTTTTAATTCACACTTCAAATATAATAACATTCTATCAGATTGTAATGGAGCTAATTTCATTTCCATTTCTTGTGTTTTCATTAATAAGGGATAAATGGGATATTCAACAAAAACATTTTTATTAAGATAATCATTTATAGTTTTTTCTTTCATTAAGATGATACTTTTTATATCTTTAATATTATTATTGTGTAAATTTATAGTAATATTATCGTCATCAAAATATAAAAATATATTATTAGAATCTGTCTTTTTATAAATATTAAATAATTTATATAATGTTTCAGACTCGATTTTACTGTCCATAATACATTTATTTTCTAAAGGTTCAATAACATCCTTTTGGAATTTTTCCTCAGATGGGGTTTTTGGTAAATATATAGGCTCTGGTTCTTTAAACTCCATTCTTGAAACTGTGTCATTGAATGAATAAGTATCACCTTCTTCTATTTCTAATTTTACGGGTTCATTTTTATTTCCAAGATTTTTTATTAAATCATGTTTCATTGTTATATCTAACATGTTAAAAGTAACTTTCTCATCTGAAAATATATCAGACAAATCTATTATATATGTGGTTCTTTTATCCCTAGAAAGATGTTTTATTTTATCATCTTTTATCGAAACGGTATAACAACTTTGTTTTATATTATTTAAAACATTCAAAAACGATAAATATTTTACAGCTGGAATTTCTATGTTTTTCATTATTTAAAAATCTCCTTTACGTACCAACCTTTTTCTTCATATAATTCTTTTCTTTTTCTATATTGTTTTACAAAAATGGATTCAGTATCAAATTGTTCTATAGGCCCTCCAGTATCAACTAAATCTACTACAATGGGTCTATCTTTACCTTCACATACTCTTTGAATTCTACCTATAGCTTGTTCTATATTGGATGTGGGAAAAGTCATTATTAGACAATCTAAATCGTTTCTGCTATTACCATCTCTCCCCGCACCATAAGTGCTATATACTATTCTTTTATTTTGAAAAGCTTCTGTTAGATCGGTTGTATCGGATCTTTTTAATTTATCTTTATCCTTCATTCCAGGTATGAACATTCCAACATCTTCTTTTGGAACTTCATCCTTTTTATCAAAATTTGCTTGTTCATTTAATACTTTAATAATATATCCTAATACTAAAGTATTTCTTCCTTTTTTATAAGCATCCTTTATTAAATCCCTAACAAATTTTATATATTTTTTTGAATTTATAGCTTGTTGTATATATCTAGATCTATTAAATTTTCCGCCCCAACTTATATATTTCTTCCTTTTTCCTTTATATATACCAAAATCAAAAAAGATAACATAAACTTCAGGATTAATTATTTCTGTTTTTTTATCTGGTTCAATATATTTTAATTCACCTAAATGTGAATATATTATATCTGAGTTTTCTCTTCTAACAGGTGTAGCCGATAAACCATAATTATATTTAGTATTCAAATGAAGAGAAGCCAATGTAAAAAATTCAGGACCAACTCCAGTATGACATTCATCTGAAATAAACATACCAATTCCTGAATTATTTAAATAATATATAAAATCTTCATTTTCTATATTATAAGCTATAACATGTGGTGTTGATATTATTATTTTTTTATCTTTAATTTTTTTATATTTTTTACTATTTAATATAAGGATATCTGATTTATTGATATTTGTATGTTCTAAAAATTCTGATTCCCATTGTTCTATTAATGATTTTTTATGTGCTAATATTATAGTTTTAATATTTTTTTCGACTATTGCACAAATTGAAATTACAGTTTTTCCTCTTCCGGGTTCTAATTTAAGAACACCGGAATTATTATTAATTAAAAAATCTATAGCTTCTTCTTGAGCTTTATTTCTAGGAATTATATTATGATTTAAATCTATTGATATTCCTTCATTATTTTCTTCTATTATATTATCATTTTTTAGATATTTATTATAATATCTAGGAATTAATATGGAACCATCATTTTGTGTCTTGAAAAATTCTAATGTTTTTAAATCTCTATTATAAGTTATAATCTTTCTTGTTAAGTCTTCCTTTATATTTAAGTAATTTGAATGATCTTCTGGAATTATTAATCCACTTGTTCTTCTTATATTCATTAAATTTCATTTATCCTTGTATATGTTGATTTAAATTTATTAGGAAAGATGTTTCAAACGTAGAATATATTAAAAATGTTTCATTGTTGTTTGTATTTCTTATTATCGGATAGTTTGGATTTTCATCTTCCATTATATAGCAATTTTCATCAGAAGACAAATTATCTATATGTTTTTTTATTTTTTTGAAAACAATTAAATCACAAATAACACTTATATATTTTTTATTATTTTGAAATGATATATAAATATTATTGTTGTTATATAAATATAATATATTTTCAAAAATTCCCCCATAATTATAAATTTTTAATAAAAACACATCATGTTCTTGTTTTAAATTATCTGTTATGATATATCCGAAATCGCTATTTAATGGATATAACCAATGAAGGAATCCAAATTTAACATGACGTTTTATATTTTTTAATACAAAATCCCCATCTAAATATTCTAAATTTTCCCTAGAAAGAATACAATTTATTTCACTGTTTTCAATATAAATAAATGTGTTAATATCAATTACGTTAAAATTATTCAAATCCTTTATATTACTTGTTAAATTTATACATACCGGATCTTCTATTCTTACTACACTCATAATTAATATTTCTCATATTTATTTTTTACAGTTTCATCAATGTTATTTAATTTATATTTCACATCTTCAATTTCTTTTATAATTTTTTCGGTATCAAATTTAGAACTAATTAAGCTTTTTAATAAATATTTTTCAAAAACTTTTTTAATACTTTCCCAATTTATTTTTGTTTTTCTTTGTAAATATTTATAACATTTTTCAGCATCAAAATCTTTTTGTTTATCAATATATTTTACAAATTCTTCTAAGTGAGGTTTTATTTCTTTAATTATATCATATTCTTCCTTCTTTGAATTTAATTCCTCTATTCTGGAAGTTAAACTTCTACTCATACATTTTTTGTAATTATGATATGATTCTAATAAAAAAGTATCCACTGGGGTTAATTTGATTTCATAATTACCATCATCTAATTTTTTATAAGTATATATTGAATAACTCCTATTAAATGTTAAAACCTCATCAATTACACTTTTTAATTGATCGAACATTTCTTTTGAATATCTTTTCTTAGATATTGAAAATGTTACCTCTGTATCATTTTTAGAATAATCATTATATCTTATATAATCATTATCTAACCCACCATCGGTCTTATTATTTATTTTATCGTGTATAGATTCAAATGAACCATTCCAAGCATAAATAGTAATTTCTTTTTTATCTTCATCTACTTCATATCTACCTTTATATTTTAATCTAGCAGTTCCCTCTGTTAACAATTTTTCACATTCTTTATTTGATGATAAAATATCACAATTATATATGTTTGGTTTTATTGTTTGTTTTGTTTTATTATAACCTAAAAGATAAAATAACCTTTTCTTTAAATCTTTCATAAGATAACAGGGTATTTCAGACTTAAATCCATACCCTATAGTTCTTAATTCAAAATTTCCAAATAAACAAAACGGAAATAATGTAGGTAATGATTCTGGTTCATATCCCATTAATGATTCTGTTTCTATTTTATCAGTACTTTTTATAAATTCAAAGGCCATATCTTCTATAATAGGATCTGCCTTACATGAAGTATATCTCATGGCGGCACAATCTGTGGTTACTGTTCCTGTATAATTACCCCAGGAACCCGAACCTTTTGCAAATTCATTCCATATTAAAACCTTAATTGGATTTTCATCAAGGCTATATGGATGGTAGTTTGATATACACTCTCCTACTATTTTTGAAGTTTTTACAAATTGATTTTTAGCACTATTATGAAAGGTGCATAATAATCTTCTATGTACAGGTATTAAACCATCTTTTATATTAGGAAACATTTTTGATGTTACTACATAATTACCATAAGTATAACATTTATCTCGTATTATTTCATTTGCTGGTTTTTGATTAATCATATTAACTCTCCTCACTTTTAATATTTACTTTTTTTTCGATTAATTCTTTTCTATTTTTTGAACCGCTTTTACCCATCATATTTATGATATCCTGTTTCATATCATCAGTATATTTCACTTGAGTTAATTTTCTCTTTTTATCATTTAAAATGAAAACATAAAGTTCATCAGGATTAAATTCACCCAATCCCTTGAACCTTCTTATTTTTGTGTTTCTAGATAAATTTAATAATTCATCCTTATCCCATATGGGTTCAAAATTCTTACCAGACCCGTGTCCATATAGTGGTGTTTCACACACATATAATCTTCCTTCTTTAACTAATTCTGGAATTATTTTACAAAATAACGAAATTAATAACGCAGTAATAAAATGCCCAGCAGGATCAGCATCAGCAGCTAATAATATTTTATCGTAATTCATACTGTTTATTGAATAATATATATCTTCGATTATTGTATAATCTTTACCTTTCTTTTCTGATTTTTTATTTTTTAATATTTTTTCTAATATATTTTTTTCATCAATTATATTTGGAGGATTTCCTCTCAATGGCATTATAGCGTGTTTTTTAGGATCTCTAGTTTTTAATAAAGATCCTATTGCTGATAATCCCTCACCTATAATTAATTCATTATTTGTATCATTTTTACAATTAAATAAGTTTGTAAATTTAGTAGATCCACGTTTAGCATCTTTTTTAGATATCTTTTTATTTAATTTATGTTTTCTTTCTTCTTTAATTCTTTCTATTATATTATTAATTATATCTTTATTATTTTTAAAATATTTTGTTAATTTAGTTTTTAGATCATTAAGGACTGATATGTCCGTATCTTTAGATAACATCTCTTTAGTTTGAGATGAAAATTTAGGTTCTTTTATTTTTAAATTTAAATATATTTTAAGATAAGATAAACATTCTCTAGTTGTTACATTTAATTTTTCTTTTTCTGTAAATTCTTTTATTACGTTCTCAAAACAATTTCTAACAAAATTTATATGTTGCCCAGTATTTACATTTAATGAATTAATTATTGAAAATATTTCAAAGTCAGAATCTTCTGGTTCTTCCTCCCAATTAAATTTTAAATCATAAAATTCATTTTTATTTTTATTACTAAGTTCATGTAATTTATCTATATTATTTGATAGATATTTTTTAATTAATTCTTTTTCATTATCTACCGGTTTATATTTTTCATTATTTATTTTGCAATATATATTTAGATTTTTATAAATAGTATTTGATATATCAATTCGCTTTTTAACATGTTCAATATTACAAATATTATCTTCAAAGTATAATTCACTAGGATTTACAGTTATTCTTGTTGAAAAACCTGGATAGTCACATTTTTCTACATATCTTTCACAAGAATCTTCAATAAAATCATATTTGGCAAATTTACCATTTTTGTATGTTTCTATTCTCATTAAATTTGATAAACCAAGAACTGCTGTTAATCCTATACCATGAAGGCCAATAGATCCTTCATTATATGCTGAATCATCTTCTCTATAAAATTTTCCAGATGATCTCATTTCCTTACATATAATATATGGTATATCCTTTTCTATTTCAGAATTTTCATCAAACGGTATACCTCTTCCATTATCAGAAACAGAAAATACTTGTTTATTATTATCAATTACAACCTTAATTTCATTACATTTACCAGTATATATTTCATCTAATGCGTTATCAAAAACTTCATCAAACAATCTTGTATAATCCGATACATCACCTATATATAATGAAGGTCGTAATCTTAGATGTTCTATATCATTTAGTACTTTAATGGAACTTTTTGTGTATTCTGACATACTCACCCTTTCTTTTTTTCTTTTATAATTTTAAAATATTATTTTTTATTTTATATATATGAAAACATATTAATATATGATGATCTGAAGAAGCTATATCCTTTTTGTAGAAAAGAATTATATCATTAAACATTAAATATAAATAAAATACTCCATATTTATTTGATGAGGATTTTATAGTAGCTTTTAAAATTTTTGGACGACATTTATAGAGAATGATAAAATTATCTTTATATATAGTGTTTTCTTTAATAACTTCTATATTTATATTACATCTTTTATTCATAATTTTAACACATATTCAGAGTTAACTTTAAAAAATAAATTATCTACAATCATTGGCATACTATTTTTTCCAACAGTTAAACTAATACAATAATTATATATATCATTTCTAATATTAAAACTGGAGCACTCATAAAAATACTCCATATGCCCAGTACTGAATTTATATTCTTCATACCCTAAAAAATCATAATAATTATTATTGCTATAAATTGAATCTCTAATTTTTTTATAATTTATTATGAATACGTCTTTCATAAATTTAATGTGCTGTTGTAAGTATTATATCTATATGATTTTATATTTTTATATTCGTATATAAAAACTAAAAGGATATAATCTGATTTTAAAAATTTATATTCTCTTTTATAAACATAATGGTCATCCATTTCATAACACATTTTAACAACCTTATTACTATTGAAAAATAAAAATAAATATATCATATTATTCTCATCAAATGATTCATGTTTAAATAATATTTTTGTAAATCTACAATTGAATAATATATTATAATCTGAAATTTTAGTTAGATTTATTACATCTTCATATTTTTTAATTTCCATAATTCCCATCCTATAATTTCAACGTGTTACTATTTTTAAATTTAAATGATTTTACATATCTAAGTTCATATAAATAAAATAAAAAAGTGCAATCCAATCTTAAATGTTTATTTTCTTTTAAATATTCGTAATGGTTTCTTAATTTAAACTGTGTATTTATAATATAATTACTATATAAAAATAAAAATAAATATATCATATTATTCCAATCAAATGATTTAAAATTAAATAATATTTCTCCAAAATCAAAATGACACAACTCAGAATCTTTATATTCAAATAAATCTATTATATGTTTGCATTTTGTAACTTCTATATCCATCCGTTCAACACCCCTATTTTAACAATTAATTATAAGTTTAATCCTTTATCATATTTATTGAATTTAAATAATTTGTGTTCCTCAAAAACCATTTCTATAATTTTTTTCTCTATTTAACCAAAATTTCTTATTTGGACCTAACACGTTTCCTAATTTTTCAGCTTTATCTTTATTAATTTTAGTAATACCATCTAATATTCCTGTAACAATGTCATCTCTCATATCTAATTGTTCACACAATTCATCCATAGTCATATCTTTTTCATATAACATTTCTTTAATAGTTTCTCCAGGTGGAGAGGATACATCTGGTTTATAATAATATTTCTTTTTTATAAATATACCTTTTAAATCCATTATAAGTAATTTAATAAGACTGATTGTCCCTTTTAATTTATTAGAAAATTCTGACACGCCCACACATTCATCAAAATCTTTTTGTGTTTTATTAAATTCTTTTTCAACCATTTTTAAATAAGGATTCTCACCATTAAATATATGATATATATCTATATTTTTTCTAAAATCAAATCTTGGATGTAAATATATACTACCTGAAGATATACATTCACATTTATAAAATACATCAGCTTGACTTGGTGTTAATATAAAATAAATATTACCATTTTCTGGTGGTATAAATCTAGACATAATAATATTAGCAATATTTTCGTAAAAACAAATATTATTTGTTTGTTCTATAATAATTAAATATACAGGTTTGTTAATTCCTGGATATTTTTTAATTTCTTCGAAAGTTTGTATATCTTTTTCTAAATTATTATATGTTAAATATATTGGACATGGTGATAATTTTTCACTTTTTAGATACTCAACAAATTTTGATATATGATAACTATCACAAAAAGATCTTTCTATTTCAATTAATCCAACATTCCCACTAGTAATAATAGCTGAACTTAAAAACCTTTCATAATCTAGATTCATTGTTATTTCTCCTTTCTAGAGTTTTAATGTATTATCAAATTTATATTTATAAAAATTAAAACAAATAATATTATTATCCTGATATTTTAAAAAACTTGGATATTGAGAATTGGTTATTTGAAAATAAGCTGAAAAGGATGTATCTGTGGTTTCAATTAATTTAACATGTACAATATAATCAAAGAATACAATTACATATAACTTATAAATATGTCTACATTTTTCAAATTTGAATATAAATTCTGTATAATTTAAAATATATAAAAAATTATTATTTTTTGATATTATATCTTTTTTTAAATCTTCCAAAAACTGTAACATTCTTCAATCCTCCCTTTTAGAAAAAATAAATAGGGAGTCATGAAATAATCACAACTCCCTTTAACACTTTTAAATTATGTTATATATTAAAAATTAAAACGGAATATCATCCTCTTCGAATAAGTCACTATTATCATCTTCTTCCTCTTCATCTAAAACATCACTATTGTCTTCTTCCTTTTTCTTATTTAATTTCTTATTATTATTCGAAGATTTATTTTCATCTTCTTCTTCATTTCCATTTTCATTATCTTTATTTCCAATAGCATAAATTGAACTATTAGTTAAAGACGCTACAGCGTTAATTAACATTTTCAAATATGGACCATTTTCATAGGTCCTCTTTAGTAACTCTTTAAATATAACATATTCATCAGGTTTTATAAAATAACTTGCATTTAACTTATTACCTTCCTTTGTTGAATTAATAGATATTATTAAACTTCCAGGTTGAACCTTTCCATTTTTCTCTAATGGTTTAACAGAAAAATATGATGTTGTATTCTCATCAGGTTTATGCATCATAGTATAGATATTTTGATATTTTTCATTAGCCTCCGGGTTTACATATTCACCCTTAGTAATCTTATCTAAATTCCTACATAATTTACAAGCCTCGGAAGGCGTAATTGAAAACTTTAATGAATTTTCCCAATCATATATTTTTTCTCCTTTTTGAACCTTTTTCATATCTCTATCTGGTTCAAAAGCAGATGCTATATTAATTCTAAGATTGAAAGTCATTGTTAAATCAAATTTAACAGATGATCCTTTCCCAAAAAATGATTGAGTAACATTCTTGTTTTTCATATCCATTAATAGATTTTGTAACTTAAACAGGTCCATTATATTTATTGCTCCTCTTTCGATTGTTTGACTGAAAGGTTATCTTTCATGTCCACTGATTCTCGATTTTGTCCAGATTCATTTAAAACCTGGTCTTCCTTGATAGACTCACCCTGTTTAGGTGTAGTCTTTCTTGAGGATTTCAACCTACTCCCCAAGTCACCACCTCTTGACATTTCACCACTATCTAAATTAACACACATACTCTTCATAGAACTTAGTTTAAAAGCGGAAAATTTAGAAACAATAAATGGTTTCAGATCTGTGAAATTAATTTCTATTCCACCATCCAACCAAATTACTAATTCATTTTCACTAATTTTTTCATATCCATCGATATGACCTTTTAGAGACGTGCCATCATTTCTTACAATTTCAATCATTTTTATTACTCCTTGTTGTTTATTTCATTATTTAAACATTCCATAAGTAGAAACATATAAGGAACCGTTAATAACATTTTATCTTCATCGAAACTTTCATACGTATTAAATAATAATTTTAATTTTTCCTCCTCCTTTTTAATACCTTCATCTTTTTTAATTTTATCATATAGTAAATTTAATGTCAAATAATATCTTTTATAAAATTTCAATTTAATATCTGAGTTATTTCTTTTCTTTAATATATTATAACATTGTTTATGATTTGTATCTGTTAATAAATATATAAAAACTTTATAAATATCAAACATTATTCCCATTAATTCATCTTTTTCATTATCTTCTACAAAATACTCATATTTTATTTTATATGATATTTTTTTAAATTTATTTAAATATTGTTTTTTATTTAAAACATAAGACAAAATTAACATTGAGATATTTTGTACTATAGAATTATATATGACATCATATTCGTCTTCATCAATATCAAAATCTAATTTAACTTTATCCACAATATCTGATGAATTGTAAATACAAAATTCTTTAACTAAAAATAAATCTTCTAAAAAAGAATATTTATCTTCAATATCAACTTCATCAATTAAAGAATAATCCCCAGAGGGGATAGTTTTCCATAAATTAAAAAAATCAAACTCATACGAAAACAATGCATTTCTTATTGATGTTAATTCTTCTTCAGTAGAAAAATTATAATACTTTTTATAATATAAAATTATCGATTTATAAGTTTCTAATGTACATATTTTTTGATTGCTCATAATATTAATATAGTTGTGTTATTTATTCTACATAATTTTAACATGTTCACAATGAATATGTCAAATAGTACCTATTGAAAATACTTAAAAATAAAAAATAAAATCACGCATAAATATGTACTCATTAATTAATATATATAGTGATTTTAAAATATTAGAAATTAGGAAAAACTTCGTTATATATCGTATTTAAAAACACATTGTTAAATTCTCTAGAATTATACATTACACAATGCCATAACATATCTGGAGTATCTTTTTCTTTTAAAAAATCTTGTAATTCAGATAAACTCATATCCTTATTAATATCTCCATTAAACATAAATTTTATCATATCAATTTTTAAATATTTAATCATCTTTTTAATTTTAGGTACAAACTCGGGCATTATATCAAAATCTTCTTTAATCTTTCTTAATTCATACAGACCATAAATTCTCATTAATGTTTCTAAAATAGCAACCCAAGCATCTTTATCATCATCACTTATTACATCAAAATAATAATTTAAATCATATATACTTAAAGAATCATCTAAAGATATTATAAATTGTCTAACGTCATATTCATATAATGAAAAAGCGTTTAATTTTTCTTGTTGATAATCAGGTTCTAATTCATCAACAACTCTTCCTAGAACCGGATCGTTTATTAAAGACATAATATTTAAATTCCTATATTAATTACTCACTTGATAAATGTAACGCTCTCATATATTGAGAATATAATTCTTTTTCTGGAGAAACTTTTCTAGGTCTAAATTCAGCTTCTCCTTTATGTACAATATCTGTTATTAACTCATTTTTAGCACCATGATCGGAACTTAAAGCACCAAAGAATTCATCAATTGTAACATTTGCATCATAAGCCAATAGAGATACTAAATCATATTCTCCAACTAATTGTCCACCTTCTCTTCTTTTTCCTTGAGTTGGTGCATTTATTTTATTAACATATGGTCCAATAGATCTAGCTGTAATTTTTTTCTCAGAAATATGTTCTAATTTCATCACATACATATAACCAACAGAAACAGGATCTGATTTTTTATTACCAAATTCTGGAAGTGTTAAACTATACTCAGCTTTAATTCCTATTTTATTCATAGCTTTTAGAAAGTCTTCTCTATCGGGTGTTTTAAATGGAGGAAATATTAAAGGATAAAATCTTTCAGATGTAACTTGATTCTTAAATTTCTCATATGCTCTATCACTCATTTTATTTATAGCATTAATAACATTTGTTTTATATACTTTACCATCCGTGTTATCAATTAATTCCATGAAATCAGAAAGATTTTTAGTAAATACTTTTCTGTTTTGATTTTCCATCATTATAGCTAATCTTCTAGCAGCTAATCCAGATGTTAATTCTAATAACTGTCCACTATTCATTCTATTAATAACACTAAGTGGATTATAAATAATTTCGACACGATCACCCCAAGGTGTCATAGGCATATTTTCATCATCTTCAATAGAATTTCCACACCAAAAACCCATTCCATTTCTTTTAACAAAAACTAAATTATTTGGAACTTGTACGCAGTAAACTTTTCCTTGGTAGTGTTCAGTAAATATATGATGTGATTTAACTTCTTTTTCTCTAGATTGTTCTCTACAATTATTTACATATACCGTATATTTTGGTCTCTTTCTATTTTTAGTTTCAGTATTAATTTTACCCGTTCTATATCCTAATAATGTGCACAATCTAACAAAATTATCCATTAACCGTTTTGACGTTGTATGAAAACAATATAAATTTTTAGTTGTAGTTTTTGACCCATCACCTTTAATTATAGATTCAAATAATTTTTCTAAATTTTCACGTGAAGTATCAAACATCCACTCTGGTATAAATTTATCATATGATTTACCTAAAGATCCTAAATTCTTTAAGTATTCAAAAACTGCTTTTGAAGAAAGAACATAATTATTATCTTTTTCGGATGTTGGTTTTGTCCATGTGAGTTCCGTTCTTTCTAGTAATAATTCTAATTTTTGTTTATGGGTTTCTTTACTTTGTGTTATAATAATTTTATTATGATTATTTTTATTTGTGTAAAGACATCCGTCAGTAACCAACCAACCATATAATTCATAAAAATCGGTTTTATTTATACTAACTACCTGTTTTTCTCCATTACTTCTATCACATGATATAGTTATATATTTTTCTGGATCTTCTTTGAAATCAAAATTAACATTAGTAATATAAAACATAGATCTATCATGTATACGATCTAAATCTTCTACTTTTTTGAATTTATATTTTCTTTCTAAAGAAGAACCACAACGATAATACATATTATGCTCTGGGGTGACAAGAAAATTTATATTCATATCACTCCCATAAACATCTCCCTCATAATTATATTCAAAGAATTTCTCAGGTTTTATAAATCCAGCTTTACCGTTATCTTTCATATATAAAACTTTATCATCTTTTGTCAATTCATAAAAATATTTCCACCCATTATTAGTCATTATTTGAGTGTTACTATCATAGCATGCTACTACACCTTTATTAAAACTGCGATTGTTCAGTTTGTCTCCTTTAGTTAACTGGAATTTTTGTTCTAAAGTAAACTTTATTAGTATACCATCGAACTTCTCTCCGCCTTCTTTAAATCTACCTATAGGATATTTTCCATGAATTCTTTCATATCTCGTTCTAAATTCCTTATAAATAGGTATTAATTGTTCTGGAATTTCTTCTTCTGAAACATTTGAATAAATTTCTATATTAGCAATAGTCCCAGGATTTCCAGATCTAAAATTATTATATGTTTCAATATCATAAGCGGTTTTAGAGTAAGTCATTAATATATCACCTTTACTAACAGTGTCTCCAATATTTAATACATTAACTACTTCATCATCTACATCTAAATACACATCAAATGTTTCCATATGTAATGAAGAAAATTTCTTAGCTGCTGATTTTGACACAACCATACCATCTTCAAAATTATATCCCTTCCAAGGCATAAAGCAAGCTAATAGATTAATACCGTTAGATATAATACCTTGTCTTATATTAGAACCTTCAGCTAATACTTCATCTTTTTTAACTTTATCTCCTTCATTTACAATAGCTGTAAATTTTCCTAATCCATGAATACCTTGACCACTTCTTAATAATTTTGGAGAAATATCAGTAGTATGAAGTTCCCCTTTATCATCTCTAACAACAATTTGAAGATCTGTAACTTCTACAACTTCACCATCTACTTTAGATTTCTTTATAAAAGAATCTGATAATAAATTAGTAAATACTGATTCATATCCAGATTGTACTGCTGGAACTTCGGGGTTA
>Ga0207421_10004111_pt1 | contig 17005 bp, 20 predicted proteins | sample SodLakKL_010_SED_4_FD_187542 | JGI IMG/M metagenome (GOLD analysis project Ga0207421, IMG submission 187542) | Alkaline sediment microbial communities from Lake Tanatar, Kulunda Steppe, Russia - 8KL_010_SED (SPAdes) (version 2) | ecosystem: Environmental > Aquatic > Non-marine Saline and... | reverse complement strand
AATGGTATCTCCGGCATCCATAACCAGCACATTTTCGTGCTGCTGACGGTGATCATCTATAAGCGCACCCAGATAAGGCATGCCCATCAGGTCCTCATCCACTTCGACCCTTCCGTGAATATCATTGGTATGAAGAACCACCAGCTCATCTGCCGCAGCCGCTGTCGAAAAAGCTGTCACCACCAGAAATGCCATCAGCGTCACTGCCAGAATTATCTTTCTTGATTTCAGCATGGATTTATTCCCCTTTCGGTTTTATTTATCAACTACATGAGCAGAGCCAGAAAAGAAAAGCCCACAAAGCCACTCAATATGACGACCAGCAAAAAAGTTGCCGCTATGGTTATGAGAGCTCTTAAGGTGGTAAAACCCTGGCTCTCCCTGACAGAAAGCACAAAGAGCAGAGCAAACCAGATGAAGATGATATAGCGGAACCAGATGACAAAAAACTCAAGCCCACCCTGCATAACGCCTATAAATTCCACCAGCGGCAGAAGTATGAAGACAAAGTGAGCAAAACCCAGGGCGGAAAACACCCCCAGAAGACTGCCCCTCCCCCGGAAAAACCGGGAGACTAAAAAGAGAAAGAGCGATGCTATCAACACACCTACCAGCCTAAACATTGAGGCAGAAAAACTCAGAATAACAGCAAGCAGGGGATTTGTCTGTATCATATCACCGGCCAGAAAGGGAGTGAGGCTCACCATGAAGGAGACCAGCAGAAAAACCAGAATGGCCGAGGAAACAGGCTTGTTTCTTGAAATGCGCCTGAGAGCAGCCCCGGGTTTAAAAATCACATCAAAGAGCGCCAGTCCAATTTCCATAATATCATCTCACTTTCACAGTGATTATGGTCCTGATCATCGATCAATATCCCGGAACTTTGTATTCCAGCACGGGACTCAAGCCGCTCTCGACTCTCCTCAAAATTTCCAGCTCATAGTCCATTCTCTGGCCTCTGATAAGCTCGACCACCCGACTCGAAAAACCCAGCAGCCTGCGGTAGATAGGCGGTTCGGGCAGGTCATAGGATACGGGATCTTCAATTCCTGCTATCTCTCCTGCCACTTCAACAGCCTGACTGCGCCCGCCCAGTTCATCTACCATGCCCAGTTCATAGGCCTGAGTTCCCAGATATAATTCTCCGGTAGCCAGCTCTCGCACCTCTTCTTCGGAAAGATCGCGGCCCTCGGCAACAGCCTCGACAAACTGCCTGTGGGCTTCATCTGACATCGTCTGCAGTTTCTCCCTTTCCTCATCATCCAGAGCCCGGCTGAACATATCCTTATGCTCGCCTGATTTAATGATCTCCCTCTCCACTCCAATGTTATCGAGAAGCTCCTCAGGATCAAACAGAGTGAAGATAACACCTATAGAGCCGGTCATAGTTCCGGGCTGAGCCACAATTGCATCTGCGGAGGCGGAGATATAATAACCGCCGGAAGCCGCCATATCTCCCATAGCCATTACCACCGGCAGCTCAAAATCTGCGATCATGTCATTGATCTCCTGTGAAGCAGCTACAGCGCCTCCGGGGCTCTCAACAGTGATAACAACAGCTTCCACTCCTCTGGCCTCTTCTGCTCTCTCGAGCTTTTCCCGCACGCGTGCGGGCGATATCATCATATCTGAAAATGGCGATCCAGCAGTCTGGATGGGACCGTTGAGTCTGATCTGAGCAACACGACCTTCAACATCTTCAGGCTCCGGTCTGAACTGATAATATATTCCGGCCATAGCCCCTGCCACCGCCAGCACCAGAACGATCACGAAGACTTTTTTAAACAGAGAACTCATAGTATTCCGCCTCCCTTTTCAGATTGGATGTGCTCTCACTCTTATTATATATTATAAAGAAAAAAACCGGAGCTTAAAAGCCCCGGTCCCTTTCATGTCAAATTTTACCCGGCACTGATTGCATCCACCGGACATTCTTCCTCGCAGATGCCACAATCAGTGCAGAGGTCAGGGTCGATTTCAAAATAGTCCCCTTCATCGGAAATTGCTTCTACTGGACATTCATCGGCACAGATTCCGCAGGCTGTGCACTCCTCTGCATCAATTACAAAGGCCACTGGTTAATCACCCCTTTTATGTTTGTGAAATATGTCATTGCAATATATTCTACGTTAAGGTTAATTCTCCTCCCTGTCAGAGTGGATTAATTTGATCTCATCATAATATCTCCAATATTTTCACGCGAATAAATTGCGGCACTTTATTCCCTGTCATCCTCCTCATCATGCATGAAGATGGTTCTTGTGGGGAAGGCAAATTCGACTCCTATACCGGAGAGGCTGACCTTAAGGGCCAGATTGAGCTCCTGCTGTATATCCATATATACAGCGTATTCACTGCTGTTTACATAATAGATGACCTCAAAAACAAGGCTGTGCTCCCCAAACTCATGAAAATGCACCCTGTCCAGCTCTGCCCTCTCTATCTCCTCCAGGGTTTCTCTCACGATCCGCCTTATCTCCTGCAGTTTATCCACAGAGGTCTGATATGTGACACCAAATTTAAAATTGATGCGCCTTCTCTCCATGCGCTGATAATTCTGTATGCGCGAGCTAGTTATGTCGGCATTGGAGAATACGAGCTGTTCACCGGAGAGGCTCTTAAGCCTGGTGGTCTTGATCCCAATATGTTCCACTATACCCCTGAAATCCCCGACGATGATAAAATCTCCCGTTTCAAAGGGCTTATCGATTAGAATGGTAAAATAGCTGAATATATCGGCAATGATCGACTGGGAGGCAAAACCTATGGCAATACCCCCCACACCGAGTCCGGCGATGAGACCGGAGATTTGAATATCCAGATTGTCCAGAAAAAAGAGGAAGGCAAATATCCAGATAAAGGCCTTTAGGACAGGCCAGAGAAAGGCCATCATCTTCTCCTGCCTGCCCTCCTGGGAGCGCTTCTTGAAATAGCCGGTGATGAGAAAATAAACTGTTTGCTGTGAGATGAGAATTATAAAGACCAGAGAAAAAGCCAGGGCAAGAACATCGATCAGCCTGGCAAGTGAGGGCATAAGATAGAACTGACTCAGGGCCAGATAGACGGTCACCGTCAAAAACAGATTGACGAAAAGCCCCTCCACCTTTTCCACATATTCATCCAGGTCGGGCCAACCTCTGGCCAGTATGCGGTGCATTATCCCGCTTATTTTTGCTTTGAAAATCCAGATCAAAACCAGCCCCAGCACAAAAACCAGAGCAAAAGCGATCAGATCGGCCGGTGAATTCTCCGTCCACAGAAGGCGCAGATTGACGGTTAATTCCACAGAAAGCTCCCCCCTGATCTCATCAGATATTGCTCCTGATCCTCTCTCTTTTCAGCTCCTTTTGAATATCTATCTGAGGCTGCTGAATAAGGGCAGCATCCCATCTTTCCAGCTTTTCTTTCTCCACATCGATTATATCCGCAATCTCATCCAGTGACAGACCTCTGTCCCTGAGAACTATGAATCTCTCACGATTTTCAGTCGATAAAATACTCACCTCGGCTTACCTCCCCTTAAATCGATAAGAAGACAGTAAATGAGTTAACATACTTTCTCATAATCCTGCGTTATAATAGAATGAGAAAATACAAGGGGTGATATATATGTTCTCAATGATGAGACCCGGACCACATAATCAAAATCGGCCGAACAGGGGGCGCAGAGGATCACGAGGGCCTTTTCCCCATCGCCATGAAGAGAGACGTGGAGGAGCAGGCTTTCCCGCCGATGTTATAGAAAAAGACGACAGATATGAAATCAGAGCTGAGCTGGCAGGTGTAAAAAAGGACGATATAAAAGTGGAGCTGGAAGAAAAAACCATCTTCATTACAGCAACCAAACGACAGACCTGTGACCCGGAAGAAAACAATTACCTCTGTCAGGAAAGGGTCATAGGCAAATTTCAACGCCAGTTCCCGCTGGAAAACATCAAAGAAGAAGAAATCAGAGCAGAGTATAAAGATGGGATCCTGACTCTCAGGATACCCAAGCTCAAAGATTATAGTGAAAAGAGACAGAAGATAGATATTGAATAGTTATTCAATAAATTTAATTATTTAATCGATATAAATCCCGGGTTATCCGGGATTTTTTTATTTAAAAAAAGGCTCCCTCATCTTCCTGGGTAATTTAAAGCAGGGAGTGCGGAAAAAATAAGGGAGCCAGATCTTATTTCTTATCTCTGTAATACTAATTTCCTCCCCTCCGGCAAAATTCCTGCCTTATTTAAAAATAAATCTGGAGAATGCAAAAAATATCTGATAGAATTTCAGTGAGGGGGGGATAACTTTGCTGGATGATGAACTTATGGAGATGGAAGAGGCCTTTGCCGAATTCAGGAAAAACCCTTCATTTACCGCCAAAAAGAATCTGCGGATGAAAAATTACGGCAGATGGTTTATCATAGAACAGAATCCCGAACGTGAAAGCCCTTATGCCCATCTTAAAAATGCCGGCCTGTTTATCGCTCACATAATAGATGATGATAATGATCTGTTTGCGGGATTTACCATCAAAGAAAACATATATGTTAAGCCGGGTATGCTCAGCAGGTTTATCGATGGAGATCTCCTGCGACGTGAGCTCACACCCTACTTTGAGGATATGGAAACAAAAAAATTTGGCGGTGTCAAAATAGATTATGCACCTGATGAAAAGGGCAATGCTCTGGCGGTGCAGCTCAATGAAAATAATCTGCATATAGGTTTTAGAATTGATCTGATCAGAGAACTCCTGCTCTAAATCAACAAGCCGGCCGCTGAATCACCGCGGCCGGCTTGTTTCTGTCCGTTATATACTTTTTCTCATTCTTCAGCACTCAATCTACTCAATTTTACTTAAAGGTTCCAAAGATGCGACCTTCTATGCGGGGAGAGACAGGACTGTGCTCATCGAGATAATCAATAATTACCTGATCAAGCGCTTCAAAGGTCTCAATTCTCTCTTTATCGGCGAAAACCGGATAGTCGTCTCCACCTTCGGCCAGGAAGTCATTTGTGGCGACAACAAATGTCTCATTGGGGTCGATCTCCTCACCATCATACCAGACCTGGTGAATTCTCTGTCCGGGCTCATTCAGAGGATTGAAGGAAAATCTGAGATTGCTGACATGGGGAAAGCCGCCCCAGTCATCGGGCCACTCTCTAACACCGTGCTCTAATACTTCAATTATCTCTGCACCTGTGAGCTCCACGGTTACCAGCTCATTCTCGAAGGGATGAATCTCCAGCACATCCTCCAGGGTGATATCTCCGGCAGGAACGGAGTGTCTGATACCGCCACCATTTGTTATGGCCACATCAGCACCGGACTTCTCTCTCATGATGTCCGCAATCAGATTGCCGAGCGTGGTCTCCCTGGTGCGGATATTCTCCCTCTCCGCTTCCAACCTCACTTCAGTCTCACCCACAACGGTATCCAGAGCCTCGGCCTGGGCTGCGGTGAAGACAAAGGCCATTACCACTATCAGAACAAGAATCTTTCTGCTGTGTCGCTTCATAAACTAATCCCTCCCGAATAGTTTTTGACCAATATGGTCACTGAGTTCTATAATAATAATACTACATCTTCCGAACAATATCAAATAAATATTTTATACCGGGTTTTACGCAATGCCGGGAGGTATCCTGCAGCTCACAACAGATCTTCAGCCCTCTGCTGCACCTCTTCCTTAAATTGCGGTCCCGGTCTGAACCCCAGACGATCATAGAAATCCTGAAGGCTTTCGGCACTGTAATTTACCGCCCCGTAGATCAATACCAGAGCAAAAAGTATCATGCTGGGTGACCAGCCCGGCAGCGCTTTATCCCGGGCAAAAACCAGGTCAAAGCTATCCCTGATCAGGGATTCGTAGCGGGTTAGAAGCTCCTGCAGTTCTTTTAGTGTATCCATACCGATAAGCCGCATGCCCTGCACGGCATCCCCTAAAAAAAAGTCCTTTCCCCCTGTTCTGCGGGGCAGATTCTCCGACCAGGCATCGATATAGGAGGTGAGCCTCTGCATGGAATCATCTGCTTCCATGAACTGCTCCAGTGTGAGTTTGTTTATCTCCAGGCTGCCGGGATTTTGACGTATCTCCTCCTGGATCTCATCCTCATAATTATCCAGATCCTCTCTCAGGCTAAGAAATTCATCATCGGCCACCTCCAGCAGAGCTGAAAGGCGGGCAAACCGCCTGTTGATATTATCAGGAATCTCCTCCTTATATTTATAGCCCAGATCGTGCTCTATCTCCGCCCAGGCATGCTGCAGTATGGTCCTTATCTGTATTTCAAACTGTCTTTCCGCCAGCTCTTCACCCAAATCCTCACAGAGCTCCTCGCGGGGCAGAGCCGCTATCTTGTGCAGCGAGCTGTAGCCAAATTCGTGATAATCAAAACTATCCCGTTTATCTATGGAATGCTCACTGTCTATGATCAGATTATTCTCGATCACATCATCGACCAGATCGATCTCATCACTGAAGTAGGTGACCACCCTAACCGCAGTCAGATCCTTGATATCGGCCAGACAGGAATATTGTTTTTCCGGCCTTCTCACCTTTTCAGCCAGGCTATCCACTGATTTGGTCCTGGCACTGATGGAATGGACATTTATATGCCCCTGACCGGAAAGAAGACCGCCCAGCCTTTTCTCCACGGTTTCTGTCAGCACCTCATATATATCCTTTTTTTCCCGGTATTGAGCTATTATATCGACTGCCCTCAAGACAAATTAACCCCCCGTCTAAAATCAGATGATGAATATCAGTATGATGATCAGAATTGAAAGAAGCCCCAGCCAGAGAGCCAGGCTCCATCTGGTCATCCTGCGGGCCTTTTCCTTCTCCCACCAGTTTAGCGGTTTAATCCCCTGGAATAAAAATGTTACCACACCGGCCAGATTTATGCAGATAATATTTGATATGAAGAGCAGCATCGCCCCCAGGGCCATTGTCAGCTCACCTGCTCCCAGCAAAAGACCCACAACCACCAGCGGAGGCATCAGGGCCACAGCTATCATTACACCGATCACAGCATTAGCAGCCCCGGTGGTAAACGCGAGGCTGCCGGCACTTCCCGAGGCCAGCCCTAGAGCTATATCCCCCCAGCCTATGCTGGTGCGGTTGATAACCTCCGGCGACCATTCTGCCGGCTGGATAAAAAAACCGGCAGCGACTGCTATCACAAGTGCTATAACTGCACCGGCCAGAGCTGTCTTCAACGACTTTTTACCCAGCTCTAAATCTCCCAGCGTGGCGGCCAGGGCCATACCCACGTTTGGCCCCAGAAGCGGCGCGATAACCATAGCTCCCACGATAACTGCCACATTGCCCTGGAGAACACCGCTGCTGGCAACCACAGCCGACATCAAACACATGAGGAGGTAATTGCTGTCAAGCCTGACGGAGTTGCTGATCTCGGTGTAAAGCTCCTGTCTGCTCAAACTCCGCTGACCTTCCTTATCCTCTTCCTCTCCCTCTAGCTGCCATGTCTTCTGTTTTTCCTTTTCCTCTTCCAGCTTTTCGATAGGTGGTATGGTGGCTTCAACTTCCAGAAGATTGAGGCGCAGCTCTGAAGCGGAGCTCAGTTTCTGTTCGATCTCATCCAGAAGCGGGCCACTATCGGTGCCGCGCAGTGTGACCAGATATAGAGCTTTATCCTCCCAGAGTGAAACCTGAAGTTTGTCAATCAGCTCAAATTCATCCAGTATCTCCTTCAGTTCATCCTCATGCTCCAGAGAGATGACTATTTCCACCTTTCTCAACATCAAATCTCACCGCCCCGATCATATCTGTCATTTTTATATCTCCACCTGTGACATTACTCCGGCCGCAGTCTTCATTCAAAGGCTGAAATCCTCACCTGTGGAAGTCAGTGTCAGCTTGCCATGATGGACACCCTTCAAGCCTATAAGGCGGTTGGCCGCCTCACGCAGCAGTCGGGCCTCTCCCTTCATTATGATAACCTCCAGACAGAAATCATGGCTCACATGCATATGCAGGTTGGACTTAAAGATATGAGGATAGTCGTGCTGTATCTTCAGCATCTTTTCCGTAAGTTCGCGCTGATGATGATTGAAGAGAAGTGTCAGCGAACCTATGACCTCTTCCTCACTGCTGCGCTTTTTCTCCTCGACAATTCTGTCCCTGATCAGATCTCTGATGGCCTCTGAACGGTTATTATAGCTCTCAGCTATTATGCTGTCATATTTATCCAGCAGATCCTCCTCTATGGAAACACCAAATCGGACGATTTCTGACAATATCTACTGCCCCCTCTCACTGACTTATGGATATTTTTTCTGAATTATAGATAAAAGGCAGAGCTCTATTTCTCACTTCGATATCCAGTGGCAGTCCGGGACCTTCCTCGCCATCTATATCGGACATTAAGCTGTCTGCCTCATCAAGTGTCTCTATACGGAAGCGGTCGGAACTGAAGTACAGCACATCCTCATTTTCTTTCCAGTCCTTATTTATAAATACATCAACAAGGGCGCTGAACATCTCATAAACACCGCCGTATTTTATGGCCAGAAAATCAAATAGACCGTCACTCACACAACCTTCGGGAACTATATCGGAAAAACCGCCGGCCCGCCCGCTGTTGAGAACGAGGAAAAGGGCCAGCTCACCTGAAAATTCAAGGCTATCACCGACTATCTTAAGGGGCAGAGGTTTCAATTCTGTCAGCTTCTGCACACCCTTGAGATAGTAGGCCACCTTGCCAAAAATATTCTTCAGATCAGATGGAGTCTCATAGGGGACCGAGGTGAGAAAACCACAGGCACAGACATTGATAAAATACCTGCCGTTGATATAGCCCACATCGACCGGTACAATATTTTTCTCGTCGGTCAGAAGCTGATAGTATTGAGAAAAATTATCAGGTAATCTCAGGTAACTGGCAAAATCATTGCTGGTCCCCACGGGCAGTATACCCACAGGCAGTTCTATATCGTTCTGCATAAGGGCATCGACAAAATTGCTGACAGTACCATCTCCACCTGCCACCATCATATACCTGTACTCCTCCGGATTTAACTCCTGGAGCCGCCGGCTTAAATCGATTCCCACTATATCATTCATGACTATGATATAATCCCTCTGAAAAACATCTATAAATCTATGCAGCCGGCTGGTGAAGCTGGCATCGCCTGCCAGGGAGTTATAGGTTAAAAATATTTTTTTCATATTTTCCAATCAGTCCTTTTTAATTCCGTATAGATATTGTCGATCACTATATTTTTATTTCTGCACAGAGGGGGCATTTCCCTGCAAATAGGGCCTGAAGCAGAGATAAAGTATTTTGTTAAATGGTAAACTTAATGATGAAAGGATATCTGATATGATATCAATTAGGATGAAATAAAAACAGAGGGGGTATTTATGTGAGCAGAGAAATAACAGAATATAATTTTACCTTTAGCGAGAGGGCGGATGAACTGCTGGAAAAAAAGGAGATCGATGAGATCACAATAAAGTTAGAACAGCGCGGTGGGGGTTGAAGCGGAATCACCTATGTGCCTGTGGTGCAGGCAGGAAGACCTGATGAGAAGAACCTGGAAAGATATGATCACAGCGAAGCCGAGGGAAAGGATATCTTCATCAAGAAAAATCTGGAGCCAGAAGACCCCGCAGAAGGCATAACAATCAGCGCTGCCGGCAGAGGAAAATTGACCAGGCTGTTTGCAGGAGGATTGAAAAACTACTGATGCTGTAAAAATAAATAGCGGCTTACACAGTCTATAAACCTCCGGTTCTCCGGGGGTTTTAATTTTTCAAATTTCCCCTTGCAATATTTTTTTGCTTTGATACAATGAAATCAGTGTAAACTTAATGAAAAAGTGCACATTCCAAAAAATAAAGAGGGGGATTACATAATGAACACCTATCAGCTCGTAATAATGGGCGGCTATTTTCTGATTCTCTTCGGAATCGGAATATATGCCACCCGCTTTATCAAGGATTCAACTGATTTTCTTCTGGCCGGCAGAAGGCTCGGCATAGTTCTGGCTACGGCCGCCCTGACGGCCACTCACTTCGGTGGAGGTTTTGTCATGGGCACGGGAGAATGGGGGTTTGATTACGGTCTCACCGGCATAGCTTACGCAGTTGGAGTGGCCCTCTCCTTTTTCCTGCTGGCCTTTGTCTCCGCCCGCAAGATGCGGCGCCTCTCCATGTTCACCGTGCCGGATTATCTGGAAAAACGCTATCAATCAAAGACAGTCCGCCTTCTGGGAGCCCTGCTATCTCTAGTGGCCATAGTCGGTATCATAGGAGCTCAGGTCTGGGCCTCACAGGGGGCTCTGGGTATTCTGGGCATCGATCCCACCTATGCAGCTGCTATAGCCACACTGCTCTTTATCGTCTACACTGCTGCCTCGGGGCTCTGGGGTGTTACGCTGACTGATGCCTTTCAGCTTTTGATAATCTTCATAGGAGTTCCTGTGGCGGGTGTGATGGGAGTCATGGAAGCCGGAGGCTTTGAGGGTATCAGAGAGGGAATTGCCGGCCTGGAGCTGGGAATGACAGCCGATGCCTATTTTCAACCTCTGGGAGCCGGGACAGCCATGGTTATTGCTGCCATACTGCCGACGATAATGTACACACTTATAGGCCAGGACTTTTATCAGAGGCTATTTGCGGCCAGAGATGAGGATACATCATTCTATGCGGCCATACTCTCAGGAGTCATACTCACTGCCTTCGCCATCTTTCCCACACTCACAGGCATGGCCTCCCGTGGTATTTTCGGCGATGAAATAGCCGCCGCCGAAGCTGTTCCCATGCTCGTCACTGAAGTGCTGCCTCTGGGCGTGGGTACACTCATTGTAGCGGCCATCATCGGGGCCATCATGTCAACCGCCGATTCACTCCTGGTAGCCGGCACCTCACACATAACACATGATATCTATGCCGAGCTGATCAATCCCGATGTGGAAGAGGATTCCAAAAAAATGCTATTTCTCTCCCGCCTGTGGACTGTAATTCTGGGTGTGCTGGCCCTGGTTATGGCTCTGACCTTTGAAGCCATAATAGATCTGCTGCTCATGTCCTACACCCTCTACTCTGCCGGGGTTTTCATTCCCGTCGTTCTCGGTCTTTACTGGAAGCGGGGCAATGCCACAGGAGCCATTCTGGGCATAGTTGCTGGCTCAGCGGCAGGAATAGCGGGCGATCTGGGCTGGATAGATTTTGGCGGTGTTCCCGTCATAGCAGCAGGCGCCCTCATCTCGCTGGCCTTCTATGTGGTTGGGTCACTTCTCACCGAACCACCTCAGGACCTCCCTGAAGACGTGGTTTAAGCTCTAGCTTTCATCTTCATCTTTTAGACTCTCCTCCTCGGAGAGAGATCCTGTCCTGCCCAGTTCTCCCTCCGGTCCGGGGGCGGGCCTATCAGGGATATCGTCATAATAGCCTTTGTTTCTTCTGCTGACATTTACTCCCTGATTGGCCAGATAGATCCCTATCAAAAAGAATAAGCCCCCGGACAGGATGCTGCCCACAGACAGGAATACAAGTCCGAAGAAGACAAATACCGTGCCGAGCACATAATAAAAAAACGGAGCCATGTTAAGCTCACCTCCAAATAGATCAATTGAACATCGCAACCACATCATCAATTTCTATAATCTCACTTTCCACCTCATAATCGATATATTCCTGATCAAACACGGCAATATGAAGCTCTATCTCCCCCCGCTCTCTCTCAATATCTATATCCTTGACCTCTCTTCCTTCCTCCTCGGGAAAAACCGTTTTCATCTTCCCATCAGCAGTATCCACACCGTAGAGGCTTCCTCCTACGGAAACGGTCCCATAGGCAAAACCGCCCGTGAAGAGAAGTATATCATCTTCCAGCCACCACAGATCTTTGGGAGTGTACTGATCGGGAAGGTCATCACCCTCCACCAGAGCAGTTATTTCATCATTCATATAATCATAGAGATAAAGTGTGCCAATTCGCTCCCATTCTGATGGTGCAATATAGGCCAGGTAGCGGCCGGTCGGGGAGAGGGCCGGAGGTGATGGTTTATCATCCTCTAAAATCCTTCTCTCCTCTCCAATGTCAAGGCTTAAGGCATAATCACCCTCCTCTTCCCGGTAGAATATGTTCTCCGGATTGAGACCTGCTGATTCTTCCTCAGCAGGCTCTTCCATCTCCTGGCGCCGCTCCTCGATAATCTCATCCTCTTGCATAACACTCTGAAACTGATAGGAAAGAAACACCCCCACGCCCATAGCCATAACTACCACGATAAGTGCTAGAATCAGCTTATATTTTCTCGGCATAGCTAACACATCCTCTTTATATGCTGAGTTCTGTATCCATCATAAAATAATATTATCATTTAATCCCTGTTAATTCAATAAAGACAGGTTTTTGAATTTTAGTGAATAAATTGATATTATAGTTCCATGTTGATATTTGTGTAACATAACCATTCTCCAGACCGTCACATCAATATTAAATCAATATCAGCGGGGGGATGAAATATCATGTTCCAAAAGATGATGAGTTCGATAAAAAACAAATTTTTGCTGACCACTGTTGTCGTGCTCCTGATATCCTTCCTGATAGTGGTCTTCATACTCTTTAACTATCAGGAAAATCTAATCCGCGATGAGTTTCATCAGAATGTAGAACGGGAATTCGATATGGTGGCTATCTCCAGTGCCAGCCCTATCTGGCATAGCGATGAAGAGGCACTGGAAGAGGAAATATCTCAGTTTTATCAACGGTTCGGCATTTTACATGTGGAACTTGAGCATTATGATGGCAGACTGGAGATCTCCCGGGAAGAGGAGATGCCGGGAGAAATAACAGATTCTGACCAGACAGACATTTCAGAGTTTGAGGATAGAGATGATATTTATGTCCTGGAAAACCAGATAGTCTCCGGGGATGGAACCGAATTGGGGAGAGTCACAGCCCTTTATGATGAAGGCGAAATTCAACAGGAAATGTCAGAATTCAGATCCGGCATTTTGCTGGCTTCAGCTGTTATTATTCTCCTGGTAACTGCAACGGTAACCATCGCAGCCCACAAACTGACCCGTCCAATCCAGAAAGCCACTGAATTCGCGCGTGATGTGGCTGATGGTAACTTAAAACAGAAAGACCTGGAAATTGATACAGGTGATGAGATGGGGGTGCTCTCGACCTCGCTCAACAATCTCAAAAACAATTTTAGGGAGATTATATCCCAGGTCAGCGAATTGACCGAATCCCTTTCCAGCTCAAGCCAGGAACTGGCCGCCACCAGCGAGGATATTTCGGCCTCAGCAGAAGAGGTGCGCAGGGCGGTGGAAGAAGTCGCTTCAGGTTCTGAGGAGCAGTCCGCACAGATAGATGAGACCGAAAGCAACATAAAGAATCTCTCAGCACAGATTGGTGGCATAAGCGAGAAATCTGAACAGATGGAAGCAAGGGCCGAAGATGTTCTGAAAAATATATCCCGGGGAAATGAGTCAGTTGAAAAGTCAATCTCCGAGATAAACGAAGTCAGCAGGAAGACTGAGCTGATAACATCGAGTATCAGCAGACTGGGGGAGCTGTCACGTGAAATAGGCGAAATAATTGAACTCATAAATGGCATCTCAGAACAGACAAATCTTCTGGCTTTAAATGCAGCAATCGAAGCCGCCCGTGCAGGACAGGCCGGACAGGGCTTCAGCGTCGTGGCAGATGAGATAAGGGAACTCGCCGAGGAATCGGGCCAGGCTTCGGAAGAGATAGCTGACCTGATCCAGGATATTCAGGGTGAGATAGAGGAGGCTATAAGCAAGGCTGAAAAAACTGAAACTGTTGTGGAAAACAGTGTGACAGCAATCGATACCACCGAGAATGCATTTCAGTCCATCGAAGCTGAAGCAGAAAATCTCATGGAGCTCATAGACGATATCGCAAAGAGGTCTCAGGATATGGCCTCTTACAGCAGTGAGGTCAGCAGCGCTATAAGTGAAATAGCCGCTGTCAGCGAGGAAGCTTCCAGCAATGCTGAGGATGTAGCCGCATCCAGCCAGGAACAGAACGAAACCACACGGGAAATAGTCACAGCTTCAGAAAACCTGGCAGAGATGGCAGAGGAGCTGGAAAAATCTCTGGAGAATTTCGAAATATAATTTTTAATTCTCCAGCAGCTCGATGAGAATATCAGGCCTGTCAGTTATGATACCATCAACCCCCAGTTCAATCAGCCTCTCCATCTTTTCAGGTGAGTTTACAGTCCAGTAGTGCACCGCTATATCCATGCTGTGGGCAGCTTTGATCAATCTTTTTCTGACCAGGTTAATCCCCCTAAAGCTGGTGGGGAGCTGCAGTGCGGAGATATCACCACCGTAAAGACCGCCCAGTCGGAGCAGATTGAGAATAACAAATTTACCCACTTCCAGCTGGGAGGCGGAGTAAGCAACCTGGCCCGGATAATTCCGGGAAAGATAATCAAGCACTTCATCATGGAAGCTGCCCACAATTACATTTTGCCTGTTATCATGGCGGGAGAGAAGGTCCATGAGCTCATCGACAGCCTCTTTTCCCCTGTACCCCTCATCCTTTATTTCAAGCGTGAACCGAGCCCCTTTAAATTCAGCCATAATCTCATCAAGAAGAGCGATCTTCTCCTCCTCTTTCCGCTCTTCATCAAAAAAGCCAGTGGAAAAGTCATATTTTCTCAGCTCATCTGCAGTTTTTTCTGCAACAGGTCCACAGCCGTCGGACATTCTGTCGATTGTGGCATCGTGATGTGTGACAAGTTTTCCATCTGCGGTCAACCTCACATCAAGCTCCAGCATATCCACACCGAGCTGACAGGACTTCTGGCAGGCTGACAGCGTATTCTCAGGCCCCAGACCTGCGCCCCCCCTGTGGGCTATTATAAGGGGGAGCCCGGACCCTGAAAGCAGATCAACTTCTTCCTCCCCGGGCCAGGCTCCCCGTCTAATCCCATACCAGCGGAAACGCGATATTAAATAGAGCAGAGTATATATGACAACCAGAAATACTGCCACAGCTACAATACCGGTCCACATCTATTCCAATTACCCCCTAAAACAGATCGCCGATCATATCCCCGATCGACCTGAGCAGACGTGAAACTATGCCCGCTTCATCTATCTCCTCCTCTGCCAGTAGATCGACGCTGTTTATCAGCTCTCCTTCACTGTAGGCTCTCAGCTCTCCTATCTTCTCCCCGGCAGCTATAGGGAATTCATAATCCTCAATTAGTTCGACTTCCCTGGTGATTTCTAGATCCTCACCGCTCTCTCTCATCACCAGCAGATCTTCAGCAGCCCGGGCGCTGACCTCTCCGGCACCGCTGCCAGGAAATGAAATATTATGGATTATCTCATCCTTATCGACGAGACTCTCCTGGACATAATTGGCATATCCGTAATCAAGAAGTGTCCTGGTTAGTTCCTGTCTTTCCTGATCGGAATCAGCCCGCATGACCACAGATATAAGCCTCACATCATCACGGATCGCGCTTGCAGCCAGACTGTAGCCGGCCTCTTCTGTTCTGCCAGTTTTGATACCATCCATACCGGGATAATCGCGGACAAGCTGATTCAAATTGGCCAGCATAGCCTCCCGGTCGGGCAGCTCAATATAATCCACCCAGATCTGCCCCCACTCTCTTATCTCCGGATATTCGATCACCTCACTGGACATTCTGGCAACATCCCGGGCGGTGGTGTAATGATCATCGGCGGGCAGACCGGTGGAGTTGGCAAAATTGGTATCATCCATGCCCAGCTCCTCCGCTCTTTCGTTCATCATCTCCACAAAACTTGAATAGGTGCCGCCTAACTTCTCGGAGAGAGCGTAAGTGGCATCATTGGCCGAAGCAATGGTCACAGCTTTGAGAAGCTCCTCCACGGTAAGCTCTGTTCCCTCGTCCAGAAATATCTGTGAGCCCCCGATGTCGGAGGCTGCCCTGCTGACGGTGACGGTATCGTCAAGCGATATTTCACCATCTTCTACTTCCTCCATGGCCAAAAGCATAGTCATTATCTTGGTGAGGCTGGCCGGAGGCAGCTGCTCATCAGCATTCTCTTCATACAGAACCTGCCCGGTCTCAGCCTCCACCAGTATAGCAGAATGAGCTCCCAGTTCAAAAGCCTCTGCACCTGCACCCGCGGTTATCAGAAAAACAAACATAAATACTGTTACCACAACTTTGCTTCTTGCTGAATTCATAATTGTTTTTCACCTGCACATTTAGATTATTTTTTGAGCCTGATTGGCAAAATCACATCACCTGATATTACCTGCGTTGACAGAAAATATCCTGCCTCTTTAAGATGAAGATCAATCGAGAAGCCGGGCAAAGATGAGATATCCGGTATGACCCACCATCCTGTCCTCGGGCCGAAATCTATCCGGATTTAGTTTGTACTGGCGCAGCATGATCTCCGCTACCTCGTCGATATAAAAGTCCAGCTCATCCAGACTGACCAGATTGCGCTCAACCTGATTTGTGGTGGGAAGAAAGATCCCCAGATGTCCGCCTGTTCTGAGCGAATTTTTGATCTCCTCCAGCACTTTTTCGGGATATTTGAGGTCAAGAAAAAAAGCATCTAATTCCTCATGATCTATACCATCTTCAACCTCCTGCTGATGAATTATGACATTATCAAAGCGGGAGGAATCATTGAGATTATGTTTTAGTGTGGGAATGAAATCCTCGCGTCTTTCGTAGGTATACACTCTTCCTTCCCCACCCACCAGCCGGGAAAATACAGCGGTAAGACCTCCCGAACCACCACCGGCTTCGCCCACCCGGGTTCCAGGACCCAGATTCAGCCTCAGGGCTATATATCCTGATTCTTTGGGATATATTATCTGACTCTGCCTGTGCAGACCCTGCATGATGAAATCGTGAAGATCGCATTCCAGCACATAATAATCCTTGCCCCTTAGCTCAAAAGAACCTCCGTGCTCCAGATCCCTTATCTCATCACAATCAATTTTTCCCTCGGGAAGATGAATCTGATTCCTTCCCTTTATATTAACC
>Ga0207421_10004110_pt1 | contig 17009 bp, 12 predicted proteins | sample SodLakKL_010_SED_4_FD_187542 | JGI IMG/M metagenome (GOLD analysis project Ga0207421, IMG submission 187542) | Alkaline sediment microbial communities from Lake Tanatar, Kulunda Steppe, Russia - 8KL_010_SED (SPAdes) (version 2) | ecosystem: Environmental > Aquatic > Non-marine Saline and... | reverse complement strand
GTCTCGATCGGAGCCCTTTTCGCAGCGGGATTAAGCATTGCACTCTTCCTTGCGGTGGCGTATATGCTCATGACGTATTTCTTGGTCCGCAGAAACACCAAGATCCCGAAACACCCCCGCGCTACCCGAGCCGAGTTCTGGGCCGCACTCAAGAACGGCATTCCCGCGCTGGGCATGCCGGTCATTATCGTGGGCGGCATCTTCATGGGCTACTTCACCGCTACCGAGGCGGCGGCTATCGCGGTGTTTTACAGCCTCGTTGTCACGGTTGGGGTCTACAAAACCCTCCGCCTGCGCGATCTACCGAAAATTTTTAGAAACGCCGCATTCACAACCGCGGCCGTCGCAATTCTCGTTGGCGTTGCCATTTCGTTCTCGTACGTGATGGTACGCCGGCAAGTACCGCAGATGGCTGCCGGTTACGTCCTGTCGTTGACCACGAACCCGATCGGTATCGCTATTCTGATTCTTATCGTACTGCTGATCGCCGGGATGTTCATCGATAGAACCGCAAACATTCTCTTATTCGGCGGTATCCTCATCCCGATCTTTACGCAAGTGTTGGGCTTCAGCCCCGTGCACACCGCTATGATCATCGTCATGGCCTTAGGCGTAGGCCACATGACGCCGCCGGTCGGCGGAACGCTGCTCACCACGGCGCTCGTGGGCAAGATGTCGGTAGTAGATATCACGCGCTACGTATGGCCGTACATCATACTTGAAGTGGGGGTCACGATGGTTGTGATTCTGGCACCGCCTTTGAGCGAGTTCTTGCCGCGCCTGCTGGGACTCGGCGGAGTATAAGGAACGCGCATTATGAAACAGTTCGTCGGTTCGTTTGTAAGTATCTGTGACGCCACGATGGATTACCTCGATCGTGTGGTACAACTCGTGGTCACTTTGGCTATCGCCGGCCTGTTCGTATCGGTCATGATTCAGATCGTGATGCGCTACGTCTTCGGTATACCTCTGTTTTGGATAAGTGAGCTCGCAGGCTATCTGTTGGGGCTGTTAGCGTTATGGGGGACCGCGACCTGCGTGCGTCACGGGGTGCACGTAAAGGTGCTCCTGTTTCGACGGATCGCCCCGGATTGGCTGAACCACATTCTCGCGATTCTCGGTAACTCCGTAGTCATCTACTACTGCGTTCTATTGACAATGTTCGGCTGGGTGTTCGTGGAGCGCAGCATGGGGCAGCTGTCTCCAAGCAATGTGTTCGATGTCTTCTGGCCGCGCTTGGCACTGCCGACCGGAGCTGCGCTCGCAGCGATTCAAGCGGTCAATCTAATCTTCCAAGAGATCGCAGTATGGACCGGACTCAAGCCGCGCCCGGTGGCCTCAAGCGAAGAGTAGAGTAGCCACAAGGAGGGCACAGTGAAGTATCGTGAGTTTGGGGCCGGCAACATTCGCGTATCGGAGGTGTGCTACGGAACATGGCGCTACGCCAATCCCGATGACTTTGCAGATGAACAATCTCGCGAAGGAGCAGCCGCGCTGCGAGAAGCCCTCGAGCGCGGCGTAAACTTCGTTCATTCCAGCCATGAGTACGGCACACGGTGGGTAACCGGTGACGTGCTGCGGCAATACCCCGACCGCCACGAACTGCACCATATCATAAAGGTGAACGAGCCCGATTTCGGCGAACCCCGCTTCGACCGTCGGAAGTTTCGGGCCCAAATCGAAGATGCTCTGCGCGAGCTCCATGCAGAACACATCTCGATCGTACAACACCTGCAGCGCGGAAGCGTTTCAAAAGACATAGCCTATACCGCGGCTGCCGACGAGACACGCATCGCCGAGTTCCGCGAGACCGCCGACGACCTGCGCGAGGAGTTCACCCGGCTAAAGCAGGAAGGTAAGGTTCAAGCGCTTGCGAGCTTCCCTTACACCTTCGGCTTCGCACGCGAAGCGGTTACCTCCGGGATCTACGACGGTCTCGTCGCGTATTTCAACGTCCTAGAGACCGAGTGGTTGGATCTATTCCCTGCCATGGCTGAGCGGGGTATGGGGTTCGTTGGAATACGGCCGTTCTGTGCCGGGTTGCTTACCGACCGCCGCGTGGACCGCTCAACTCTTGCAGAGGACGACCGGCTCCGAAGCCCGAACTGGGACGGGAAATACGACCAGCTCACCCATATTCGAAACGAGCTCGATCTCCGCCCCAAATCTTGGACCGAGTACGCTCTGCAGTTTGCTCTGATGCACCCGCTCATCGCATCCACCGCGGTAAGCATCAATTCCCGGGCGCAGTTGGCAGATGTCTTGAGCGCAACCGAAGACAGCTACCTCGACAAGGCGCAACTCGAGCAGATCCATCGGTTGAACAAAGCGCACCTTCGGATGGACTGATGCGAACAACGGCACTCGGCGTGCCCGTCGCTCGCGTGATATTGACAAAGCGAGACCCTTCGCAGTAGCCTGAACTTATCCGCCGCCCGGGTGGTGAAATTGGTAGACACGCTAGGTTCAGGGTCTAGTGGGCGTAAGCCTGTGCGAGTTCGAGTCTCGCCCCGGGCAATGTAAATGGTTTCCCAGTAGTTATTTAGGGGCTCCCTAGTGTAGGGAGCCTTTTTTGTGCACAAACTGTCCAGATTTTGTACCCAGTTTGTACCCAATTAAAGAGGGAATATTCGCTCACTTTCGCGTTGGGAATACAATGCAAAGTGGCCGATGCAGCTGAGAATCAGCGTGATGGCGATGTACCCGGGCGAAGTTGGAATACAGTATTGCGCTCTCATCTCTCACCGAGTAGACCAATATTGTTCCTCGCATCACCTATGCCCAGTACGTCGCACAAGTCTTTCGCGGCCCACCACGGATCACCATCGATGACTGCGGTGCGTACTCCGTTGTCGGTTATCGAGTCGCAGCAGTGAACCATCCGGTTATAGTCTTGCCCTCGGCACACTCAGACTCGCGGTTCGTTCAACCTCTCTCGGATTTTTTCACTAGCTGACCAATCAGGTATTGAATTACAATTGTGAACGTGGTATTCATGACTGTCGTGGTCAGCTACAAGCTTGTCGCCGGCCACCGGCTCTTTCAAAGAACCCTGCTCGGCTACGTCTGAAGTCTCATCAGACTTGTCCCCGCTTGTCACTGCTGCATTCTATTTCTACCCGTAACGGTTTGCGAGGATTGAGGCTTGGTCGGCAAACAAACACACGAAAGGAGTGAAGTATGGGAAATCGATCTGAGGTCAATTCATGGAAGCTCGTCATCGGAGTTGTGGTAGTATCTCTACTGTTGGTACTCGCCGGTTGTGATAATCCGACCTCGAGTGACACTTCGTCTGATGATGTCGGCGAATTAGTTGATTATGAGGGAATTTCGGAAGACATCCAAGAGTTCGTTTCGCAAGAGAGCCTTACGGTGATCGAAAACGAACTCGAAGCCACCGTGCATCGGGGCGATGATCCGCCGACGTTCAACAGCGAGTATAAGATGTCTCCGGTGATATTCGAAACCGGTAACGTCCCGGACGAATTCTATTTCCCGGGCCAGCAGATTGCAGACCTCTACATCCGATTCTCAGATCAAGATACGGAGAACAACTCATTAAGCGTTGACTTCGTTGAGAAGAACTGGTTCACCGATGAGGTTATTTCGGTTAGCGAAGGTATCGGGTCATACATTGTCGGCCGGGATAACTCATTCTCCGTTTTCAGTGTCGTCGAGCAAAACTATGAGGGAGACACGGTTGAAGGGCTTTACGTGTTTTCTGGAACGCTTGACGAAGATGGCATTGCCGATTTTCAGTACACCAACTTCATGCTCGACAATCGCGGCAGCGATAAGGTCATCCCTAACGATACCGGCCGATTATTCTATGACGGAAACGAGTTTGCCGAGGCACACGCGTATCCTGAGGACGCGGAGGTAGAGAGTAGCGCTTCAAGTCTTATGAACGGGCTGTCTATTGATTGAGTATTCTTCGCGGCCAACTGCTTCAAGCTGAACGTGAAGCGGTTGGCCCTACTTCTATCGTTCAGTCAACGTAATCCAATGACCCGTACCAATGCGCCCGAGAGGTGTCGTTGGATTCTTTGGTCAAGCCCATCTACAGCTGCATGAATATACCGATCGCAGCACTTGCCCAATTTCAGCCAATCCGATTCCGCCTCGACTCCCAGTTGGGGCTCCGGCAAAACCTACCATACGTTTTCGGCCGAGAGGTCTTTTTTCCACGGAAAGTTTCGCCGCGGAGGAACAGCATAGGGATATAATGATCACAGGAGAGCACCGGCAATGAAAGACAACATCCGAAGCATCGTAATAATCGGCGGCGGGATCGGCGGACTCAGCGCGGGTATCTACGCGCAGCGGCAGGGATTCGAAAGCACCATCCTCGAGAAAAACGCCGCGCCCGGCGGGCAATGCACCGGCTGGGACCGCAACGGCTACCATATCGACGGTTGTATCCACTGGCTCACCGGCACCAAAGACGGCGGCCCGCTGAACGCTCTCTGGCGCGAGGTGGGCGCACTCGACGGGGTAGAGATCGTGCATCCCGAAAGTTTTCTCTGTTTCGAACAGGACGGCCTGCGCGCCTGCATCTATCGCGATCTCGAGCGGCTGGAACGCAGTTGGATAGAGCTCTCGCCCGAGGACGCCGATGTGGTGCGCGAGTTCTGCGCGGACGTGAAGCTACTGCAGGGCTTCTCGTTTCCGGTAGACAAGCCCACCGACTTGATGGGGCCGGTCGAACGGCTCCGCACCATGCTCTCGATGAAGGACGCCGGGAAGATCCTGAAAAAGTACGGCAAGATGACGTTGCAGGAGTTTGCCGGGCGCTTTCGCTGCCCGGCGCTCCGAGAGGGCTTCGGATCGATGGCCCCGGAGTGGTACAACGCCGCGATGATCTTTTTCGCGATCGCTGCGTTCACCGCGAACGAAGCCTCGATCCCGGCCGGCGGCTCGAGAGCGCTGTCGATGAGAATGGCCGATACCTACCGGCGGCTCGGCGGCCGCATCGAGACCTCGAGCGAGGCTCGCACACTCGAGATAGCGGGGCGGCGTGTGCGAAGCGTTGTCTGTTCGGACGGACGCCGGTTTCCGGCCGAGTACGTGATCGCGGCCTGCGATGCGGCGTTTGTGTATCGCACACTGCTTGACAACCGCTACCCGGATCCCGCGTTCGAGAAGCGCTTCGCCGATCCGATCGCCTACCCTCTGGCCTCGGAGGCGCTGGTTGCGGTGGGGTTTGCCGGGAGGACAGCGGAGTTGGCCGAGCCCATGCCGTGGAGCCTGAGCTTTCCGGTGGAGCCGTTCACGATACACGGCCGGCCGATTCGGCGGCTGACGGTGAAACAGTTCAGCCACGAGCCCGGATTCGCGCCGCACGGCAAGACGCTTCTGATCTGCGATATAAACCAGTACCACCAGGACTACGACGCCTGGAGCCGCCTGAGCCGCGAAGAGTACCGGCTTCAGAAACGACGTCTCGGTGACGCGGTGACGCGCGCGCTCGAAGCAAGATTCCCGGAGATGCGGGAGCGCCTCGAGATCCTCGATGTGGCGACCCCCAAAACCTACGAGCGCTACTGCAATGCCTACCGCGGCGCCTTCATGGCGTTCTTCCCAACCGTGAAAGGCAGGATGATGGCCCACACCGGGCGGATCAAAGGGCTCGACAACATGGTGCTTAGCGGGCAGTGGCTGCAGCCGCCGGGCGGGCTGCCCGCGGCCCTGCTGACCGGCCGGGACGCGATCATGCGCCTCTGCCGCAAGACCGGCCGAGCGTTCGTTTGAACCGCCGCCCTGCTGCGCTGAACGCCGGACTCGGCGGAATTCGCCACGAGGCCCCGGGGGATATGTTATGCTCCGGCGCATGAGTACCGAGCGACGTGAAGCAATGACGGGCATAATCTTCGTTAATATCGCGACGCTGTCGTGGGCCACGAACATCGCGTTGGGGCGCTACCTCCGTGATGATATCGGACCGCTGACGCTTACCGCGGCGCGCTACTTATTCGCGGCCGCGGCATTCTACCTGCTGCTGCGCCGCGCACCGGCGGCCGAACGCAGACCGGGGCCGGACCTCCTGCCGCTGCTCGCGATGGCCGCAACCGGCGTCGTACTGTTCGCGCCGCTGTTGTATCTCGGCCTGCGTTACACCACCGCCGTAAACAGCACCATGATCAACGGCACCGGGCCGCTGCTTACCGCAGTCTTCGCGGCGTGGCTCATCAAGGAGCCCTACTCGCGCCGGCAGCTCGTAGGGGCGCTCGCGGCGCTCGGCGGCGTAATTATCCTGATTTCGGGAACCGCGCCGCACGGCCTGCAACAGTTTCGGCCGAACCCCGGCGATCTCATCGTGCTGACCGCCGCAGCGGTCTGGGGGCTGTACTCGGTTTCGAGCAGGCGCGCTACACGCAACCGCACGCCGCTCTCGGCAACCGCGCTCTCGATCTACATGGGGCTACCCGTCTTGCTGGTAGCGGCCCTGATCGAACAGCACACCATACCGGTGGTGCCGTCGCTTCGGTTGTTGGTAATTGTCCCGTACCTCGGGCTCGTGCCGGCAGCGGTGGGATTCTCGCTTTGGAACGGCGGCGTGAAGAAACTCGGCGCCGGGGGCGCGATGGTGTTCTACAATATGCTGCCGGTATACGGAACGCTGCTCGGCACGCTCTTCCTCGGCGAGACGATCGGGCTGCCGCATCTCGCCGGGGGTGGGTTGATCATTGGCGGAGGTTTGTTGAGCGCCCTGCAGGCGTTCAGGTCGAACCGCCCCGTCGGCTCTTCCGCGAGCGGTGGGCATCACGGTCACGCGGCTGAGTCACAATAGTGGGAAGCTACCGGTCCATCTTCTGCACCGATTGCAGATCCATCTCCTGCTCCTGTTGCACGGTCTTGATCCCGTGTTCAACTTCCCAGTTGATGAGGAGCGATATGATAACGTGCAGAACGATGATCACGCCGACAATGGCGAGATCTTGGTAATCGCGCACGGTAATGAGCCGAAAGATCTCAGCGGCCAAATAGAACAGCAGCCCTAACGCAATAGCGCGGCCGAAACGCACCCGAAGCTCGGTTGAGGTTTGTCCGAACCGCAAACGGAAAAACTTGTAAGCGGTAATAACTCCGATGTAGAGAATAATGAGCGCGCCCAAGAGCTCAAAGAGAGCAACCAGCACTCCCGTAATCGTTACCACAACCTCGTGCATCGCGTCGGTAATTGACATGGCCTTCCTCCCACCGGAAACTGCCGTTCCGCCGCCTGGGTGCTGCTGGTCGTACCGGCGTTTCTACCCTTTTCGGCCGAGTCCAATGCGCGCTAAACCATCGCGTGATGAGTTCGGTGGACCGAGCACTTCACTCCGCCACGGTGGGTTCCAGCTCTGCGAAGAACCTATAGCGATTGTGGGGCTCTGAACACCATTGAGTCTCGTCAGGGATATGATGATCCCGTTTGGCCGCGTACATCGCCTGGTCGGCTTTCGCGATCAGGCCGTCCAGGTTCTCGTCGTCTTCAGGGAAACGACTGATGCCGATACTCACCTCCACGATGGCACGCTGCCCATGTTTGATCTCGATCGGCGCGGTAATCGCCTCGATGATCTTCTGTGTTACCGTCACGACACCGCGATCATCTTCAACCTCGGATAAGAGCAGGACGAATTCGTCGCCGCCGATGCGGGCGATTGTATCGCTCTCGCGCACAATTGAGGTCATTCGACGAGCAACTTCCGCCAAGACGGCGTCACCGGCTTCATGCCCGTAACGGTCGTTGATAAGCTTGAAATTGTCGAGGTCGATGAAGACGATGCAAAAGCGCCTTGCTTGTCGCCTGCAGGAGGCGATCTCTTTTTCGCAAAACGACAGAAACAAGCGCCGGTTCGGCAGCCCCGTCAGGTAATCATAGTACGCAATGCGGCGAATCTCTTCCTCGGCGCGTTGTCGCTGGGCGATCTCCTGTTCCAGGTCGGCGTTCGTGCTGCTGAGTCGCGCCGTACGCTCGTGCACTGCGTTCTCGAGCCGAAGGTTCTCCCGCAGCATGCTTATCGTCTTGTAGCGGTACAGGAATACGGCAACGGTCACTAAACCCACCACAACGAGCGCGCGAAACCACAGCGTCTGCCAAAACGCCGCCGCAATCTCCAGGGACAACACCGCGGTGTTCTCGCTCCAAACTCCATCGCTGTTGGTGCCACGCACGCGAAAGGTATAGGTCCCCGGCGGGAGATTGGTGTAATTAGCGTAGCGCCGCGAGCCGGAATAGACCCAGTCTTTGTCGACGCCCTCCAGCTTGTAGGCGTAGCGGTTCGTCTCGGGCGAAGAGAAATCGAGCGCCGCAAACTCAAACGAAAGGTAGTTATCACGATGCGACAGCTGCAACGGAGCTTCCTCAGCACAGGCCCGCTCTATCGCCACTTCCTCGTTAAGCACGCCGAAACTTGTGATCACCACAGGCGAGTTATAGTCACTCACGGTAATTTCACGCGGTTCGAAGGCGTTGAAGCCCTGCACGCCTCCGAAATATATCGTTCCGTCCTCAAAACGATAATACGCGCCATTATTGAACTCATCGCCCTGCAATCCGTCGCTCGTATCGAACGCGACAAACATTTCATCCTGCGGACAGAACCGGGCAATTCCGCGATTAGTGCTTATCCAGAGGTAACCGTCCTCGTCCTCCAAAATACCGTAGACCACATTATTCGGCAGACCGTCGGCTTCGGTATAGCGTGTGAACGTCTCGCTGTGACGGTCGAGCTTTCGGAGCCCGTCCCGCGTTCCCATCCAGACGGCACCGTCGGCGCTTTCGATGATCGCGAACACGGTATTACTACCGAGTGAGCGCTCATCGGCGCCGTCGTGAGCATAGCGCTCGAACACATCGGTTACCGGGTCGTACACGCTCACGCCGCTGGTCGCGGTACTAATCCATATTTTCCCGAAGCTGTCCTCGTAGATCGCGAGAATCCGGTCACCACCGATACTCTGCGGGTCGTTCGGGTCATGAGTGAAGCGCCTGAAGCGTCCGGTGTCGGGATCGAGCCGATTCAACGCGTTCCGCGCGCCGGCCCACACCATTCCTCGGCTGTCGACGTATACGCGCCACACGGTGTCGCAACTGATGCTATCCGGATCGTCGGGGTCATGGCGAAACGTGGTGAAGCTCCCGTCGTCACGGTTTAGTCGCGACAGACCGCCGTGTGTAGCGATCCATAGGTTGCCGTCGGCATCGGGAAACAAGCTTCTGACAACGTTGTGCGGGATTCCTCCCGGTTCTCCGTCGCTTGCGGTGTGATGCTCGAACATCCCGGTCTCGAGGTCGAGCACGTTCAGCCCGCTCTCGGTCCCTACATAAAGCGTTGAGCCGGCACGATAGAAGGCCCGCACCGTGTTATCACTCAAGCTGCTTTCGTTCCACCACTCGTTCCGGTAAAGCCGAAACCGTGCACCACGATCGTCGTACTTATTCAAGCCGCCGACGAACGTACCAAACCATAGCACCCCGCTCCGGTCTTCGTAGATCGTGCGAACGAAATCGTCGTTGAGCGAGTTTTCCCGATGATTGAGCGACGTGTAGCGGTGGAAGCGTTCGGACTCGCGGTTGAATAGACTTACGCCGCCCCCGCGGTAGTGCCCGGCCCAAATGCGACCCGCGCTATCCTCGTACACCGTCTGCAGAAAATCGGAAGCGATACTGCCCGCGTCGCCGGGCTCGTGGCGGTAGCGGACGAAACTCCGCCGGTCGGCGTCGAGGCGATTCAACCCGCCCCCGTCGGTTGCTACCCACAAAACACCCTGCCGATCAACCATAAGCCGCGTCACACGATCGTGCGAAAGACTCCCGTCGTCGGCCGGATCGTGCTCGAAGCGCTCAACTGCGAGCGACTTCGGGTTCAGCCGATTAACGCCTGCATCCTCGGTTCCCACCCAGAGAAATCCGTTACGGTCCTCAGTGATACTGCGAATCCGGTCGCTGCTCAAACTGGCTTCGTCGGCCGGATCATGGCGAACATGGCTGAACTCGCCGCCGGTTCTGTCGAGACGATTAAGCCCTCCTCCGTCGGTGGCGACCCACAAAGCGCCCAGTGAATCCTCGAAAATATCCCGTACTATAGGATGGCTGAGTGAGCGGTCATTGTTCGGATCGTGCCGGTACTGCACGAAGGTATCGGTAGCTTTCTCGAGCCGATTCAATCCGGCGCCGGTGCCGATCCACAGCGCGCCTTCGCTGTCCTGATAGAGGCTCCAGACCACGTTGTCCGTCAAACCGGTCTCATCCGCCGAGCGGCGATAGACGGTGAAGGAATACCCGTCGTAGCGATTCAGTCCGTCCTGCGTAGCAATCCAAAGATACCCGCAGTCGTCCTGTAAGACGCTCTGTATAGAATTCTGTGAAAGACCGTCGCTCACCGTCACGTGGTCGAAGATAATCTCCGGCCGGCTATCGGCGCCGTTTCCCGTGGCTACCGCCTGGAGCGTCGTGAGAAGCACTAGCATCGCGACGGTCGTTACTACGCGGGCTGTCATACGATGCGGCAGAATAGCACGGGCTCAACGAAGGCACAATTACTTCGTAGTTACATTACTTTGTGTTGGACTCTCTCGATACAAGAGGCGAACACGGCGCCTATGTGGTGCGCCGGTGGCGCGCCGGGCTTGGGCCGGGCGGGGCCGGGATTAGCGCTCCGCCGCGCGGTGTGAGCGGGGCTCGTAGGCCGCGAGGCGTGTCATAACGACAACGGCCAGCGCCAGCAGTGCGATCAAGAGCAAAAACACCGGTCGGTAGGTGCCGATCAGGTCGAACAGGCCGCCGGCGGCGACCGGTCCCAATGCACCGGCGATCATGCCGATAAACACCACAGTCCCGAACAGCCGGCCGTGCGCCGTGGTCCCGAAGAACTCGGCGATCAAGGGCGAGAGCGAGGTGAAGGTGCCTCCGTGAGCTACTCCGTACACGACCGCGAAAACATACAGAAGTACGGGCGTGTACGCGAACTGCAACATCACGAAGGCCGCGAGCATTAAGCCGTAACACAGCCGCAGGGTACGCCGCGCGCCGATATGATCTACTACCAGACCCGAGGTGAGCCTTCCTGCGGCGCTGACCCCTCCTATCACCGACAGGACCCCGGCGGCTACTCCACGCGTCACGCCCATGTCGGTGGCGTACGGAACCACGTGCACGATAACGGTCCACATCGAGAAAAACACCGCCAACTGCGCCACCGCGATCCCACGAAACGCCGGTGAGCGCAGCGCAGCGCGCCCGAACTCCTCGGCGTCGGCGGCGGCAGCGGGGTTGCCGGCGTCATCGGCGCCGGCGGCCCGGGGGCTCCCCTCTTCCTCTGCGGCACTCGTCGAGGCGCGCGTCGCCCGGCGCAGCGGTTCAGATGCGGACGTGAACGACGATGACGGCGTGCGCAGAAACTGCGCCGCTACCATCACCAGTGGCCCGGTTATCGCCGCGATCCATACGAACGCGCTTCGCCAGCCGAAGGTCGCGATCAAGAACGCCACCGCAGGCGGCGCCAAGACCTGGCCGGTGGAGGTTCCGGTCTTGACAATACCGGACATCTTGCCGCGACTGCGCTCGTACCAGCGTGCAACGGTGGACAGCGTCACCACATCGTGCGCTCCAAACGCCACCCCAACAAACAAGCCGTACGCCAGATACAGCTGCCACGGCGATGAGATCCGCGAGAGCAGGAAGTACCCCAACGAGATCGAGACCGCGGCGCCCGAGAGGATCACACGGGGCCCAACTCGATCGTTCATCCGCCCGAGTACCATTGCACCGAAACCCATCACAAGCGAACTCGCCGAGGAAGCGCCTGAGAGCACCGCGCGCGACCAACCGAACTCGGCGTACAGCGCGTCGAAAAACACGCTGTAGGAGAATATCGCGCCCACGATCGTCCCCTGTACCAGGAAACTCGCGGCGACTACTACGAGCCCGTATGCGTTGGAGCGCTGAACCCCCGGCGAGTGCGCCTCAACCGGTGAGGTGGCCGAGCCTCGATGTTTTGCCATAGTAACGTACTACTCCCTTGTTACGAATGCGCCCTTTCGAGCTCGGCGGCGATACCGGCTGCGCTACGGGGATTGAGCGCGCCCACCACAAAGCGCTCCTCGCCGGTTACGATCTCAAGCTTGCGCAGGAAACGTCCGCTGAGTTCCACAGCGACGATTGAATCACGCGGTACGGCGAATAACTCGGCGCCGCCGCCTCGCCCTGCCGCATGCGCAATATAAACCGTCTCGGCACCTACTATGACCGGCGCATAACTCCCGTTGTGCTGCGTCAGGCCCTCCCCGGCCGCGAGGATCTCGAGGTTCTCCGGGAGCTGTTCCGCAATTTTCCGGTACAGGGTTCGCTTGAGCCTGCCGACCTTCGCCCCACACGTCGCGAGCTTGCGCTCTAGTATTTCAAACTGCATTCGTATGCCTCCTACTACATGCTCGAGATTTCGTGCCCCATTAAGCCTTCCACGTGCCCGTGCCCGGCCTCGATTTCACGGTCGCGTTCGCGCTCCGCATCAACGAGTTTGCGCCTGGTCTTGCGGAGCAGGAACGTGCCCACCACAAAGGCCAGGAGGAACCCCGCCGGCATGGCGGCGAACAGCCCGGAGAGTCCGAAAACGCGCGGCAGCACCAGCGCGAGCGGGATCATGAACACCCCCTGCTGTCCGGCCGCGAGCACCAGCGCTGAGCGTCCGTCCCCGAGCGCCTGAAAGACACCGCCGTACATTAACACCAGCCCTATCGGGACGAGCACCGGCGCCATGAAGCGCATCGCGAGCGTGCCGAGCTCAACCACCTCAGGGTCCTGCGGCGCAAACGTTCCCATCACCGCCGGCGCAAACACAAACCCCGCAACGCCGGCTATCGCTCCTACCGTTGCCGCCGTGATGAACGCGATGCGGATCGTCCCGCGCACCCGCCGAAAACTCCGCGCACCGTAGTTGTACCCCGCCAACGGTTGCAGCCCCTGCGCAAGCCCTATCAATGCCATGAACAGCAGCATAAACAGCCGAAGCGTCACGCTGATCGCGGCTATAGCCGGGTCCCCGTGGAGCGCCGCGGCGTTATTCAACACCGCAAAAGAAATACTGCCGAAGATCTGCCGCACGAAGGTTGGAACCCCAAGCGTCATCAATTCGCGATAGGTCCGGCGCTCTAAGCGGACGTTTCGCAAACGCAGCGGGTGCAGCGCGCCGCGTTTGCGAATGTAGTAGGTCAAGAGAAACGCCGTGGAGACCGATTGCGCGATCACGGTTGCGACCGCCGCTCCGGTGAGTCCCATACCCAGCACAAAGATGAACAATGGATCCAGAACGATATTAAGCACAGCGCCGAGCACCTGGCCGAGGCTGCTGTAGAGCGACGCCCCCTCGGAGCGGAGTATGTTGTTCGCGGTCATGTTCACGACCTGAAAGGTCGACCCGGCGATAATGACGCGCCCGTACAGCATAGCCTCGGCTAAGATGGTTTCGGTAGCGCCGAACGCGATCAGGATCGGCTCGATGAACACGCCCCCGACGATCGCCAACAGCAGCCCCACCCCGGCCGCCGAGTAAAGTGCGGTAGCGGCCGCCTCGTCGGCAGCTTGGTACCGCTGCTCGCCGAGCCGCCGGCTGATCACGCTGGCGGCGCCCATACCGAAGGTGAGCCCCACCGCGCCGATGAGCTGAAACATCGGAAACACAACCCCGGTTGCCGCAATCGCGGTGGTGTCACGCAACAGGCTAACGAAAAAGGTGTCGACCACGTTGTAGATCGCGATCACGAGCATCCCGATGATTGAAGGAGCCGAGAGCTTAAACAGCGTCCTCCCGAGCCTTCCGTTCGCGAGCATCTCAAGCCGCTCGGTCTGCTGCGAGGAGGGGCCCCGCTCACTCATAGAGACACCCCCCTCGAACAACGAGCTGCCGCACAAACTCGATGTTCGCACGCCGCTCGGAAGGGAAGGTAACGATCAACCTGCCGAGCGTCGAGATCATCATCACCGTGAGTCGTTCGGTGGAACTGCGCGCGTCGTCGCCGGGCCGGACTCCGAGCCCGTGAGGCCGCCGCGCTCCCGTAGCGTCGTTTGTGTCGTCGTCGTTTGTGTTTTCGTCGTTTGTGTTTTCGTCGTTTGTTTCGCGGATCGTTTCCCATACCGGCGTGAAGGCTTGAACCAACCAGCGCCAGATGTCGGGCCGCAACGGCAAAGGCGCCCTGTGCTCGTTTCCACCACCTGCAACGCCGTCCATCACGGCTTTCCGGCGGCCGCTCGCCTGCACAAGTCGCTCAAGATCGTCGTACAGCAGCTCGAGCATGCGCTGAACTCGGGTCTCCGGTTCAGAATCGCCTTCGCAAATCGCGGCGCACACCGCACGTATTGAGCGCGACCACTCGCGACGGAACACCTCAAGGATGAGCTCATCCTTGTCGGGAAAGTAGTTGTAGATGGTCCCGACGCCGATCCCGACGCGTTGCTGGAACGCGTCGGTCTCGACCCCGAGGACGGCGACCGGAAGGCCGGCGGCTACTCGAAGGGAATGTGCCAGCGCCTCGCGCTGGCGATGGCGCTCGTCGGCGAGCCCGAGCTGCTCATCCTCGACGAGCCCTCCTCCGGGCTCGATCCGGCCGGCGCGAAGGAGATGCGCGACATCGTCCGCACGGAGGCGGAACGCGGCGCGACCGTCTTCTTCTCCTCGCACGTGCTCGGGCAGGTCGAGGCCGTCTGTGACCGCGTCGGCATCATGCGCGAGGGCGAGCTCGTCGCCGAGGACTCCATCGAAGGGCTGCGCGACGCCGCGGGCGGCGAGGAGACGCTGGAGATCGAGACGGCAGGGATGGACGATGCGGACGAGGGCGCGCTCGACGCGGTGCGGGCGCTCTCGGGCGTCTCCCGGGTCGATCGCGACGGCGACGGCGTCGTCGTGAACTGCGTGAGCGACGCGAAGACTCGCGTCATCGCGGCGCTGGAGGACGCCGGCGTCGACGTCGCGGACTTCCACACGAAGGAGGCCTCGCTGGAGGACCTCTTTTTGGCGTACACCGAGGGCGACTCGCCGAACGGGGACGGCGGGAGTCGGGACGACGCCAGGGAGACCACCGCTGGCGACGAGACTGGCAACGACGGCGAGGCCACGGCCGAGGAGGTGGAGCGATGAGCCTTCGGGCGGTCGCGAAGAAGGACTTTCAGGACACGGTGCGGTCGAAGGCGATGTTCCTGCTCGTCGCGCTCTTTTCGGGGCTCGTCTCGGTGATGGCATACGCGGTGCGGCCGACGGGTGAGGGCGACGCGTTCGCGACGGAGCTGCTGTTGAGCGTCTTCGTCGGTCCGGTGCTCGTGACGACGCTCGTCCCGCTCGTCGGCGTCGTGATCGGATACAACGCGGTGAGCGGCGAGCGGGAGTCGGGGTCGCTGAAGCTGCTGTTATCGCTGCCACACTCGCGGGCCGACGTCGTCTTCGGGAAGGTCGTCGGGCGCGCGACCGCGCTCTCGCTCGCGATCCTCATCGGCTTTCTGTTTCCCGCCATCGTGCTCGTCGCGATCCCCGTCTCGTTCAACGTCGGGGCCTACCTGGGCTACACCGTCTTCGCGGCGATCCTCGGCTGCGTCTTCGTCGCCATCGCGGTCGGCTGCTCGGCGGCCGCCTCGACCCAGCGACGCGCGCTGATCGGCGGGGTCGGGATCTACTTCGTCTTCGTCCTGCTGTGGGGAACGCTGACGGGACAACTCCTCGGCGCGTTCGAGTTCGTCATCGACCCGCTTCCGATCTCCGCCATCCAGGTCCAGACGTTCCTCGAGGTCGCCAACCCGAACAGCGGGGTACAGGTGCTCGCGAACGCCTTCCTCGGCGATCAGCTGCTCGCGGGTGAGGGACGAAACCAGCAGATCTCCGCGGCCGCGATGCTCGTCTTCTGGACGCTCGCGCCGCCGCTTGCCGGCCTGTTGAAGTTCGATCGCGACGACCTCTGATCGGCCGCGACGACCTCTGTCGGCCGCGACGACCTCTGTCGACCGCGACGACCTCTGTCGACCGCGATGGTAGCCGACGGGGCGGGGAGTCGCCGGCCCGAGCACCCGGATCCGTTTTCAGGGCTCCGTGATGGCGACCTCGGCGCCCGCCTCCGCGGGGAACGGCGCCACGTCGGCGGGCGTCTCGCCCGCGCGGAAGCGGTCCCACTCCTCGTCGGTGACGAGCGCGTCGTCGAGCCGCGCCCGGACGTCGGCCTCCTCGAGGTTCGTGCCGATGACGACGAACTCCGTGCGTCGGTCGCCGTGCTCCTCGTCCCAGTCGAGTTCCGGCCGGTTCGAACGCAGCATGTCGCGTTCGATCTCCGGGAGGCTCACGATCCACGGGCCGGGTGCCGACGCCCAAACCGACGGGCCGGCCTGGCTGACCTGCTGTCTGAGGTCGCTACCGGCGATCCAGAGCGTTCCCTTCGCGCGGACGACGCCGGAAGGCAGGTTCCGAAGCAGCGCCGTGATCCGCTCGGGGTGGAACGGGCGGCGACGGCGGTAGGTGAAGGAGGTGATGCCGTACACCTCGTCGGGATGGCGGTGAGCGTGGCCATCGTGTTGGTGGTCCCCGGCGTGGTCGTCCCCGCCGTGGGAGCCGTGATCGCGCGTTCCGTTTTTAAGCGCGCGTTTCCAGCCGGGGAGGTCGCCGACGTCACGCTCGTCGAACAGGTCGACGCCGAGCAGGCGGTCGGGATCGACCGCGGAGAACTCGGTGCGGACCGTCTCGGCGGACGGCTGGAGCGCACCCACCAGCTCCTCGGCCTCCGCCAGCTCCGCCTCGGTACAGAGGTCGGCCTTGTTCAGAAGAACGAGGTTCGACACCTCGACCTGCTCGACGAGCAGGTCCGAGAGGGGACGGTCCGCCTCGGTCCCGCGTCGCTCCGGCACCTCCTTCCCGCCGAAGGCGTCGAGGAACGCCCGCGTGTCGAGGACGGTCACGAGCGCGTCGACGCGATAGCGGGCGGCCGCGGCCGACTCGGTCGTGAACAGCCGGGCGACCGGCGCGGGCTCGGAGATGCCTGACGATTCGACG
>Ga0207421_10004109_pt1 | contig 17017 bp, 14 predicted proteins | sample SodLakKL_010_SED_4_FD_187542 | JGI IMG/M metagenome (GOLD analysis project Ga0207421, IMG submission 187542) | Alkaline sediment microbial communities from Lake Tanatar, Kulunda Steppe, Russia - 8KL_010_SED (SPAdes) (version 2) | ecosystem: Environmental > Aquatic > Non-marine Saline and... | reverse complement strand
TATCGGCCGACATCCCTTTCGCGGTTACTGATGCCGAAGACGGAGAGAAGCGGCTCTGGCTCCGCGAGTCTCGCTCGATGCACCTCGTTATCGACACCGAGGACGGCACTCGCATCGTGGACCCGGGAGACCTCTACCGGCGCTGGATTGCGCTGACCGGAGGAGGAGAGCCGTCGGGATTCTATCCGGCTCGTATCCACTCGGCTTCGCTGACGGATCTCACGGGCGACGGACGGCCGGAGATCGATGTCGTTGTTGACATACTGACCGACGTCACCGCTCGAACCCCTCCCGCCCTTCACGCTCGGATGATCGTTGCTCCGACGGCGGAGGGCATACGGCTGGTGACCCTTCTTCCGTTGGAAACCAGGGAGACGGCCGGCCCCACGATGAGCGGTCACCACGAGTTTCACTACGACGGCTCAGAGCTCGACGCAATTACGGAGTATCTTGCTCTCCGGTACCCGGCATACGAGGCGCAAGCGTCATACCGCAAACGGGTTAATACGCGCACGCTCCGGAGCAACGGTGAGTTCGTCCTACCGGCAGGACCGGAGCATACGGTGATCGAAGAACAGTTTCCCCGCACCTATGTGACCGCGGAAGATGATGTACCGCTGCGAGCCAGGCCTGACCGCGAAGCGGAGGAAGTACGTCGGCTCGACAGCGACGTGCAGGTTCAAGCGATCGGCCTTCATCCGGTACCCCAGTGGCGTGACGAAATTCGGGGAATGTGGTATCAGGTCGATTCTGAAGAGGGTGCCTGGGTTTGGGGACCGAATCTTCGCCGGCCGACCGAGGAGGAGCAGTAAGCACATGGCTCGAAACGCGCTCCGGATTTTCTTCTACATCGTCTATCTGCCTACCAAGATCATCAGCGTCTCCAGCTATGCCCTGGGGACGCTCTTCGCCGTATATCACACGGGCCGGTTCGACGTTCTCAACGCTGCTCTTATGTTCCTGGCTACGCTCTGTGTCGACATGGGGACAACGGCCTTCAATACCTATTTCGACTTCACCTACGGAGTGGACTCCGCGGATCAAGGTCGCGAGCGGGACAAGGTCCTCGTGTACGAGGGCGTAAGCCGCTGGGCTGCCTTTTGGACGAGCGTCGCGCTGTACGCGGCCGCGGTCGTATTGGGGCTGATACTCGGGATCCGAGTTGGATTCGGAATCGTCGTTGCCGGCGCCCTCTGTATGGCCGTTGGGTACTTCTATAACGGTGGTCCGCACCCGATTTCCCGGACTCCGGTCGGCGAATTCTTCGCCGGAGGGTTCCTAGGCCTAATACTCGTGGTTCTCAGCGCGTCGGTCCACGTAGGAACGCCTGACACCGCCACAATCCTCGCCGGTGTGCCGTCGGCGTTCTTCATCGCCGCAATTCTGACGTGTAATAACACGTGCGACATCGCCGGCGACCGCGAAGCGGGTCGCAGAACGCTTTCGATCCTCCTTGGCGAACGCTGGGGGAGCCGTGTCCTCTCCACCCTGGTCGGGCTCGGCTCCGGAACGGCCGTACTCTTGTCGATTACCTCGGTCCTTCCCGTAACCAGCGGGGTACTCGTTCTCCTCACTACGCCCCTCACCGTCTCGCGCCTTCGCGCCATGGCGCGGCGCGGCTACTCCCATAGCACCAAGCCGCAGAACATGGGAGCCATCTCGCAAGTCTTTTTGCTATCTACTGCCGCAGTCGTGGTTGGACTGGCGGCGGCTCTCCTCGGAGCTCCGTAGAGGCGCGAGTCCGAGGAGAAGAGAAAGATTTGCCGTGCGCTTATTTTACTGCCGACGGTGAGTTGCGCCTCTGCAGATTTCGATCGATATGAGAACGGCCGCTTGGCAGGAGTCGTATATCCTGGAGATCCCGCGCAACTCATTCGGTGAAAAGGAAGATCACCGCTTGAAAATCAGGGCAAACATTGCCATCTTGTATGCATAAGGATTGGTTTGTTTGCGTTACAGAACGGATGTGTTATGATCTCATGCTTGCGGAGCATATCGAGACAAACACTGCGGGGGTGGTTTCATTAGGAATCGTCGGGATTTCCGGAGAGTTGTTGACAAAAGTGGGATTGAAAGTGATGGACGGTCGTGGCAGTATGGAGGGCATGCTGAAATAATTCCCTGCCTGCGGAAAGCTTTTTCAAAGCTCTCCGGCAGCCGGTTGACAAAACCATCAAGGAGAAGAGGAAACGGATATGAGTGACGTGAGTGTTGATTACCAGGATGCTCAGGATCAGGAGCTTGACGATTCTCGGCGGAGCTTTTTCGCCAAGATCGCGCGACTCTATTACATGGAGGACATGAACCAGCGCCAAATCGCACAACAGCTCAACATTAGCGTTGCAAGCGTCTCGCGTGCACTTTCCAAAGCAAAAGATCACAACATCGTCAAGATTTCTATTGACGAAACGGGCGCTGAGCACCACAAGCTGGAGATCGAGGTCGAGCGCAAATATGGGATCCGGGAGTGCGTCACGGTCCCGCGCTTCGCCGAGTCGGACAATCCCGCGCGGGAGCTGGCGCAGATTGTTTCCGGCCTCCTTGGGCGCCTCCTCAATCGCGGTAGCGTGTTGGGTGTCGGCTGGGGCCATATCGTAGCGGGCCTTGCGGCCCATATCGGCCGGGTGGGAGCTGCAAACGTCAATGTTGTTCCCATGGTCGGGCTCCAGAAGACTCAGGATCCGGCCGTCGGCGCCAACGCGGTCGCGGAGCTGGTCGCTGATCGCCTGGACGGCGTACCGCACCTAGTGCCGGTAGCTGCGCTCGCGGAGTCGCGGGAAGCACGCCGGGATCTCTTCGACAATCCGGATTTCGACAACATCCGTTGGCACTGGACCCGCCTGGATACGGCCCTTCTATCGGTGGACTCACTCAACGTAGCCCGCGGGCTCGTAGACGCCGGCGCGTATAGTGAAGAAGCCATTGCGAAGATGGAGCAGGAGGGCGCCGTCGCGGCACTCAACTTCACGCCGATCAAGGCGGACGGGACTGAGGTCTCCACGGAAGATACTGAGCGGGTGGTTGCAGTGAAGTTGCGGGACTTGCGACGGGTGCCGAATGTCGTGTTGGTCTCGGCGGGACACAGCGACCCGCAGGCCGTTTCAGCGGCGCTCAACTCCGGTGCCGTGGACGTGCTGGTAATCGATCCTGAGACCGGGCAGAAGCTCTGCTAACACTCCTTTTCGCTGGGTCGAAGCACACCGTAACACAGAAGCCGTAACCAACGGTACCGCCGGCGGCTGCGCAGCCGCCGCCGGCGGCGGCGTGGCCGCCGTACGTGGAAAGCGCTGGAAACACTCTGGGTAATCCCGCTCCCTGACGGAGGCGGGAGGTACAAAACCGCCCCGCAGCCACGCAGGGCAAACGCAGTTGGTCACTGCCGGCGGAAAGCGGCGGCGACTACCCACCCTTGACGTTTGACGTGCAGCCCGTAGAGGCACAGTGAGAGGGGAGTGAGCGCTCGTTTCACCGCCTTCTCGCCGCCGTCATAGACCGGCACCGATCCAACTGCGTTTTCCCTGCGCAGTCACGTCAGCCCCCTTTGCGCGGAGCGGGGGTTCGTCGTATCATTGGTACCATGAGAGTTGCGGTGTTGAGCGACATTCACGACAATATCTGGAACCTCGAGCGTGCGCTGGAGCAGGTCAACAGCCGGCAAGCCGACAGGTTGTTCTTTCTTGGGGACTTCTGCGCTCCGTTCACACTCGCCCAGCTTGCTCAGGGCTTCAACGGACCGATCGACGTCGTCTTCGGTAACAACGACGGCGACCCGTTCCTGCTCTCCCGCATTGCCGGCAAGCACTCGCATGTAACGTTGCACGGACAGTTCGCCGAGCTCGAGCTCGAGGGGCTATCCGTGGCGTTGAATCACTATCCGGATATCTCCCAGCGTCTTGCTGAGTCGGGAGCCTATCGGGCCGTGTTCAGCGGCCACGATCACAAGCGGTATGTGGAGCATCGCGGCGAGACCCTCTGGGCAAACCCTGGAGAGGTAATGGGGCGCTTTGGCTCTCCGAGTTTCGGCATGTACGACACGGGACGCGGGAGCTTCGAACATGTGGACATTCCCAACTCGTAAGAATTACTTCCCTCGCGACCGCGCACGCGAGCACCACAGCGGAGCGTCGGGCAGGATGCGCGCCCGCTTGATCGGCGCTGTAGGTACGCTCTTCCTTGTCGGCTTTGTCGCCGGATGCGCTACAGCTCCGGAGCCGGTCCGCGAGGAACCCGCCGACCGATGGGTCCACGAAATCCGGGAGAGATCACGACGCGACGGTCCGGAAGAGAGAACCGGGACGCTCTTCTATCGGCGGAGCGTTGTGACTCCTTACTTCTCTACCGTCGTGATCGGTAAGACTCGTTACAGCTACATTTATCCGACGGACGATGATCCGTTTCGAGGGTATCGCGCCGACCCGGCCCCCGTGCCAATAGAGACCGACAAGGAGCTGGAAGCGGTGGAAGGGCGCTCCCGCAGGCGGGGATACTATCTGGCGGAGCTCGAAGAGCGAAGGCCGAACACACCGAACGACTGGGTCTGGGTAGAACGCGGAAACATCCGGGCATGGGTAAGACCTGGGATGCTGGAGGATCTTGCCGATCGCTATGCGCTCTACCCGATAGACCCCGAACCGCGTGCCCCCGTTCGGATGAGGATCGAGTTCAGAGGGACGTTCGGCGTGCGACGGTAGCACCGTTGCCATAGGGAGTTACGGACGGATACCGGGCCGGGTCAGGGCATGGAAGCGCGGGTTTCTGCTGGGCAGCATACAGCTCTTTCTGATACAGTCCCGCTATGTTTCGACTCATCGTCCACGGCGGGGCGGGGACTATTGCTCCCGAACGTATTACGGAAGAACGACGAAAACAGGCGGTCGAAGGGCTTCGGTCCGCACTGAAGGCCGGATTCCAGGTGCTGACTCGTGGCGGTCCCGCCGACAGAGCAGTCGAGGAGGCCGTCGCAACGCTGGAGGACGACCCTTTTTTCAACGCAGGACGCGGAGCAGTGCTCAACCATGCAGGCGACGTGGAGCTTGACGCAGCCTTGATGCTCGGCAGCACCCGGAGCTGCGGGGCCGTCGGTGCCGTTCGTTCCGTGCGCAACCCGATTCGCCTAGCCAGAGCGGTGCTCGAACGGACCGATCATGTCATGTTGGTAGGAGCCGGCGCAGACGCGTTAGCAACTGAGCTCGGCCTGCAGCAGGAGAACCAGACGTACTTCAAGACCGAGGATCGCACCGAACAGTGGCATCGCGCGCTCGGCACCGGCACGATTAGCCGTGACCACGATGACGGCGATCCCAGCGGCAGAAGCCCGTCACGTCCCGGACCTGAAGCTCAGGCCGATGTGAAGCGCACCGGAACCGAAGCCCCGGAGGCGCCCCCTCCTCGCTCGAAGGAGAGGGGGGTAGAGACCGGTACGGAAACAGGAACGGTCGGAGCTGTAGCGATCGATGCCGACGGCCGGCCGGCCGCTGCCACCTCCAGCGGCGGTGTAACGAATAAGCGTCCCGGCCGAATCGGCGATACGCCAATCCCCGGAGCGGGCACCTACGCCTCGGATCTCTGTGCAATCTCCTGCACCGGACGGGGAGAGGCCTTTATGGTGCCGCCTGCCGCATTCGCCGTGGAGGCACTCGCACGCAGGGACGGACTTACGATTCCAGACGCGGCCATACGATTCGTGTCGGAACACCTGGAGCCCCGGGCGGGGGGCCTCATTGCCATAGGCAACGACGGGTCGGCGGCGCTGCCCTTCAACTCACGGGGCATGTATCGTGGCATCGTAGACGATCAGGGGCGCATTCAGGTGGGGATTTGGAGGCATATGCAGCCGGCCGCACCGGCTTAGGGGCTGTCCGGCCCGAAGCGCGCGTCAGGTTGAGGGCGCGCCGGCTTGGAGGCGCGCCGGCTTGGAGGCGCGCCGGGTTGAGTGCGGGCCGGGCTGAGGAAGCTCAAGTTTCGCAAAGGATGAGATAAAGGGATATGCCGGACGACATGACCAGGCGCGTAGCAGACTACCTCCTGTCCAAAGAACCGATTCAAACCGTCATGGGTGTGTCGCGCCGCCTCGTGTTGCCGGGTTTCGACGGTCTCTCACTCTACGACGTAGCGCGCTTCTTCATCTTGGGCATTCGGAACGGCGCTATTACCACCAGGGCAGGCTCCATCGCATACCGGTTTTTCCTGGCCGTCTTCCCGATGCTCCTCTTTTTCATCGCCGTTATCCCTTACATCCCGATCGACAACTTCCAGGCGACGCTTCTCACGCTCCTTTCGCAGTATCTGCCGGAGGATGTGTATCTCTTTGTTCGCGATACCATGGCGGACCTGATTACTCAACAACGAGGCGGGATACTCTCCGCAAGCTTCTTCGCCGCTCTCTTCTTTGCGGTTAGAGGTATGCTCGGCGTCATGAACGCGTTCAACGCTACTTACCACTCCATCGATATGCGTCCTAAGAGTAAGCAGATTCTCGTCTCGCTCGCGCTCATCCTCTTGCTCGCTACATTGCTGATTGCAGCGATCCTAGTTCAGATAGTGGGAGGATGGTTCCTGGATTGGCTGATAGTGCGAGGCATCCTTGAACGAGCCACCTTCTACTACCTCGCCCGCTATGGACGCTTCGCCCTGGCCGCCGCGCTCGTGTTCTTGGGAGTCTCCTCCATATACTACTTCGCACCAGGACAGAGATCGCGGTTTCGGTTCGTTTCTCCGGGCTCCGCTCTTGCAACCGTGGTTGCGCTCGTTCTCAATGCCGGATTCAACTACTACTTCAATAACTTCTCCAACTTCAATGCTGTCTACGGTTCGGTCGGCGCCGTTCTGGTATTACTTATCTGGATCAACGTCAACTCTCTGAACCTGCTGGTAGGCTTCGAGCTCAATGCCAGCATAGCGGATGCCAAAGCCACCGCCGTGTCGCTCGACGAAGACGACCTCGAGTTGGACTGATCCGGAGTCCACCTCGTGCTTCCCGTCCGTTAGCGGCGGTGAGAGTGTCGCTCAGCCTCGACCGCCTCATCCAGCTCTCGCCGAAGCTCCAGATAGCTCTCGAGCCTTCGGGGGTCCAACGCCCCGCGCTCAACGGCAGCGCGAACGGCGCATGCCGGCTCTTCTCCATGCGCGCAATCCCGGAACCGGCACTCCTCCGCCAACTCAGCGACATCGGGAAACACCTCAGACAACCGGCCCTGAACCGGCCACGGCTGAAGCTCGCGCAAGCCGGGAGTATCGATCACCAACGCCCCTTCCGGAAGGCGAAGCATACGCCGCTTCTTCGTCGCGTGGCGGCCGCGCCGATCGCGATGTCGAACGTCAGCGGTCTCAGCGACCTCCTCCCCACACAAGAGATTGAGCGTCGTCGACTTTCCAACTCCCGAAGGTCCCAAGAGGACGTACGTCTTACACGCCTCCAGTTGCTCACGGATCCGCTCTACGCCCAGGCCAGTGGTTGCGCTCACCGGTATCGCCCGCGCCCCGGCCAACGCGGAAGCTTCCCGCGCCTTCTCATCAGGGCACGAGCAACAATCGCTTTTGTTGAGGAGCAGGAGATAGTCCACCCCGCCCTCCAGGCACAGCGCCACGTACCGCTCCACCGCCCCAGGCGAATAGCCGCGCCCACCGTCGATAGCAAAGACAAGGAGCGCGGCGTCGACGTTCGCTGCAACTGCCTGAGGCCGAGCTCGCGGACCGGGTCGCCGGCGGATGATGACGCCTGAGCGCGGCAGCACTGCCTCTATAGTTCCCATCCCGCCGCGCGAGGCTCCGGCACCTTCCGGCCCCGGCATCGCAAGGTCCGCCTCCGCCGGTGCAGCCGGGCGGCGACTCGGCTCTCCGTCCGGCGCAGCGGTTCCGCCTGCCTTAGCAGTGCCGTCCGGCGCAGCAGTACCTTCGGGGAGCCGGACGGCGATCCAGTCGCCTACGACCGGATACTCGGCCCGCGCCCCCAAGTCACGCCGGAATCTGCCCGAAACGCGGGCGTCAGCCATCCCGCTCGCCGTAACGAGCGTATAGATCTTCTCGTGTTCCGCGACCACCCTGCCGCAGACCACCGGGCGCGAGATAGCCTCCGCAACGCTCCGCACGGCGTGCTCGATGCCGGCGTGATAGCCGTAATCAGCAAGCATCATGCGCTATCCCGCCCCGGTCCCCGGCCGGTCTTGCCGCGAGCGCGGGCACCCCCGGCCCGCTCGCCGGCACCCCCGCCCCGGTCCTCGCCATGCCTGCAATGGTCACGCATTCATGTTGTCGATGATGGCTCCGGCGAACTCGCTCGTCTTCTGGAGCTCCGCATTCTCCATCAGGCGGTGGAAGTCGTACGTGACTCGCCCTTCGCCGATCGTGCGGTCCATCCCTTTGAGAATCAGGTCCGCCGCTTCATGCCACCCAAGGTGGCGGAACATCATCTCCCCTGAGAGGATCAGGCTCGAAGGATTGACCTTGTCTTGGCCGGCGTACTTCGGGGCCGTCCCGTGCGTTGCCTCGAACACCGCATGCCCGGTATCCGAGTTGATGTTGGCTCCGGGAGCAATACCGATGCCCCCGACCTGCGCCGCAAGCGCGTCCGAGATGTAGTCACCGTTGAGGTTCATGGTCGCCAGCACGCTGTACTCGGCAGGACGGGTGAGAATCTGCTGCAACATAGCATCGGCAATGACGTCCTTCACCACGATCTCGCGCCCGGTCTTCGGGTTCTTCAAGGTATGCCAAGGCCCGCCGTCGAGCTCTTCGGCTCCGTAGTGTTCGCGCGCCGTGCGGTAGCCCCAGTCGCGGAAAGCGCCCTCGGTGAACTTCATGATGTTACCCTTGTGCACCAGGGTGACGCTGGGGAGATCCCGGTCGATCGCATAGTCGATAGCGGCACGGACCAACCGCTCGGTACCCTCCTGAGAAACCGGCTTGATTCCGATGCCGGAGCTCTCCGGAAAGCGGATGCTCTTGTAGGAGTCGGGGAAGTGCTCGCGAAAGAGCTCCAGGAACTTCCGCACTTCGTCGGACCCTTCCTGATACTCGATTCCTGCGTAGATGTCCTCCGTATTCTCCCGGAAGACAACCATGTCCACCTCCTCCGGCTTCTTCACCGGTGAGGGAACCCCCGTGAAGTACCGAACAGGGCGCACACAGGCAAAGAGATCGAGCCGTTGCCGAATCGCCACATTGATCGAACGGATCCCGCCGCCCACCGGCGTGGTCAACGGGCCCTTGATCCCGACCAGGAACTCACGCAGTGCATCCTGAGTCTCCCGCGGCAACCAGACCTCTTCGCCGTAGACACGGTTGGCCTTGTCCCCGGCGTAAACCTCCAACCACTCGACCGCCCGACGTCGCCCGTAGGCGCGCTCCACCGCCGAGTCGAAAACACGCTGGGCGGCGCCCCAGATGTCGGGACCGGTGCCGTCGCCCTCGATGAAGCAGATCACCGGCCTGTCAGGAACGTGCAGCTTGCCGTCCAGTTGTCGAATGCGCTCCCCGCGCGAAGGTATGCGGATCTTCTCGTAACTCATATGGTCAAGGACGATAACGCGTGCCGACTTCACAGTGCAAGCCTGAGAAACGTGACTCGGCCAGAGGTGCCCGCGCCGGAGGCTCATTGACCGGTCACGAAACATGCCCGCTACCGCGCGGACACGACCCCCCCTCGGCATCCAGCCGCTTGACGACATCGAGTCTCCCGTACCAAACTCCTATTGAAAACCGGTTTACCTCACCAGGAGAGTATCATGCGTTTGCGCTCCAGCTTGCTCCTTTTCTCCAGCACGCTCGCCGTGCTCATGGCGGCGGCGTTTGCAATCCTCGTCTTTGCCGTCTCGGTATTCCTGGATCTGCGCGACCTGGAGAATGCCGCCTTCCGCGCCACCGCCAACTGGACGGAACTCAACCGGACCGCGGCGGACAATCTCATCCAACAGCAGACCGTCTCGGAATCGTTGGAGCGTTTGGACGAGGCTCAGGCCCGATTCGACGCCAACATGGAACAGCTCGATAACCATCCCGCTGCGCGCTACCTCCCCGAAGCCCCTCGGGAAAACCTGGAACGGACGCAACGTATGTGGGATGACACGTCTCAGTACTATGAGAATCTGCGAGCGAATCTGCAGGAACTCATAGACCGGGGCGTAGACGACGCGGCGTTGACACACAGCCTGATGGGCCAATTCTTCCGGATTACCCAAGCCGGCGTCGAAGCCCCGGGATCGTTTCACCTGCGCGAGGTGCGCGACGAGACCGCCGGCGTCATGTATGGCGGGGAGGCGTTTGGAAGACTCATCGAGCGGCTTTCGGCTCAGCTCCAAGCCGTCACGAACCGCGCGGTCGGGATTCTATTCGGCGCCGTAGGAGGTGGCTTACTCCTAATCGTGGGCGGCGCGCTTGTTGCCAGCCTAGTCTTTGGCAAGCGCTTCTCGCAGCGCATCGGTTCGCTCGAGCACAATATGAACAACCTAGCGGAACGTCGTCTCACTCGACCGGAAATTCCGAAAGGTGCGGACGAGATTACCGAACTCAGCAGGAACACGCTCCGCGTTTTCGATTCGATCTACGACTTCGTTCACACGGCTCACGCCGCCTGCTCGGAAACCGCGCAGCTTTCCTCAACACTGCGCGAGAGCGGAGGCCGCTCCGCTCAAGCCGCGGAAACCATCTCTTCCGGCCTGGCAAACATCCGGGAGAAGCTTCAGTGGCTGACCGACCACGCGAAGAGCTCGACCGAAGCGGTTCAGTCGATCAGCGGAAAAGTGGAGGAGCTTACAAGCTTCATCCAGGACCAGGCGTCGGCTATATCCAACGCGAACACATCGGTCTCGGCGATGTCGGAGTCGGTGAAATCCGTCGCTGAGCGGACTCGGACACAACAGAACGAAGCTCGTGAGCTTCATGGGGTGATCGAAACCGGGGGCAAGGAGGTCGAGACGACCCGCTCACACATCGAATCGATCGGGAGTACGGTGAAGGACGTGCATAATGTAATCGAGATTATGCGTTCCACGGCGGAGCAGACGCGGCTTCTTGCGTTAAACGCTTCGATAGAAGCGGCAAACGCGCCGGGAGACACCGGGAAAGGTTTCGCCGTCGTGGCAGGCGAGATCAGGGACCTGTCCGGTCGCACCGACTCGAACTCCACGATTGTGGAGCAGTCGCTTCAGGATATCACGACGAGGGTAAAACAGTCCGCAGAGGCTTCCGAACGGAGCTCGCAAGCTTTCGGAAGAATCCGCTCCCACACCGAATCCGTGCTCAATGAACTAGGAAAGATCGCGGCCGACATGGACGACCTTGCGAAAGAGTCGAATCGCGTACTGGCTGAAAGCGGAGATGTCTCCGAGCGCACCGAGCGCGTCGTCGCCGGCGCCCGCGAAATCGAAACGGCAACAGAGCGCATTCAGGGTGGCATTACCGCGCTGGGAACCGCGTCGGATGAGATCCTCTCGAGCACCTCGGAAATCGAAGAAGCAACCGAGGCCGTAGCTTCGAGCCTCCGTAAGCTCAACACCCTTACTGAGGAAAGCTCGGCACGGCTTTCGGAGCTCGATCAGCATATCCACAGCTTCGAGCTCGTGGACTACCGGAAGGAGCACGAGAACGGTTCGGCCTTCCCTCCCACCGGCTCGGAAGCCGCAACGTCCACCAACTCGGAAGACGACTCGGTCTCAGATCCCGACCAGCTGCCGCTGACCACGGCGAAATAGCGAGCCCCAAAGCCGGCTGCCGGCCTTCTCGGATGAACCGTCAGCCGGCTCGTTACGGCGCCGCCTAGTCGCCGTGGGCTCAACGGCGACCGGCGTGCTCCGGCTCATTGCCCGGCTTCCATTTGATATTGCACCCGATAGACGGCTTCTGATCCGCCGGAACCCTCCCGCCGGCGACAACTGCATCCACGGCTGCCGTCAGATCGTTGCCGGTCACCGGCTCCCCGTTGCTCGGGCGCGAACTATCGAACTGCCCTCGATAGACGAGCTTGTGGTCGGAATCGTAGAGAAAGAAGTCAGGAGTACACGCCGCGTTGAACTTCTTAGCCGTCTCCTGGCTTGCGTCCACCAGATACGGGAATTGGATGCCGCGCTCCCGGGCGAACTCCCGCATCTTGTCCGGTGCGTCCTCGGGGTGGCTCTCGATATCGTTCGCGTTGATGCCCACCACGGCAACCCCCTTGCGCTCGTACGCTCGAGCGCGCTCGGCAAGGACATCCGCGATGTGCTTCACGAACGGACAGTGATTGCACATGAACACGACGAGCACCGGCTTCCCGCCGAACTGCTCGCTTGATACCTGGTTGCCGTCGAAGTCCGGCAAGCGGAAAGCCGGCATCTTCGTACCTAACTCGGTCATCGCTGACGGTGTCTGCGCCATATAGTCACCTCCCGGTTGAACTCGAGGTTTGTGAGCTCGCTCCACAATCGCCCCATTCAATGTATGTACAGGTAACATAATGTCGCCGGCCCCCATCCGTCGAGCTCGGAGCGGTAGACGAACTCGCAGATTCACTTACCGGAGCCGCCTCCCGGATCCACGTGCCCGATCCACTTCGCGGAGCCGCTTCGCAGGACCCGGCCGTGGAGCGCGTCCGGCAGTGTGTGGGATACCGCGGGGTGTCGAGTCCCCCGTATCTTGACTTGACCCAATCGGCACCTACGCATACGGTGTATCCGTGGCTGAAGTAAGTCCGGATTGCCGCTCTTCACCGAATACTCCTACTTCTGAAACGCTCTGGGGCTCGCCATTCGGTACCCAGCCCGGGGTGCGGGAAGATAGCGGCGCATTTCTCGGGCGCCTTCGCGTCGGTAACCCGCCGGAGCCGCCGGAATCGGCGCCCCAAGCCACGGATTCCGGGTCGCTCAAAGAGCTGGCGGAGCTACTCAGGAACAACGCTCCGGCCGTCGCGCTCACCGGCGCCGGGATCAGCACGGACTCGGGCATCCCCGACTATCGCGGCCCTAACGGGAAGCTGCGCGCACGGCAACCGATGCACTATCGAGAGTTCACTTCCAGCGCCGAGGCGCGCCGGCGTTACTGGGCGCGCAGTGCGGTCGGTTGGCCGCTGGTGACAGAGGCCGGCCCCAATGCGGGGCACGCGGCCCTGGCTCGGCTCCAGAAGGGCGGCATCGTCTCCGGTATCATTACTCAGAACGTGGACAAGCTTCACACCCTCGCGGGAAGCGGCAATACCGTGGAGCTCCACGGGTCGCTCGCCCAAGTAGTATGTCTCGAGTGCAGTGCCCGCCAAGCCCGGGAAGAGCTCCAGAGAGAGATCATGGAACACAACCCGCATTTGCGGGAAGCCATGGCGGACCACGCTCCGGACGGTGACGTGACGCTCCCCGAAGAGCTCGTGGCCGGCTTCACAGCTCCGGTATGTCCGCGGTGCGGAGGCCCCCTCAAGCCGGACGTCGTCTTCTTCGGGGAGTCGGTGCCCGCGGCTCGCGTAGAGCGCGCTTTTCGCATCTTGCGGGACGCGCGGAGCCTCCTCGTACTCGGCTCTTCTCTGGCAGTGTTTTCGGGCTACCGGTTTGCCCGGGAAGCCGCTCGGTGTAGAATGCCCATCGCCATCGTAACCGATGGACCGACCCGGGCCGACGATCTCACCGACTGTAAGCTTTGTGCTCGGCTCGGACCAACGCTGGAGCAGCTTGCCGCCCTGCTCAAAGCGCCGTTGCCGACGATCGTGGCGGCAGGAAAGGAGCGATAGCTATGGCCGACCACCCTGACCGGAGATGTATTCACACTGACGCTGCGCCTGTCCCTGCAGCCCCGTACTCACAAGCCGTGGTAACACAAGATACCGTGTACACCGCGGGCCAGATTGGCCTGGATCCCGCCACCGGCTCGCTCGTGTCGGGGGGAGTGGAAGCGGAAGCTCGACAGGTGCTCCGCAACCTGCAAGCCGTGCTTCACGCTTCGGGCAGCTCGCTGGAGGCGGCGCTCAAGGTGACGTGCTACCTCGCCGACATATCGGACTTCGGCCGTCTGAACCGGGTCTACGAAGAGTTCTTTTCGGAGGCTCCGCCGGCGCGAACGTGTTTCGCGGTCGCGGGGCTTCCGAAGGATGCTCGAGTCGAGATGGAGGCAATTGCGCTGCGAACTCAGTAACCAGGTCCGGTAGGATAGGGTACCGGCCCCGCGGTTACGCAGAGCATACCTGTGAAATCACAGTGGTATCGAGTATCGCCGATAGTTGCGGCGATCCACCAAGAATACCGGAATCGGAGGAAACTATGCTGATGACAACCAAACCGATGTTCGATCTGGCCTATGAGGGGCAGTTCGCCGTCGGTGCATTCAACGTAAACAACATGGAGATCACCCAGGGTATTATCGAGTCATGTGCCGAAATGGACAGCCCGGTCATTCTCCAGATCTCAAAAGGAGCTCGATCGTATGCCAACATCGCGTTTCTCAAGCGCATCATCGATGCATGCGTTGACCAGTATCCCTCGGTCCCAATCGCCGTCCACTGCGACCATGGAGATACGGTGCAACTGATCCGGGAGTGTATACAGGACGGCTATACCTCGGTGATGATCGACGGATCACATCACGACTACGAAGAGAACGTCCGGCTAACCACCGAAGCCGTCGAGGTGGCGCACGCGGAGAGCGTCGTCGTCGAGGCGGAACTCGGAAAACTGGGGGGTATCGAGGAGGACGTCGTCGGCCTCTCGGCGGAGGAGTACGAGAAGAATCTGGAGCAATTCCTGACCGATCCCGAGCAAGCCAAAGACTTTGCCCAACGAACCGGCATCGACAGCTTGGCGGTAGCCATCGGCACGAGCCACGGGGCATACAAGTTCACCAAGGAGCCCACGCTGGCCTTCGACCGCATCGAGCAAATCATGAAGACGTGTCCCGGACTTCCTCTGGTTATGCACGGGTCCTCCAGCGTTCCGCAAGAGTACGTGGAGCTGGTAAACAAGCACGGCGGGCGGCTCTCGAATGCGATGGGCGTCCCCGAGGACCAGATCGCGGCCGCGGTGCGAAGCTACGGGGTATGCAAAGTCAATATCGACACCGATCTTCGCCTCGCAATGACCGCCAAAATCCGCGAGGTATTCGCCACGAAGCCGGAGGAGTTCGATCCTCGCAAATACCTTGGTCCCGCACGTGACGAAATCCGGTCGATGGTCAAGCGAAAGCTGGAGATGCTCAACAGCGTCGGGAAAGCAAAGCCGGTGGTCGATCACTGGAGGTCTTCGGGAGCGCCGTTACCGCGCTATTACTGGTAGTGCCGTCGGCCGGCCCGCGACGCACTATGGCGGGCACTACGGCGGGACCCGGTGGCGTCGATTCGTAAGCGGGACTTGCCCACGGACCGTTTGCCGACACGTCTGAACGACTATCACCAATAAGGAGACCATATGGCACAGCCCCGGTCCAAAGCGCCCAGCGGCGCTGCACAAGAAGACGCGAAACACGACAACACGGAGCAGCCGCCGGCTTCCGGAGGGAGCTTATCCGGGTACGAGCCTCCCACGGGGTCGGTGACCGAGCATACGCTTGAGACTCAGCAAGGGCCGTTCGGCTACACTGCTCGCGCCGAATGGATGGTTCTCCGAAGTCGTGAACGCCCCGCCGCAGAGCTTTTCCACGTGGCATACGAGCACGCCGGCGCCGACCCATCTGAGCGCCCCCTGACCTTCGTCTTCAACGGCGGACCGGGCGCCGCGAGCGCGTTTCTACACATGGGGGCCGTCGGCCCCCGCCGCGTGCTATTCAACGAAGACGGCACCGCTCCGCCGCCCCCGCCCCGGCTTGCGGACAACCATGAGACATGGCTCACTTTCACCGACGTGGTATTCGTGGACCCGGTCGGCACCGGCTTCAGCCGGACAGTAGAGGAGGCACAACGCGGCAATGGCGGTTCCTCGGCCGACGGCGGCGCCGCCTCCGGAAGCACGGGACCGACAGACTCGAGCGCGGGGCCGTCACAGCCACCGTCACGCGATGAAGAGAATGTCGAGTTTTTTGGTCTGAAGCGAGACCTGGAGTCGCTTGCCGAGTTCATTCGGCGCTACCTGTCCCGTCACCGGAGATGGCGGTCGCCCGTATTCATCGCCGGCGAAAGCTACGGCGGCTTTCGAGTCGGAAAGCTGGCCAAGCTTCTCCAAGAGCGCTACGGGGTAGGCTTGTCCGGGGCCATTCTCATCTCGCCCGCCCTGGAGTTCATGCTTCTCGACACAAGCGACTACGACGTTCTGGGATGGGTTGACCGTTTCCCCACCATGGCGGCTGCAGCCGCCTTCCATGGACGCAGCGGCATCCACGGTACCGATACCCCCGTCGAGGAGGTCGTCGAGGATGCGGCACAGTTCGCCACTGAACAGCTCACCCGTCTTCTCACACGGGGCGAGTCGCTTCCTCAGCGAGAGCGGACGCGAATCGTAGCACGTGCTGCCCGTTATCTCGGGCTTCCGCGCTCGGCGGTAGACACCGCGGGAGGCCGTATCCCGTTCCGGACCTTTGCGCGTAAACTTCTGGCGGACCAGTCCCGAGTCTGCGGCATCTACGACGCAACAATCACCACCCCTGATCCGTTTCCGGACCGCGATACCTTCCAAGGCCCCGACCCTACGCTCATGGGAACCGAACGAGTCTTCGCCGCGGGAATAAACGCACAGCTCCGTGAAACACTAGGGATCGAGACCGAGCGCGAATACCATCTGTTGAGCACCGACATCAACGAGAAGTGGCGCATCGACTATGACCGGCACGTTCTGCAGAGTCAGATCGGGGCGACCGACGATCTCCGATACGCAATGTCGCTCAACCCCTACATGCACGTGTACATTACGCACGGCTACTACGATCTGATCACCCCGGCTTACTCCAGTACGCGTATCGCTCACCTGATGAAGCTGGACGATTCGCAGCGCGCACATCTCACCGTTCGCCATTATGGCGGCGGACACATGTTCTACACGTGGGGTCCGTCACGAGCCGCGTTCCGAAGCGACATCGAGGGATTTTACAACGCCGCGCTCCGTCGTGATGGCCGTTGACGTGATGGCCGTTGAGACCGGCTCGG
>Ga0207421_10004108_pt1 | contig 17018 bp, 16 predicted proteins | sample SodLakKL_010_SED_4_FD_187542 | JGI IMG/M metagenome (GOLD analysis project Ga0207421, IMG submission 187542) | Alkaline sediment microbial communities from Lake Tanatar, Kulunda Steppe, Russia - 8KL_010_SED (SPAdes) (version 2) | ecosystem: Environmental > Aquatic > Non-marine Saline and... | reverse complement strand
CGACACACAAAAAAACCAACGCGGGGTGGAGCAGCCAGGTAGCTCGTCAGGCTCATAACCTGAAGGTCACAGGTTCAAATCCTGTCCCCGCAACCAAATATCCAAAAGATATCAAATACTTAAATCCCGAGCGTTTTGCTTGTGTATGCGCTCTCGAAATTCTGGTCAACGCTTGGTCAACATTTCCAGAGTCCCCCTGCGCATAGAGCAGATACCACTCAAGCCTCTGCCAGATTTGCCGCGTTCCGCGCTGCCAGCCATACTCCGATGACACGTATCTCTCCGGTCTCAAGCCCTGCTTTCGATCCGTCGCTGATCTGACGCTGCACCGCGCGATCATCTGGTCCTGTCGATTTTGCGGGCCAGCTCGACTTGAACTTCTCGCATCCCAGAATGAAACCCGCCGCCCAGTCTTGCTGGCCCTTGGGTCCGCGCTGCGCCATTTGTAGCGCGAAATCTTTAGGATCTTCTGCGGTCGCGATTGCGTCATGCGCGCGCATCATCACGATGTCCAGAAACCGTTGCAGCTCCAGTGGCTCCATTCTCGTGATCGCGTTATCGAAAAGCGGTGGGGTCCATCGATTTGGCGTGATCATCTTCGGCGCGATGATGATTGCCATCAGGTATCCATCAATCCAGTCTGCTGTGACCTTTGCATTCTCCAAAAGCATGTCAAACTCGTCTTCCCCCTCAGGTTCGGGCTCATCATCCTGCGACAGTGAAATAAATTCCTGTGCATCGCCATCTTCGACCATGTCGTCACTTTCAAAAGCCCAGGCTTCAAAGCTCTGCTCAAGGATATCTTCCATGACCGGGATCTTCTTGAGGTCGCGCCCCTCCAACAAAGCCATGGCTGTCGCCGCGAAACTGGCGGTATCGGGGTGTCCTGCGGCATCCAGGACAGCCGCACAGCGCGCGATCTGGTGAGCCCACCATCCACGGCGGGTTTCAAGCCAGCGCCAGAGCGCACGTTCTTTTGCACTCGGGCTGCGCGCCTGCTCAATGGCCTGCCGCGCCTCATCGCTTTCCTCATGCCAATAGCGCAGCAAGTCGTGGTGTTCCCACCAGTCGCCGCTGGCATTGATCAAGCGGCCCCGCTTTTGCGCGGACGCAGTGTCCAGAAATGGATGGACCGACAGCCTTTGCAGCAGAACTTGCGTGTCATACAGCTCTGGGCGCAGCCCTTGAAGCCCAGCGCGTTCTGCAACATCGATCAGACCCGGGGCAGGGGGCAGGCCCTGTGCCAGACCATCGCCGAGAGCCCGGGCCACGGAGCTTGCCACATAGGACAGGGGCACGCTGAGCGCTCCGGTTTCTTCGGTCATGCGGTCCATCAGGCTCTTCTGGTCGCGTGCAGGTTTGCAAGGGATGACATACGCATCCTTCACGCCGTGATCCGCCTTGAGAAGGATCATCGCCAGCGCGCGGGCTTTGCCAGATTGCAGCGCAATGGCCACGCTTTGTGCGCCAGATCCATCTGGCAACGAGGCATGGGCGTTTTGTACGGTCCAGGCTGTCTCATCTCCCATCGACCCGAGCCCTGCGCGCAGGGCACCGCGCAGGATCTGATCCACTTGTGCGCGCGCGTCATCCTGCGGCATCCAACTGCGCAGCACGCTCAGCCGTCCTGCGACATCACTGCCGAGATTCCCTGCCTTCAGCCGCGCCGCAAGGCCGCGCGCAGCCGCACTGCGCAGGTTTGCCGTGCGATCAACCAGCCAGTAGCAGCCAAGCTTGGCATAGAGCGGGTCGTCACGCCAGATGGAGGCCTCGACCACGGCCTCACGCAAAGCGGGAGGCATGGCGGGGAATGTTTCGGCAAGCACTGCGTGCAGCGTGAACGGGTCGCCTTCGGCTTGCTTGATCAGATCACGGTACAGATCGTCGAGCATGGCATCGAGGGCTGCACGATCAGGTGGGGGCGCATCTTGCATGCCCTCGTCTATTTCGTTCAGTTCCAGCACAACCGGCGGCTCCAGGGCGTTCTGTGCCCAGGCGCGTCCAAGCGCCAGTCGATGGAACGTGTCCAGCTTGCCCTGTCCCGCAGCCAGTTCCAGCGCAGCCTCCATCGCAGCGATCAGTGCCGCGCCACGCTGCTGCCCACTTTCATGCGACATGCGCGCCGCGCCCAGCGCTGCGTTCACAAGATCAAAGAGTTCCTCAAGCGCAAGTTCATCTTCCTGTGCCGCACAGACCCTTGCAATTACCTGTCCGCCCAGCGCGGTCTTGTGCAGCAGCAGATGCGCCGCCCGCTCCAGCACATCTCGCCGTGCGTCAAAATCATCGCGCGTGCCTGCCAATTCGGCAAGCACCTGATCAAGCTTCGTCTGTGCCACGCACTCCCCCCTTCATGCAAATCATCACGGTGCCAACCTAGGTATCTTCGGCCGACATGTCAGCCGGATTTAAGCGCGGTGGGATAAAGTTTCGTAGGCCGAATGGTGGAGAGGATGGGCTCTGACGTCGAACCTTCTCTACCTCGCCCAGCATTCTGCGGCTCGGGTTTGTTACCGACTGTCTATTTTCTTACAATGGTTTAACCGAAGTCGTCCTTAAATCGGCCAATCTGATGCATGCGTTCGTGCAGGATTGTGACGATCCCGATGTCGCCGTTAGCAAGCCGCCTCCAGTAGACGAAGTGTCGCTGTGTCGCATGCGCGAGGGCCTTGCCTTGTGGCGCTTGTGTCCTTCCACGCCTTCATCGAAATACCGCTGATGCCAGCGCCAGACCGTCGGCTTCTGCGTGCGCGCGCGGCGCATGATTTGAGCGATGCCATGCCCATCCGCCACCGCCAGAAGGATCTCAGTCCGCCAGACCAGAGTGTGCGGCGTGTTGCGGTCGGTGATCAGGGCCTGAAGCTTAGCCAGGTCGACGAGGCGAAGGTAAGGGCAGATGTCACCGGATCACATACCCGGAATAGGGTACATCAAACCGCCATTGGGAGTCATGTGTCAGGTGGCGAACACTAGCCATCCAGCAAAGTCCGCGCGCCACCGGGTCGACGATCACAAGCATGCGGTTACTGTTGTCGGCTAGTACGGGACCAGCCAGCTCCGCGCAACTCATCGCTTCTCCCGGTGGACTCGAGTGGATGCCAATGGCTTCAAGGATACCGGTCGCAGTGAGCTTCACCGATAGATCGACGTGCTCGGCGGTGTATCGCTGTCGACCATCCCACGATACATGCCTTCACAATTGAATGGCATTGAAATTCGTCCGTCGGCGTCGATAGCTATTACCCCCCCGGAGCCATCGTTTGGAGCAAGGTCCTGCATGACAACATGCTCGGCCGCTTGCGTGACTGACTCGCCGAGATGACGCATGCGCGCCGCTATCTCTGAGGCAGCGGTCCAACGTGTGAATATTTCGCCGTGACCCGTACCGGAGACCGCGCAGGTCGCGTCATCTGCAAAGGTGCCGGCGCCGATCAGCGGGGTATCGCCTACGCGGCCGGGCGCCTTGGCGGTCATCCCACCGGTCGAGGTTGCTGCAGCGAGGTGGCCCTGCACATCCCGCGCGACAGCCCCGACGGTGCCATGCCGACGTGCCGGATCGTCATTCTCTTCTCCCCTCGCGCGCATCGCAAGCGTCTCCTGCAGAGCGTCCCAGCGGTCTTTCGTGAAGAAATACGCTTCCTGCTCAATAGGTAGTCCCGCCTCAACCGCAATACGCAGCGCATTTTCTCCGATCAACATGACATGGTCGGTGTGCTCCATGATGGCGCGGGCGGCGCGAACAGGATTGCGGGGGCCGAACAGTCCGGCGACGGCCCCGGCGCGTCGTTTTGCGCCATCCATCACGGCGGCGTCCATCTCCTGCCTTCCGTCGGCGGTGAATACAGCGCCACGACCAGCGTTGAAGAGCGGTTCGTCCTCCAAGGCGCAGACCGCAGCGGTCACAGCGTCCAACGCGGCTCCACCATCTTGCAGAATCGCCTGACCCGCCGCCAGAGCACGAGCAAGCCCGGCGTGATACGCGGCCTCGAGATCCGGCGTGATCCTGGATTTCCGGATGACTCCGGCACCGCCATGTACCGCCAAGGCATAAGTCATGTTTGTCCTTTCAATCCCGCCGATCGGGCGCAATAGCTTGCAATGTCGGCATGTGTGGTAACCCAGCAATCGCCCTTTGCTGCAATACGGTCGAGAAGGTCTTCAAGAATGAACATCCGGCTGCGATACCCGATGACATGCGGATGCATCGTCAGCAGAAACAGCCCACCCTCGGCGTATGCACCCTCGAATTCGCGGGTGAATATGTCGAGGACAGCGTCCGGCGGGGTGTAGGGGCGCTGAGCGCCAAAGCGGTTCATCATGAAATAAACGGCATCGTCACGGATCCACTCAACAGGCAGTTCGACGATGCCAGTAGGCGTCCCGTCCGCGACGATTTCGTAGGGGTCGTCGTCCGCGAAAAGCGAGCTGTCATAGATCAAACCCAGCTCGCGCGCGATCTCCAGCGTATAGGGGCTGTAATCCCAGGACGGCGTGCGCATGCCGACCGGCCGGCTGTGGGTGATCTGCTCCAGCGTGTCTGCGGCGCGGAACATCAGCTCGCGTTCGGTCGTCGCATTGAGGCGGGAATTCACTTCATGGATCCAGCCATGCAAGCCGATCTCGTGCCCGTCCTGCGCAAGCGCGCGCTGTTCGTCGGGGTGCAACAATGCAGAAACGGCCGGTACGAAGAAGCTCGCCTTGTAACCGTGGCGGTCGAGCGCTGCGCGGATTCGCGGGATGCCGCGGCGGGTGCCGAATTCACCCCAGGACAGGCGCGCGGGCGACAGGCCCCCATCGCGCAGCTCGTTCGTTTCGTGGTCGCTGTCGAACGAAAGTGCAACGGCACAGCGCGCCCCGTTGGGCCAGGCGGCGGGCTTGAGGTTGCGTCCGGCGCGGACTTTGTCCACGAGGCCCCTCCAGGTGGCATCGTCCCATTCGTGCGGTTCGCTCATGCGTGCCCGCCGTCAACGGAAAGGATCTGCCCGGTAATCCAACTGGCCCGGTCAGAGGCCAGGAAGGTTACCGCTTCGGCGATGTCCTGGCTGCGGCCCAGCCGGCGCATGTGGATGCCCTGCACGATCTGTTCCTGGCGCTCCACTCCGAAGGCTTCCCACTGACGTTCCGTCGCGGGGTTCGAAAGGATGAATCCCGGAGCGACAGAATTCACGGTAACGCCGTGTGGACCGAGCTCCAGCGCGAGCTGGCGGGTCAGGCCCACCAGTGCGTGTTTGGCCGAGGCGTAGGCTTGGATGCCAGTCAGGCTGGGCCGGAGGCCCGCGCCCGACGATATTGTGATCACACGCCCCCAACCGCGCGCCTTCATGCCTGGGGCCGCAGCCTGCGCACACCACATCGCGGCGTGGACATTTGCTGCAAATATGGCGTGCCAGTCCTCCTCGCAAATCTCCTCGATGGGACGGCGGGTTTGGCCGCGCACCCCTCCGGCGGCGGTCACCAGCCCATCGATGTGCCCGTGCCGTGCCTCGACCGCTTGTATGGCCGCGCGCGCTCCGTCTCGGCTGCCGAGGTCGGCGGCGTGCGTCGTCGCGTGGCCAGCGATACGGGTCAGGCCGTTCGCGTCGATATCGATGGCGGCAACCCTCGCCCCAGCCTCTGCCAGCGATGCGACTATGGCTGCGCCGATGCCCTGCGCGGCACCGGTTACGGCGAATACCCGGTTCGCAAGGCTCAACTGCATAGGGGTACCATGAGGTCGACGAGATCGGGCGACTGCACGCGTCGGCCTTCCTCGATGTCGTGGATTAGCTCGACCATGCGGGCCAATGTCGGAGTCGCCACCCCTTGCTTGCGGCCAAGCTCCACCAGCAGGCCCACCTGCGCATCGACCTCAGTTCGTCGCTTGCGCACGGCGAGGTCGCGCCAAATGCCGGAATGGGTTTTGGCGGTATGGCGATTGTGCTCGACCATCGCATCAAGCGAGGTGGCTACACCGGTGGGGTCGGCGGTGCGAAAGGCGTCTGGGTCGAAGCCGTTGAACCCCAACGGTCGGATCCCTTGCGCCGCGGCAAGGCGCATGACCTCGCTTCCCAGTGCCTGGTAGACAGCCCGGTGGTCCGGTCGCGCCATCGCATCCGCCATTGACAGCGGTGTAAGCGCGGTTGCGAAAAGCAGCGCGCCATAACCCAGCTTACCCCAGAGATAGCCCCAGATATTGTCGGTCAGCACAGCGTCGGGCTCCACGATTCGCAGCAGCGCGTGCAAGTCGCGGGTTCGGTCAGTCGTCTGCCCGTCCAGTTCCCCCACCGCGACTGCGGCACGGTTGCCGAACAGGATGCGCCCGGGTTCTAGCCAGTCCGCGCCGTAATTGACGAAGCAACCAACCGTGTTCTGCGCACCGATCCGCTCTGCAATGGCGATCTCGTTCAGTCCGTTCTGCGCGGAGACGACGAAGCCGCTCGGCGCAAGATGCGGGATTAACATGTCCAGCGCGCCTTCGGTGTGGTGCGCCTTGACCGCCAGGATGATGCGGTGGAACTGCCCTTCCAGTTCGGCAGGGGTGCTGGCGGGCAGGCGCTGCGTGAATGTTTCTACCGGGCCCTCTATCGCCAGCCCTCTCTCGCGCATGGCGTTCACATGTTCGTCGACTATGTCGACCATGTGCACGGCGTGGCCGGCGCGTGCGAGATAGGCGCCGAGGATGCCTCCAATGGCACCAGCGCCCCAGATCAGGATCGGGGCGGTCATGTCCAATCTCCTTCAAGAAGGGCGCGCGTTTCTGCGACGGCGACGGACCAGAGGCGCTCGATATCAGCGTCGGGCTTTTGATAGACACCGCCATAGTTGCCATCGCCGATCAATTCACGCACGGCCGCTGCGTTGCGATCCCGCAGCCGCTCAAAAGGCACGAAGGGTTTTTGCTCCGACGGCAGCGTACGACCGGGCAGCCGCGTCCATGGAAAGTTCTCCATCCAGGAGGCATGCGAGGCGACCGGGTCGATGCTCTGAATGCAGGCCAAGGTCTCGGGTGCCTTCCACCAATCATGGAAACGACACCGGGCACCATCATTGGCCTCCATCCATTCCATGGTGACCGGTTGAGCCGGGCTGTTGCCACCATGCCCATTGACGATCAAGACTTTTCGAAACCCGGTTGCGTACAGGCTGTCAAGGATGTCGTGCAAAAGCGCCGCATAGGTTGCAAGCTTCAATGACACTGTTCCGGGATACGCCATGAAATACGGCGTCAGGCCATAGGCAACCGCCGGGAAGACGGGCACGCCCAGCGGCTCCGCGGCGTCAACCGCGACCTTCTCGGACAGGATGGAATCGACCGAAAGTGAAAGGTAGGCGTGCTGTTCGGTCGAGCCCAGTGGTAACACGCAGCGGTCATCATTCTTTAGGTATTCTTCGATCTCGAACCAGTTGCAATTGGAAATTTTCAAGATACGTCTTCCTTTTTTTCAGGCGTCCGGCCGCGGCAGGCGTTGATCGCCGGCAACAGGTCGGTCTCAATGGCGTGACTGTCCGGCGTATGCCGGTATTCAATGGCGATCTGGTCTGAGCGCAAGTCGCGGCGCAATTCTTCGGCGCCTGTGGAGTGAATCACCACGTCGGCTCGGGCAATGATTGTCGACAAGTCGTCGTCGTCGCGGATCGTTGCGGTGATACGGGAGACATGCGGGGCAAAGCGCGTGATGCCGGCGCGCATCGCCGGCAGGAATTCCGGGAAATACGACACCACTACGACCTGCGCCTGCGGAGGTATCGCGGCGAGTGCGACCCGCGTCGCCTCCTTAGGAATTAACGTGATGCCGACAACGGGCAACCCCGGAAAATAAGCCTGAGCCTCGACGCGCAGCGTCCGTGGCGCGACGATCAGGGTGATCCCCTCGGGCCGATCCCGCTGAAGCTGTTCCGTTGTGCGCGCGATGATCTGGTCACCGGGCCGCAGATAAGGCCGGATGTCGTTGGCGTAGGCTTCTGTGGCGTCTTGAAAGGTTCCCAGCATCAGCACGTTCACCTGCCCCGGGCGTTCCGGTGTGGTTGAGACCCGGTAGGCCAGTTCCGCCCGCGAAAGCCCGGCTTCCTGTCCGAGGCGCACGAGCTCGCCGATCCGCCGTTCGATTTCGCGCAGCGCATGCGCCTGATGGTGCGAGATACCGTCATCCGAGACGAAGGTCCCGGCGCCGACGCGCCCTTCCACGTGTCCCCCCCTTTGCAGGGCGGCGTAGACATTGCTCACGGTGACGGGGGACAGGCCAAGATGCGCTGCTAGGCGCCGCACCGAAGGCAGGCGCGTTCCAGGTGCAATGTCGCCCGAAGCAATTCCGTATTCCAGCGCACCACGAAGCTGGACCGAGATCGGGATTGACGACGGCCTGTCAACTGCGAGTGCAAGGCGCTCTACTGTACTATCACTGTGTATCTCTGTTTCGCTCATACTGTACCATTGGCGGATAACTTTTCGCAACTCAAGCAAATTTATTCTGCATAATCACGCTTTTTTATCATAAAATGCCGCCATGATCTAAATTTTGGTTGACGAACGGTTTGTGATGCTCCCCTAGTGTACCAGTCAGCGTATAACAATCGTTTGGAGGAAGACTATGCCCAAGAGCGCACTCAGAACAGGGATCGCCGTCATCGCATTGCTGGCAGCAGCCCCAGCAGCCTTCTCGCAGGATCTGACCCTCGGCTTGCGCGCCGGCCCGGACTCGATAGACCCGCACTGGTCGACGCTCGGCAGCCAAGCCGAGGCACTGCGCCACATCTTTGATACGCTGGTCGATGCCGACGATACTCTGCAGCTACAGCCAGGTCTTGCTGTCAGCTGGGAGCCGATCGAGGAAACGGTATGGGAGTTCAAGCTGCGCGAGGGCGTCACTTTCCATGACGGCACGCCCTTTACTGCGGAGGATGTCAAGTTCTCCATCGAACGGATCCCAGGTGTGACCGGCCCGATGTCGATGACGCTCTACACTAAATACGTCGATACGGTTGAAGTGATCGACGACTACACGGTGCACGTGCACACTAGGGGAATTGCGCCGGCGCTGCCGAACGACTTTACCCGCATGTTTATTGTCCCGTCCGAGATTGGGGAAGGCGTGGGCAACGAGGAGTTCAACTCGGGTGAGGCGGCAATCGGCACCGGGCCTTACCGTTTTGTGTCTTGGCAACCCAAGGGCGATTTGGTGCTTGAGCGCTATGAAGACCACTGGCGCGGCGAAACTCCTTGGGAGCGGGTTGTGCGCAAGGAGATCCCAGATGACGCCGCTCGGGTCGCAGCCCTGCGTTCGGGCGCAGTGGATCTGATCAACTACGTTCCTGCAAGTGATTTCATGTCGATGGACAACAATCCGCAGATCGATACCTTCACTGCGGATTCGGTCTATATCCTCAACGTGCAACCGTCGGTGAAGGATGAAGTGCCGCAGCCAATTCGGGTAAACGGCCGGGTAATTGACGAAAACCCGCTGCAGGATCTGCGCGTGCGCAAGGCACTGGATCTCGCCATAAATCGTGACGTGCTCGTTAATGTTGTGCTCGAGGGGCTCGGTACGCCGGCCAACCAGCTGATGCCCGAAGGATTTTTCGGTTATACCGATGAGATCGGCGAGAAGGAGTACGACATTGATCAGGCCCGCGAACTGCTGACCGATGCAGGCTATCCCGACGGCTTCGAGATCGACTTCACCTGCACCAACAACCGCGTTCCCGGCGATGCCGTAATCTGCGAGGCGCTTGCTCAAATGTGGTCGCGTTTGGGTTTGAAGGTCAACGCACAGGCGCTCGACGGCACCGTGTTCTTCCCGGCTGCTGCCAACGAAGAATACACCATGGCGATGTCTGCCTGGGGGACACTGACGGGAGAAGCTGCCTACACATACGGGGCGATGGTCCACAGCAAGGATCCCGAAAAGGGCTTCGGCAACTTCAATCGCACCGGCTACTCGAACCCTGAGTTCGATGATGTGTTCGTCGCGGGCACGCAGACCCTTGATGTCGATGAGCGGCGCGCGCTGTACGAAGAAGCGTCGCGCATCGCGATGGAGGACCGTGCCTTGATCCCGACCGTTATCCTGCAGACTGTCTGGGCGGGTAAGGCAGACACGCTCACCTTCACCCCTCGTGTGGATCAGGAGACGCGGGCCTACGAGATCCATCCGGTCGACGCCGAGTAAACGCGAGCCGTCAGAGAGCAGGGCGCCCCGGGCGGGGCGCCCCATTATCATTTCTGCGAGGCCCCATGTTCGGATTCATCATCAGCCGTCTGCTGCAGGCGATCGTCGTCATTTTTGCAATGTCCATCATCGTCTTCGTCGGCGTTTATGCGATCGGAAATCCGATTGATGTTATGATTGACCCTGCTGCCACGGCAGAAATCCGCGATAATCTGATACGGCAATACGGGCTCGACCAGCCATTGTGGCGCCAATACCTGAGTTTCATCGGCAATGTCGCACAGGGGGATCTGGGGCGGTCGATGGTCTACAACACTTCGGTGACCGGGCTGGTTTTTTCCCGGCTGCCGGCAACCTTGGAACTGGTGCTGGTGGCGATCGGAATCGCGACACTCATCGGCATTCCGGCAGGGCTGTATGCCGGTTATCGGCCGAACAGCTTCAGCGCTAAGGCGATCATGGCCCTGTCGATTCTTGGGTTTTCTGTGCCCACCTTCTGGATCGGCATGTTGCTGATCATGGGATTCGCTGTGCATCTGGGCTGGCTTCCTTCCGGCGGGCGCGGCGATGAAGGCAGGTTTCTCGGAATCTCGACCTCGCTCGCCACCGCCAATGGCTGGAGTCACGTGATCCTGCCGGCGATCAACCTCTCATTGTTTAAGATGGGCCTCATGATCCGGCTGACCCGCGCTGGCATGGTCGAGGCGATGCAGACGGACTACGTCAAGTTTGCCCGTGCCCAAGGGCTGCCGGACAGGCAAATCGTATTCCAGCACGTGCTACGCAATATATCGATACCGGTCGTGACCGTGTTCGGCCTTGAGCTTGGGTCGACGCTAGCCTTCGCGGTGGTAACCGAAAGCGTCTTCAACTGGCCCGGCGTCGGCAAGCTGATCATCGACTCGATCCTGCAACTCGATCGGCCCGTGATGGTCACGTATCTGATCCTAGTGGTGATCCTATTTGTCATCATCAACTTTACCATCGATGTTGTTTACGCTCGGCTCGACCCGCGCGTCCGTCTTGGAGGAACGAAATGAGCGACGTCGCCACTACCAGGGCTGAAACGCTTGCCGAGCCCGTTGCCGCGCCCATCGAGACTCGGGCTATGCGGCTAAAAAACTTCTGGTCGGATTTCCGTCAATCTTGGGTGGCGGTCGCGTCGCTCGTCGTTATCGTTTCCCTGTTGGCGTTATCCTTCGGTGCGCCATTGGTCGCTCCGCAGGACCCCTACAACCTCGCCATGCTCGACTGGCTAGACGCGTTCCTCCGGCCCGGGACGGTCGGAAGCGGCGGTTACGTTCATGTTCTTGGCACCGACAATGCCGGGCGGGACATGGTATCGGCGATCTTCTACGGGCTGCGAACCAGCTTCACGATCGGGATCTCGGCCGGCGCGCTGGCGCTGACCATCGGTGTTTCGATAGGGCTTACCGCGGCCTATTTTGGTGGCCGCATCGAGTCGCTGCTGATGCGGATCGTGGATCTGCAGCTTTCGATGCCGGCGATCCTGCTGGCGCTGGTGATGGTCGCAGTGCTGGGCCAGGGCGTGATGCAGATCATCCTTGCCCTCGTCTTTGCGCAATACGCCTATTTCGCACGCACGACGCACGGTTCCGCGTCGGTCGAGCGTGGCAAGGACTATATCGAGGCAGCCCGCTCGACCCCACTTCCGACGTACCGCGTGCTGTTCAAGCACCTGCTGCCCAATGTTATGCCGCCGCTGATTGTGGTGGCGACTGTGCAGGTGGCCTCGGCCATCGCGCTAGAGGCGACTCTGTCCTTTCTCGGTGTCGGTCTGCCGCTGACCGAGCCGTCGCTGGGCACGCTAATCTCGAACGGGTTCCGATATATCCACTCCGACCGCTACTGGCTGTCGATCTATCCAGGGATTTTCCTGATGATCACAGTGGTCGCCATCAACCTGGTCGGCGATCAGGTCCGCACCGTACTCGCTCCGAGGCACAGCCGATGAGCGCCGCGCTGGATGTGCAGGGATTGACGACGTGCTTTGACACGCGCGCTGGAACCGTCACCGCGGTTGATGATGTGAGCTTTTCGGTCGCGCCCGGGCGTATTCTGGGGCTCGTGGGCGAAAGCGGCTCGGGTAAGTCGGTTACCGGCTTTTCCATCCTCGGCCTGATCGACGAGCCAGGTCGCATCAGCGCGGGCCGGGTTATGGTCGAAGACATCGACTTGCGCACCCTGACACCCGGCGTGATGCGGTCGATGCGCGGGCGCAAGGTGTCGATGGTGTTTCAGGATCCGATGATGACGCTGAACCCGGTGCTGCGGATCGGCGACCAGATGGCGATGGCTGTCCGCGTCCATGAGCCGATGCCCAAGGTGCAGGCGTTGAAGCGCGCGCGCGATGCTCTCGGCAAGGTTGGCATTCCGTCGCCGGAGGAACGGCTGACCGCTTATCCGCACCAGCTGTCGGGCGGGATGCGGCAGCGCGTTGCCATCGCGACGGCGTTGCTGCATGGGCCCGCCGTCATCATCGCCGACGAGCCAACGACCGCGCTCGACGTATCGATTCAGGGCCAGATCCTCGCTGAGGTTCGTCGCCTTGCCAATGAGACGCGCACCGCTATCGTCTGGATCACGCATGACCTGGCGGTGGTGTCATCACTCGCCGACGATATCTGCGTTATGTATGCGGGAAAGATAGTGGAACGCGGTACCGCCGAAGAGGTTATCGGCCAGGCGCGCCATCCCTACACGCGTGGACTGCTGGATTCGGTGCCTGGCCAGCACGAACCGGGGACACGTCTGCCGCAGATCCCAGGCTCGACCCCGCAGCTGTCCCACCTGCCGTCGGGTTGCCCGTTCCGCAACCGCTGCCCGCGTGCGACGCAGATCTGCACGACTGTGCCTCCCTTCACTAGCGTCGACAACCATTCCGCTCTGTGTCACCATCCATTGGAGGACAAATGACCGCGCCGCTACTCGTCATAGACCATGTTTCCAAGCGTTTCCCGCTCAAGGCAACGCTGGGCGATAAGTTGGTTGCACGCTTGGCCGGGCGCCGCGCGGGCGGCACTGTTCACGCTGTAACCGACGTTTCGCTGACATTAGAGAAAGGAGAGGTGGTCGGGATCGTGGGCGAGTCAGGCTGCGGAAAGTCAACCTTGGGGCGTATCGTATCGGGAATCTACGCCCCGTCCGAGGGCAACATAACGCTCGACGGGAAGCCAGTTGTAAGCGGTGGCGAAAATCAGGTCAAGAAGCTGACCACGCGTGTTCAGATGATCCATCAGGACCCCTTCGCCAGCCTCAACCCGCGGATGAAGGTTGGCGAGACGATCTCAGAAGGACCGCGGACCCACGGCCTTGTTCCGGCGTCGAAGGTGCGCGAGAGCACCCGCGCGCTGTTGCAGCAGGTTGGATTGGAAGGCGCCTATGCCGATCGCCTGCCACACCAGTTTTCTGGGGGGCAGCGCCAGCGGATCGCCATCGCCCGCGCGCTGGCTATGCAGCCCGACCTTTTGGTGCTGGATGAGGCTGTAGCCTCGCTTGATGTATCGATTCAGGCGCAGGTTCTGAACCTGTTTCTGGACCTGCGTCGCGATCTTGGGCTTACGGCGCTGTTCATCAGTCACGATTTGTCTGTTGTTCGTCATGTCTGTGATCGCGTCGCGATCATGTATCTGGGCCGCGTGGTAGAACTGGCGCCGACGGACGAGCTCTATGCCAAACCCGAACATCCGTACACGCAGGCGCTGTTCACATCCGTGCCGACGCTGGGCACGGGACGGCGCGCCTTTCAGCCGATCAAGGGCGAGATCCCGTCGCCCATCAATCCGCCACCCGGCTGCGCCTTTCATCCGCGCTGCCCCCTTGCGGGCCCGCGCTGCCGCGCCGAGGTTCCACGTCTGACGGGCGCCGGTGCCGGGCGAGAGGTGGCTTGCCATCTCAACGACGGTGGCGTTGGGCTGAAAGGCGTAGCATGAGCGACCTGAACGAACGAGTGGCTCACCTCAACGACGTGCTATGTACGGTGAACGCGCTGAACTGGGATTCGCGCACCATGATGCCGCCGGGCGGCGCCGAAACGCGTGGTCATCAGATCGCCACGCTGAAGGGGATCGCCCGAGAGATGATCATGGCCCCAGCGATGCGCGATGCTGTCGACGCGGCGTTGGAGACGACGGCGGACCGTGACCCTCTCGATCCCGACCGCCGCGCTGCCGAGGCTGTGGCAGCTGCCATCGACCACCATTCCCGTGTTCCGCCCGCACTGCTGCGGGCGCAAGCGGAACATAGCACATTGTCCGGCGCCGCCTGGGCCGAGGCGCGGAAGAGATCGGATTTCAGAATCTTTCGTCCGTATCTTGAGCGGACCATCGCTCTTGCGCGCGAGCTTGCCGATGCACTAGGGCATGATGGCCATCCCTATGATGCGATGGTCCAGATCTTCGAACCGGGAGAGACTGCGGCCTCGCTCGCATCCCTGTTCGGGCAATTGCGCTCCGGGCTACTTCCGATCCTTGATGAGGCACTTGGACGGCCGCGCCCGCGCACCGATTTTCTGTATCGTGACTACCCCGAAGTGCAGCAGCAAGTTTTCGCCCACGAGATGGCGCGCCTGCTCGGTCTGGATGCAGAACGCAGCCGGTTAGATACCACCATCCACCCGTTCGAAATCAGCTTTACCCGCAACGATGTGCGCATCACCTCACGGTGGTCGCGCAACTATCTACCGATGTCGATCTTCGGCAGCATTCACGAAACGGGCCACGCACTCTATGAGTTGGGTGCGGATCCAGGCCTGACCCGGACAGCCCATGCAACCGACATGATCGGTCTGTACGCTGTGGCTGGAACTAGCTTTGGTATGCATGAAAGCCAGTCGCGCCTCTTGGAAAACCATATTGGTCGCAGCCCGGCCTTCTGGGCGCGGCACTTTCCGCGGCTGCGCGATACATTTCCCAATCAGCTAGCTGATGTGAGCGAGGCCGAGTTCCTCGCTGCTGTCAACCGGGTTGAGCCGGGCCTTGTGCGCGTCGAGGCGGATGAACTGACCTACGATCTTCACATCATGCTGCGGGTCGAGATCGAGATGGCGCTGATGGATGGATCTCTGGCGGTGGCGGACATTCCGTCGGTCTGGAACGCGACGATGCGCCGGGAGTTGGGAGTCGACGTGCCGGGCGATCATCTGGGGTGCTTGCAGGATGTGCACTGGTCCTCCGGCTACATCGGTTCGTTTCCGACCTATACGATCGGTAACCTCACCGCGGCGCAGATCATGTCGCACGTCGACGTCGTCTTTCCTGCGGTGCGGCGCGGGCTAGAGGGCGGGGATACCGCCCCCTTGTGCGAAGTGCTCAGCGATCTCGTCTGGCGACACGGACGCTCGCGCAGCCGAAGCGAAATCCTCGACAGCATCGGCGCGGCGCCTAACGACACGCAGGCATATCTGAAGTATCTGGAACGCAAGTTCGTGCCCGACCTCGCTCCGTCCGACGCCTGAGGCGGCGCATGTTGTTTCCGAACGACACTACTGAGCCGGCGTGGATAACCCGCCCGCTGCCATCTTGCCGAGGCCAGAGGCATGCTCGGCTGCTTTGCGTCCAGTGGCGCCAGGGCCTGCCCGTCACCGTTCGAGGCGTGAGACCATGACGACCGAGCCCGGTGCCACAGACACCACATCCGTCGCGGCGGGCAATCTGCGGGGCGCGCTACTGCTGGCATTGGCGGCGGTTCTGTTCACCGCGGAGGCAACGCTTGTGCGGATATCCGCGCCAGTAGCGAACGAGGCGCAAATCGTGTTCTTTCGATCGGCTGCGCAGCTTGTTCTTTCGGGCCTGGTCATTTGGCGCATGGGCGACATCAGGCGCCTTAAGACGGCTCGACCGGTGCTGCATATCATCAGAGGCCTGACCAGCCTGTTGACTTGGTGGCTCTACTATATCAGTTTCCGCGTCCTCGACTTGGCGCTGGCCACCACACTGACCTTCACGACCTCCCTGTTCGTCGTGGCGCTCGCCGCTCCACTTCTGGGTGAGCGGGTGGGGCGGGTCCGCTGGATCGCAACTATTGTGGGTTTCGCCGGCATCGCCATCGCCGTAGGTCCGGTGGCCGGCGTATACGTGGCGGGAGTAGCCGTCGGGTTGCTTGCTGCGATCTGCGGTGCGGCCATCGTGGTATTAAACCGCCTTCTGGGTCGGACCGAAGACACTGTGACCATCATGACCTGGATCGGGGTCGTGACCACGCTCGGATCTGCGCCCGTCGCATGGTTTCTGTGGCAGCCGCTCGCGCTTGGCGATGGCGTCCTGGTTGGTGCAACTGGTCTGCTGGGCGCGCTGGGTATGTGGCTGACGATTGAGGCCTATCGGGTCGGCGAGGTAAGCGCCCTCGCTCCGGTTCCGTATCTTCGCTTCGCCGTCGCAGCGATCATCGGCATCTTGTTTTTCGGTGAGTCACCCGCACCTGCGCTGTTGCTCGGGGCCGCGCTCGTTGTGATTGCATCGATACTGGCTGTTCGCCACGAAATGCGCCGGGGATTGGCCGCGCCGCATCGGTGAAATGCATGGCTCGGCTCCGGTTCGGGAGGGCAGCCTGCGACACATTCCGCAACCCGAGCATGCTCGGCCATGCTATATTCGACCATCGGCGGACAGATACCCGGTCGCTCAAAACCACCCCGCGCAGGCGTTCAAGTAGATCATCACAGCTGCGATGATGGTTTACGCCTGCATCCAGCATCTGGCGCTGAATGGTATGGCAGGGCCACTAGCCCGACCAGCGGACTGCCCCACATCACCTTAGGGCTGTCAATGTGCATTTAAAATTGACCCGGCATGATCATTTAAAAATGACCCAGCTCAGGGGTAGCAAAGCCCACAGACGAGCGGCCCCCACATAGCA
>Ga0207421_10004107_pt1 | contig 17020 bp, 15 predicted proteins | sample SodLakKL_010_SED_4_FD_187542 | JGI IMG/M metagenome (GOLD analysis project Ga0207421, IMG submission 187542) | Alkaline sediment microbial communities from Lake Tanatar, Kulunda Steppe, Russia - 8KL_010_SED (SPAdes) (version 2) | ecosystem: Environmental > Aquatic > Non-marine Saline and... | reverse complement strand
ATTTGCCGGTCACCGGTAACAAGGTCAGCACCGACAACTTTGTCATCGGGGCCCAGGGTAATTGCTTTAACACCCCGCGCAGCCCTTCCCATGGGCCTTACTTCCGACTCGGGAAAACGGACAAAAAGCCCGGCTGTAGTTCCGACCAGTATTTCTTTCTGACCATCTGTAAGCTTGACAGCCATTAGTTCATCTTCATCGGAAAGGGTTAAAGCAATTAAACCGCTCTTCCTGGTATTGACATACTCGGTAAGCGGAGTTTTTTTGATTAACCCTTTCTGGGTCACCATTAAAAGATACCGATTTTCATTAAATTGATCTATGGGAAGAGTAGCGGTAATAAACTCATTTTCCGCTAATGATAACAGGTTTACCAGGGCAGTCCCGCGCGATTGCCTGCCTGATTCGGGTATTTCATGAATTTGCAGTAGGTATACTTTACCCCGGTTACTAAAACAAAGCAGTTTATCATGAGTTGACGCCACATGACACTGTTCCACCCGGTCGTTTTCACGGGTTTGCATCCCCACGACACCGCGGCCGCCCCGCCTCTGGCTTCGATAAGTGGCGAGCGGGAGCCGCTTAATATATCCACGGTCGGTCAGGGTAACCACTACATCTTCCTGGAAGATGAGGTCGGTTAACACCACATCTCCCTCATCGGCAACAATTTGAGTTCTTCGTTCATCTCCATGTTTATCGCGGATCACTGACAGCTCATCTTTAATTATTTGCATCACCAGGGAATTGTCTTCCAGAACCTGTTTTAGATAGGCGATTTTATCGAGAAGCTGCTGGTGCTCTTCGGTAAGCTTGGAAATTTCCAGCTGGGTCAAACGTTGCAGCCGCATATCGAGTATAGCCTGGGCTTGTTTCTCAGATATATTAAGCAATTCCATTAACCCTTCCCTGGCACTCTGCACATCTTTTGAAGCGCGAATTAGCTCGATAACTTCATCCAGTTGATCAAGCGCCGCCAAAAGTCCTTCAACAATGTGCAGCCTCTCTTCGGCTCGCCTGAGGTCATACTGGGAGCGGCGCCGGATTACTTCTTTTTGGTGATCCAGGTAACAAACCAGCATCTGCTTTAAGTCGAGGACCTGCGGTTGCCCGTTAACCAGGGCAAGCATAATAATTCCATAACTTTGTTGCAGAGAAGTATACTGGTAGAGCTGGTTTATAATAACCTGGGGTTCGTAATCACGCTTGACCTCAATGACAATCCGCACGCCGGAACGGTCTGATTCATCACGTAAATCTGTAATGCCTTCCATCTTACGCTCTTTTACAATTTCCGCAATTCTTTCAACGAGCTTGGCTTTATTTTGCTGATAGGGTAGTTCACTGATTACTATCTGGCTGCGTCCTTTATTAGTTTTTTCAACCTGGGCCAGTCCCCTGATTTTTATGGTCCCTCGCCCGGTTGTAAATGCATTTTTAATACCTTCATAACCGACTATAATTCCGCCGGTTGGGAAATCAGGCCCTTTTACAATTTGCATCAGTTCGTTGAGCGAAGCTTCAGGATTGTCGATTAAAAAGTTTATGGCATCTACCAGTTCACTTAAGTTATGAGGTGGAATATTGGTGGACATTCCCACTGCAATACCTGAAGATCCATTAGCCAGGAGTTGGGGAAACCTTGCCGGCAAAACGGTGGGCTCCTGGAGGCTTTCATCAAAATTAGGCCTGAAATCAACGGTTTCTTTATGAAGATCGGTCAGCATTTCCCCGGCAATAGCTGAAAGCCTTGCCTCGGTATAACGCATGGCCGCAGCTGAATCTCCATCCTGTGAACCAAAATTACCGTGCCCATCAACCAGGGGATAGCGGGTAGAAAAATCCTGGGCCAAACGAACCAGGGCGTCATATAAAGCAACATCACCATGTGGATGGTATTTACCCAGTACTTCCCCGACAATTCTGGCAGATTTACGGTACGGCTTATCATGAGTAGATCCCATTTCTGCCATAGCATAAAGAATCCGCCTGTGGACAGGTTTTAATCCGTCACGAACATCAGGCAGGGCCCTGCTGACAATTACGCTCATGGCGTAATCAAGAAAAGAAACCTTTACTTCATCATGGATATTAACCGGAATTATATTTTGCCTTTCGAACATATTTGCTCCTTAAAAGGGTTTTGTTTGGATAAGAAGGATAATAGAACTCATCAAATTTTATCACAACTTAAGATTCTGAGAAAGTATAAATCCTTAAATATCAAGGTTTTGCGCTTCCCTGGCGTTTTCCTCGATAAAGTTGCGGCGGGGCTCCACTTTATCTCCCATTAAAATACCAAATAAATTATTGGCCTGGATAGCATCAACCAGTTCTACCCGCTTAATAATTCTGGTTTCGGGGTTCATAGTTGTTTCCCATAACTGCTCGGGGTTCATTTCACCAAGCCCTTTGTAGCGCTGCAGCTGTAAACCGCCTTCACGGTCCCAGCCTGCGAGCAGTTTTTGCAGCTCTTCCTCACGGTACAGGTATTCTTCCTTGTTTTTACCTCTTTTAACCTTGTATAGGGGTGGTTGGGCAATATAAACAAATCCGCTTTCAATCAGTTCGTACATAAACCGGTAGAAAAAGGTTAAAAGAAGTACTCGAATATGTGAACCATCGACATCGGCATCGGTCATGACAATAATTTTTTGGTAGCGTGCTTTTTTTATGTCAAAGTCACTTTCCACCCCCGTGCCAAGGGCGGTAATCAAAGTGCGAATCTCATCATTGGCCAGGATTTTGTCCAGCCTTGCTTTTTCAACGTTAATAATTTTACCCCGTAATGGTAGGATTGCCTGAAATTGGCGATCACGGCCCTGCTTGGCCGACCCGCCCGCTGAATCTCCCTCAACCAGGAAGATTTCACTTTCCGCAGGATCTTTGGAGGTGCAGTCCGCAAGTTTTCCTGGCAGGTTGGATATTTCAAGCGCGTTTTTCCTCCTGGTCAATTCCCTGGCTTTACGGGCGGCTTCCCTGGCCCGGGAAGCACGGATTGATTTCTCTACTACTCGCCTGGCTACTACCGGGTTTTGTTCCAGGTAGGCTTCAATACCTTCGTAGCAGATACTGTCAACAATACTGCGGACTTCGCTGTTGCCCAGTTTTGTCTTGGTTTGGCCTTCAAATTGGGGGTCCATTAGTTTAACGCTAATTACGGCAGTCAGGCCTTCCCTTATATCTTCCCCAGAAAGGTTATTATTACCATCTTTAAGCAGTCCTAATTTACGGGCAAAATCATTTACCAGTCGGGTTAAAGACAATTTAAACCCATGTTCATGAGTCCCGCCTTCATGGGTGTGAATATTATTTGCATAAGAATAGATCAATTCTGCATAACCGGCATGATACTGCATTGCTATTTCCACTTCAAAACCGTTGACTGCCTTCTGGATATAAACAGGGTTGTTAGGGATGGTTTCTTTACCCTGGTTCAAAAAAGAGACGTATTGAATTATACCGCCATCATACTTAAAGTTTTCTTCCCTACCGCTGCGGAAATCTTTGAAGTTTATTTTAGTACCTTTGTTTAGAAAAGCCAGTTCCCTTAATCTATGGATGATCGTTTCATTCTCAAACTCAATATCATCAAAAATTGTATTATCAGGCCGGAAAGTAATCTTGGTTCCTGTCTTAGAAGTTTTACCGGCAGCTTTAAGCATTGTAGCTTTTTTACCCTTTTCATATCTCTGGGTATGGATTTGCCCGTTGCGAAAAACTTCCACCTCTAACCATTCAGAGAGACCATTAACTACAGACAGCCCTACGCCATGCAATCCACCCGCTACCTTATAACTGTCCCCGCCAAATTTACCCCCGGCATGCAGGGTAGTTAATACTACTTCAACAGCGGGGCGATTTTCATGCGGATGATTTTCCACGGGTATACCGCGACCGTCATCTACTACTGTAACACTTTGATCAGTGTTTACACTCACATTAATTTCTTTACAATAACCTGCCGATATTTCATCAATGCTGTTATCTACGACTTCAAATAGAAGATGGTGCAGGCCGCGGCTTGAAGTGGAGCCAATATACATGCTGGGACGCTTTCTTACGGCCTCTAACCCTTCTAAAACCTGGATATGCTCGGCATTGTAATCATAGAACTGTTCCTGATTATAATCTTTATTGGACATTCTTCACCTCTGGTTTATATTTTTCACCGTTGTCCACTATTCACATTATATCACTTCTGAAAGAAGTATTGTGAACACTTCTTATTTATCTCGAAGTTTTGTGACGCTTAGAAAGAGTAAGGGGCGATATGGGAGAAACAAAAATATCTTTATCTGTAACGATAAAAGATTTCGGTTGATCACTGTCAGCCTTAACATTATTATGGATCGCTTCAAACGATGCAGTTTGCAGAACTTCATAATTTCGGCTGCTCTCTGCTGAATTATAATTAAATATGCCGATCAAATCATTGTTGAAAACTATTTTAGAGTTGCCTATATGTAAAAACATCTTCTTCCTCCCTGCATAATAAATATAAAAATGCTGTAAGTGAAAAGTTTAGCTCCAAGCTTATAATTAAATATAAAGCGCTAATTTCCTTCTTATTCACTGGTCAATTTTAAAATAAATATCTTTTATTACAGTACTTTCTGCATATTCATTTAACTTTTTTTTAAGCTGTGGTTTTAACATCGAAAGGTGGTAAGCCCATACAGAATCTTTAACCCTCACTACAAGGATTCCATTGGAGATGTTTTCAGCTTTAGTAACTTCTGCTAATTCAGGGCCAACTATGCTGCCCCATTGATCCAGGACCAGGTACTGCTTATACCCTTGCCAGAGATCGTAACGCCGCAGCAGATTTTCAATTAGTGGTCCTACTTTCTTCATTGATTACACTCCCATGAGAAATTGTAAACATCTTGTATGGCCTGTTTAATTTATGCAGTAGAGGATCCTGGTTTACAGCAGAAGTAATGAAACACTGCCCTCCGTTATTGCGAATAAAATCCAGCAGGTTCAATTTTCTTGATTCGTCAAATTCAGAAAAAACATCGTCTAAAAGAATAATTGGATGTATCCTGTTACGATCATAAAACAAGGATATTTCAGCCATTTTTAAAGCCAGGGCCGCAGTTCTCTTCTGTCCTTGAGAAGAATAACTTCTTGAATCATAACCATTAATATAAATCTTTATATCGTCGCGGTGGGGCCCCAGCAATGTAGACCCCATTCTCATTTCTTGATCTCGCTTTGTTTTTAAATCATCCATAAACCCTTCTTGCATGAGCTCTAAAATATCTACATCTTTTACACTGCTTTTATACTGTAAAGAAATGTTTTCCATAGAAGAAGTCATTTTTCCAAAAAAAAATTGTACCTTTTCTTCCAGGGCTCGAATAATCTTCTTCCTTTCCTCGATTAATGCTGCTCCCTTTATAACCAGGGCTCGATCCCAGGGTTCAATTATCCTTTCAAGCTTAGCTCGAACATGATTTTCTTTTAAAATCTTATTTCTCTGCCTTAAAATACGCTGATAATCTTTTAAGTTCTGCAAATAATTTGTGCTGAGCCGCGAAGCTTCCAAATTAATGAACCTTCTTCGAATTGATGGTCCTTCTTTTATAATCTGAAGATCATCGGGACTAAAAGCAACGACTGGATAATATTGCATATGTCCATATTTTTTTGCCGGACTATTATTTACATTGATTTTAAGCGGCCCCTGTTTTTTATAACCGGCAGTTACCGTGTTTTTAAAATCGTCGCGGACAAAATTGCCTTTAATAAAAAAATAGCCACTTTCCCAATTAATTAGATCCTGGTCCCTGTTAGTCCTAAAGGATCTATTAACGGATAAATAGAAAATTGATTCCAAAATATTTGTTTTTCCCTGGGCATTTGCACCAACAAGTATATTGAGATGAGGGTTAAACCGGACTTTTTGAGACTGGTAATTTCTAAAGCCATCAACTTGTAACCCCTCAAGATAGAACAAGAAACAACCTCCAAACCAGATCAGTTAAATTTCTTAATCGGAAGGACCAGGTAAAGAAAACCGGGGTCGTTTTCAATCCTGAAAATAATTGGTCCTCCGTTACCATGAAAATCTATTATTATGCTTTCTTCCTCACTAATTCTTAGCACATCCAGCACAAACCGACTGTTTACAAATAAATCAATGTCTGGCCCGTTTTGTCCTACCGGAATGGATTCATCCATACTTCCCTGCTGCGAAGAAACCTTAACTTCCAAATTACTGTTTACGGTGCTGAGGTTAACTGCTTGATTTTTACCCTGGGCCAGTAAGGCAGCGCGGCTAATAGTATCCTCTAACATTTTACAATCAATATTCACCCTGGTTTCATAATCCTTTGGGATCACTCCGCTAACATCCGGATACTTTTCCTCCAGCAACCGCGATCCAAAATAAAGAGAATCAGTATTAAATGCAATAGATCTGCTGTCCATATTAAAATAAACATTTTCCTGCTGATCATCACCTAAAAGGCGGATTAACTCACGTAAAACCCTGGCAGGAACAAGACACTTATGTTCTTCGAAAGACCAGTTTTGATTATTTATTCCTTTTATGGCCAGCCGATACGTATCGGATGCAGTAAGGTTGATAGTATCATCTTTAAAGGTAAAAAGGATCCCGTTAAAGGCAGGCCTTGTTTCTTCAGCAGAAGCAGCATATACTACAGCTCTGATCAGCTTTTTTAATACTCCCTGCTCGATGCTATAAGCATCATTATTTTCTACCTCGATGAATGCTGTGGAAGGATAATCCTGCGGATCGGCGCCGTACAACTGGAAATGTGCGGATCCCCCGGAAATTTCAATTCTATAGTTTTCCAGGTTTATATCAAGGTTAACTTCGGATGTCGGGAAATAGCGCATAATATCTATAATTTTAGAAGGTAAAAGGATGTCACCGGTGTCATTATTAGAATTTTTCATGCAGGTATTTATGGTCATCTCAAGGTTGGTAGCAGAAAAAAGTAATTCTTCCTGTTTTACCTGCATATAAATATTATTAATCAGGGGAACCGTAGTTCTAACAGGTAAAGCTTTTTCAACAGTTTCGAGACAAGAATATAATTGTGATGAATTTGTTGATATGCGCATAATAAGAAACCTCCTGATTAAAATACACAAGTAAATAAATAATAAATAAGATATATATAAAAAAAGCAGTAGTAATAGTACTTGTGTATACTGTTAATAAAAGAAAAACGAAAATATAGAGCTTAAGGTTAAGGACTTTAGCATATTATATCACTAAAAATGAATGTGGATAAGAGGTTAAAAAGTTGTTTAGAAGCACTGACTTTATTTTTTGTAAAATAAATAGTAAAAAATGCACACACGTTATACACAGGTTAATCAGGAGTTTTCAATAATGTTGTTTTTAATTAATTCTATCCGGTTTTTAAAATCATTGTCGGCGGAAATCATTTCTTCTATTTTTTTGAAAGCATGCAAAACTGTGGTGTGATCCCGGCCAAATTCTTCTCCAATCTTTGGGAGAGAATAATCGGTCAGCATTCGGCATAAATACATAGCAACTTGCCTGCTTAATGCAATATTTTGAGTTCTTTTTTTGGAGCGTACTTCTTCAGGATTAAGGTTGAAACCCTCGGCAGTTGCTTCAATAACGGTATTGATAGTAATGTTTTTTTGGCGAGTAAATATAATATCCTGTAAAGCTGCTTCGGTTATTTCAAGGGTAATTGGGGCCTCGGATAAAGAAGCATAAGCAACAATACGGATAAGTGCACCTTCAAGTTCCCTGATGTTGGTAACAACTTTATCGGCAATGTATTGAATTACCTGATCCGGGATATCAATTCCATCGGAAAGTGCTTTTTTCTTTAATATCGCTGTTCGTGTTTCAAGGTCGGGAGGCTGTAAATCTGTGATTAAGCCCCATTCAAAACGCGAACGAAGCCGATCTTCGAGGGTGGGAATTTCTTTTGGAGGGCGGTCACTGGAAATTATTATTTGCCGGTTATTATCATGTAAAGCATTAAAGGTGTGGAAAAATTCTTCCTGGGTTTGTTCTTTGCCGGCAAGAAACTGGACGTCGTCAATAAGTAAAATATCCATGTTTCGGTATTTATTTCTAAAATCAATGGTTTTGTTATCCCTGATTGCATTGATAAATTCGTTGGTAAATCGTTCAGATGAAAAATAGAATACCCTTGAAAAGCCGTGATTAATTAGCGAATATTGACCGATAGCATGGAGAAGATGGGTTTTGCCCAGACCAACCCCACCGTAAATAAATAAAGGGTTATAAGCCCTGGCCGGACTTTCTGCAACTGCCTGTGAAGCGGCGTGAGAAAGGCGGTTGCAAGCTCCGACTACAAAAGTGTCGAAGGTATAACGGGGATTAAAGCTGGAGATGTATTTATTTTTAAGGAGCGTATTATTTTCTACAGAGGCCTCTGCATTACCGTTACCTGTTTGAGAATGACTTGATCGAATTGTTTGTTCAGATGAATTTTCAAATTGCTTAAATTGTTCATAATCTGCTTTGCCTGCAGTATTAACTTCACTTTCATTAAATTCGTTGGCGGCAATAACGAAATTTACGCTGTATTCATCAGAAGTGACCTGCTTTAAAGCATTAATTATTTGATTTTTATAGCGGGTTTCAAACCACTCCTTGGTAAAATCATTGGGGACTTCTATAACAAGGCAGTTGTTGTCTAATGAAACGGGTTTGGTTAAATTAAACCAGGTCTCGAAACTGGGTTTATAAAGCTCCTTGCTCAGTTCAGATAAAATAAGCTGCCAGATTTCATTAAGGTAGCTGTTCATAAAATAAGCCTCCAATGTGAGCAAGAAATAGGCAAGTTATAAACATAATAACAGAGTTATCAACAAATATTGTGGATAACTCCTACAGGGTGCAGGGTGATCTTTCATTACGCAACGATATATTAACAGATATCCACAACAACTGCAAAGGATAATGTGGACAATATGAGCGATTATTTACATGTAAAACCAAAGAAAAGAACCTAAAAACAGCAAAAATAGAAAGATTGTTGCCTTGACATTAGCACTTGCATTACTGTATAATTTCTTTTGATTCAAAAGAAAAAACGCCTGAAAGTAAAGGAGAAAATATGAAAAGGACGTATCAACCAAAAAAAAGAAGACGACAAAGACAACACGGGTTTTTGAAGAGAAAAAGCACCAAGGGCGGCAGAAATATACTGAGAAATAGAAGGAAGAGAATGAGAAAGAAGTTAAGCGCCTGAAAGGTGCGAAAATAGTTTGAGATTAAGAAAAAGTTGGGAATTCAAAAGGGTTTATAAAAAAGGTAAGACAGTTGTATCAAGAAATATTGTCCTATATTACTGCAAAAATAATTTAACATATAACCGTATTGGATTCTCCATCAGTAAAAAAGTTGGTAAAAGCGTTGTAAGAAATAAAATCAAGCGGATTTATAAGGAGGCTTTTTACCAATTAAATGTGAATGGCAAGCTTCGCAAGGGATATGATTTTATATTAATTGCACGCAAACCGGCAGTAGATGTGAATTATTACGAGGCTTGTAAGGAGCTGTATACTCTTTGCCGGAAAAAAAATTTATTGCAAGAAATCAAGTAAAAAGGCGCCCGGCTCAATTAATCTGCCTGGCGCTGATAAGGTTTTATAGGAAATTTATATCCCCCTTAAAGCCGCAGGTTTGCAGATTTTACCCTACATGTTCGGAGTATACATACGATGCGGTTAATAAGTACGGCGCAGGTAAAGGATTACTCCTGGGCATTAAAAGAATAATTAAATGTCACCCCTTTAATCCCGGCGGCTACAACCCGGTAGAGTAATCTAAAATAGGAGGAAAAAAATGATTGAAACAATAGCGCTTTTTTTTGGAGAGGTAATAAGCTTTATATACTCATATGTTCCAAATTTTGGGGCCTCTATCTTAATACTAACGTTAATAGTAAAAATAATCACCTTTCCTTTAAATAACAAGCAGATCCAATCAACAAGACGGATGCAGAAGTTACAGCCTGAAATGAAAAAAATCCAGCAAAAATACAAGGATGACAAGGCAAAACAAAATCAAGCAATGAGTGAGTTTATGAAAAAAAATAACATGAACCCTCTGTCAGGCTGTTTGCCGCTGCTGGTCCAATTTCCAATATTAATTGGTATATTTAGATTATTAAGGGAACCCGATATTATCGAGGCTAAAATAGGAGAGGTATTTAGCCCATTTTTGTTTCAATCTACCGAATTCATAAACCTGCTAATCTTACCAAGCCAGGTCTTCGAAGACCCGGCAGCAATCATAACACAGCTAACCGTTAATTTTACCAGTGAAGGCATATACTACCTGTTTCCACTAATAGCGGGAGCTACTACCTATTTATATTCGATGATTTCCATGCCGTCAGAAAGCAGTCAAAAAATGATGCTTTATCTGATGCCCGGTATGATTACCGTGTTTAGTTTCAGTTTTCCTATTGGACTGGTTTTATATTGGACATTTAATAATGTATTTCAACTGGGTCAGCACAAACTGATAAATTATTTAGAGCAAAACAAGAATAATGAACAAATAGAAGTGGTAACGGCTGATGGTATTGCGAAAGATGTGGATGGAAAGGTCGAAGGTAACTCTAAAAGTTCGGATAAAGATAAACCAAAAAAGAAAAAGAAAAAGAAAAAAGATGACGATTTTTTCAAAGACGGATTTGCCAAATATGAGCCTGATAAAAAAGGCAAGAGCAGTGAAAATGAGAGCAAAGAAAACGATAAACCTTCAAAAGGTACTCCGAGTGATGGAAAGACGAAGAAAAAGAAAAAAGGGAAGGGTAAAAAATGAATGAATATGAGGCATCCGGGCGCACTGTAGAAGAAGCGGTTGAAATTGCACTTGAAGAACTGGGGATAAAGAAAGAGAATGCAGATATAGATATTAAGGAGGAGCCAACCCAGGGCATACTGGGGATACTCGGTAACAAAACCGCGCGTGTGCTGGTAAAACCTATAAAAACGCCAGAGGAATTCATGCAGTCGTACCTCCAAGAAATGTTAAATTATATGGAGGTTGAAGGTAATGTTACAGTAACAGAAGACAGCGAAAAGATTAAAGCAGAAATATACGGAAAGAATGCCGGAATATTAATAGGGCGCAGGGGAAGAGTTTTAAGCGATCTACAATATTTAATCAGTGTAGTTATGCGCAGGCAATATTTTAAACTCAGAAAGATGATCGTAATCGATGTGGAAAATTATAGAGATAAAAGAGAGAAGACATTAAGCCAACTGGCTAGAAATGTTGCGCAAAAAGTAAGTAAGGAGAATATAGAACAAAGCCTGGAACCAATGAATCCACAGGAAAGAAGAATAATTCACCTCGCATTGAAAGATTTCCGGGGTGTGACAACATATAGTTCCGGGGAGGAGCCTAACCGAAAGGTCGTTGTAGCCCCTGATAGAAATTAACAAAAGGCGCCGCCCCTGAAAGGGGCGGTTTTTTTGACAAAAATGAGAGGTGCCTTAGATGGAACATGACACGATTGCCGCAATCAGCACCCCTTTAGGAGAGGGGGGTATTGGAATAGTAAGGCTTAGCGGCGACGATGCTTTTAACATCACTAACAATATATTCAAGAGTACACAAAAAAGAGACAAATGCGGTCCAAAACCGCGTTATTTATACCACGGTTATATTAAAGACTTTGAAAACAATATTATAGATGAAGTATTGGTTTCATTTATGCCGGAACCGCATACTTATACAAGAGAAAATGTCGTCGAAATAAACTGTCACAGCGGAATATTTACCTTAAGATCAATATTGAATTTGGTTTTGCAGTCCGGAGCGAGGGCAGCGAAGCCAGGAGAATTTACTAAAAGGGCCTTTATCAACGGACGCATTGATTTGAGTCAGGCCGAAGCAGTTTTAAACATGACAAAAGCATATTCTGAAGAGGCTGTAAAAACAGCAGCCAGGGGAATACATGGTGAATTAACGGGAACAGTGGAAAGCCTGAAGGAAAAAATCATTGAAATAAGGGCCCCGATGGAAGCACTATTTGACTACCCGGATGAATTTGAAACGGATGGCATAAATTATGAAGAAATAGAAAAAGAATTAATAGAGTTAGACAAGGAGTTAATGAAATTATTACAAGGGGTAGAAAAGAACAGGGCTTTTCAAGAAGGAGTTTCTGTAGCGATTATCGGAAAACCGAATGTAGGAAAATCATCGCTTTTAAATGCATTGCTCCAAAAACAAAGAGCTATTGTACATGAAATACCGGGGACAACCAGAGATCTCTTGGAAGGATATATGAACCTGGGGGGATATCCGATTAAATTAGTTGACACGGCAGGGATACAGGGGACAGAAGATCCTGTAGAAAAACAGGGAATTGAATTATCGAGAAAAGCCGCCAGTAAGGCAAAACTATTAATTATGGTAACTGACGGATCAAAGAACTGGACAAATGATGACGATGAAATAGCTGCTTTAAAGAACAAAGGCCAGGGCATGCTGGTAGTTATTAATAAAATAGACCTGGATAGACAGTTAGACATTGAAACGGTAAAAAGACATTGCCCTGATGCCAGGGTTGTTGAAACAGCGGCAGTTAAAAGTGAAGGAATTAAAAATCTGGAAGAAGCCGTTACAGAACTGCTGGATGAACTGCTTGGGACAGGCGAAGAAAACCCGGTTGTAGTATCAATAAGACACGAGGAAATAATTAAAGATGCCGGGGAATCTATAAAAAGTGCTTTAAATGCTCTCAAAATTGACCCATTGGAAATGGTAAGCCTGGAGTTGCAAAATGCCAATGAAAAACTGGGAGAAATAACCGGGGAAACAGTAAACGAGAAGTTACTGGACAAGATCTTCAGCGAATTTTGCCTTGGGAAATAGGTGGTTGGTTGAGTGAAAATAAGGAAGTAAACAAAGATAACCTAATCTATAACATGCTAAAATATCTTCATATACCATTAGACGATGATTTAATAGCAAAGTTGTCCCTATATGTTGCATTATTAGAAGAAGGATTAAAGAAGCAAAGATTAACAGGAGAAAAAGCAGTTAATGATATAATAAATAAGCAGGTCCTTGATTCAATATATCCCGTAAAGTTACTGGAATTTTTTGCGGGCAGCAATGTTCTTGACCTGGGGAGCGGAGGAGGGCTACCGGGAATCCCGATTAAACTATGCAAACCAGAGGTAAGCATGCATTTATTGGAAGCAAACAAAAATAAAGCTTCTTTTTTAAACCATGCAATAGATCAATTAAAATTAAAGAATACTCAGGTATTGTGCGGGCGGGCGGAAAGAATAGGACAGGACGAAAAATATCGAAATAAGTTCGATTTGATATTATGCAAAGCGGTTGCTGAAACAGCGGTGCTGGCAGAGCTTGCTTTGCCAATGACACGTATTAACGGGCGTGTCATTTTATATAAAGGGCCAAAAGGAGAAGATGAGCTGATCAAGGCGAGAAGGGCAATAGAAATATGTGGTGGGGTGCATGAACAAACATATGATTACAAGCTCCCAACAGGTGAAAAAAGAAAACTGTACCTGATAAAAAAGATAAAAGAAACCCCGGGAAGATATCCGAGAAGAGAAGGTAAACCAGAAAAGAAACCCTTAAAATAATCAGAGGACAGCACGGGAACAGTTAATGTGACAGAAAAGAAAATGTTTCACGTGAAACAAATATTAAGGTCGGGCTATAGAAAAATAAAGTTATGGAATTGTAGAGGGAAAAAGTTTAGCGCTGTCAAATACAATTATATGCATGATTGTTCAACCGCTAAAAAGCGGCCGGTTAAGTAGCTTTAGATAAAAGCAATGATTACAGATCTTTCTGGGAGGGTTTACAGCGGCTATGCATCGACCATTCGCACAGGAGGCACTTGCAGAAAGTTTATCCAGGCTTCCGATTCGCGGTAGATCTTCTGTCGAAAACCCTTCACAGGCCATGCTTTACCGGAAACTGTATTTATTTCGCTTAACACTTATCCGGGGTTTCTGCTCGGGTTTGCAAAGGTTGAACAATCACTTATAAGCATAACTTAGTTGAAAAGGATGTTGATATAATGACTAATCAAAGGGGCAGTCAAATCCCAATAACAGATGTAGAACCAACCACCGATAAAGTTGTGGCCATAGAGATAGACCGCATAAAACCTAACCCATTTCAGCCGCGCAGAGAAATATCGAACGAAAAAGTAGATGAGTTAGCTCAATCGATTAAATCAACGGGATTGATTCAGCCGATCGTGGTTAGAAGGGTAGGAGACGGCTATCAGCTAGTTGTAGGAGAGCGACGGTACTTAGCCTGTCGAAAACTGGGATGGAGTAAAATATCGGCAGCAGTTAAGACCCTGTCAGATAATGATATGGCCACTACCGCATTAATTGAAAACTTGCAAAGAGAAAACTTAAACATAATGGAAGAAGCAAATGGATACATAAGTTTAATGAAAAACTTTAACCTGACACAGGAAGAATTGGCTAAAAGACTGGGAAAAAGTCAGTCAACCATAGCAAATAAAATTAGGTTGTTAAAGCTTAATGAGCAAGTTCGGAATAAACTGGTTCAAAATGGACTATCAGAAAGACATGCAAGGGCTTTGCTAAGGTTGGAATCAGAAGAGGATCAATTAAAAATGATTGAAGAAATTGTCAACAGGGGGTTGACGGTTAGTCAAGCTGAAAAGCGCATAGAGAAAATAACGGGGGAAAGTGGAAGGGAGAAAAAGCTAAAGAATTCTAAACCGATAGTCAGGGATATGAGAATAGTTTTAAACACCATTAGGGAAGCGATCAATACAATTCAAAATTCGGGATTATACCCTGAAGTTGACGAAACTATAGAAAGTGATTACATTGAAGTTAATATCCGGTTAACTAAAGATATGATCCGGGCCGGTAAAATTAAGGGCAAATAAATAATATATCCTCTAAGCGATTAAATAATGCAAATAGCGTGAAATAGATCCGGGCAAGAGGTGCATTAATAACAAATAGTAGTGTATATGAATGGAGAGATAATAAATGGCACGGATAATAGCACTGGCGAATCAAAAAGGCGGAGTAGGGAAAACTACAACAGCAATAAATTTAGGCGCGTCTCTGGCAAAACTGGGCTCTCGGGTTCTGCTTATTGATGTTGATCCCCAGGGAAACGCTACCAGCGGGGTGGGGCTGGCAAAACAAGATGTTGAAGCCTGCATTTACAATTCTTTAATTGACGACCTCCCGATTAAGAAAATAATATTGAAAACAGAATGGAGCAATTTAATGGTTGCTCCTGCAACAATCCAGCTGGCCGGGGCGGAAATTGAACTGGTTTCGGTTGTTTCCAGGGAAGAAAAGTTAAAAAAGGCGATAGCTTCAATAACAAATGATTATGATTTTATCCTCATAGATTGCCCGCCTTCGCTGGGATTGTTGACACTTAACGCTTTGAATGCTGCAGATGGAGTTATGATCCCGATACAATGTGAATACTATGCTCTCGAGGGATTAGGGCAGTTAATGAACACCATCAATATTGTCCGCAAGCATTTAAATGAAAACCTTAATATTGAAGGTGTAGTCCTGACAATGTATGATACCAGGACAAATTTATCTGAACAGGTAGCCGAAGAAGTGAGGGGATATTTTAAGCAATATGTTTATGATACGGTTATACCAAGAAATGTTCGCTTAAGCGAAGCTCCCAGCTATGGGAAACACATCCTTGAATATGATCCTCGCAGCAAGGGAGCATCACTCCATCTTGCTTTAGCCCGGGAGGTAATGAAAAATGAGTGAAAAGAAGCGTTTGGGGAGAGGTTTGGGTGCTTTAATCCCGGAAGTAATGGAAAGTTCAACGGAAACTAACGAAATTGCCCTGGATAAGATTAAACCTAATCCATTTCAACCGCGCAGGGAGTTTGACGAAACCAGGCTTCAAGAATTAACGGCTTCAGTTAAAGAGCATGGCATATTGCAGGCAATTGTAGTCACTCCTGAGGGAGATAGCGGCAATTATACTCTTGTTGCCGGTGAAAGAAGGTGCAGGGCGGCTCGCCTGGCAGGCCTGCAAACTATACCGGCGGTTGTCCGTCCGGTAGACAGCAAAACTATGCTGGAAATAGCCCTCATTGAAAATTTGCAGAGAGAAGACCTTAACCCGGTAGAAGAGGCATTAGCTTATCGCCGCTTAATCAAGGAGTATAATTATACCCAGGATGAACTTGCTCAAAGAATAGGCTGTAGTCGGCCGGCTATTGCCAACAGTATCAGGCTGCTTTCTTTGCCGGAGTCTGTATTGGATGCTTTATATAAAAACAAGATGACTCCCGGCCAGGTGAGGCCTCTTTTATCGATAAACAATGAAGAAAAACAAGAAGAAGCGGCCATGCAAATAATGAAAGAAGGGCTTTCTGCCAGGGAAGCTGAAAAAATAGCTGCAGAAGTTAATGCCCGGGATAAGCAGAAAAGCAATATTTCTACAGAAAGCAAAAAAGATCCTCTGCAGGAGGAAATTCAGCTGCAGATGCAGAGAACCTTGGGCACTAAGGTTAAGATAAAAAAGAGCAAAACCGGAGGGACTATTGAGATTTACTATTATGGAGACGAGGACCTTGAGCGCCTGGTTGCTAAACTGCTGCCCGAAGGGATTTAATGATCAGCGAGGCAGCTGCCGGGCTGCGCAGTTACATTTAAAAAAGTTTCACGTGAAACATTAATTATATTTGTGCCTGCATAGCTACACCTCTCATTTTGTGGTTTGCCTTTTTTATGAGTAATTCTTTTACGAAGGCATGAGGTGAGATGGGGCATGCCTGTATTAGTTGGCTGACTTATATATTAAAATTTTTGTGTCTGCTCAGCCTTGCTGCTTTTGGCCTGGAGACGGCTCACCTAAGGCAAATGGCAACGATTCAGCTTTAGGCTTTCGCTCAGGTTACGCTTTAGCATTCGCCATCTAAGGCTTTAGACCTCGGCAGCCTGCCTCCATGCAGGCCGACCGGCTACAGCCTTTGCTTCA
>Ga0207421_10004106_pt1 | contig 17024 bp, 12 predicted proteins | sample SodLakKL_010_SED_4_FD_187542 | JGI IMG/M metagenome (GOLD analysis project Ga0207421, IMG submission 187542) | Alkaline sediment microbial communities from Lake Tanatar, Kulunda Steppe, Russia - 8KL_010_SED (SPAdes) (version 2) | ecosystem: Environmental > Aquatic > Non-marine Saline and... | reverse complement strand
CCCCCGGCCCGGCCTTCCAGGTGCGGCGCTGCCTCGCCGAGCCGGGCGGGACCTGGCCGCAGCCCGGAGCCTGAGCCCCGCCCGGCTCGCGCCGGCGGCCTGACCGCCACCCTCGCGCGCGGACGGCACCGCCCGCAGCGAAGGCTTCAGATCTCGCGCGGCCCTGCCGACAGTCGCAGTGAGCCCCGCGCCGACCAGGCCTGCGGTGCCCTCGGCACCGGGCAGCGCGGCAGGCGCCGCGCCCCGGGAGGAGTCGGCATGGACATGGAGTTCGCGACAGGCCATCACCTCGGCTCGACGCTCGTCTACGTCGTCACGATGGGGCTCTGGGTCGTGCTGTGGCGTCACGTCGGAGGCTTCGCGCTCATGCGCGGGCGCGTCCCGGCGCTGTGGCTGCCGTTCCTCCTCGCCTTGGCCTACCTCGCCGCCAACGCCCTGCTCGCCTTCACCTTCGCCGGGATGGGCACCGCCGTCTACGAGGAGAGCCGCTTTGCCTTCATCGACGACCGCGCGACGATCGCCGTGCAGACCTTCGCCTCGATCCTCGTCGTCGCGACGATCGTCTACGGGCTCACGATCCGTCGTCTGCCGGTGGCCTTCATCCGCTTCATGGCCTACGCGATCGTGGCGATCCTCGGCCTCGTCGCCCCCATCCTCTGGATCCCCGACGGGTTCGCCACCGGCTTCTTCATCCTGCGGCACCTGCAGAACGCCGCCCTGACCGTCGGCCTCTTCCTCACCGTCGCCGGGGTCATCGTCATGCTCGGCGACCTCATGGCCCACGGCGACGCCAAGGTCGCCGTGGGCAAGGACGACCCCGACGAGCCGCCCGACCCCGACGCGGTGACGTGGGACGACCCGGCCCGGGCCGACCGGCGCCCCCGCTCGACCCGCCTCGGCGCGTTCCGCACCCACCGCGACGACCTCGGGGGCCCCACCGACGGCGAGCCCACTCGGGAGGCCTGATCCCGCCACGGCAGGCAGCGTGCGGACGCCGACGCGCCGACGGCCGTGGGGATCCCGCTCACATGCGGGGCCCCGGTCCTACGGCGTGCCGTGGCACTTCTTGTACTTGCGCCCCGACCCGCACGGGCAGGGGTCGTTGCGGCCGACCTTGTCCTGCTCCCGGCGCACCGTCGTCGTCGCCGACGCGGTGCCCTGCGGCGCGGCGGCCGCGGCGGCGGCCGCCGCCGAGCCCGCTCCGGTGCCGACCTTCGGCGCCGGGCGCGCCGCGGCGGCGCCGACGGGCTGGCGCAGCGCGCCGCCGCCGCTCGGGGCGTTGTACGTCAGCCGGCTGGGGTCGACGCCCTCGGGCTCGTCGGTGGAGCTCACCTCGTCGGCCGCCTCGGGCTCCTCGCTCGGGCGCTCGACGGGGAGGTTGAAGAAGTAGCCGACCGACTCCTCCTTCACCCGCGACATCGTCGCGGCGAAGGCGTCGTAGGCCTCCCGCTGGTACTCCACGAGCGGGTCGCGCTGGCCGACGGCGCGCAGCCCGATGCCGTCACGCAACTGGTCCATCTCATAGAGGTGCTCGCGCCAGAGCCGGTCGACGACCGAGAGGATGACCTTGCGCTCGACCTTGCGCAGCAGCTCGGGGGTGACCTCGGCCTCGCGCTCGGCGTAGCGCGCCTTCGCGTCCTCGATGAGCTCGCCGCGCAGGTCGTCGCGCTCGAGGTCCTCGAGGTCGAGGGCCTCGCGGTCGACGCTGACGGGGTAGAGCCGCTCGAGGGCGGTCCAGAGATCGGCGAGCTCCCACTCCTCGGGGTAGTCGCTCATGATGGTGTGGGCGTCGACGAGGCCGGAGACCGCGTCCTCGATGAACTGCCCGGCGACGGCCTCGACGCGCTCGTCGTCGCCCTCGAGGACGGCGTTGCGCTGGTCGTAGACGATCTTGCGCTGCTCGTTGAGGACGTCGTCGTACTTCAGGACGGTCTTGCGGATCTCGAAGTTGCGCGACTCCACCTGGGTCTGGGCGCGCTGCACCGCCCGGCTCACCATCTTGTGCTCGATCGGCACGTCGTCGGGCAGGTTGAGCCGGTTCATGATCGAGTCGACCGCGCTGGCGTTGAACAGCCGCATGAGGTCGTCCTCGAGGGAGAGGTAGAAGCGCGAGGCGCCCGGCTCCCCCTGCCGCCCGGAGCGCCCGCGCAGCTGGTTGTCGATGCGGCGCGACTCGTGGCGCTCGGTGCCGAGGACGTAGAGCCCGCCGGCGTCGAAGACCTGCTGGCGCTCGACGGCGACCTCCCCGCCGAAGCGTCCGAGGAGCTCCTGGTAGACCCCCTCGAAGGCGTCGACGTCGACGACCTCGCCCTCCTCGCCGCCGCGGCGCGGCTCGCCCGGCCCGCCACCGAGCTGCTTGCGCGTCTCGGCGTCGGCGAGGAACTCCGCGTTGCCGCCGAGCTTGATGTCGACGCCGCGCCCGGCCATGTTCGTCGCGACGGTCACCGCCCCGAGGCGCCCGGCCTGGGCGATGATCTCGGCCTCCTTGAAGTGGTTCTTGGCGTTGAGGACCTCGTGGGGGATGCCCTTGCGGTCGAGCAGGCGGCTGATCTCCTCGGACTTCTCGATCGAGACCGTGCCGACGAGGACGGGCTGGCCGCGCGCGTGGCGCTCGGCGATGTCGTCGGCGGCGGCGCCGAACTTCGACTCGAGGCTCTTGTAGATGTAGTCGCCGTGGTCGGCGCGGGCCACCGGGCGGTTCGTCGGCACCTCGACGACGCCCATGCCGTAGATGTGGGCGAACTCGCCCTCCTCGGTCTTGGCCGTGCCGGTCATCCCCGCGAGGGTCTCGTAGAGCCGGAAGTAGTTCTGCAGCGTCACCGTCGCCAGCGTCTGGTTCTCCGCCTTGACCGCCACACCCTCCTTGGCCTCGATGGCCTGGTGCAGGCCCTCGGAGTAGCGCCGGCCGGAGAGCACGCGCCCGGTGAACTCGTCGACGATGTTGACCTCGCCGTCGCGGACGACGTACTCCTGGTCGCGCCGGAAGAGCTCCTTGGCCTTGATGGCGTTCTGCAGGTGGTGGATGAGCGGGGTGTTCACCGACTCGTAGAGGTTGCCGACGCCGAGGAGCTCCTCGACGCGGGTCACGCCCTCCTCGGTGACCGCGACGGTGCGCTTGGACTCGTCGACCTCGTAGTGGACCTCGGGGGTCAGCCGCGGCACGACGCGCTTGGCGAAGACCTCGTACCACTGCGTCGCGTCGTCGGTGGGCCCGGAGATGATGAGCGGGGTGCGGGCCTCGTCGACGAGGATCGAGTCGACCTCGTCGACGATCGCGTAGTGATGGCCGCGCTGGACCTTCTGCTCGGGGCGCTGGACCATGTGGTCGCGCAGGAAGTCGAAGCCGAACTCGTTGTTCGTGCCGTAGGTGACGTCGGCGGCGTAGGCCGCGCGCTTGTCGGCCTTGCGCATGCCCGTGGCGACGAGCCCGACGTCGAGGCCGAGGAAGCGGTAGATCCGCCCCATCCACTCGGCGTCGCGGGCGGCGAGGTAGGGGTTGACGGTGACGACGTGCACGCCCTGGCCGGCCAGCGCCCGGGTGTAGACCGGCATCGTCGAGGTCAGGGTCTTGCCCTCGCCGGTCTTCATCTCGGCGATGTCGCCGTCGTAGAGGGCGAGCCCGCCCACGACCTGGACGTCGAAGGGGCGCTCGCCGAGGACGCGCTCGGCGGCCTCGCGCACGACGGCGAAGGCCTCGGGCACGAGGTCGTCGAGCTCGGCGCCGTCGGCGAGCCGGGCGCGGAACTCGTCGGTCTTCGCCGCGAGCTCGCCGTCGGACAGGGCGCCGACCTCCTCGGCGAGGGCGCCGACGTCATCGGCGCGCCCCTCGAGCTGCTTGCGGCGCCGGCCTTCACCGAAGCGAAGGAGCTTCTCGAGTACCACGGATGCCTCCAGGGGACGAACCGGCCGCGTCAGGGATCCCCCAAGTGTAGGGACCGACGGGCTGGCCCACCGCCCCCGTCCACGACCGCCGCGACGCGCCCGCGGGCCGCGCGGTGACCGCGCGCCCGGCGCCGTCGTGGCGCTGCCGCGCGCGCTAGGTGATCTCGAGGAGGTTCTCGCGCACCGCGTAGACGACGGCCTCCATGCGCGAGTGCAGGTGGAGCTTCTCGAGGATGTTGCGCACGTGGTTCTTCACGGTGTTCTCGGCGATGAACAGCTCGCGCGCGATCTCGCGGTTGGGCAGCCCACGGGCGACGAGCGTGAGGACCTCCATCTCGCGGTCGGTGAGCTTGGGCGGCGGCATGCTCTGGGCCTGCTCGTCCTTGCGCGCCATCGACGCGAACTCGGTGATGAGCTTCGAGGCCATCGACGGGGCGATGAGCGACTGCCCGCCGACGACCGCGCGGACCGCGTCGCCGACCTCGTCGATCGACACCTCCTTGAGGAGGTAGCCGTTCGCCCCGGCCTTGATCGCCTCGTAGAGGTCCTCCTCCTCGTCGGACATCGTGAGCATGAGGATCCTCGCGTGCGGCAGCGCGTCGTGGATGGCCCGGGCGGCGTCGATGCCCGAGCGGCGCGGCATGCGCACGTCCATGAGGACGATGTCGGGCATCTCCGCGAGCGCGAGAGCCACGGCCTCCTCGCCGTTGGAGGCCTCGCCGACGACGACGATGTCCTGCTCGTCGGCGAGGACCATCTCGAGTCCGCGGCGGAAGAGCGCGTGGTCATCGGCGAGCAGCGCCCTGATCGGCCCGTCGTGCGGCTGCGGGGACGTCATGCCGGCCTCCAACGCGAACTTCCGATAACAGCGACGCAGTGTAGCCAAGGGGCTCACGAGGCCGTGGCTCGTTCGGCCCATTGGCCGAGGGCCACCTGCCCCGAAAGGACTACGCGTGGCCATCCCGTCGGCGGGGATGGCCACGGCTTGAGCGTGGGGGCTCAGCTCGGCTCGATGAGGCCGAGGTCGCCGTCACGGCGGCGGTAGACGACGTTGCAGCGCCCGGTCGCGGCGTTGGTGAAGAGGAAGAAGTCGTGGCCGAGCAGCTCGAGCTGCAGCGCGGCGTCCTCGGGCAGCAGCTCGGCGACGTCGAACTGCTTGTGGCGCACGATCCGCGGCGCCGGGTCCTCGACGTCGGCCTCCTCGGCGGGCTTGGGCGCGAGCTCGGCGGGGGTCTCGGCGACTGCGGTCCCCCGCGCGGTTGCCCGCTGGCTGCGGTCGACGAGGCGGCTCTTGTAGCGCCGCAGCTGGCGCTCGAAGCGCGCGACGGCGGCGTCGGTGGCCTGACGGTGGTCGGGGCCGACGCCCTGCGCGCGGATGTGGGTGCCCTTCGCGCGCGCGGTGACCTCGACGATCGCCGGCTCGGGGATCCGCGGGTTGGCCTCCTCGCTGAAGACCATCTCGATGCCGTTGAGGCGGTCGAAGAGGCGCGTGGCGTGCTCGACGCGCGCGACGGCGCGGTCCTTGACCCGGTCGGGGACGTCGCAGTTCTTCGCCTTCACGATGATGTCCACGGGCACCTCCATGCTCGACGGCGGATGGGGTCGAGGCCACGACGGCGTGGCCGGGATGTCTCGCGAAGCGACACGCTGGTCCGCAGGGCAACCCGCCGTCGGCCGTCGAGGGCCATCTCCGTCGGGGCGGTTGCCTGCGGCATGCGAACCTTCCCACGTCGCTGTCGTCATCCTACCCCGCCCCTCGGCCGGCAACAGGGGTCGCTGAAGGTCCCGGGCACGACGTAGCCTGCCGGGTGATGCGCCCCGCCCCCGCCGTCGTCGACGACCCCGACCTCGCCGCCTGGCGCGCCGGGTTCGACGACGTCACCCCGATCGCCGAGCTCGTCGCCCGCCGGGAGCAGACCGCCGTCGGCGTCGTCGACCGCATGCGGGTGACCCCCGGGCGCGCGCTCAGCGTGCGCCTCGTCGACGGCTCCGGCGCCCTCGAGGTCGTCTGGACGGGCCGTCAGAGCCTGCCGGGGCTGACCCTCGGCACGGCGCTGCGGGTCACCGCCCTCGTCGTCGAGGAGCGCCCCGGCCACAAGGCGCTGCGCAACCCGGTGTGGGCGCCGGTCGCCGAGCCGTTCGCCTGAGGCGGCGGCGCGCCACCGGCGCGGACCGGCCCGGGGTGGCCGGCCTCAGGTCGCGCGTGGGCCGATGAGGCGCTCGGCGAGCTCGGTCTCGCGGCCCGGCGCGACGAGGGCGAGGACCTCGTCGCCCTCCGACAGCGGCGTCGAGGGCCGGCACGTCACGACGTGGCCCTCCCGCAGGATCGCCACGAGGGTGACGTCGCCGGGCAGGCCGAGGTCCTCGATGCGCTCGCCGACGGCCACCGAGCGCTCGTCGAGGCGCACCTCGATGAGGTCGGCCGCGCCGCGCTCGAGGCTGAAGAGCCGCACGACATCCCCGGCGGAGACCTCCTCCTCGACGAGGGCGGTCAGCAGGTGCGGCGGGCTCACCGCGAGGTCGACGCCCCACGCATCGTCGAAGAGCCAGGCGTTCGTCGCGTGGTTGACCCGGGCGAGCACGCGGGGGACGCCGAACTGCTCCTTGGCGAGGACGCTCACGACGAGGTTGTCCTCGTCGTCGCCGGTCGCGGCGACGACGACGTCGGCCTGCCCGGTGCCGGCGCGGGCGAGCACCGGCGGGGCGCAGGCGTCGCCGCGCAGCGTGACGAGCTGCGGGGCGTAGCGCGCGAGGCGGTCGATGACGCGCTGCTCGCGGTCGCACAGCAGCACGTCGTGGCCGCGGTCGACGAGATCGGTGGAGAGGTAGCGGCCGATGTTGCCGCCCCCGACGACGACGACGCGCACGCTAGGCCCTCCCCGCCGTGGTGGTGAGCGCCGCGCAGTGCGCGCGCGCCTCGTCGAGCCGGTCACGGTCGACGGCGAGGTGCAGGAGGTCGCCGGGGTGGACGAGCGCCCCGCGCTCGGGCACCTCGGTGCGGCCCTCGCGGGTCACGGCGGCCACGGTCCAGCAGCCCGGTCGCGACGCCGCGAGCGCCTCGAGGCCGGCGGCGTCCTCGGGGACCTCACAGGTGATGAGCACGACGTCGCCGGCACCGGTGCCGAGCGCGGCGTCGACGACCTCGGTCGGCGGCAGCAGCGCCCGGCGGACCTCCTCGACGGTCCAGCGCGCCGAGGCGACGGTGACGATGCCGTAGCGCTCGAAGAACGAGGCCCGCTCCGGGTCGTAGATGCGCGCGACGACGCGCTCGACGCCGTAGCGCTCCCGGGCGGTGCGCGCGACGACGACGTTGGAGTTGTCCCCGCTCGTCACGGCGATGAGGGCGTCGGCCTCGGCGATGCCGGCCTCCTCGAGGGTGTGCTGGTCGAAGACGATGCCCCGCAGCAGCCCTCCGCCGTAGCCCTCCTCGAGGCGCTGGAAGGCCGACTCCTCGCGGTCGATGATCACGACGTCGTGGCCCTCGGCGTCGAGGGCGGAGGCCAGCGCGGCGCCGACCCGGCCGCAGCCGGCGACGATGACGTGCAACGCGGGCTCCTTTGCGACGCGGAGGTCGACGACGGGCCTACGATACCGCCCGTCGCGCGGGGACCGACGAGGCCACCGCGCCCTCGTCACGCCCCCACGGTCCACGCCCCCACAGACCACGCCCCCACAGACCACGCCCCCACAGACCACGCCCCCACGGGTCACGCGCCCACAGACCACGCCCCCACAGGCCACGGCCCCAAGGGACCACGGCCCCAAGGACCACACCACGGTCGGGACCCCGCACCGGAGAGGAGGCCACCGCATGCCGGGCCGGCGCACCGCCCTCACCCGCGTGCTGCTGGGTCACGCCGGCGCGCACCGTCCCGCCGAGCTGCGCCCCGCGCCGTGGTGGGTCGCCGCGCCCTCGCTCGGCGCGGTCCCCGTCGCGTTGAGCGCGGTGGCCGCCCACGGGCTGCTCACCGGCCTCGCCGCGGGGCCGCCGGGGCTCGAGGGCCTCGCGCTGCCGCTCGCCCTCGCCCTCGCCGGGCTCGTCGCCGGCGTGAGCGCCGCGCTCGCGCTGCTCGTGCGCGAGCCGGCCCACGGCGGCGCCCACGCGCTCGTCTCGGGTGAGCTCGGCGCGCGCGCGGCGGCGGCCGCCGGGGCCTGCCGGCTGCTGTCGGCCTCCGCGATCGCCGCGGTGGCCGCCGCGGCGGCCGCGCGGCTGCTCGCCCCCTGGCTCGGCCTCGCGCCGGTGCCCCTCGCGCTGGCCCTGCTCGCCGTCGTCGTCGTGTGGCGGCTGCGGCGCAGCCGCGAGCACGAGCCGGTCGCCGTGGCCGCGACGCTGCTCTTCGCCCTCGTCGCGCTCGGCGTGCTCGCCGCCGCCGCGCTCGCCTGCCTGCTCGACGCCGGTGCGTGCCCGCCGCCGGTGCGCTGGTCGCCGCTGGTCGCCGACGGCCCCGCGGGCTGGGTCGCGCTGGCCGGCGCGATGGCTGCGGGCGGCGCGGCGCTCGCCGGCCTCGACGCCGGCGTCGAGCGCGTGCGCTCGGTGCGCTACCCCCAGCGCCGGGGCGTGCACCGCGCCGTCGCGGTCACGACCACCATCGCCGCGCTCGTGCTCGTCGGCGTCGCCGCGCTCGGCGCCGGCCGCGCCGAGGAGGCACCGCTCGCCCTCGCGGGGATCGCTGCCCCCTTCGGCCGCCCCATGGCGGCCCTCGTCTCCCTCGCCGCGACCGCAGGGCTGCTCGCCGCGGCGAGCGCAGCGCTGACGACCGCACGACGGGCCGCGGCCCCGCTGGCCAGCGACGCGCTGCTGCCCCGCCAGCTCGTCGCCCACGGCGAGCGGGTGCTCTTCGCCCGCGGTCTCGGCGTCCTCGCAGCGGTCGCTGCCGCCGCGCTGCTCGCGAGCGCCGGGCGCGTCGTCGTCCTCGCAGGCGTCGCCGCCGGGGTCAGCGCGGCCAACCTCGCCTTCACCCTCGCCGCGGCCACCCGCCGGCGCCAGCGCCGCGGCCACCCCGCCCAGGCCGCCCTCGCCGCCGCGGCGGCGGCCGGCACGGGCGGCGTCGCGCTGCTCGCCCTCAGCGCGACCCTCACCGAGGGGGGCTGGGTCCTCGCCCTCGCCGTCGTCGCGCTCGCGCTGGCGATGCCGCGGCTGCGGGCGCACTACGCCGACGTCGCCGCCCGCCTCGCCACGCCGGCCCCGGAAGGGAAGGCGAGGCTCGGCGGCCACCACATCGTGCTGCTGCTCGACCGCATCGACGAGGCCACCGCCCGTGCGCTGTCCTACGTCGAGGCGCTCAACCCCTCCTCGATCGAGGCCGTCGCCGCCCCCCTGGCAGGCACCGACCTGCGCGAGCGCTGGGCCGAGCTCGCCGGCGACCTGCCCCTCGAGGTCCACCAACGGGTGGGCTCGCGCGCCGACGCGCAGGCGATGCGCGCGGCCCTCGCCGCCCGGCGCCAGCGCCACGGCCCGCAGGCGACGGTCACCGCGCTGCTGCCGGAGACGCTGTCGAGCTCATGGGTCGACCAGCTCGCCCGCCACCGCCTCGCGCTGCGCCTCAAGGCCGGCGAGCTCGCCGCCGACGGCATCGTCGTCACCGACCTCACCTCCCCCGAGGGCGGGCCCGGGCCCTACACCCTCGAGGACCCGCGCGAGCACCACGTCCTCATCCTGCTCTCGGGAGTGCACCGCGGCACCGACGCGGCGATGGCCTACGCCACCGCCCTCGGGGCGACGACGGTGCGCGGCCTCGTGCTCGACATCAATCCGCCGGCGGCCGCCCGGGCGCGCGGGCAATGGGAGGCCGCCGGCTACCGCGCCCCGCTCGAGCTCGTCTCCTCCCCCGCCGGGCAGCTCTCGACGAGCCTGCGCGCCTACGTCCGCGAGTTCGCCCCCGACGGGCGGGCGACGTTCGTGACCTGCGTCATCCCCGAGGTCGTCGTCGCCCGGCGCCACCGCCTGCTGCACAACCAGCTCGGGCGCCTGGTCCAGGCCGCGCTGCTCTTCGACCGCGGGGTCGTCACGACGACGGTGCCGACAACCCTGCCGCCGCCCGAGCAGGGGCCGGCGCCACCGCGAGGGTGACGACGAGCACGCGCTCGGCGCCGGCCTCGCGCAGCGCGAGGCCCGCGGCGTGCGCGGTCGCGCCGGTCGTGCGCACGTCGTCGACGACGACGACCCGCCTCGGAGCCTGCCCGCGCGCTGCGAAGGCGCCCCGCGGGCCGGCCCGGCGGCCCACCGCGTCGAGGCTCGTCTGGTCGGGCCCGGCGCGCACCCGCTCGAGCAGCGCGACCGCGCCGGGGCCGGCGAGGCGGCGGGGCACCTCGACGCCGCGTCGCCGCCGCGTCGCCCGCGTGGAGGGCACCCACGTCACCGGCCAGGGCGCCCGCGCCGGCGGCGGCAGGCCGAGCTCGAACCACAGCAGGCGCCCGAGGGGACCCGCTGCGCCGTGGCGCCCGCGGAGCTTGACCGCGAGCACGGCCTCGCGCACGACGCCGTCGTAGGCGTAGGCGCCGGCGGCGGTGACCCCGTCGCCGAGGTCGGCGAACCCGTGGTCAGGCAGCGCGAGGTCGGGCAGCGCCTCGGCGCAGCCCGCGCAGAGCCCCCCGGCGGTGGCAGCGTCGCAGGCCGCGCAGGTCGGCGGCAGGAGGAGGTCGAGCACGGCGCGCGCGAGGCCCATCGCCGCACGCTAGCCGGATCCGACGCCGCGCCGCGCCGGCATCGCCGACGGCCTGTGGACGACGGCGGCTCCCGGGGTCGACCGACGACGGCGGGCGGATGCCGGGCGGCCAGCGGTTCCCTAGGATCGGGCGGGGCCTCCGGCGGGTGTGCCGGAGCCACGGGAGGGGACATGGGCGACATCCGACTCGTCGAGGCCGAGACCGACCGGCTCGCGGGGTGGGCGATCGCGACGATGACCGCGCCGGGCAGCACCTTCGAGCGCCGCCGCGCGGTCGCCCGGCGTCTCGGCGCGCACGTCAACCCCGAGACCGGCCTCGCGGAGTTCGGCTTCTGGGCGCCGGAGCTGTCGATCCGCAACGTGCCGCCGACCGACGTCCACCTCGAGGTGCTCACCCCGCTCGAGGACGTCGACCTCACCGAGGCCCGCCAGAGCGTCGTCGTGCGGCGTGAGCGCGTGCCGCTGCGCAAGCAGGACGACCGCGACTACTGGTGGGCCGCGGTCGACGGGCTCGTCGCCGGCACCCGCGAGCGGCTCGGCTCGCTCTACCACCTCGTCTACCGCAACCTCGACGGCAGCGAGCGCATCATCCGCGACCTCCTGCCGTACTCGCTGCCCTACGGCGCCTTCGCCCCCGCCGAGCTCTACGACCTCGACCGCCTCGACCGCGAGCGCGGCGACCGTGCGCACTTCGCGCGCGGAGCGCGCGCCGCCGACGGGATCCTCGAGGTGGGCCCGCCCTCGAGCATCCTCGAGCTGCACATCCCCACGGCGACGACCGGCGGTACCGTCGCCGACCTCGCCCGCGCCTTCGAGCGCGTCGGCGCCAAGGTCGCCGCCGGCGAGCCGCTCACGCCCGCCGAGCAGCTGCTCGCCGGCTACGAGGCGATCCAGCCGCTGCCGGTCGACCCGACGATCGAGCTGCGCGAGGCCCCGCCGGTGACCGAGGCCCTCGGCTTCCGCGTCGACGCGGGCTTCTTCCTCGTCACCGACGTCGTCGACGAGCTCGCCGGCGAGGTCGGGGTGACGCTGAAGCGGCCCGACACCCAGAACTGGGGCTACGACAACGTCATCCTCGGTGCGTCGGCGACGAACCCCGCGCTGCTCGAGACGCTGCGCCCCGACGAGCTCGTCGACCTCGCGACGGCGCTGCACACCTTCCCGACCGGGCCGATCTCGCTCATCTACGACGTCGTCTACGGCCACGCCGACAACCAGGCGACCGAGCTGCTCAACGGGCGCTTCTTCAAGGGCCCGAACATGTACGGCCAGGACCTCAACCACCAGGACCCCACGGTCCGGGCGATGCTCCTCGAGATGCAGCGCCGCAAGGTCAACACCGGCTGCGACGGGGTCCGCGTCGACGGCGCGCAGGACTTCAAGTTCTACGACCCGCGCACCGGCGAGGTCGGCTACGACGACGAGTACCTCGAGGAGATGAGCGGCGTCGTCCAGGAGGTCGCGGGCCAGCGCCGGCGGCTGTGGATGATCTTCGAGGACGGCCGGCCCTGGCCCGAGGAGGGCTGGGAGACCCGGTCGACCTACCGCGACGTCATCGAGCGCCAGCCCGAGGTCTTCCAGTGGGGCCCGCTCATCTTCGCCCACAACACGCCGATGCTCGAGGGCTTCTGGCGCGAGAAGTGGTGGCGGGTGGAGGAGATCGCCCGCCACGGCGACCGCTGGATCTCCGGCTGCGGCAACCACGACACGCTGCGCCGCGGCAACCAGGTCGACCCCGCCGAGGGCGTCAACCGCCGCCTCGGCGACAGCCTGCCCGAGATCCACCACGCCGCCTACGACAACCCCGCGGTCACCCTCCTCGTCTACGGCTTCCTGCCGGGGGTGCCGATGGACTTCCTCAACGCCACCGCCCGCACGCCGTGGGGCTTCGTGCGCAACACCGACGACCGCTACGGCGTGAAGGTCGCCGTCGAGGAGCTCGGCTTCCTCGACTGGCAGGTCGACGAGCCGACCTTCGCCGAGCCCGACGTCTTCGCGCGGACGAAGCGCCACGGCTTCGCCTCGCTCGCGGACCTGCGGGCCTTCATGGCCGAGGCCGCCGAGGTCGGCGAGGCGCTCGACCACCACCTCGACGGCATGGCCGCGGCGCTCTCGGCCCGGCTGCCGGGGCTGACCGGCCGCCGCCTCGTCCTGTTCGCCCGGGACTTCCTCGAGGACTGCCACGCCCTCTGCAACGTCGGACGGGCCACGGACTCGCTCGACGCCGAGGTCGTCGGCTTCGACCTCGCCTGCCGGCGGCTGCGCGCCGAGCACCGCTGGCTCGCCGGCAACCTCGGCGAGGGCGACACCCTGTCGCTGGCGCCCTCCGGGCCGTCGCTGGCGTGGGGCACGCGCAGCGCGCCGGACCGCGCCGAGGAGATCGGCCTCTTGGCCAACCTCGAGGGCGAGGACGTCACCGCCGACGTCGCGACCCTGCTCGGCAGGGGCTGGCAGCCGCTGCTGGCCACCCCCGGCCTCGACCCTGACGGGTCGGCGGCCGGCGCGACGACCCTCACCCTGCGCGACGGCGCCGGGGTGCTCCTGACCCGGACGGGACGGTCCGCCTGATGCTCACCGAGTCCATCGCCGCGCTGCGCGCCGGCGACCTCACCGACCCCCACGGCCTGCTCGGCCTCACCGAGGCCGACGGCCAGCCGACCGCGCGGTGCTGGCGGCCTGGCGCCGAGGCGGCGAGCGTCGTGCTGCCCGACGGCACGCGCGTCGACGCCGCGCGCCTCGACGCCGCCGGACTGTTCGCCGCGACGCTGCCGGCGAGGCCCTCCCCCGGCGGCTACCGCTGGCGCGTGGCCTACCCCGACGGGCTCACCGTCGACCTCGCCGACCCCTACGCCTTCGAGGGGCCGCTCGCGCCCTTCGACGCCCACCTCGACGACGGGTCGCGGCCCTGGCAGCGCTACGGCGCGCGGCCGACGACCCTCGACGGGGTCGACGGCGTCGCCTTCGCGGTGTGGGCGCCGGCTGCGAGGGCCGTGCGCGTCGTCGGGACGTTCAACGACTGGGACGGGCGGCTGCACCCGCTGCGCCTCGACCCCGCGAGCGGGGTCTGGGAGGTCTTCGTGCCCGACGTCGCCGACGGCGCGCGCTACAAGTACGAGCTCGTCACCGCCGAGGGCGAGCTCGTCACCCGCGCCGACCCGTGGGCGCTGGCCGCCGACGCCCCGCCGGGCAACGCCAGCCGCGTGCACCGCTCGACGTTCACCTGGCGTGATCACTCCTGGCGGCGCCGCCGCGGCGCCCACAGCCCGGCCGCGGCGCCCTTGAGCGCCTACGAGGTCCACCTGCCGTCGTGGTCGCGGAGGACCGACGGGACGCTGCCGGACTACCGGGCGCTCGCCGAGCCGCTCGCCGACCACCTCGACGCGATCGGGGCGAGCCACGTCGAGTTCCTGCCGCTGGCCGAGCATCCCTTCGACGGCTCCTGGGGCTACCAGGTCACCGGCTACTTCGCCCCGACCGCCCGCCTCGGCGACCCCGACGGGCTGCGCGCGCTCATCGACACCCTCCACCGCCGCGGCTTCGGGGTCATCCTCGACTGGGTGCCGGCGCACTTCCCCCGCGACGAGTGGGCGCTCGCGCGCTTCGACGGCACACCCTGCTACGAGTCCGCCGACCCCGACCACGGCGAGATCCCCGCCTGGGGCACCCTCGTCTTCGACTTCGCCAAGCCCGAGGTGCGCGAGTTCCTCCTGTCGAGCGCGCGCTTCTGGATCGGCGAGCTCCACGCCGACGGGCTGCGCGTCGACGCCGTCGCGCAGATGCTCCACCTCGACCGCGCCGACGGGCAGTCCGGCGCCGGGCAGGACCCCCACGGCGCGGCGTTCGTCCGCGAGCTCACCGAGACCCTGCACGCGGAGTTCCCCGGGGTCTTCCTCGTCGCCGAGGAGTCGACGAGCTGGGCGGGGGTGACGAGCCCCGTCGCCGAGGGCGGCCTCGGCTTCGACCTCAAGTGGAACATGGGCTGGTCGCACGACACCCTCGCCTACGTCGGCACGCCGCCGGCCGAGCGCCCGGCGGTCCACCGCAACCTCACCTTCGGCCTCCTCTACGCCTTCGAGGAGGCCTTCGTCCTCGCGCTGTCCCACGACGACGCCGCGCCCGAGCGCGGCAGCCTGCTCTCGCAGATGGCCGGGCAGGGCGCCGACGCGCTCGCGACGCTGCGCGCCCTCTACGGCTGGACGTGGGCCCACCCCGGCAAGCCCCTGCTCTTCCAGGGCGGCGAGCTCGCGCAGGCCCGGCCCTGGGATCCGCGCGGCTCGCTGGACTGGGCGCTCGCCGACGAGCCCGCCCACGCCGGCGTGCTCACCCTCGTCGGCGACCTCAACGCCGCCTACCGCGAGCGGCCGGCGCTGTGGCAGCGCGACGCCCGCCACGACGGCTTCCGCTGGCTCGACCCCGACAGCGCCGAGGCCTCGGTGCTGTCGTTCATCCGCTGGGCCGATGAGGCCCATCCGCTCATCTGCGTCGCGAACTTCAGCGACGCCGAGCGCGAGGTCCGCGTCGGCCTGCCGTGGCTCGGGCCGTTCCACCGGCTCCTCGACACCGACGACCCGCGCTACGGCGGCGCAGCCCGGGTGCCCGAGCGCGCGGTCGCGGAGGAGCCGACGCCGTGGCAGGACCAGCCCGCCTCCACCCTCGTCCGGCTCGCGCCGCTGTCGACGGTGTGGCTGGCCCCTGGCTAGACTCCCGCGTACCGGATGGGGCCGAGGGGGGACGGCACCGCCCGGCACGCACCCCTTGACAATCCATAGGGTGCGGGGGACCCTATAGTGCTGTAGTGAGGGCTGACGGGTGGCGGTCGGGCGTCAACGGGGATGCTCGAGGTCGTCCTTCGACGGTGCCGTCGACCCGCGAGGGGCGGTGCCATCCATGCGCGGCGGGACGAGGGCGTCGAGCGTCGAGCGCGAGGCGGCTGCCCTCGAGCGCACGAAGCGGCGCGCCTACCCCCCGTTCCTCGTGCTCTTCGCCCTCCTCGTGGGCACGAACTGGCTCATGCGCGAGCCCGACGACGTCGTCGTCACGTTCGTCTACCCGGTCGTGACGCTGGGGATGCTCGCCGCCGTGCCGCTGCTCGCGAGCCGCCGCATCCCCCTGCACCATGGAGAGTTGGCGGTCTTCGTCCTCGCGTCGCTGTTGATCTTCCTGCGCATCGTCGACCTGCTCTTCCGCCCCGAGCTCGGCCCGCAGGTGAAGCTGCTCACCGGGGCGCAGCTGTGGTCGCTCGCGCTGCTGCTCGTCGCGGCGTTCATCATGTTCGAGCACCGCCTCGCCGTGCGCGTCGGCAGCGGGCTCCTCGGGTTCTCGCTCGCGCTCACCCTCGCCGCGCTCGGCCTCGAGGCCTCGCGGGGGCAGCTGACCGGCGAGACGACGCTCTACCTCCTGCGCGCCCACCTCCTGCTCGGTCTCCTGCTCATCCTCGTCTCGGTGGGCACGAGCCTGCGCGAGCAGTACCACCGCGCGATCGAGCGCACCGCGTTGCTCGAGGAGCGGGCACTCACCGACCCGCTGACCGGCGTCGCGAACCGCCACGCCGGTCAGGAGCGACTCGAGGCCGAGGTCACCGACAGCCACCGGCGGGGGCGGCCGTTGTCGGCGGTCATCGTCGACCTCGACCGGTTCAAGGCCATCAACGACACCTACGGCCACGCCACCGGCGACGAGGTGCTCGTCGCAGCCGCGGGGGCGTTCGGGGCAGCCCTGCGCAGCCGCGACTTCGTCGTGCGCTGGGGCGGTGAGGAGTTCCTCGTCGTCCTCCCCGAGACCGCCACCGATGAGGCGATCGCGGTCGCCGAGCGCTGCCGCCGCATGATCGCCGGGCTCAACCCCAAGGGCCTGCGGGTGACCGCGACCTTCGGCGTCGCCGAGCTCACCGAGGACGAGACGGCGGCGAGCCTCCTCCGCCGCGCCGACCTCGGGCTCTACCAGGGCAAGCACGAAGGCCGCGACCGGACCGTCAGCGGCCCGGGCGTGCCATCGCCACGCGAACCGGCGGGCGAAGCGGGCACCTAGGACCGTGGGTCTGGTATCGAGTCGGGGCAGGGGGTTGATGGCTGACGGTCGGTGTTGCGGGGTTCGGCCCCTCGCGCTCGTCTCCCTCGCGTCTCGCGCTCGTCGCCGCCCGCGGGTGGGGATGCGATGGCGTGGGTGTGCGCCCCGGGGGTGGCCGGGGCGCCGTGGGGAGGGGATGGCGGGTCTAGAGGTCGAGGGTGGGTTGGGTCGGTCCGGGTGGCGGGTGGTCGTCGGGGGGTTCGGGTGGCGGTGGCCGCTCGTCGTCGGGGGGTCGGCCGGGCGGGTGGTTGCCGGAGGGTCGTCCGGGCGGCCGGCCTGGGCTGGGCGGGTCGCTGCCTGGGGGTTTCCCGCCAGCGCCGGGGGGTTTCGGGGGTTTGGTGAGCTGGTAGGGGCTGGGGTCGGCTTCGGTGCGCTGCCCTGGTGGGGTGGGGGTGATCGTCCAGCCGTGGT
>Ga0207421_10004105_pt1 | contig 17038 bp, 14 predicted proteins | sample SodLakKL_010_SED_4_FD_187542 | JGI IMG/M metagenome (GOLD analysis project Ga0207421, IMG submission 187542) | Alkaline sediment microbial communities from Lake Tanatar, Kulunda Steppe, Russia - 8KL_010_SED (SPAdes) (version 2) | ecosystem: Environmental > Aquatic > Non-marine Saline and... | reverse complement strand
CATTGAAGCCCCAGGTCTCGAAGGTCTCCCTCATCAAAGCTGGTGAGCACGGTGACGGCGAGGATTTTCACGTCCTGTGCGGCGGTGGCCGCCGCTTTCATGATGGCGTCGTTGCCATGTATGGTGGCATAGGCGATTCCCCGATGGTTGAGTTGCTTCACCGCCAGCCCCACTGTTTGGGGCACATCGAAGAATTTGAGGTCCAGCATCACATTGTGGCCCCTCTGAACGATCCAGTCCACAATGGAAAAGCCTTCCGCCAGAAAGAGCTGAAGGCCGATCTTGTAGAATTTGATCTGATCCTCCAGTTTCTCCACCCAGGATCTGGCCTCTTCCCCCGTTTCCACATCGAGGGCCAAAATGATTCGTTGAGAAAGCTTGATGTTTTTGCTGCATTGCGTTGGGGGCATGTGGCGGAACTTTCCATGGAGGCTCTTGCGTGAGCCTTGGTTCAGTTGAAAGTCATTTCCGTTCACAGGTCGGGGACGGAAGGGCCGGCGAGGAAGGCCGCCAGCCTTCTGGGGCCGCGTGCCTTCAAAGGGCTTTCAGGGAAGCAGGTAGAAAGCGAGGGCTTTGGGAATGTTCGCATCCGTGTACTCCGCTCCCGCTTCAAGCCCTTGCACCCGCACCACGGTGACCTTTAAGTCCAGGGAAGTCCGCTGGTCATCATCGAGCACGAAATGAACGATGATGTTTTGGCCCGCTTCCACCTGGTTTTGTGTGCTGGTGCGGAATCTCATGCCTGTTCGGGAAATATCTTCTATCGTGATCGGTTTTTGGCTGATAGAGTTGTCTTCGGAACTGTAATGGCCCATGAAATTGACCATTTTCCTGTAGTGCTGTCTTTTCTCAAAGATGATGGGAAAGGAAAAATTGCAGGTGCATTTGACCATGATGGCTTTGTGATGTTTTTTGAATTTGGAAACCTCCATGTTTTTTTGCCTTCCGCATTCCGGGCACCTTATGGAGGCAAGGTTGTTTTGTGTGACATAGACTTTCATGGGCCTCATGGAACGCTTCCTCCTGCCGGGACAACACAAGATACCATTTTCGCACAAAGTGGTTTAATGTTTAGCAAAACACAAAAGGAAATCCAAGCTTTTAAACCCGTGCGGCTTTTGAGGCAGCTTTTGGGCGGGGTGACCCGTTATGCTCCATTGCCTTGAACTTGAATGAACTTGTTATGTGAAACAATCGAGCAAAATTAATATGTTGTTCAGATCTTGTCAAAAATTGTGATTTTGACTAATATCTTACGGCTTGCGGAAGGGAAACCGGTGTGCTCTTCCGGGAAGGATGTGGAAGGGAGCCCCCGGGTTTTTCGGGAAAATGCTGGTTTTTGTGAAGCCCCACCCTGGCCGGATCGGGTTGGAAACTGCTTCCTGGCGCATGAGTGGCAGGGCTGCCGGGGGCAGAGGTTGGTTCATGGTGATGATGAAAAGGAGAGAACAGCGAGATGTGCCGTTTATTCGCGTTGACCAGTGAGGAGCCCCAGTCTCCCATGATGGCTGTCCGGGCCCTCGATGTCATGAGGGAAGGGCACGATGGTTCCGGAGTCGGCCTGTTTCTGAGCGACCTGGGTGGACCGTTGGGGGAAATGAAGGGGGCGCCCATTCTGTCGGGAATATTTTCCAACGAGGGCATGAAGCGGCTGGATCAGTTCATGATCGGCATTGGTTTCATGACCAAGTACAAAATGTCCATCAAGATTCCCAAAAGCCCTCCCCCGGGTGTTCCCAAACGGGATGTGTACCTCATCCGTGCCTATGAATATCCTGAAACGTGGGAAGGCCTGAGCCAGGAAGAGCTGGATTACCGGCTGCTCATGACGCGCCTTCAGCTGCGTCAGATGGGAGAAGAGGGTGGGGACATGATCATCTACAGCTTCTGGCCCGATGTGATCATGCTCAAGGAGCTGGGCGACCCCCTCACGGTGGCCGAATACCTGCAACTGGACCGGAAGGAACTTCAGGCGCGCGTCATCATGGCCCAGGGAAGGCAGAACACCAATTATGCCATCAACCTCTACGCCTGTCACCCTTTCTTCCTTCAGGGCATCGCTTCCATGACCAACGGTGAAAACACGGCCTTCGTTCCCATTCGGGAGTTTCTCTCCTCGCGGGGGTTTCCCGGTTACATGGGATACCAGTCCGATTCCGAAGTTTTCACCCACATTCTGCACTTCACCCTTCACCGGCTGGGGTTGGGCATAGAGGCGTACAAGCACATCATCACCCCCCTACAGGACGAGGATCTCAAGGGCCACCCTCAGGAGGGCCTTCTCAAGACCCTCAAGCAGTCCTGCCGGCGTCTCATCATCGACGGGCCCAATTGTGTCATCGGATGCCTGCCCGACAAGAGCCTTTTCATGGTGCAGGACCGCAAGAAGCTCCGCCCCGGCGTGGTGGGGGGCAGACCGGGGCTCTATGCGTTTTCCTCAGAAATCTGCGGGCTGGACGCCACCATTCCCCAGCGCAACAAAAACGAAGATTTTCAACCCATGCACCTGGACACTGCCCTGGTGGATTCGGAACGTCTGGAGGTTAAAATATGCTCTCAAATGGATTCACTACCCCTTCCTCACTGAGCGTCAAAGATCTTCCCTGGCAGATTCGGTGGGAAAAAGACAAATGCTCCCTCTGCGGCCGCTGCGCAGCCGTTTGTCCCGTGCACACGCTGGAATTGGGAGTCTTCAGAAAACGGCTGGTGAGCACGCCGGACCTTTCCCAACCCACACCGGACAGTCCCCCCGCCACTGTGTACCAGACTTACCAGGGCATTCGCCAGAAGACGGATCCTGCATACGCCTGTGTGGGCTGCGCCACGTGCAGTCTTGTGTGCCCCAACGACTGCATCATGCCCTTCAGGACCGATGAGACGGACAAGTTCCGTTTTCATGTGAACCGCGGCGGTCAGGCGCGGAACCGGGGCGGGCGCAGAAATGCCCCCGATGCGGCGCAGGGTGGATTGCTGGATCAGATCAAGTTCACCCGCATTTCCATGCTCACGGACCCGGCCCTCGATGCGGGGCGTCACGAGTTCGAACTGAGAAGTCTTCTGGGGCGCATTCTGCCTCCCGAAGAAAGCCTGAAGTTTTTCCACGAGCAGGGATGGACGCCTCCCGTTCGCGAGATCTACCCTCTCATGATCGGCGGCATGTCCTTTGGCGCTCTCTCTCCCAACATGTGGGAGGGCATTCAAATGGGAGTTTCCTACCTCAATGAGGAAATGGGCATGCCCGTCAGGATCTGCACGGGGGAAGGGGGGTGCCCGCCGCGCCTTTTGAGGTCCAGGTTTCTCAAGTACGTCATTCTCCAGATTGCCAGTGGCTATTTTGGGTGGGATGAGATCATCCACGCCCTGCCCCACATGAAAGAGGATCCCTGTGCCGTGGAAATCAAATATGGACAGGGTGCCAAGCCCGGCGACGGAGGGCTGCTCATGTGGTACAAGGTGAACAAGCTCATCGCCGCCATTCGGGGGGTGCCCGCCGGTGTGAGTCTGCCCAGTCCTCCCACGCACCAGACCAAGTATTCCATCGAAGAGGCCGTGGCCAAAATGATTCAGTCCATGTACATGGCCTGGGGGTTCAGGGTCCCGGTCTATCCAAAAATTTCGGGAACCTCTACGGCCCTGGCAGTCCTCAACAACCTGACCCGCAACCCGTACGCGGGAGCTTTGGCCATCGATGGTGAGGATGGGGGCACGGGGGCCGCTTACGCCGTTTCCATGGATCACATGGGACACCCCATCGCCAGCAATCTCCGCGATTGTTATCTCAACCTGGTGAAGCTGGGGCGACAGAATGAAATTCCCCTCATAGCCGGCGGAGGAGCGGGCAAGAACGGCAAACTGGCGGCCAATGCGGCGGCTCTCATCATGCTGGGGGCGAGCGTGGTGCAGACGGGAAAATACATCATGCAGGCGGCGGCCGGTTGTGTGGGATCGGAAGCGGATCGCTGCAACATCTGCAACATCGGACTGTGTCCCAAAGGCATCACCTCTCAGGACTCCCGCATTTATCGCCGCCTGGATCCCGAAAAAGTGGCGGAACGGGTGGTGGACGTCTATTTGAGTTTTGACACGGAACTCAAGAAGATTGTGGCGCCCTTGGGGCGGTCCACCTCACTGCCCATTGGAATGTCCGACGCTCTGGCCATCAACGACAAAGCCGCAGCCGAAAGACTGGACATCGATTACGTGGTGTGATGGAGGTTCACGGTTTTGGGGGGATGGGGAAATGCCGTCCGCGTTTTTGATTTCAAGGGCCGGGAAGATGACCTGTGGAAGGTCATCCCGGCTTCATTCATCGTTTGGAGTTGAAGGGTATGGAGAGTCAACAGTCCCTTAGGATATCCGGCCTGCAGGAGGAACATCGCATTGAGTCGCGCATCCTGGAGGAGCGCATTCAGCAGGCGTTGGAACAGGGAGGCCGCAACCTGGAAATTGAAGCTTTCGGCCAGCATGGAATAGGCGGCCGGTTGTGGAAAGCCGGTGAGGAACCGGTTTATGTGAAAATCCTGGGATCTCCCGGACAGCGTGTGGGTTCCATGGGTTTTGCCAACACCACCATTGAAATCATGGGGCCCGTTTCCGATGACGTGGGGTGGCTCAACGGCGGAGCCAAAATCATCGTCCATGGCAATGCGGGCAATGGCGCGTGCAATGCCATGGCCCAGGGCCAGGTTTACGTGGCCGGCAACATCGGCGCCCGTGGAATGACCATGACCAAGCACAATCCCAGGTTCGATCCACCGGAACTCTGGGTGCTGGGTTCCGTGGGAGACTACTTTGCCGAATTCATGGCGGGGGGCGTCGCCGTGGTCTGCGGCCACATGTCGCAGGATTCCCGCAATGTGCTCGGTCACCGTCCTTGCGTGGGCATGGTGGGCGGACGCATTTATTTTCGGGGACCGCACAGGGGCTTCAGCCAGGCCGACGCCAAGCAGGTGCCCATTTCCCAGGAAGACTGGGACTGGCTCACGGTCAACATGGAAAAATACCTGGAAGCCATCGGCCGCCCCGATCTCCTGGAAGTTCTCAATGTCCGGGATGAGTGGCAGATGCTGGTGGCCCGGGGCCCCCTGGAGAAGGTGGGCCGGAAACGTCCCGGCATGCATGAATTTCGCACGAACGTGTGGGATGCGGAGCTGGGAAAGGGAGGACTCATTGGAGACCTGACGGACGTGGATCGTTCTCCCATACCCCTCATCACCACGGGGCATCTGCGCCGATGGGTCCCCGTGTGGGAAAACCGGAAATACGCCGCTCCCTGCGAGGCCAGCTGCCCCACGGGCATTCCCGTGAACGAACGGTGGCGTCTGATCCGGGAGGGACGCATGGACGAGGCCGTCGATCTGGCTCTGGCCTACACTCCTTTTCCCGCTTCCATTTGTGGCTATCTCTGTCCCAACCTCTGCATGCAGGGGTGCACCCGAACATCGGCCAACATGGTGACGCTGGACCTGCCCCAGCTGGGCAAAGCGAGCCTTTCGGCCAAACTGCCCCCCTTGCCCCCCTTGTCGGGCAAGCGCATTGCTGTCATCGGCGGAGGCCCGTCGGGTCTTTCCATTGCGTGGCAGCTGCGCCGTTTGGGCCATGAGGCGGTCATTTACGACATGGACAAGGCCCTGGGGGGAAAAATCGCTTCCCAGATCCCCAAATCCCGCATACCCGACGATGTGATTCAGACGGAAGTGGGCCGCGTACAGGAAGCGATGCCGCACGTCCACCTGCAGCAGAAGCTGAACCGGAATGAGTTCGAACAATTGAGGGCGGACTTCGATTTTGTGGTCATCGCGGTGGGGGCGCAAAAGCCCAGGGTCATTCCCATGCCGGGCCACGAGCGGCTCATTCCCGCGCTGGAATTTCTTCGAAAGAGCAAGGCCGGCGAGATGTCCGTGGGGAAACGGGTCGTCATCATCGGTGCCGGCAACGTGGGTTGCGATGCCGCTACGGAAGCTCATCGGCTGGGAGCTGAGGAGATCACCCTGGTGGACATTCAGCCTCCCGCCTCCTTCGGAAAGGAGCGGGAAGAAGCGGAAGCCGCTGGAGCCAGGTTCCGTTATCCGTGCTTCAGCAAGGCTGTCACGGAAGAAGGGCTGGAGCTGGCGTCCGGTGAGGTGATTCCCGCAGACACGGTCATCATTTCCATCGGCGACACGCCTGATCTGGAGTTTTTGCCCGAAAACATCGCCACAGAGCGTGGGTTCATCAAGGTGAACGACCTTCACCAGACCACCGACCCCAGAGTCTTTGCCGTGGGGGATGCGGTCAAGCTGGGGTTGCTCACGGAGGCGGTGGGGGCGGGACGAAAAACGGCACAGGTCATTTCGGACATGATCGCCGGAAAACGCCCCACGGGCGATGCGCGCCAGATGTTCGATCACCACCGGGTCAAACTGGAATACTTCGATCCGAGACGGCTGACCTTTGACAGCGTTGAAAGCTGTGCGTCCCAGTGCTCCTCATGCGGCACCTGCCGGGACTGCGGCATTTGTGAAGCCATGTGCCCGCAGGGGGCCATTTCCCGCCAGGAAGTGGATCATGGCAAGGGGTTTGAAATGGTGGTGAATCCTGACCGCTGCATCGGATGCGGATTCTGCGCGGGAGCCTGTCCCTGCGGCGTGTGGGACCTGGTGGAAAACGAATCGCTCGACTGATTTCGGGGAAACGTCCCTTTGTGAAGACGGAAGCCTGCCGAGGCGGGCCGCAGACTTTGTCCGCAGGGCCGGGAGCCGATCCATAGAAGGGCGCAACATGAACTGAAGAGAGGAGTGCGGGGACCCGCACTCCTCTTTTTTTTTCAGGACGGTGTCACCTGGCGAGTTCCAGGACCTTGTTGACCAGTTTTTCAATGCCCTGGGCCACGTCCTTGATTCCCGGCCCCAGCATGTAGGCGGGTGTGGAAACAACCTTGTTGTTTTGGTCGAAATGGATCATGTCCACGGTGCAGACCTGGTGTTTCCCCCCCATGGACTCGATGGCCGAGGCCGTCTGGGCATCGGATCCGATGGTCACTTCCACATTCTTGCCCGAGAGGGCTTTCGTGAGGGTGGCGGGTGCGATGCAGATGGCTCCCACGGGCTTGTTGGCTTTCAGGAGGTCTTCGAGCAGTTTCTGAACCTCCGGAAGGACCTGGGCGTCAGGACCTTTGAAGGCGAAGTCGCTGAGGTTCTTGGCCGCTCCAAATCCTCCTGGAATGATGATTCCGTCGAGCCGGGAAGCGTCCACATCCTTGATGTCCTTGATGCTGCCCCGGGCAATGCGTGCAGATTCCACGAGGACGTTTCGTTTCTCTTCCGTGGGCTGCTGGGTCAGGTGATTGATCACATGGTGCTGGTCCACGTTGGGCGCCATGCAGATGATTTCCGCTCCTGCCCTGTCAAGAAAGAGCAGGGTCAATACCGCCTCGTGAATTTCCGATCCGTCAAAGACACCGCAACCTGAAAGAAGCACTCCGATTTTTGGCATTTTTTCCTCCTTCTTTTATTGAGATTGAATCCACTGCACCCGTTCGCCTTTTACCTCTTGCCTGATGGAAGGCATTGATCCAGGGCTCTTTGAAGAGCTCGAGCATGCACTTCACCGGCGAAATGAACCGGACTTCTGCCATGCATGGGATCCCAACCCGAGGGATCGGCACCGCAAAAAAATTGTGTTTCCAGGCCTATACGTACGGCCCCTTCCTCTCCGTTCATTCCCACCACTGCTTTCGCCGCATTCCAGGTGGCTCCGCAGGGAGCGCCCCGAAGAACCCGAAGGGAGTGGATGCGTCCTTTTGAATCCAGTTCCACCTCCAGCTGAGGAGTTCCAAAAAGTTCTCCGTAATTGCCCAGGCCCACCTGCCGGGCGAGGCCGCATCAGGTGGGGGGGGTGATGGCTTCAGCGATTTCCAGTTTCTTTCCGGAAGCGATACAGGGAATTTGTCGTGAGGCGCACCTTTTGGCCAGTTCGTGGGAAAGGTCCGGGTGCCGGAGAAAGTCCAGGACCAAATCCCCTTCAAAATCCCCGGGAAGATATTGTTCTGGATCGTCCACGATGGGGGGAAGGGGTTCGTCGATGGAAATGATTTCCAGTTGGAAAAGATCGCCCCCGTATTTTTGAATTCCCTGAATCTTGAACCGGGCGCTGTGGTTCTGCTGAAAAACCACGATCATTTGAGGTTTTTGAATTTCCGGGTTCGAAGCTGTCACTGTTTTCTCCGTATGCCAATTTCCCTTTGCAGCGGGGAAAAATCCTTGTGAAGTCAATTCATGCTGGAATTTCAATGTTCTCATTTGCCTATAGTGTGACTCAATGTGAAGACAAGTTCAAGAGGGACGCTGGCGGCACCGGACAAAGATTCATGTGCCGGTCTCACGATTTTCTGTTGGGCAGAGCCATTCACAAGCTTCGGGTTACAAGCATTGGGAGTTATTGACGCTGATGTTGTGTTGGGATTATGAATATTTGAGAAGCTGAGCCATCGAGGAAAAGACGAAGAGGACCTCAAGGCTTTGGGAGGAGAAGCATGCTGCAGGAACAGCTCTGGATAGAACGGGCACGCCTGGTTTTGGGGCTTGGTGACCACAAAGGCGCAGAATGCGCTGTGGAGAGTTCTGAAAACAGGATCCGGTATGCCTATTACCGTGTCATGTTTCAGCACCATCCGGACCGGCATGGCGATGATCCCCATGCTCATCAGAAGGCTGCCCTCATCAATGAGGCTTTTGAACTCCTGATGGGCACGAGGCACAATGCGCTGCTCCTCAAACAGGATCTCCTGGTATCCATGGTGACGGGCAGCGTGGTCACAGAGGCGGATGGCCTTCTTTCCTATGAAGAATGGCATCGGCAGCAGTTTTACAACACGGAAGAAAAATCCATCTGGGCCTGCTGAGGCCCCGCAAACGGAATGGGGCCTCCCTCGGGAATTCTGTTCAGGACACGGCCAAGGTATTCCGGTTCGGTTCCTGGGAACCTCCTCTCACCACGCCCGCTTCTTCGAAAGTGTGCACTTTGCCCATCACCTGCGCCGCAGATTCCACCATGTTCATGGCGAGCACCGCTCCTGTCCCTTCTCCCAGGCGCAGGTTCAGGTTCAGCAGAGGTTTCAAGCCCAATTCTTCGAGCATGACCCCGTGCCCGTATTCCAGAGACCGGTGTCCGGCGATCATGTGACCGAGTGATGCGGGGGCGAGGCTTTTGGCCAGGAGAGCCCCGGCCGAGGAAATGAAGCCGTCCACCACCACGGGAGTTCTGTGGAAGGCGGCCCCCAGGATCAGCCCCGCAATGCCGCCGATTTCGAATCCGCCCACCTTGGACAGGACGTCCAGGGCATCCTCTGGATTCGGCCCGTTGACCTGAAGGGCTCTTTCGATGACCCGGATCTTGTTTTCCAGTGCATCGTCGGTGATTCCCGTGCCCCGCCCTGTCACATCCCGGACGGGACGCCCGGAAATGGCGGCGAGAATGGCGCTGCTGGGGGTCGTGTTTCCAATGCCCATGTCTCCCGTGGCCAGGAGTTGGACCCCTTGGTCCACCAGTTTCCCCGCGATCCGGATGCCTCTTTCAAGCGCCATCACCGCCTGTTCGCGGGTCATGGCAGGTCCCTTGGTCATGTTGCGCGTCCCGTAGTCCACCTTGCAGGGCAGAACCTTGCCCTCGCACGAAGCGTCCAGATCGGCGCAGACCCCCATGTCCACAACCACCACGCGGGCTCCCGCCACTTCCGCCAAAACATTGATGGCGGCGCCTCCCGCCACGAAATTGGCCACCATCTGCAGGGTGACCGCCTGGGGAAAGGCGCTCACACCTTCTTCCACCACGCCGTGATCTCCCGCCATGGTGACCACCGCTTTGCGTGTCACGGAAGGCTTGAGAGTTTCCTGGATGCCCGCCAGTTTTTCCGCCAGGTCCAGGAGTTCCCCCAGGCTTCCGGGGGGAATGGCCAGATTGGCCAGGTGATTCCTGGCCTTGACGCGCCAATGGGTGCTCACGGGCTGGATTTGTTCAAGGGTGGTTTTCAGGATGGATGGCATCCTTGTTTTCTCGGCTTCAGTCCACTGGGTCATGGGGCTCCCTTTCTTCATAATGATGGTTGTCTCCAGGGCATGGACCTTTTTCTCTGCGGGTCGACAGGGTCTTTGACCGGGAGGCGTCTTCGCCGCAAAAAAAAAGCCCATGCCGTTTCCGGCATGGACTTTTCCATCATCCATGGATGCCTCACACTCCCCCTTTGGGGATGGTGTTTCTCATGTTTCCAGGCAGGTCTCCTGGCTTCCGGAATAACGCCCGACCCTCCCTTCCCGACTGCCTTGCCTGATGCGGACGGCCGACGGTGGCACTGAGGGGGACTACCGGTTACAGTGGCGGGACCGCCCGGGATTTTCACCCGGTTCCCTATTCTCCCTTTGGGGCACCTGGAACATGTGCACTTAAAATTTCCAGATCATTCTTAAGCTCCCTTTTTTCCTTTGTCAAAAAAAATCAGAACAGCCTTTTCCTTTCCCCTGACCGCAGCGATTTGGAGGGGCAAAGAAATGGGAGTTTTGAGGATGCTCAGCTTTCCAGCACCTCACATAACCTTTTCGATGGACGCACTGAGGAAAAAGCAAAGGACGCCGCAATGTCCCTCATGGCGTCACTTCAGCGGCGAAGTCTCCGTAGAGTTTTTGCAGGCATTCCGGGCAGATGCCATGGCTGAACTTTGTGTGGGAGTGTTCCGAGATGTAGGCTTCGATCTGTTGCCAGTAACCTTCGTCATTCCTGATTTTCTTGCAGCTGGAACAGATGGGCAGCAAAGTGCGTAAGGTTTTGATTTCGGAGATGACTTTGCGCAGTTCTTCAATGAGCCGGTCCCTTTCCCGCTCAGCCCTTATGATACGGCTCATGGCCTGGACCCGGGCCAGCAGTTCCCGGTTGTCGATGGGACGCGTCAGGTAGCCGTCGGCCCCCAGCTCAAGACCCTTGGACTGGTCGTTGGAGGCCGTTTTCTTTCCCGACAACAAAATCACATAAGTGTCACGAAGCTTTTCATCCTCTTTGATCTGACGGCACAGCGTGTAACCATTCACATCGGGCAGGAGCACATCGAGGAGAACCAGGTCGGGCTTTTTTTCGCCCAGGGCCTGAAGACAGGCCTGGCCCGTTTCAGCTTCCCAAACGATGTGGCCCGCTGATCGAAGCAGACGCGCGGTGGCAAACAGAATGGCCGGATCGTCATCGGTCACCAGAATGGAAATGGTTTCATTCATGGGTCTTGCTCCGTGGGGTTTTGAGGAGACATGGGCAGGGTGAAGCAAAAGGCCGCTCCCCCTTCATGGAGGTTTTCAGCCCAGATTCTCCCTTGATGGGCTTCGATGATTTTTTTCGAGATGGACAGCCCCAGGCCTGTGCTTCGAATACCCCGAGCCTTAAGAGCCTGTCCCCCTTCAAAGGGTTCAAAAAGGTTCTCCAGGTCTCGGGCGGGTATTCCCTCACCTGCGTTCCTGACCGCCACTCTCAGCTCTTCACCGGTGAGTGAAAGAGCCATGGCCACTTCGCCGCCCGGAGGCGAATGCTCGATGGCATTGGAAATGAGATTGTTGAGAACCTGTTCGATTTTGAAATCATCCATGGGAATCATGGGCAGGGGGCAGGGCAGACAGACCTTCAGAGTCACGCCCCGCTTTTTGGCCACGGGACGATGGAGTGCCACGCTTCTGTTCATGGGGTCCTCCATGCTCCTTGCGGCCATGTTCATATGAAAGCGGCCTGACTCGATGAGGGAAACATCCAGGAAATCATCGATCACTCGACGCATGAGGGCGGTGGAGGAATGAATGGTCTGCAGAAAGCCCACGTGCTCGGAGGTGAGGGCCTCGGATGCCTCGTCCAGCAAAAACTCCGTGTAATGGACAATGGCGCTCACCGGCTTTCTCAAATCATGGGCTGCCATGCCCAGAAACTGATCCTTGAGCCGGTTCAGCTGCTCCAGCTGAGCGTTGGTCTTGTGAAGCTTTCGTGCCAGATTGTTCAGATCCTCATTGAGCGACTGCACTTTTCCCCGGGTGCCTTCGATCTCTTCCGCGTCCGACCGACCGAAGACGAGCACCTGGTTCCGGACTTCCTTGAAGGTGAAATAATAGCTTTGAGGAAGTCCCCATCGGGTTTTGATGTTCAGCAAATGTTCCTTGTGGCATTCCCGCGCAAAACTTCCTGGGTTGAATGTGCCCGAGAAATCGACGACCAGGTCCGCCAGCGGTGTCCCCCGTAGCTGAATGCCCGTGACTGTTTCGGCGTGTTCATTGGCTTCCACGATGTGCCCCTTGCTGTCGAGGACAAAAAACAAAAGAGGCGCCCTGTTGTGAAGGTAAAAAAGAATTTCCTTTTCCACGGGTTGATTCACGGTGGTTTCATGCCTCTGCAAGGGTTGTTTCAAGCCTCTCGAGGTTGGGAATGTACTGGGTTCCCCCATAGCTTCGAACGGCTTCAAGTCCTCCCCACCGGAAGGCCTGTCCGCCCACGAGCAGGTCCATTTGGGGGAAGTCTGCCCGAATGACCTCAATGTGGTGCTTCAGCCTGTCCAGGTTGGACAGAAGGCTCAAGGAGAGACCCACCACATGGGGCTTCACTTCATGGATGAAGCGGACCATGTCTTCGGCGGGCGTGTTGGCGCCAAGGAAATGACCATCCCATCCATGGAGTTCAAAGATGTCCGCCACCATTTTGGCCCCGATCTGGTGATATTCGTTCACACTGCAAGAGACGACCGCTTTTTTTCCCGTGCGGGCAGTGGCAAAGAGGGAGGGATAGACAAGGTTCAGGAGACTGTCGGTGATGGAAGTTGCCAGATGTTCCCTGGCCACGGTGATGCGGTTGTTTTCCCAAAGTTCACCCACCTCATACATGCTCCGCTGGAAAAGATCCGTATAGAGGTCCTTGATTCCCATGCCTTTATGGATCAGCATCTGGACCTTTTCACGGCACTCTTTGTGTCGTCCTGCAAGCAGAGCCTTCAGGTACTCCTGGTAAAGTTCCTCGTTCAACATGCTGTCTGCGGACTTCATGTTTTGCTCCAAGACATTTGGGTGGTCGTTTTCAGTGCTTTTGTGCGGCCAATGCAAACAAGCAAAAAGCATACGTGATGTGCGATGTCATGAAGTGTTTTTGCGGACTCGGCATACTTTCTCCTGGAATCTCTTGGAGGAAACCTTCCCTTGAAAAGGCTTTGGGAACCAGTCTGGGGATGCCTGGATGCAATGCATTCGATTTGCAATAAAACAACAAAAACTCTGAGTTTTCAATGGTTCAAAGGCGGTGTTCCTGGCAATTTTTTATGATCGGCTTTTGCGGAAAAAGGGGGAACGAGGTCTGGCTCTGCAGGAACACAGGTTCCTTGAACGGTTTTTGCATTCCCTGTTTGAAGAAACAGAAAAGGGTCCATGGTGGGTTTTTACAGAGAAAAAGACATTGGAGTGATGGTGAGTGCAAGAAGAGACGGACAACGACAGGATTTATGGAACATGGCACCAGAGCAGAGAATCAAGAGTTTTGAGGAGGCGCTCCTCTCCCTGGATCGAGTGGCGGCCAGGGCTGCTTTGAACCTGGCCAGTGATGAAGAGGATTCCCTGAAATTTCTGGAAGGCATTGTCGTCCCCGCCCTTGAAAGCATTGGGAAAGGTTGGGAAGAGGGCAGGACCTCCCTGGCGCAGGTCTATATGGCGGGCAGAATCACTGAAGAATTGATGGACGAGTTGCTGCCTTTCAGGGGTGTCCCAACTGACAGGGCTCAAGTGGCCATTGCTGTGCTCGAAGATTACCACCTGCTGGGAAAACGTCTGGTCTGTTCCGTCCTGAGATCCGCCGGCTTTCACCTGGCAGACTACGGGCGCATGAATGTGGATGATCTTGTGGAGCGCGTGAAGGCTGACAATATTCGAATTCTTTTGATTTCCGCTCTCATGCTGCCTTCCGCTCTCAGGGTGAAAGGGGTGCGGAAAGGTCTCGCCCGGGCAGGGGCAGATGTGAAAATCGTGGTGGGGGGTGCTCCCTTTCGCTTTGATGACCAGCTTTGGACAGAAGTGGGGGCCGATGCCACTTCTTCAACAGCCTCGGGAGCCATTCACGTGGTGCAGGGCATGCGGAGGGAACTCATATGAAACCAGGGAAAATGACTTCCATGCAACGCGTGCTGACGACCCTCTCCCATGGAGAACCGGATCGGGTGCCTCTTTTCCTTGCTGCCACGCTCCATGGTGCCAGGGAGCTGGGATTGACTCTCGGGGATTACTTCTCAGATTCTCGAAACGTGGCGGAGGGACAGCTTCGTCTGCGAGCCAAATACGATCATGACTTTCTTTGCGCAGCCTTTTACGGAGCGTTGGATGCAGAGGCGTGGGGGGCTGAGGTGATTTATCGTGACGATGGTCCTCCCAACTCGGGAGCGCCCCTTCTGAGAAAGCCTGAGGACATTAGGGGACTCACGGCTCCCAGGGTCTCAGAGACTCCCTGCCTGCTGAAAGTCCTGAAGACCATCGAACTTCTGAAATCTCGGGTGGAAACAGAGGTGCCCATCGTGGGTGTGGTGATATCCCCTTTTTCCCTTCCCGTCATGCAGTTGGGGTTTGACGCCTACATTGAGCTCATTTATGAGCGTCCTCAGCTGTTTTGGCGCCTCATGCAGCTGAACAAGGCCTTTGCCACCGAGTGGGCCAACGCTCAGTTGGCTGCCGGTGCCACGGCCATCTGCTATTTTGATCCAGTTTCATCCCCGACCATCGTTCCCAGAGACACATTTCTGAAAACGGGATTCGAGGTGGCCAAAGAAGTGATCGGGGCCATCGAGGGCCCCACGGCCACCCACCTGGCCTCGGGACGCAGCCTGGCCATACTGGACGATCTCGTCCTTACGGGAACTTCCATGGTGGGAGTGAGCTGCGAGGAAAATCTTGCCGAACTGAAAACGGCTGCGTCTCAAAAGTTGACGATACTGGGAAACCTCAATGGAATTGAAATGCGCAGGTGGACCCCCCACGAAGCAGAAATGCAAGTGAAAAGAGCCATTGCACAAGCGGGGGGCGGAGGGGGCTTTGTCCTGGGTGACAACCACGGCGAGATTCCGTGGCAGGTGGAAGATGAGGTCCTTTTTGCCATACGGGAAGCGGTGCACAGATGGGGAGAATATCCACTCAATTGGGTGAAGGATGAGCAGTGAGCTTTGCATTGGCCTGTGTGAGAATTTTGGCGCTGAAGGAATGGCTGTTGTCGGTGATTTTCATGAGGGCGGCGCCCGCCTGAAGCTCTTTCCTTCGCGCTGCACTGGTGCTCGAATGGGGAATCGGCTGCAGACCGGTTTTCCTTTTCAGTTGACAGAGGAGGGATTGTGCAACGTGGTTTTGGGGGGGGAGTGTCTGGGTGTCAGAAATCTTGCACACACGGGGGAGAGTCAGCCTCTTTGGCAAAAGTTTGACCAGTGCTTCTACCTTGTTGCTCCCCGTGAGCTCGTGGACGATTATCTTCGCAAGGGTGTTTATATTTTGACGCCCGGTTGGCTGCTGCGCTGGAGGGAAATGATTGATCAGTGGGGGTTTGACAGAACCACGGCCCGACAGTTTTTTGAAGAGTCCTGTACGGGGTTCTTGCTTCTGGACACGGGGGTTGTGTCCGGCAGCCTTGAACGCCTGAAAGATTTTGCCCGTTATGTCAGGCGTCCCTGGGAAAAGGTGACAGTGGGCCTGGATGTTTTGCGCCTTCACATGGAAAAATCCCTCTTGCACTGGAAAGCTGAAACCTGCCGGAAACAAAGCCGCCTTGCGGACAGGCAGTCTGCAGACTATGCCATGGCCTGCGAACTGACCGCACGCATGGCGGAAATCAGAGGGGAAAAGGAGGCCATTGACGACATTCTCAATCTTTTCAGAATGCTGTTTGCGCCGGAAACCCTCACGTACACGCCCGTTGTTGAGCCCGCGAAAGCGCATGAAGCAGTTTTTCAAGTCCATGAAGCGGACACAGTGTTCCCGTTGGATAACTTTCACGGGGGCCATAGGGTGCTGGAATCCGGGAAGGGGTTTCTCATCAAGGTGAGCCACAGGGAGAAAACCCTTGGAGTGGTTCTGGTGGATGGTGTGGCTTTCCCTCAACATTTGAGCCGTTACATCAACCTGGCGGTGGGCGTGGGGAAAGTGTGCGGCCTCGCCATCGCCAACGCTCGAAGCTACGGGATCATCAAGGGCACGGAAAAGAGTCTCCGCCATGAGATCGAGGAGAGGAAGAAGGCCGAGGATGCCCGCAAGAGAATGGAGAAAGAGGTCCTGAAGCTTCAGAAGCTGGAGGCGGCGAGCATTCTGGCGGGGGGCATCGCCCATGATTTCAACAACCTTCTGGGTGCGATCATGGGAAATATCAACATGGCGCAGTTTGAGATGGATTCCAGTGAGCCCCTCTCCCACAGGCTGCAGGAGGCTTACAAGGGCACTTTGCGTGCGGCGGAGCTGGTGAAGAAGTTCCTGGTTCTCTCCGAGACTGGGATATTGAGCAAACAGGCAACGGACATCACCACCGTGCTCAAAAACTCTGTCTACTCAATCTTTGATGGATTGGGTGTGGAGAGAAAAGTCTATATTTGTGAAAACCTCTGGCCAGTGGAAATCGATCCCTTCCAAATGACCCAGGCCCTGTGCCATGTCCTGGAAAATGCGGGGGAGGCCATGTCTTTTGGTGGCACGGCGGACATCAGGGCTGAAAATGTTGAGTTTTCCTGTCCCAGGGAAACGGGGCGGTTTTCCACCATGAAGCCCGGAAAATATGTGAAGATTTCCATAGCCGATTCGGGTCCGGGAATTGCACCCGAACTCCTCGACAAGGTCTTCGATGCCTACTTTTCCACCAAGCCGAGAGGCTCTCAAAAGGGAATGGGAATGGGGCTCACCCTGGCCTATTCCATCATCAAAAGGCACGAGGGTTACCTCATGGTGGCATCCAGGCCCGGGGAAGGAACCACTGTGGAGATTCATCTTCCTGCCCTGGTCAATGGCGGCCGTGCCTGAGGAAGGCCATCCTTTTTTTTGAGCCT